>Ga0302324_100000647_pt1 | contig 89288 bp, 69 predicted proteins | sample Palsa_T0_1_FD_201949 | JGI IMG/M metagenome (GOLD analysis project Ga0302324, IMG submission 201949) | Peat permafrost microbial communities from Stordalen Mire near Abisko, Sweden - Palsa_T0_1 | ecosystem: Environmental > Terrestrial > Soil > Palsa > Peat permafrost | place: Sweden: Abisko...
CTTCCGGCCGGACGCTGGTGAGTTGTTTCCCGAACTGGCCGTTCATGTCCCCACCGTCCGCCCGAACGGAAGAATGGCGTTGGAAGTTTGCACCCGCCACTTGGGAATATTCACCGCGCCGGGATGCCCTGTGGATCATGTTGTCTTCCTGGACCGCGAACATCGCGGGACTGCATCCGTCCAGAGCTATCCGGAGGATCGCGCGCTCGATTATTGGGCGCAGTATACCTGCCTCGGAACCGGCGACGTACAGACTGCGCAGCGCCGCTGCCATCGGCTTTTATTGCAGGCCAGCCTCTGGAAAATGCGGTACTCGCGCCTCGACGACGCGGTCTCGCTGTTGGAACGGCTGATTGACCAAACAACTTCTTCCCCGGGCGGACACGGTCGTTAGAACGCAGTGTCGAAACCGGCTCCCTTACGGTCGCGGCTCTGTAACACGCGGAATCTACTGGACGATCTTCGAACCGGTGCTGGTGTGTTTGAAAATGTGAGCGCGATCGGCGCGGAGCGCTACCAGACACTGAGCGCCGCGAAACGGATGGAACCCTTATTTCTGTTCGAGAATAAACGTCGGCGCGATCCCGGACAGCGTAGAGAAGCCGGATGGACCCACCGCGGTCAGCCAGCTCGAACAGCCCTGCACCTTGCCGAGATAGGAGTGCGGATGCACGTCCACCCGCATCTTCTGCATTTCGAGATGGCCGTATTGCAGAACCGGGAAAACGTCCACCACCGGATCCAGCGCTTCCTGCACGACGTAGGGGTTACGCAAAGCCGATCGCACCGCTTTCTCCCAAACCGCCTCATCGGTCTCAGAGCCCCGGAACGATTGTTGATCGGCGCCGTCGTCGTTGGGACGCAGCACCAGCTTGTTGCGATTGTGCAGGATAAAATCCGGAAGATCCACGGTCCGGTTGCGGTATTTGGTTTTGGTTTCCTGCACCACGCGCGTCCAAGGAACAAACTCCTGGATGGCCTTGCGCTCCGCGGCGGGAAAATCGGCGGTGATGTCTTCGTCGGTAAGCAGATCGAAGATGGCCTTTTTCTGAGCCAGCTCGGAGCGGAAGCTGTTCACCATGCACACCGCCCGATCGCGATAGGCGCGCAACAGGGGATGCGAAAGATCGAACCGCACCAGAAATTCCTGTACTTTCACCCGGCGGAAAATTAAGTCGATGGCGAAATCGCCGTGCCGCAACACGTTATCACGATATTCGAGCTGCTCGGGAGTGACAACCTCCACCGCCAAGCCTTCGCGCCGGAACATTTCCGCGATGATCGCGCTCTCGCCCGACTCGCCCCCATGAAAAGGCTGCCGGAATTCCAGGATCGCGATGTTCGGTCTCTTGTTCTTGCCGCCCCACTCCTTGTAGGCCTTCAGAATGGCCTGCAGCAGGTACTTAGCTCCGGGCAATTTTTCCAGACGATAGCGCTTGCGGAATTCTTTCACCGGAGGCGCATCGTAAAAGATATCTGCCAGCGTCTCCCCGTACGCGACACCGGTGGGAGTATCCGGGATGTAGCGCGAGAAGCGCAGCGTTCCGTTGTTGATGTTGGTATCGAGCAGCGAGGTGACGGCTGGAAACGAATAACCCGGATCCACGGCCGCGAGCATCTTCTCGGCCGGCAGCAATTCCATGCGCGCCAGCAATGCCGGGCTGCTGAGCGCCTTGGCTTGCACGCGTTGCAGCGAGATCGAAAACGACTCCACCGCCTTCACCAATCCTGCGTACTGCCGGCGCGTGATAAAATGCGGACGCAGAACCGGAGATACGGGCTTTCCACCGGCGACCAAATTGTGCGCCTTCATGCGTTCCTGGAGATCGTGTGCCCAGGAAAGATTTTTGTAGTGGTCGCCTTCCAGGATTTTGTGATAGCGAGTGACGGCCTCGCTTAACTGGTTCATTTTCTCTCGCAGCTCTCTGCATCCAGTATCGCACGGCGAAGTGTAAAAAGTGAAGCAAGCGCTGGTTTAATCGACCAATTAGTGGTTTATTTTGTTTTGTTTGCAGAGATTTTGGCTTCTGCGCGGAGGATGCCTAAAAGTGGCAGGAATGGCCCGGATTGGTCATTTTAGGCGTTTCTACGCCCGTTCGGAACCAGCCTCCAGCGACAGCAGTTTTTTCTTACGTTCGACGCCCCAGCGATAACCGCCCATGCTCCCGTCTTCGCGCACTACGCGATGACAAGGAATCGCAATCGCCACCGGGTTGGCGGCGCAAGCGCGCGCGACGGCTCGAGCGGCCTTAGGATGGCCGATGCCGGCGGCCACCTTACTGTACGATTTCGTCTCGCCGCGCGGAATCGCTTGCAGCTCTTCCCAAACGCGCCGCTGGAAAGCGGTAGCCTGAATGTCCAGCGGGAGAGTCAAAGCGGATTTGCCCTGGATGACGGCGCGTAAAGCTTTCACCTGCTCGCCTAGCTTGCGATCTGAGCGAAGGATCTCCGCCTTGGGATACTCGGCGTGCAACTCGCGCTGCAGCGTCTCCGGCGCATCTCCGAAATGGATGGAGCAGATGCCGTGCTCGGTGGCCGCCAGTAACATTTCGCCGATCGGCGTGGACGCTACGGTATAGTGAATCGTCATCCCGGAGCCTTGCTTGCGATAGCGCGAAGGCGTCATGCCCAGTTGCGCGGTAGCACGTTCGTAGAGCCTGCTGGAAGATCCGTAGCCCGCATCGTAAAGCGAGCGCGTAACCGAGTGTCCCTGGCGCAGGCCGGCTTTGAGCGAGTTCAGCCGGCGGGAGTCGGCGTAAGCGCGCGGGCTGATTCCCGTCAGCGCCTTGAAGGTGCGCTGCAAATGGAACGGACTGATGCCCAGCGCGTGTCCCAGCGCTTCCAGCGTGACAGGGTCGTCGGGATGGGTATCGATATAACGGCAGGCCTTTTCGATGAGCTGCGCGTTGGGATCGGCCGAATCGGGCTGGCATCGTTTGCAGGGCCGGAAGCCTGCGCGCTCGGCCGCTTCGCGCGCCCGAAAGAAAACCACGTTTTCGCGCCGGGGCCGCTTGGAGGGGCAAGAAGGACGGCAATAGATGCCGGTAGATGTCACGGCGTAGAAAAACACGCCATCCAGGGAGCGATCCCGCGCGGCAACCGCGTTCCAGTAGTTCATAAGATTATGCTACGCGGATCGTGAGTTGGGAACTATCCGAATCTTGCGGCCAAAGCGGCCGGTTTTTTCGTTGAACCGCGTGCGCTCGGCCGCCCTTAGGGATGCTCGTCCTTGGTGAGTTCGAACGTGATGGTCCCTACCGGAAAACTCATGCGCGCGCGAATCTGGACGGGGAGGCGGTGCGAATCGTCCGTCAGCCAGATGAAGAGATCGGCTTTGCGCGAGTACAGCGCGCCATTGAAGAGGAACACCTCATAGCGGATGGTATCGAACGTTCCCGCCTTGATCTTTACCTGCTCGCGGTCTTGCGCTTCCACGCGCACCAAAGCCGTTTTCTTTCCGTCGCTCATCGGCACCTGCGTGCTTTGGCCCGGTTCCAGTTTGTCCATGCGAAGCTTGTAAAGCCCCGCCACGACGTCGATAGCGCAGGCGGGAATCTCCACATCCGAACTCTTGATTATCGCGTTCTTCGTGAGATCGCGCTCCACTGAGATGGCCTTGCCGCGAGTATGATCGTAAACCACCTTGGTATCGCGGTGGCGCTTGCCCTCAACGGCATCCAACTCCGTTGTGGTGGTGCAAAAGCCATTATCCATGCCCACTTTGTAGATGTCCTGGAGCGTATACAGTTTGGAGACTAGACCACCCGATTCGACTTGGAGTTGCGAATCCCACTTGCGCGGATCGCCCGGCTTTGATTCCAGACTCAAATGCGCGCTCCCCGCGTAGATCAACCGCCATTCGATATCGTAGGACAGGTTTTCGGCGGAAGGAAAGGGGGCTAAGGCTCCTTCAAAGGCTTTGGCTGAGAGTCCGTCCGCCATGAGCACCGATTGAGAGTGAGAGCCGGCGGCCAGCAGAGACAGGGCCAAACAAAAGCCGGTCAGACGTGGGGGAATACGTCCTGGCATCAAGCTAGAGTTTGACAGACTTGGGGATAGGGTGCAAACAGCCAAACTTGGGATGGGGATTGGGGATTGGGGGGTCGGGGGGGCCGGGGGGCGGGGGTTGGGGACTGGGGACTGGCAACTCTTGGCTAACGGCCATGCATCTTGACCGGGCTTGAGCGACGAGTCGCATCAGGTAGCTGAGTAGCGCAGCCTTAGATTGGCCGGTCTGCAAAGGCGATTACCGATCCACGATCCGCTGGCATTCCTGGCACAGCCATTTCAGAAGAAAGGGTTGGGGCCACTGCGGATTTGAACGGCGGTTTCTTGCGGCTCCCCGCAGTGAACCGATCGTTGGGCACGCGTACGGCGGTGACGAGTGCACCGCCGTGTTGTCACCTTGTTCGGGCTGCTTTAAACTTCTTCCATTTCTTCTTCTTCAGCGCCCTGCCCGGCTTCCGCCAGCAACGGTTGCGCGAGTTTGGTCAACAGTTGGTCGGCCTTCTCTTCTTCCGCTAACGTCTGGCTGAGGAGTTTCACGATGTCTCGCCGGTTCATCTGCTCGGCGATGGCCCGTGCCGTCCCATAAGCTGCGATTTCATAATGCTCCACCCGCTGCGCCGCGCCGATGAGAGCGAGATCGGCTGGAGCCTCTTCCATCTGCTTGCCTTCGGTGATCACTTCCTGACCTTCTTCCACCAGTCCAGCCATGCCCTTGCAAGGTTTCGCTTTGGGCTTTTCTTCCAGCATCTCGAAGGCTTGTTTCAAGCGCTCGACGTGTCCTTTGGTCTGTTCCAGGTGTTCTTCAAATGCCGTCCGCAGATCGGCATCCTTGGCAGCCTTGGCCATTTTCGGCAGCGCCTTCACCAGCTGCCCCTCGGCGTGGAGCAGGTCCTTCAATTCCTCGGTTAACAATTCTTGTAGTAATTCCATGGATGATGTTGACTCCCTGCGATTGGACTCGGCGCGGTCCCGGGAGGTTTCACGCGAGAGACGGTTTCGTTCAGAACAGATCGAGCTGCCGCGATTGTTCCTGTCGCGAACGCCGCGGATGGCGGTTGTCAAACACGGTTCGTCCTCCGACACTGGGAGAGATGGAATGTTCGTGGCGGATCACGGCATTGAAATCGGCTTCAGGCTGTTGACGTTCTTCCACCGCGCGGACGAAATGTTCCAAACGCCGCATTCCATCGACTTTGTCCCGATCACCCGCCCTGGCCGAATCAAGCGCCGAGCGCAGGACTGACAGCGACGCGTCGTAGGTCTTGAGGGGCACCGGAAATGGATGGCCGTCCTTGCCTCCATGGGCGAAAGAGAAACGCGCGGGATCGGAGAATCTGACCGGAGCTCCATGCACTACCTCGGCAATCAGCGCGAGGGATTGCAATGTGCGCGGACCGAGCTTTTCCAGGAGCAAAAGCGACGCGAAATCGTGCAGATCCCGCTCGTAAGCCACCGCCAGCACCGCGCCCAACCGCTTCAGATCGACATCGTCCGCACGCACCTCGTGATGCGCGGGCATCGCAAGGCGTAAATCGCGCAGGGTGATCTCAGGAGCCTGATGACTGATGTCGAGTAACGCAGTCTGTGCCGTCCGGGCGCCGGCATCCACCAGATTCACGATTTCGCCCTGGTGCGTGCCCGCGATGGCGGAATGCGGCTCGCAGGTGAAATCGCGAACCGTCGCTGAGTGCCAGTGATAACGTCTTGCTAACCCGGCTTCTTCGTTCAAGCCCTGCTGAATGACGGCCCACTCGCCGACCGCCGTCAGCACAAAGGCGTGCAGGTAGATCTGGAAGCCATCCGCGATGGCGTTGTTGTCGATTCTGGCGGTCAATCGGCTAGTGCGCGCCAGTTCATCGCCGTTGAGGCCGGTCTTCTCGGCAACGATTCGCAGCTCATCGGGAGTTTTGCGCGAATGCTTGCCGCGTCCGCCGCAAATGTAGATGCCGAACTCGTGCGCCCGCGGATTGAGGCCGCGCTTCAAGGCGCCGACCACCGACGTGGTGATGCCGGACGAATGCCAGTCCATGCCTATCACCGAGCCCAGGGCTTGAAACCAGAACGGATCGCTCAAGCGCGAAAGCAGCTCGGTGGGGCCGTAATGGATAACGACGCTCTCACTAATGGCAGTCCCCAGCCGCGTCATTCGATCGGCCAGCCAGGCCGGCACACGTCCACCGTGCAGAGGAAGATCGGCATGGCCGGAGCGTCGCATCCAAATCCATTATCGGACCCTCGCCCGTTTGTTAGCCGGCGCCCGCTTCGATTGATTCCTCGGAGGTCCCATTGGGGCAAATGGTATCGGCCCGATTTATCAGCGCCAACCCCAAACCCCGACCCCCAAACCGAATGTTACGCTGGAATTACACGCATGCCTCTTTCCGATTCCTTCTTTGGCCGGAAGTTTGCCATCACGGAGCACGATCTCGAATCCTACTTGTCCGAGGCGTTGGGCGCCGGCGGCGACTACGCGGACTTGTACTTCGAATACCTGGCCACCAGCCAGTTGAGCATTGACGAATCTATCGTAAAGAGCGCGGTCCAAGGCGTGTCCCTGGGTGTGGGCGTCCGCGTGATTTCGGGCGAGCGGACCGGCTATGCCTATAGCGACGACCTGAGCCCCGAGAAGATCCGTAAGGCGGCGCGCGTGGCTGCGTGCATCGCCAGCGGCCCGTCGAAAATAGATAAAACTGGGCTGCAAGAGGAAGTTCGCCGGCGCGACCTGTATCCCGTTATAACGGCGCCGGGAGAAACCAGCCTCACCGACCGCGTGGAACTGGTCAAACGGGCAGACCGTGCGGCGCGTGCGGCGGACCGGCGCGTTTTTCAAGTGCAAGCCAGCTACGCCGACAGCCTCCGCGAAGTACTGGTGGCCACCAGCGACGGCATATTGAGCACCGATCGGCAGCCTCTGGCGCGATTGGGTGTGTCCGTCCTGGCGCGCGAGGGCGAAGGTGTTGCCCAGCGCGGTTATTCCGGCGGCGGCGGCCGCGCGGGCCTGGACTTCTTCGAAACGGAAAAGACGCCGGAACATTTCGCACGCGAAGCGGTTCGGCAGGCCATCGTGCAGTTGGACGCCGCGCCCGCGCCGGCGGGCGAGATGACGGTGGTACTGGGGCCTGGATGGCCGGGCGTTTTGCTGCACGAAGCGGTGGGCCACGGCCTGGAAGCAGACTTCAATCGCAAAAACGTTTCGGCCTTCAGCGGACGGATCGGGCAACAGGTGGCCAGTCCGCTGTGTACAGTGATTGACGATGGCACCATTCGCAATCGCCGTGGATCGCTGAACGTGGACGACGAAGGGGCCGTCACGCAGGAGAATGTGCTCATCGAGAAAGGCGTGCTGCGCGGCTATTTGTTCGACAAGCTGTCCAGCCGGCTGCTCGGGTCGCGAACCACCGGCAGCGGGCGGCGCGAGAGCTACCAGCACATACCGATGCCGCGCATGACCAACACTTTCATGCTGGCGGGCGAAAGCGATCCTCAGGACATCATCCGTTCCACTTCGCGCGGGCTCTATTGCGCCAACTTCGGCGGCGGCCAGGTGGATATCACCAGCGGCAATTTCGTGTTCAATGCCTCGGAGAGCTATCTGATTGAAGACGGCCGCATCACGCGGCCGGTGCGCGGCGCCATGCTCACCGGCAATGGGCCGGAAGCTCTGAAGCACGTCAGCATGGTGGGCCACGATTTGAAGTTGGACGAAGGTATGGGCCTGTGCGGCAAAGAGGGGCAGAGCGTTCCGGTGGGCGTAGGAATCCCGACCATCAAGATCGATCGCATGACCGTCGGCGGCACGGCCGCATGACAGCCCTGAGTACGACCACTGAATCACGATGATCGATCCGGAGCTGGCGCGTCAGGCGGTGCGCGTGGCGCTGGAGCGCGGCGCAACCGATGCCGAGTGTACTCTCGCCGAAGGCGAGGAATTTTCGGCGCACGTGCGGATGCGGGACCTCGAGACGTTAAAAGACGCCGGATCGCGCCGCGCCGGACTGCGTGTTTTGGTTGGCAAGCGCGTCGGCTCTGCCCACACCTCCGATCTTTCCAGCGCCGGGGTGCGCCAGATGGTGGAATCGGCTTTGGCCATTGCCGCCATCTCCACCGAAGACCCATACGCGGACTTGCCGGAGGTTTCCGAGCTGGGTGCCCTCAGCGCCGATCTGCAGCTTTATTCGGACGACATTCAAAGCATCGATACGCCGTCTCGGATTCAAGCGGCGCTCGATACCGAGGAGGCTGCGCTTTCCTGGGACCCGCGCATCACCAACTCCGAAGGCGCATCGTTCAACGCATATTCCGGCGGGCGTGTGTTCGCCAATTCGCGCGGTTTCTTGGGCAGCTATCGAACCAGCAGTTGCTCTTTGAGCGCCACGCCGGTGGCGCGGGAGGGCGATGCGATGGAGCGCGACTTCTGGTATTCGTCGGCGCGCAGCCATTCCAAGCTGGATAGCCCGGCTGCGGTGGGCCACCGCGCCGCCGAGCGGGCGGTCCGCCGTTTGGGGGCGCGCAAAGTCCCGACGCAGAAGGCGCCGGTGATCTTCGATTCGGTCACCGCGCGGTCCCTGATGGGCAACATCTTCGAGGCGGTGGAGGGAGATTCCATCTATCGGAAAGCATCGTTTCTGGCGGACAAGCTGGGCGACCGCGTGGCTTCCGAAAACGTGACCGTCATCGACGACGGAACGCTGCCGGGGCTGTTCGGCACCTCGCCGTTTGACGACGAAGGAGTGCCGTCGCGGCGCACCGTGGTGATCGATCGCGGCGTGCTGCGAAGCTACCTGCTGAACAGCTATGCTGCGCGCAAACTCGGGATGCGAACCACCGGCAACGCGGCGCGCGGCATCACTGGAAACGCCGGCGTGGGGCACGGCAATTTCTTTCTGCAAAAGGATGAGCGCTCGCCCGAAGAACTGATTCGCGGAGTGCGGCAGGGTTTGTACGTGACGGAGCTGATCGGCCAGGGCGTCAATGTCGTGACCGGGGATTATTCGCGCGGCGCGGCAGGCCTGTGGATTGAGAACGGGGAGTTCGCGTATCCTGTGTCTGAGATCACCATTGCGGCGAATCTGCAGTACATGCTGATGGACCTGGAAGCAATCTGCTCCGACCTGGAATTCCGGAGTTCGGTGGCATCGCCGACGCTGCTGATCCGGGAGATGACCGTCAGCGGCAGTTAAGACAGCAGTTAACACAAATGACCGGCAAAACTGGCGTTTACACATTAGCGATTGCGCTTCTGCTGGCCGGCGCCCTGATCTGGTTTATCAATCGTCCCCACGCGGCCTTGGCATCCGCCCCGCTATCGGCGGACGCCAAGGCTTACGCTCGAAATTTGCAGTTGAGCGATGTGACTATGAAAGCCACGGAAAGCTACGTGGGGCAAACGGTCACTGAAATCGAGGGCAAAATTGCCAACGCGGGTGGGCGCACCGTGCAACACGCCGATGTGTACTGCGTCTTCTACAATTCCTACGGCGAGGTGATTCTGCGCGAGCGAGTCCCTATCGTCGTGACCGGCCTGAAGCCGGGCGAAACGCGAACCTTCCGGCTCCCGTTCGACGACATTCCGGGAGGCTGGAACAACCAGATGCCGCAACTGGTGATCGCTCGTATCGAGTTTGCCTGATGGCGCGAATTTTGCTGGTGGAAGACGACGCCACTCAGTTGGAAATCCGCAAGCAAATTCTGGAACAGGCGGGTCACGAAGTGGTCGCCGCGCAAGATGCGGCCGAAGCCTTGGAGCGCTGGAAGGGATGCCCGATTGTTGTAATGGACCTTCGCATTCCAGAGCCGGAGGATGGATTGCAGCTGATCCAGGCGATCGATTGTCAGGCGCGAATCATCGTGCTATCCGGTGGGCCAGCGGATCCGACGCTGCCGGTGGATGAGTTCCTCACCAAACCTTGTCCGTCGAAAAAGCTGCTCGAGAGTATCGATAAGTGGATATCCGAATCAAGGTAATTCCGAAAACTCCGCGAGAAACTCCACCAGCGCGCGATTGGCCTTGCCCTTTTCAGCCGCCGCCGGCGCATTCACATCACGTCCGGGGAGACGTCGCCACTGAAACGGATCCGCGTGGAAGACTGACCGGGCCTCGGCGGACCATCAGCAGGGCCACCCCGGCGGCCAGGGTCGCGAGGGAAATGCGTTGCGTATTAGATCGAAGACGGAATTCAGGCGCTCCGCGAGAAACTCCACCAGCGCGCGATTTGCCTTGCCCTTTTCAGGCGCCGCGGCGCATTCATATCACGTCCGGGGAGACGCCGCCACTGAAACGGATCCACGTGGAAGACTGACGGTGCCGCGGCGGACCATCAGGAGCGCAACCCCGGCGGCGAGGGTCGCGAGGGAAATCCATTGCGTATAGGAAAGCCCGAGGTGCAGGCCCTGCTCGTGGAAGCGGAAGAATTCGATGAAGAATCGCGCGGTGGAATAAAGCGCGAGGTACCAGCCGAGGATGACGCCCGCGGTGTGCGTCTTGCCGATTCGAAAATAGAGAAAAGCGAAAATGAGCGCGTCGGCGACGCATTCATAAAGCTGCGTTGGATGGAGCGGAATGCCGAGTGGCACGCCGGTCAGCTCGGCGGCTTGCGGATTGCGGAACGTGATAGCCCAGGGCACATGTGTCGCCGTGCCCCAGCAGCAGCCCGCCGACAAACATCCGATGCGTCCGATAGCCTGGCCTAGTGCGATGCCCGGCGCGAAAACGTCGCAAGTAGCAAGGATGGGCAAATGCTGGCGGCGCATGTACAGAATAGCCGTTACGAACGCAACCAGAAATCCGCCTTGATACACGCCCGCGGCCTGCAGCGTGCTTAACGAAAACAAAGAGCCCGGATCGTTCCAGTAGGTTGGGAAATCGAACAGGATCATGAACAGCTTGGCGCCCGCCAGCCCGGCGAGAGCGCAATAAATAGCCAGGTTGGTAACAAGCTCGGGAGGCAGGCTGGCGCGCTTGCCCAGGCGGGTGATAATCCATAACGCGGCCAAAAATCCGATGGCCACCAGCGTTCCGTAGGTGGGAATAAAAAAACTACCGATCGATATTAACTTCGGGTACATGTCTGACTCTCCGCTCCTTGGCCCACCACATGTCCAGCAGCAGCAAGCAGGCGCCAACGGTGATGGCGCTGTCGGCGACGTTAAACGCCGGAAAATAGTGCTGGCCGGCGTGTACTTCGATGAAATCGGTCACCGTGCCGTTGACAATTCGATCATACAGGTTTCCAAACGCACCACCCAGAATGAACGCCAGGGCGGTGCGCAGGACCGCATCGTGCTGGCTGGTAGGGCGCAACAGCATAATGGAAATCGCGATCAGGACGGCGCCGGAGAATCCGATGAGCAATACGTCTCGCCAAGGGCCTGAGGCGTCGGCCAGCATGCCGAAGGCGATGCCCGGGTTCTCGCTGTGGACGATGTTGAAAAACCCGGGGATGACGGTGGTGGTATCGTAGGCGGAAAAATGCGTTTTGATCAGACCCTTGGTGAAGCGATCAAGCGCCACCACAGCCGCGGCGATTAGAAAAGGAATAAGCCTTCTATTTGATAGCATCGCTACAAGCGGCGCAGAGGGTTGGGAATTCGGGATCGCTTCCGACATCGAGCGTATATTTCCAGCAGCGCTCGCACCTCACGCCTTCGGCGCGCTGGATTTCGGCGGATACGCCGTCCTCGGTCCGCTGTTCCAATTGAACCTGCGAGACGATGAACAGCGCAGGAAGATCCGCAGCGTGCTCATGAAGCAGCGCGTACATGTCGGGACCGGCGGTTAAGAGGACGCGAGCTTCCAGCGATTTCCCGATGCGCTTGTCTCCTTGATTCACTGCCTGTCGTGCGACTTCGAGCGACTTCAACACCTGTTCGCGGACAACCATTAACCGATCCCAATCCGCCAACCGTTCGCGCTGCCGGATGGTGATTCCCGAGGTCAGCTCGCCAGGTTCCGGTAGCAGAGCAAGATGAACGCTGTCCGGGCTGCCGGCCGGCTTGCACAAATAGCCCCAGACCTCTTCCGTGGTGAAAGACAACAAAGGAGCGAGCAAACGAACCAAAGCGTACACAATGCGGTACGCGGCGGTTTGAGCGGAGCGCCGCGAGTGCGAACGGGAGCCGGCTGTGTACAGGCGATCCTTGACGATATCGACCCAAACGGCGCTCAGATCGGTAGCAGCGAAGTCGTAAACGGCGCGATAGACTTTGTGGAACGCATATTCGTCATACCAGGCGCGGCATTTCGCGACTAATTCCTCGGTTTTAAGAAGAATCCACTGGTCGATTTCCGCAAGCTGGTCGCCCGGGACGGCGTCGGCGTCCGGGTTAAACTCGTTCAAATTGCCGAGCAGGTTCTTGAAAATGTTATTGCGAAATTTGACATAAGCTTCGCTGATCCGCTTGAGGATGGTGTCCGAGAGGCGAACGTCTTCCGCGAAGTCGACCGACGAGACCCACAAACGCAGCACGTCTGCGCCAAATTTGGAGATCACCTGTTCGGGCTCGACACCGATGCCTCGCGATTTGGACATCGCGCGTCCATGCTCGTCCAGCGTCCAGCCATTGGTGGCGCACTCGCGATAGGGCGCGGCGCCCTTGAGTGCCACTCCGACAAGCAATGAACTGTGGAACCAGCCGCGGTATTGATCGCCGCCCTCCAGATACATATTCGATGGCCACGGCAGGCCGTTTTCGGGCGTGAGTACCGCAAGGTGACTGGAGCCGGAGTCGAACCAGACATCCAGAATGTCGCTCTCCTTGCGGAATTCGCGCGCGCCGCAACGTGAGCAGGCGACTTCCGATCCGACCAGTTCGGCTGCCGAGCGGTCATACCAGACGTCGGCGGTGTGCTGGCCGAAAAGCTCAACCACGCGATCCAGGACTTTTCGGTCGGTCATCGGCTGCTGGCATTTCTCACAATAGAAGGCAATGATAGGAACGCCCCAGACGCGCTGGCGCGAGATACACCAATCGGGTCGGGTAGCGATCATGTTGGACATGCGCTCCTGGCCCCAGGCGGGCATCCATTTCACGTCCTGGATAGCCTTCAGCGTCCGCGCGCGCAGATCGTTGCGCTCCATGCCGACGAACCATTGCTCGGTGGCGCGGAAGATCGTCGAATTGTGGCAGCGCCAGCAATGCGGATAGCTGTGCTTGATCTTTTCCTCGCCCAGCAGCGCGCCATGCGACTTCAGAATTTCGCTGACGATCGGATTTGCCTGCCAAACCGTTTTGCCGATGATCTCTTCCGGAAGGCGGCCAGCCGCGCCTTCGGCGTGGTAAAACTTGCCTGCGGGATCAACCGGGCAATAAATTGGAAGCCCGTACTTCATGCCGACTTCAAAATCTTCCTGACCGTGGCCGGGAGCGGTGTGAACTGCGCCAGTTCCCTGCTCCAGCGTTACGTGATCGGCGAGAATGCCGAGCGAATCGCGATCGAGAAAGGGATGCCGGAAGATGGCGCCTTCGAGCTTCGCTCCGGGAAATGCGGCGAGCGCTTTCGGGTTCTCCCAGTTGAGCTTTTCCGCCGTCACCTGGAGCAATTCCACCGCGACGACGTACACCGCATCGCCCACTTCCACTGCGACGTATTCGAATTTCGGATGAAAAGCGATGGCGATGTTAGCCGGAATGGTCCAAGGCGTAGTGGTCCAGATGAGGCCGTAAACGTTGCGGCCGGCAAGCGCGGGATCGATTGCGGCCGGGTCCGAAGTGAGTGCGAAGCGCACCCAGATGGACGGACTGGAGTGCTCCTCATATTCGATTTCGGCTTCGGCTAGCGCGGTGCGATCGTGCATGCACCAGTTCACCGTTTTAAGACCTTTGTAAACGTAACCGCGATCCAGAAAATCGACGAACGCACCCGCGATCACCGCTTCATACTGCGCGCTCATGGTCAGATACGGATCCTGCCATTGGCCCAGGATGCCCAGGCGGATGAAATCGGCGCGCTGCAGATCGACATATTTCGCAGCGTACTTGCGGCACTCGGCGCGGATCTGCGCGATGGTCATGTGCGCTTTGCGCGCACCCAGTTCGTTGTCGACCTTGATCTCGATGGGAAGGCCATGACAATCCCAGCCGGGAACGTAGGGCGAGTCGTAGCCCTGCATGGTTTTGAGCTTGACCACGAAATCCTTGAGGATTTTGTTGAGCGCATGGCCCAGGTGGATGTTGCCGTTGGCGTAGGGTGGGCCGTCGTGCAGGACCCACATGGGGCGGCCGGAGCGGGCGGCGCGAATCTTCGCATAAAGGTTCTCGGTCTCCCAGCGCAGCAGCGTCTTTGGCTCCATTTGAGCCAGATTCGCCTTCATCGGGAAATCGGTCCGGGGTAGATTGACAGTTTTCTTCAAGTCCACGCTAGCAACGCCCATGGGGATACTTTTATCGTAACCCGTTGGGGATTGGGGATTGGGGGTTGGGCTGGTCACCGGCCGGTTTCGCTTTCACTGCGTTGCTAACTCCGCGTTCCTGAATTTTTGGTACGATTAGTACGATGATGCGTATTAGTTTCAACTTCGGCGGCATGGCTTCCTTTACCGCCCCCGCCTTTCAATGATTCCATCCAGAAACTACCCGCCCCGCCGTCCAAGGGTTCGGGAAAATGTGAATGAGGCCATCCGAGTGCGCGAAGTGCGCGCCGTATTCCCAGACGGATCTGTCGAGATCATGCCGACGCTGGCCGCCGTGCGGAAAGCGCAGGAGATGGGCCTGGATTTGATCCTGATCGCCCCTACTGCCGAGCCGCCGGTCGCCAAGGCCATGGATTACGGGCAGTGGCAATACGAAAATAAGAAGAAGCAGCACGAGGCCAAGAAAAAACAGCACGTGATCCAGGTGAAGGAGCTGAAGTTCCGGCCGAACACCGACGATCACGACTACGAGTTCAAGAAAAACCACGCCATCCGGTTCCTGGGCGAAGGCAACCGCGTCAAAGCGGTGGTTCAATTCCGCGGCCGTGAGATCGCGCACGTCGATCTAGGCAAGAAACTGCTATTGCGCTTCGCGCAAGATCTCTCCGCGCACGGTTCGGTGGAGGGACAGCCCAGGCTGGAAGGCCGCAACGCGCACGTGATCATCAGCCCGGTAAAGGCCACCACGCCCCCCAAGGATAAAGCTAAGGAACCAGGCGCCAAAGAACCAGGCAAAGATCCTACCGTGCACTAAGCTTGCAGGGTGCCGAAAAAGTCGTTTGGGAACCGACTCCCTCACGGTCGCGGCTCGGTAAAAACCTGCGAATGCGCCTTAGTGACAAGGACATCCTGCTAATCGGGACGTATTGCTGGGCTCTCAATAGAACAAATACTTCCGCCACTGATCGTCGCTTTTGGCCAGCAGGCGCATCAGGTGCCTGCTGGTGTGCAAACTGAACGGGCGCGGCGCCCGCGCCAGCTTCATACCAGCTTCTTCAGGAGTGCGGCTGCCTTTGCGGTTGTTGCAGGGATGGCAGCACGCTACGAGATTCTCCCAAGTGGTCTCGCCGGCGCGCGCGCGGGGCACCACATGATCCAGCGTCAGCTCACCCGACGGCATGGTGCGATGGCAATATTGGCAGGTATAACGGTCGCGCATCAAAATGTTCTTGCGCGATAAGGCTCGCGTCTGGTGCGGGATGCGCCGGTATTCGAGCAGCCGGATCACGGACGGCACTCGTATGGAATGCCGCGGCGAATGGACGTGCGCTTGCGACTCTTCTTCGGCCGACGCCACGCCCTTGAGCACCAGCACCAACGCCCGGCGCGCGGCGCAGATGTTGATGGGCTCGTAGCTGGCGTTCAGCACTAAGACCGGTCTATGCAAACGATCGAGACTGGGCATCTTCGGATCTCCCGGAGAAATTCGAGTCGTGAAGCGGCGCCACCAGAGGGTCGAACATCAAGCGCCGGTCGGCACGCGCCAGGGTCAGCAAAGTCACTTGCCGGGCACCGCCCCGCTTCAGGGCGCGCGCGCAGGACGCCGCGGTGGCGCCGGTGGTCATAACGTCGTCAATGAGCAGCACGCGTTGGTCCTCAAGGGAAACGCTCTTGCCGACTCGAAACGCGCCGGAAACGTTTTCGCGGCGCTTGGCGCTGGTCAAGCCGGCTTGCGAGGCGGTATTGCGCACGCGCCGGAGCGCATTCCGCACGGGAATCTGGGTGCGCCGGGCAATCTCGCGCGCCAGCAGTTCCGCCTGGTTGAACCCGCGCTGCCATCGTTTGCGCCAATGCAACGGCATGGGAACGATGACATCGAAGCTTTGTTCGCGCGGCAGCGCCCGCGCCAGCATCCGTCCCAGCGGCACCGACAAGGTCTGGACGCGGCCGTACTTGAACAAATGAATCAGGCTGCGCAGCTCGTTTTCGTAAAATCCGAAAGAGTACGCCGCGTCGAACCCTCGCACCCCTCGCCGGCACAACGCGCAGCGGCCTTGATCGTCCAGCGGAAAGCGGCTGAGGAAGGGAGCGCGGCATTGGACGCAATAGTAATCCGCAGCCAGCGGCTCAGGTTTAGCCAGGCAAGCCCGGCATACCGGAATGCGTGAAAAGTCCGCTAAAGGCCGATCACAGACCCGGCAATCGTCCGGGAAGAGGAGGGAAAAAAGGGCAGCGGGGACCTTTCGAGCAGGAGACAAAGCTAGCTCACGAGAGATACTTCGTGCAAGCCATCTACTGCTGAAGACGCACCCCCTATAAGCAACCAGTTTACACCATGCCGACCTGACGGGTGCTCAGGCGCGTTTTCTTTGCCGGAGCGGCAAGCGCAGGCCGGGCAGAGTCGACGCCAAAGCACGAAACGTGCCGACTTACGATAATCGTTTCATCTCACTTCTCGTGAGGGAGGGCTATTGCTCGATTTGTCAAAGAGACTCCCGGTTTGGGTCCGGCAACGACTGGTTGCGAGATTCCTATCTGTGCTCTCATTGCCGAACAATCCCCCGGCAACGCGCCACTGCCGAAGTCCTCAACTTGGTCCAGCGCAACTGGAGAAATCTACAGTTACACGAGAGTTCACCCAGCATCGATTTCTACGCCGTCCAGTGCGCCGGCTATTCGCGGCCCTACTACCTGGAAGGCGTTCCTCCCGGCACACGCAAGGACGGCGAATTGTGTCAAAACCTGGAATACCTTACCTTCGCGGACTGTTCGTTTGATGTGTTCATCACCCAGGACGTACTGGAGCACGTGTTTAACCCGGACCGTGCGGTGAGGGAAATCATGCGCGTTCTGAAACCGCGGGGAGTGCATGTTTTTACCGCGCCGAAACATAAACATGTACTACTCAGCCGTAGGCGCGCCAGGTTAATATCATGGCAATCCGATCGGTGACGGCCGCAGCTTGGTGAACTGGGACTATGGTTCCGACTTCGACGATTTACTGATGTCCCTGGGGCGGCTACCAAATCCCCGACTATGTGCTGCGCGATCACGCCAAAGGCATCGCCGGAGATTACATGGATGTTTTTGTGATGCGCAAGGACGAGCGTAACCGCGTCGTCTCGGCCTGATCTGGAGCCAACGCGCTCTTGGCGTGCGGACTAACAGGTTGTGTCGAAACCGGCGCCCTCACGGTCGCGGCTCTGTAACGCGCGGAATCTGCTGAGCCGCGCCCGTTAGAGAGCGGTCTTTTCGGACTTTCGACACAGCCTCCCGCCGATGAAAAGGTGGTCGCACCTTGTCTGCCAGCCTGGGTGGTCACAAGCCGAATCGCGATCGAATTCATGAGTCTTTTACCGCAACTCGCATGATACAATCGGGCGTTCATGAGTACCACCCTGCTTCCGACATCGCTGGTGGGATCGTATCCCCAGCCCGACTGGCTGATCGATCGCGCCCAGCTTTCCCATCGCTTGCCGCCGCGCGTCCGCGCTACCGACCTGTGGCGCGTCGCGCCCGAGTTTCTCGAAGAGGCGCAGGACGATGCCACCATCCTCGCCATTCGCGCCCAGGAACGCGCCGGGTTGGACATCATCACCGACGGCGAAATCCGCCGCGAAAGCTACTCTAACCGCTTCGCTACGGCGCTGGAAGGGATCGATCTCGACAATCCAGCGCAAGTGGTCGCCCGTTCGGGCAAGCTGAACTTTGTCCCGCGCGTTGTTTCCAAGCTGCGGCGCAAGCACGCCGTCGAGGTCCGCGACATCCAGTTCTTACGCGCCAACACGGAGCGCCGGGTGAAGGTAACGGTTCCTGGCCCGTATACCATGTCGCAGCAGGCCCACAACGATTTCTACCAGTCCGAAGAAGAGCTGGCCTTGGATTATGCCGCCGCCGTCAACGAAGAGATCAAGGACCTGTTCGCGGCCGGCGCCGACATCGTGCAGATCGACGAGCCATACATGCAAGCGGTCCCGGACAAGGCGCGCCAGTTCGGCTTGAGAGCGCTGAAGCGCGCCCTCGACGGAGTCCGAGGTGAAACTGCGATTCATCTTTGCTTCGGCTACGCGGCGATGGTGGCGAATCGTCCTTCGGAGTATCAGTTTCTCGCCGAACTGGCCGATGCGCCGGTCAACTGCATCTCCATTGAAACCGCGCAATCCTCGCTCGATTGCTCCGTGTTGGCCAAGCTCACCGGCAAGAATATCATCCTCGGCGTGCTGGATCTTTCGTCCAACGAAGTAGAGACGCCCGAGAAAGTGGCCGCTCGCATCCGCAGGGCATTGCCTTACATCGGCGCGGATCGGCTGATCGTTGCGCCGGATTGCGGCATGAAATACCTCCCGCGAGAGGTTGCTTTCGGAAAGCTACAGGCCATGGTGGCGGGCGCCGGCTTGGTCCGCGCTGAGCTGGGCGACCGCCAACTCGCCACTCAAAGCGCCTGATTCACCGGGTCCGTCACGCGCTCCAGGCGGACATACATGGGCCCCACGCCGATCGTGCCCACCAGGAACCACGTGAAGCGGCCGCCGCGATTCACAGTTTGAAATCGCACATGTTCGCCGGGAGCGGCGTCAAACTCCGCCGTCTTCCAGTTCCACGTGTTGTCCACTTGTAAACGATGCCGCCCCGGTTCCACCACCCGCGATATTTCATCGCCGGCCATCAGTTCACCCAAGCGCTTGCCATCCAGCTTCACGACGACCTGGCGCTGGCGGATGTCCTCTGGCGAAGTGCGGCTGACGGTGACGCGGGTCTCCACGCTTCGAGTATAGGCTACTCACTCATCGCGGAACGCTTTTCCCGGTCGCTTGTTTCCGGATAAATCACCCGATCCAGGAACAGTCCCGACGCAGGAGCCGTCCACGCTGCTACGTCCAGCTTGGGATTCGGCCTACTTTCCAGCAATCCGGAGAAATCGTCCGCCGTAATTTCTCCCAGGCCCAGCTTCACCAGCGCGCCCACCACCCGCCGTACCATACGCCACACAAAGTGCGATGCCACGATGCGGAAAATAATTAAATCGCCGTCGGTCTCTATCCCGGCATCCTCCACCACGACGATGGGAGACTCATCGGGACGCGATTTGTCGTCGGCGCGAAAAGCACTGAAGTTGTGGCGCCCGATCAGCTTTTGCGCGGCGGCGGACATGGCTGCGACGTCCAGCGGCGGCTTGACCCACCACACAAATTTCTTGAAGAACGAGGTACGGCGGGTAGAGATTTGATAGATGTAAATCCGCGCGATGGCGTCATGCCGCGCATGGAAGGCCGGCGCAGCCTCCGCCACATCCAGCAGACAAACGTCGGAAGGCAAACGGGTATTGATGGCCCGCAGAATTTCGTCGGGCTTCGGCCAGCGCCGCTGGTCCTCCGCCTTCTTGCGGCGCACGCGAAGATGCGCCACCTGCGCCCGCGCGTGAACGCCCGCGTCGGTGCGTCCCGCTCCTTGAATATCCACGCCGCCATCGAAAAACTCCTCGGCCGCGTTTCGAAGTTGGCCCTGCACCGTTCGCGCGTTGCGCTGTTCCTGCCAGCCGCTATACTTCGTGCCGTCGTATTCGACGGTCAGTTTCCAGGTTTTCGACTCGGGAGTTTTCAAATCACCAGTGTAGCCCCCGCCACGCAATGCACCCCCGGCGCAATGCTATGATGGTCCGCTTTAGGGAGGACCATGTTCAAAGGTTTTCGCGAATTCATCATGCGCGGTAACGTGCTGGATTTGGCCGTGGCAGTCGTCATCGGCGCGGCATTCGGCAAAATTGTCACGTCGTTGGTCAGCGACATTCTGATGCCGCCGCTTGGACTGGCGGTCAAGAACGTCGATTTCACCAACTTGTTTCTCGACCTTTCGGGCGGCCATTACGCCACCTTGGCTCAAGCCAAAGCCGCCGGAGACGCAACCATTGCCTACGGGTCGTTTCTCAATAACGTAATCGATTTCCTGATCGTGGCGTTCGCAATTTATTTCGTGATCCAAGGGGCCAATAGGATGAAGCACGCGCCGGCGCCCGCCGATCCCACCACCAAGGAATGCCAGTTCTGCCGCACCACCATCCCGATCGCCGCGACGCGCTGCCCGAATTGCACGTCGAACCTGTAGCGCCCCCGGATTCTGAGCCGCGGCCAAAGGAAGCCGTGTTTTCCGAATGCCTTAACGGATCGCCAAAGTTACCCCGGCTTGGCTCACTGCCGCGCCGATGAATAGCGTTACCGGCTGGATGCCGGGCGGCAGAAATCCTCCCGGGATTTGCGCATTGATCTGCATCAGGCCAACAAAGCCAGGCGCGGGTCCCGCGAAGAGGATGGGAGCGTTGTAGCCTGCAATCGTCAGCAGGACGTTGCCAGTGCTGGACCCTTGTCCGGTGGCATACAGCGACACCACCGAACCACGTGCGGCTGGATTCGACGCCGAATTCAAGCTGCCATCTTGGTTGTTGGCCGCGGCTTGACCTGCTCCTCCAGAGACCGTAAAGATGCCGGGCGCAGCGGCCACCACAGCTATGGAAGAGCTTGCGATAGGAGCGCCGTCCACAACGATACTCATCGTCGTCGTTGAGTTCGGGGTCAGGCCGGCGGGCGCGAGTGCGTTGATCTGCTTGGCGCTGGTGTAGAACAGAGTCGCTGGCAGGCCGTCCAAGAGCAATTGCGTGTTCGCCGGGTCGAATCCGACGCCAAAGATCGTCACGATTTCACCCGGCGCGATGGCTCCTGTCGCGAGGCTCGCCGCATTGAGTAGGGCAACTGTCGCCGTTTCAGTGCCCACGGTTGACGGCGTCAAAGTCCGGATGCGGTTGTTGCCCGAGTCGGCGATCAAAATGGTTCCATTGGCGCCCAATGCGACGCCGGCGGGCGCATTCAATTCCGCGGCGAGAGACTGTCCGCCATCGCCCGAAAATCCAGCCACGCCCGTGCCGGCAATCGCAGACAGCACTCCGGATGTGCTGAGCTGCCGAATCACGCTGGCGCCCGTATCTGCGATCAGGAGTGAACCGTCCGATGCAAATGCCAGTCCGCCGGGCGAAGTAAGACCGGCTATCAGCGAAGTGAGGGTTCCGTCCGGCGCAACATTCCAGATCTGCTTCGAATCGGCGACCACCAGGTTGCCCGATGCATCCACCGCCACTGCCAGTGGGCCGTCGATTTTTGCGAATGTGTTCGCCGTTCCCGCTGCCGTTACCTGAACAATGCGGTTGTTGCCCGAATCGGCGATGTAAACCAATCCCTGGGAGTCGACCGCCACGGAGACGGGATTGTTGAGCTGGCTGGAAATGGACATGATGGCTCCAGCGGGCGTGATCTCGCGAACTTCGTTGTTGCCGCTGTCGGCAATGTACAAATTGTTCGATCCATCGATGGCAATGCCATGCGGCGAGTTCAGCTCGGCCGCCGCTGCCGGACCGTTGTCCCCGCTCGCGCCCGCGGTTCCCGTGCCCGCGATGGTGGCGATTATGCCTTCGGGCGTCACCATGCGGATGCGATTGTTGGAAGTGTCGGCGATGTACCAATTGCCGCTCGAATCCACGGCAATACTCGCAGGCGAATACAATTGCGCTGCCGTCGCCGGGCCGCCATCGCCGCCGAAGTAGGGCGAAGTCCCGCTCCCAGCGATGGTGGTCACCGCGCCGCCGCTCGGGATTTCCATCACGAAGGTTCCCGAAGTGAAGTAGATGTCGCCGGACGCGTCCAGCGTCACATCCCTCGCCGATGCAACGCCGGCAATGGCTTGAACCACAGTACCGAAATAGCCGGCGGCCGCAACGTATGGCAGGCCGGTGGAATCGACAGCCACACCGGTGGGTCCGGGAGTATTGAAGACGGTGATGACGACGCCGTTGTACACCTTTCGAACGCAGTTGTTGCCGCTGTCGGCGACGTAGAGCGCGCCGGTGGAATCTGCCGCGAGACCCGCGGGCGCGTTCAGTTGCGCCAGTAAAGCGGACGTACCTACCCCGGCGAATCCTGCCGTGCCCGTGCCCGCAACCAGCGAGATTATGCCGTTAGCCGCAACCTGGTAGACCTGATTTGCGCCGAAATCGGAAATGTAGAGCGAACCGGCGGCGTCGAGCGCAACATTGCGAGGCTGCATCAATTGCGCGCCAGCGGCTGGACCGCCTTGTCCGGTACTTGTGGCGGGTAACGCGCCCCCACCCGCGACGGTCTGGATGGCGCCATCGGTCGTGACTCTTCGCACCCGCGCGTTTCCCAGGTCGGCGATGTAGAGATTGCCGGCCTTATCCAGCGCCAGGCCGTATGGCTGATTGAGCAGCGCGGCGATCGCCGGTCCGCCATCGCCCGCGAAGCCCGCCACACCGGTACCGGCGACAGTCTGGATGGAACCGTCCGCCGCAACCTTGCGAACCCGATGGACGGCGGCGTCGGCGAAGTAGACGTTGCCGGAGCGATCGACCGCGATTCCTTCCGGCTGGTTCAAGTCGCTTCCGGCGACCGTTTGAATGATGTAGGAACCCGGCGGCGCGTCGGCGGCAATACCGACCGCGGCAAACAGAGAGAGTAGAACGAGTCGGCCACAGCTAACCACAAGCACTCCTGCCAGGAGCAGTGTGTCCGTCCGATGGAAAACTCTCAGGGCACTTCCGATGGAAAGTATCCCCGGGTTCGCCTGTGTAATCGGGTTGGTGCTACTGCTAGCTAGGCTGTGTCAAAACCGGCTCCCTCACGGTCGCGGCTCTGTAACGCGCGCAATCTACTGAGCCGCGCGCGAGAGCAAGCGGTCTTTTCGGACTTTAGACACATCAACCGGCTCTGCGGCGGCGGGCGTTACAAAGACCCGGACGCCGGGCCGGTCACGCTTTCCGGTGCAGTTTGCGACAGAACCGGGCGAAGCGCAAAATAAAAGCTTTGGCCGAGCTTGGGGCTAGCTTACTTTCCCACTTAGATTAAAATTCAACCCATTGCGGCTGGAAACCAAGCCTGGAGGTCGATCGCAGTGACGCAATATTGACCGCTACAGCAGCCCAGCAAGGCGCGAATTCTCGATCAGGATGGTTTCATCGCGCTCCGGTCCCGTAGAAATGCAGCCCACTTCGACGCCCATCTGGTCGCTCAAAAATCGCAGGTAGTCGCGCGCTCGAGTCGGCAGATCGCTTTCCCGCGCCAGGCCGCGCGTCGCGGACTTCCATCCGGGTAGTTTCTTGTAAACGGGCTCCACGGCCTCCAGGCCGCGGAAGGTTGCGGGCATGGCCTTCACGTTTTTGTATTCCGTACAAACCATAATCTCGTCGAATTGATCCAGCACGTCCAGCTTGGTGATCACCAGGCTGGTGAAGCCGTTGATCATGGAGGTGTAGCGCAGCAACGGAGCATCAAACCAGCCGCAACGGCGCGGGCGTCCCGTAACAGCGCCAAACTCATTGCCCGCTTTGCGGATTCTTTCGCCATCCTCGCCCAGCAATTCAGTGGGAAAGGGGCCGCTGCCCACTCGCGTGATGTAAGCCTTGGAAACGCCGACCACCCCTTGAATCGCGGTGGGAGGCACTCCCGCGCCGGTGCACGCTCCGCCGGCCGTCGCGCTGGACGATGTCACGAACGGATACGTTCCGTGATCGACATCAAGCATGGTTCCCTGCGCCCCCTCGAACAGCACCCGCTTGCCCGCGCGCATCGCGTTGCTCAGAAGCTGAGCCGTGTCGCAGACCAACGGGCGAATGCGCTCCGCGTAGCCAAGATATTGATCGCGAATGGATTCGAAGTCGATGGTCCCCTGAATGTTGAAAGTCTGCGCCAGCAGTTGCTTATCTTCGGCCAGAGCCGTATACATCTCGCAAAAGCTGTCGTGCTCATAAAGATCCGCGATGCGGATGCCGCGCCGGCCGATTTTGTCTTCATAACAGGGGCCAATTCCGCGTGAAGTGGTTCCAATGGGAACCCGATCCTGCCGGCCTTCGGACATTTTTTCGACAATGCGATGAAAAGGAAAAATAACGTGCGCGCGATCGCTGATAGCGAGCTGCTTGCGTACGTCGACTCCCGCCTGCTCCAGCTTGTCCATCTCCTCGATCAGCGCCGCCGGATCGATGACCACCCCGTTCCCGATAACAGCCTGGATGCCGGGCCTCAAAATGCCGCTCGGAATGAGCTTCAGAACGAACTTCTTGGGGCCGATAAACACGGTGTGACCGGCATTGTGGCCGCCCTGGTAACGGGCCACCACCGAAAACTTCTCCGAGAACAGGTCCACCACCTTCCCCTTGCCCTCGTCACCCCATTGCGCGCCTAGTACAACGATGTTTCCCATGTGAGGAGTCAAAACGTTCTTATTGTACCGTGTGCTCTAATAGCTTCGCGGGCAGCGACCATGAACCACCCAGCCCTTCCATACAGCAAGCGCGAGCAGCGCGGCTGGTACATGTACGATTTTGCGAACTCCACGTTTGCCAGCACCGTCGTAACGCTTTTCCTGGGCCCGTACCTGACCGCGCTGGCGAAAGCAGCTGCGGGCGCAGACGGCCGTGTCCATCCGTTGGGAGTTCCAATCGATCCGCGCTCCTGGTGGGGTTATCTGATTTCTATTTCCGTGATCACGCAGATTTTCACCCTGCCCCTCGCGGGAACCATCGCCGATTTCAGCCCGCACAAGAAGCGCCTGATGGCGCTGTTCGCCTATACCGGCGCACTGGCGACGTCCGCGATGTTCTTTCTCCACGGCGATGAGTATCTCGCCGGCGGCGCCTTGTTTCTGATCGCGAACCTCGCCTTCGGGGCCTCCATTGTGGTCTACAATTCGTTTCTACCGGAGATCGCGCCTCCAGAGCAGCGCGATGCGGTTTCGTCCACCGGCTGGGGGATCGGATACCTGGGCGGCGGCCTGCTGCTGGTTCTCAACCTGGCGCTGTTTTCGAAGGCCCAAGCCTTCGGACTGTCCCAGTCCACGGCAGTACGCATCAATCTTGCTTCCGCAGGGGTCTGGTGGGCGCTATTCAGTTTGATTCCGCTCGCGGCCATCCGCAATCGGCCGCCGGGACAGACGCGCGGTCCAGGCGAAGGACTGGCCAAGACTTTCCGCGAATTCGCCGGCACTCTGCGCGACATGCGCTATTACCCGCAGACGTTGCGTTTTCTCGTCGCCTACTTGCTCTATAACGACGCCGTGCAGGCCGTGATCGCGCTCTCCGCGCAGTTCGGCAGCGACGAGCTGAAGATGCCGATGGCGGACTTGACCGGCGTGATTCTGATGGTCCAGTTCGTCGCGTTCTTCGGATCGTTCCTGTTCGATTGGATTGCGAAGTGGATTGGCGCGAAGCCGGCCGTGATCGTAAGCCTGCTCATCTGGACCGGCGTACTGGTATCGATGTATGTTTCCGTCCGGAACGAAAAGCAATTCTTCATCGTGGCGGCCATTGTCGCCATCGTGCTCGGGGGGACACAGGCGCTCAGCCGGTCGCTATTCTCGATGATGATTCCCAAAGGCCGCGAGGCCGAATATTTCGGAGTCTACGAGATCAGCGATAAAGGAACCAGTTGGATGTGCCCGCTATTGTTCGGGCTGGCGCTGCAATTCACCGGCAGCTATCGGCTCGCGATTCTATCGCTCATCACGTTTTTCGCCGCGGGTTTGCTGGTCCTGTTGACGGTAAACATGCGGCACGCCGCAGCCGAAGCTGCGTCTTAGCACTCTGTGTCTAAGGCCCGCAAACCGCTTGCTTACGCGCGCGGCTCAGCATATTCCGCGCGTTACAGAGCCGCGACCGTAAGGGAGCCGGTTTCGGCAAAGGCTGTTAGTTAAGTCTGGCCGGTGGGGAAACCGCCCAAGCCGCTTGATTCCATACTCAGCAAGTATAGAGCCAGGCCCGCAGCGCGGCGCTCACTTCCGGCGGCCGTTCCAGCATCGACATGTGGCCGCAATCCGGCACCAAGACGAGCTGGCTCCCGGCTATCTTCGCGGCCATTGCCGCGTGCTGCGCAGGCCCGCTCCAACCGTCCTCGCGGCCGGTAAGCAGCAACGCGGGACATCGGATCTGTTCCAGCACCGCGCTGGCATCCGGCCGGTTCAGCAGCGCCCGCACCTGCGCGGCGAATATCTCGGGAGTTTTGCGCGACATCATTTCGACGATCGCGTTGACCAGCGCTTTATCGTCAATGCGCCGTGAATCGATCATCGGCGGCAGCCATTGCCGCAGCATCGCTCGCATTCCTTGCGATTGCGCCAGCGCCACCAGTTCCGCGCGCTTGCGAATCTCGTCTTCTCCGTCCGCGCCCGCCGCCAGCGGCAAATATCCGGTATTCAGCAGCGCAATGCCTGCCACTCGATCAGGCGCCAATCGGTAGATTTCGAGCGCCACGCGCCCGCCCATCGAATGTCCCGCGACCGAGAATCGCTCAGGCGCGCTACGCAGCACCGCGTCCGCCATGGCCGTCAACGAATCCAGCGAGCCGTAATCCGCGCAGGTGCACGCGGCCACATCCGACAGCGCATCCATTTGCCGCTGCCAAACCGTTTGATCGCAGATCAAGCCCGGAAGCAGCAGCAGGGGTGTTATGCCAGGTCCTCGGAAAGAATCGGTAGCTTGCGCAGCCGCTTGCCGGTTACCGCAAAAATCGCGTTGGCCACCGCCGGAACGATGGACGGCGTGCTGGTTTCGCCAATCCCGCCCGGCGCGGCCTGGCTCGGCACGATGTGTACCTCCACCACGGGCATTTCATTGATCCGCATCACGTCGTAGTGGTTGAAGTTCCCCTGCACCACGCGCCCGCGCTCAATGGTGATAGCGCCCTTCAGCGCCGCGCTCAATCCATAAACTATGCCGCTTTGGATCTGCTGCTCCACGCCAGCCGGATTGATCACGTGCCCGCAATCTACCGCGCAAACCACGCGATGGACGCGCAGTTTGCCTTGCTCCACCGATACTTCCGCCACCTGCGCGTTATAGCTGCCGATGTTGTTCACCACCGCAATGCCGTGGCCATGCCCCGCCGGCAGCGGCTTGCCCCAACCGGCTTTCTCAGCCGCCAGTTCCAGCACGCCCAGCAGGCGCGGAGATTTCGCCAGCAAGCGCCGGCGGAATTCGAGCGGATCTTTGCCGCCCGCAGCGGCCAGTTCATCCAGGAAACTCTCGGAGAAGAACGTGTTCTGCGAATAACCCACCGATCGCCAGTAAGTGGTCGGGATATCGACATCGGGTGGATGATAATCGACATGGAAATTCGGGATGGTGTACTCCAGATCGACGATGCCTTCCACGCTGGTGCGGTCCACGCCGTCGCGCAATCCGCCAAAGGACGGGCACACCACGCGCGTGTCCCAGGCAACCGGCCATCCGTCCCGGTCCAACGCTCCTGCGAACTTCGTGTAGGACGCGGGGCGATACAGGTCGTGCTGCATATCGTCCTCGCGCGACCAGGTAAGCTTCACCGGCTTGCCGATGGCCTTTGAAACCTCCACCGCTTCTGCAACGAAATCGTCTCCACCCCGCCGTCCAAATCCGCCGCCCAGAAACATGGTATGGATCTGAATCTTATCCGGATGAAGTCCACTGGCCTTCGCCGCCGCGCCCATGGCCACCGTCTGAATCTGCGTCGAAACCCAAACTTCGCAACTATCCGCGCGCACGTCGGCGGTGCAATTCATCGGCTCCATGGGAGCGTGAGAAAGATACGGCGCTTCGTACACCGCTTCCAGTTTTTTCGCGCCGCCCGCCAGCGCCGAGGTAACATTGCCGTCGTTGCGAGCCACCGCGCCCGGCTTTGCGGCCAGATTCACGAACAACTCGCGAATGCCGGCGCTGTTCAGATTGGCGTTCTTGCCCTCGTCATACTGCACCTGCAGCGCGCGTCGGCCTTCCATGGCGGACCAGGTATTATCGGCGACAACAGCCACGCCGCGCGAAATCTGCACCACTTGATGGACTCCCGGAACAGCCTTGGCTTTCGTATCGTCGAAGCTCGAAACCTTGCCGCCGAACACTGGACAACGCGCGACCACGGCGTAGACCATACCGGGACGCCTTGCATCAATGCCAAACCCGGCGCTGCCGTTCACTTTGCCGGGAGTGTCCAACCGCTTGGGCGAGGTCCCGATGAGATGAAACTGCTTCGGATCTTTTACCGCAACTTTGGCAGGTACAGGCAGTTTGCCCGCGGCGTCCGCCAGGCTGCCATAGCTCAATCGCGCGTTGTTTACCGTGTTGATCACCCGTCCATTTTCAGTGCGAAGCTGCGATTTAGCCACGCCCCACTTCTGCGCGGCCGCATCCAGCAGCATGTCACGGGCCGAAGCGCCCGCCTTGCGCAGCGGATCCCAGCAGGTGCGAATGCTCATACTTCCAAAGGTTCCCTGCAGCGGCCCGTACGCGGGATCCACGGCGGCAAATTCAGTGCGAACCTGCTTCCAATCGCAATCCAGCTCTTCAGCCAGCAACTGCGAAAGCGAGGTCACCGGTCCCTGGCCCATCTCCGATTTGTGAATCGAGAAGGTGACAATATCGTCGCTTCCGACATGGATGAACGCGTTCAGCTTTGCCGCCGATGTAGTGGCAGCTTCCAGCTTGTCGCTTTCGGGTAGATGGAATCCGATAAACAAACCACCCGCCGTAGCTGCGGCTGCTTTCAGGAACCCCCGTCGATCAAGTTGGGGCTTTGGATTCGAAATCGTGGCGCTCATGCTACCTCTCCATTACGATTTGCCGCGGCCTGATATTGCGCGGCCAAATGTACCGCGTGCCGTATCGCCTGGTACGTCCCGCAGCGGCAGATATTGCCGTGCATGGCCTCGTCGATATCGGCGTCGGTGGGATGCGCGGTTTTCTTCAGCAGCCCCGCTGCAGTCATAATCTGTCCAGACTGGCAATAACCGCACTGCGGCACATCCACTTCGATCCAGGCCCGCTGCACCGGATCGCTGTTGTCGGACGACAAGCCTTCGATGGTGGTTACGCTCTTGCCCGCCAGGCTCGAAACCGGCGTAACACAAGAGCGGACGGGCTGGCCGTTGACATGCACCGTGCAAGCGCCGCACAGCGCCATGCCGCATCCGAATTTGGTGCCGGTCATGCCGAGCGAATCGCGCAATACCCATAACAGCGGCATTTGCGGCGATACGTCGACAGTTTGGGACTTGCCGTTCAAAGTGAAAGTGACTGCCATGAGTGGGCCTCCTCAGCCAGATCGTTGTTTCTTTAGTATATAACCGCGCGCCGCGTACAAAGGCGCGAGATCGGCGCTCAATGCTACGCTGGCTGTTTATGCAGTTGTCCGAAATTTTTCTCGGCCAAGGCGAGCAACCGTTCTCGGAGTTGGTGCGCGCCATCTCTATTGGCAAGCTGAAAACCTATCAGCTCTATGCCCGGATGAAGGTGCGCTTCCATCTAGCCAAGCTCAACTCGGAGAGCATGAAGAAAGCGACCCCGCGTTTTTGGACCCGCATCAACGAAAAAGACGAGGAGTTCGCCACCGATCTGGCTCAGGCCATCCTGGTCTCGCATCTGGACATGATCAAGGCGGTCATCGACGATCTCGGAATCCCCAATCAGGACGGTTTTTTCGACAAAGACATCGACGGCTCGAAATATTTGACAGACGGCTGGCAGCAGCGGAGCTACGAGAAATTCAAAGACGCGTATCCCCCGCCAGTGCTGCTGTTCTACATCAACCATTTGGCTTGGGAGCTGGCGAAAAGCGAAGAAGTGTTCCAAGTTCCGGCATGAGCCAGCAATTCTTCGATGCCATCCGCACGGGCGACCGCGGCGCCGTTGACGCGTTGCTCATTGCCGACCCATCACTGCTGGCCGCCAAAGATGAGAAGGGTTTCGGCGCCTACACCGCCGCCAAGTTCGCCGGGCGCAACGATATCGCGGCGATGCTGCTCGAAAGGGGCGTGGATCTGGACGTATTCGCCGCTTGCGTGGCCGGTGCGAAGGATCGAGTGAGCGAATTGATCGCGGAAAAGCCGGCGCTGTTGGGCGAATATAGCCATGACGGCTGGACGCCGCTGCATCTGGCTTGCTTCTTCGGCCAGCCTGTCGTAGCGGAAGCTTTGATGGACCAAGGCGCGGACGTGCGGGCCCGGTCGCGCAATTCGATGCGGAACACGCCTCTCCATGCCGCGGCTGCGGGACGGAGCAAAGAAGCCGTACAGGCGCTGCTGGAGCACGGTGCGGATGTCAACGCGCGCCAGGAAGGCGGATGGACGGCGCTGCACGCCGCGTCGCAAAATGGGGACGTGGAAATGGTGCGATTGCTCATCGCCGCCGGCGCGGATGTCCAGATTCGAGCCGGGAATCAGCAGGACGCGATGGACTTGGCTTTGACGAAGGGCCATCGGGCCGTGGTGGAAGTGTTGGAAGCGTACGCGTAGTGTCCGAAGAAAAATACATCCTAGATTTGGAAAAGGGCAGGGTGCTGATCCAACAGGCGAAGGACCTGGAGGAGCTGGAACAGGCGCGTGTGGACGTACTGGGCCGCAAGGGACTGCTCGCGCAATGGAGCGTCAAGAACTCCCCACCGGACGAACGTGCTGCGGCGGGGCGAGCCTTCAACAAACTAAAACGGGAGATCGAGCGCATATTTGAGGCAAAGCGGCAGCAGTTCGACGCGCTGGTTCTGAGCGCCCGGCTAAAGTACGAGTGGCTGGACCTGACGCTGCCCGCGCCGGGCGTTCGCCCTGGCAGCTTGCATCCGGTGACCATCATCCAGAACGAAATCGAGGATCTGTTCACTTCGCTCGGATTCGCCGTGCTGGATGGCCCGGAGGTGGAAACCGAATATCACAACTTCGACGCGCTTAACATTCCGCCGGAGCATCCCGCGCGCGACATGCAGGACACGTTTTGGCTGACCAACGGCCGTCTGTTGCGCACGCACACCTCGCCCGTGCAGGTGCGCGGGCTGCAAGGCCGGGAACTGCCGTTGCGCATGATCGCGCCGGGCCGCGTGTTCCGCAACGAAGAAGTGGACGCCTCGCACGAGCACACATTCTATCAGTTGGAAGGCATGATGATAGACAGCGATGTTTCCGTGGCGCACCTGATCCATTTCATGAAAACGCTGCTCAGCGCGATCTTTCATCGCGACGCCGTGGTGCGGCTGCGTCCAGGCTATTTTCCGTTCGTGGAGCCGGGCTTCGAGCTGGATATCCGCTGCCTGATTTGCGGCGGTCCGGGCTGCCCGGTGTGCAAGCAGAGCGGATGGGTGGAGTTGCTTCCGTGCGGCTTGGTGCATCCCAAAGTGCTGCGCATGAGCGGCATCGATCCGGAGCAATGGGGCGGCTTCGCGTTCGGACTGGGGCTGACGCGCCTGGCGATGATGCGCTATGGAATCGACGACATTCGCCTGTTCGCCGGCGGCGATCTACGATTCCTGCGCCAATTCTAGAGCGATGAAATTCTCCTACAACTGGATTCGTGAACTGGTTCCGGGCTTGAACATATTGCAGCCGGAAGATCTGATGCTCCATATCACGATGAAGACGGCCGAGTGCGAAGGACTGGAGCAGGTGGGCGCGGCGTTGGCGGAAGCCTCGGTGGCGCGCATCAAGGAAGTGGAATTTATCCCCGGAAGCCACAACCAGATCGTTATTGCGGAGACCGCGCGCTACGGGACCAGGCGAGTGGTGTGCGGCGCGCCGAATTGCAAGCCTGGAATGCTGACCGCGTATCTTCCGCTCGCGCCGAAGTTGATCGAGGGTGTGGAAAGCGACGGAATGCTGGCGAGCGCTCTGGAGCTGGGCATCGGCAGGGAACACGCCGGAATTGTGGAGCTGGAGAGCGAAACACTGCCGGCGCCGGACACCATCATCGAAGTAGACAACAAGTCGCTCACGCATCGCCCGGATTTGTGGGGACATCATGGAATGGCGCGCGAGGTGGCGGCGATGATCACGCTAGTCACCCCACCAGCTCCTACGCTGGCGCACGATCCGGTGAAGCTCAACCTCTTGCCCCAAGGGACTGGGCCGATAGACATCAAAATCGAGGACTTTGCGCTGTGCCCACGCTACAGCGCCCTGGTTTTCGAGAACGTCACGGTGCGGCCGTCGCCCTTGTGGCTGCAGTATCGCCTGGAAGCGGTCGGTTTGAACGCCATAAACAACATCGTGGACGTGACCAATTACGTCATGGCCGAACTGGCGCAGCCCTTGCACGCCTTCGACGCCGAAAAGTTGCATGGCACCGCGATCTTCGTTCGCAGCGCGCGGCCGGGCGAGCAAATCGCCGCACTGAACGAAGAAATCTACAATTTGAGCCCGTCGAATTTAGTGATCGCCGATGCGAAAGGTCCCATCGCGCTAGCGGGAGTAATCGGCGGACTATATAGCGCGATTGGTCCCGACACCAAACGCATCGTGCTGGAGAGCGCGAATTTTCAGGCGGCCAGCGTTCGCAAAACATCCGTCGCGCTGAAGGTGCGCACGGACGCATCCATGCGATTCGAGAAATCGCAGGATCCCGACAACACTGTGCGAGGTCTGGCGCGGGCGCTGGAACTGCTGGAGCAGGTCTCGCCGGGCATCCGCCTAGTTGGGGGGCGGGGGGACTTGCGCGTCCCGCCGAAGCCCTCGGCTCCGATCGAATTGACCGTCGATTGGCTGCGGCGCAAGCTGGGACGCGATGTGGATGCGTACGAAGTGCGATCCATTCTTAAATCGCTCGGATTCGGCGTCAAAGAAACAGAGCCGGGCCGCTTCCTGGTCACGGTGCCGAGTTGGCGAGACACTAAAGACATCTCGATCAAGGAAGACCTGCTGGAAGAAGTCGGCCGTATGCTAGGCTACGGGTCCGTCGCACCAAAAGCGCCGCTGATCAGATCCGTTGTACCGCAGTCGGACCCATTACCTGTGTTTTTGCGCCGTGTAAGGAACATGGCGGCGGCGCAGGGATTCACGGAGGTCTACAACTATTCATTCGTCACCGAGGAGATGGTGCGTGCTTTTGACATGGATCCCGCTTCGCACGTGGGAGTGACAAATCCCATCGCGTCCGATCAAACGCTGTTGAGGGCAAGCCTGCTGCCGGCCATTCGCAAAAACATTCTCGACAACAGCCGCCACTTCCAATCCTTTCGGCTCTTCGAGATCGGCCGCGAAATACACCTGTGCGATCGCGATCTTCCGAACGAAGTCCCCCATTTTGTGGCTGCAATTTACGCGCGCGAGGGTGATGGCGCAACCTCGTTGTTCGAGCTGAAACGTCTGGCCGAGTGTCTGATGGCCGGTTGCGAAGCAAGGCTCGCGCCGGCGCGTCCCTTCGAGCATCCCGAGCGTGCCGCCATCATCGCGTGGCAAGGCGAAGAGGTCGGCCGGTTGTTTGAGCTGCATCCGTCCCTAGGAGTCGACGGCCGCGCAGCAATTCTGGATCTCGACTTGACCCAACTGGAAAAACTGGCGCGGCGCGTCGAGCGGCGTTATGAAACGCTGCGCCGTTTTCCGGTAAGCGCATTCGATCTCTCGGTGGTGGCAGGTTTGCGCGATCCGGCGGGCGGCATCGAGCGTCTGTTGGCGGCCGCCGCGGCGAGCGACCTGGTCCAAATCGAATTCGTCCGCGCCTACACGGGCGCTCCTTTGCCTGAGGATCGCAAGAGTGTTTCGTACCGGCTGACCGTGGCTGCGCCGGACCACACATTGTCGTCGGAGGAAGTGGCAGCCATCCGCAACCGCGTTATGGAAGCCATGCGCGACGCAGGTTATGAGCTGCGCGTTTAGTGCACGTGCATAGGCTCGCCGAAATACCCAATGATCCGCTCGGCGCACAGGCGGCAAGCCTCTATTTCGTCCGGATCCCGCCCCTCACACAGCAGCATCTGCTCGTCCCGCACAGACATGCTGCGCCCGCAAATCCAGTCCTCGCCATCGCGCGAGTGAATATGGTTGAAATCGGTCAAACGGAACCCCTCTGGCCCCCTCGAAGTGGATACGTTGTCAGAATATCAGATCGGTTGCGAAGGCAATCCGGAACTTGATAGACTTGGTTTTGACCCCAAGGAGCGACGATTATGGCCAAAGTATGTGAAGTGTGCGGACGCGGGCCGCAGTTCGGCAACCGGATCAGCCACGCGCACAACGTAACCAAGCGCCGCTGGGATTTGAACCTGCAGCGCGTACACGCGGTGGTGCAGGGCGCAGCCAAGCGCATTCGCGTATGCACTTCCTGTATCCGCAACGGCAAAGTTGAAAAGGCCGGCAAGGTTCAAAAGCCGGCAGCCGTTTAGTAAACTCCGCTCCGAGACGTCACCCGAGAAAAGTTCCACACGCAAGCCGCGTCGCGTTACGCTTGGCGGGACCTCCTTCACTTGCCAGGCAAGTTCAGAAACTTCTCATCGATCTCCACCTGATAGCCGCTAGCCAGACGATTGCTCTCGTTCGCCATTCCAACCACGGCCATTACTTCCGCCAGCATCGCATCCGTCATTCCGGCTTTGCGGGCGGCCGCGGTGTGCGAGGCGATGCAATAGCCGCATTGATTGGTGGCGCTCACGGCGACGTAGATCATTTCCTTGGTCAACGCATCCAGCGCGCCCGGCGCCATAATCTCCTTCACGCTTTGCCAGGTGCGCCGCAGAGTGGGCGGATGGTGCGCCAGCGCCTTCCAGAAATTGTTGATCCAGTCGGTTTGGCGCGTGGCCATGATGTCGTCGTAGACCGCGCGAACTTCGGGGCTGGCGTCGCTGTACTCGATCAAACCTAAAGTCGCCATGCATCTCCTTTTAGCAGGCTGGGTCGAAAGTCCGAAAAGACCGCTTGCTCACGCGCGCGGCTCAGTAGATTGCGCGTGTTACAGAGCCGCGACCGTAAGGGAGCCGGTTTCGACACAGCCTGCCAGGACCATCGTACCGGTTCGCGCGATAATGGAAGTACCCCTTCATGATCCAAGAAACGATTCTGGAAGGTCTCACCTTCGACGATCTACTTCTCCAGCCGGCGCACAGCGATGTGTTGCCGGCTGAAACCGACACGCGTACGTGCCTCACGCGGCACATCGCGATGAACATCCCCATTGTCAGCTCGGCGATGGATACCGTTACCGAATCGCATCTGGCCATCGCACTGGCGCAACAGGGCGGCATCGGGATCATCCACCGCAACATGTCCGTGGAGCGCCAGGCTGAAGAAGTGGACCGCGTCAAGCGCAGTGAAAGCGGCATGATTGTCGACCCCATTACGATAGAGCCGGAGCTCAAAATTTTCGATGCGCTGGCATTGATGAAGCGCTACCGCATCTCCGGCGTGCCGGTGACCAAGAACGGCCGGCTGGTCGGAATCCTGACGAATCGCGATCTGCGATTTGAGACGCGCCACGATCTTCCAATCTCCGACGTGATGACCAAGGAGAATTTGATCACGGTCCCGGTGGGCACCACGCTGGAAGAAGCCGAGAAGATTTTGCACCATCACCGCGTGGAGAAACTCCTGGTGGTGGACGATCAGTATACGCTCAAAGGCTTGATCACCGTCAAGGACATTCAGAAGAAATTGAAATATCCCAGCGCGGCGAAAGATCAGCAGGGGCGCTTGCGTGTTGGCGCGGCGGTAGGCTCCGGCGCGGACTTTCTGGAGCGAGCCCAGGAGCTGGTGGCTAGAAAAGTCGACGTCCTGGTTGTTGATTCCGCGCACGGGCATAGCGCTCGGGTGATGGAAGCTGTGCGCACCATCAAGCACTGTTTTCCGGATGTGGACTTGATCGCCGGCAACGTCGCGACGTTCGAAGGCGCGCGGGACTTGATCGCTCTCGGCGCCGACGGCATCAAAGTCGGTATCGGACCGGGCTCCATCTGCACCACCCGCGTGGTCAGCGGCGCAGGCGTGCCGCAGATCACGGCCATCGCGGAATGCTCGCGCGCCTCGCGCGGGTCGGGCGTACCTCTGATCTCGGACGGGGGAATCAAATACTCGGGAGATATCAGCAAGGCCATCGCGGCCGGCGCCGATGCGGTAATGATCGGCAGTCTGCTGGCGGGCACGGAAGAGAGCCCCGGCGAAACGATTCTCTACCAGGGACGAACCTTCAAGAGCTACCGCGGCATGGGATCCATGGGCGCGATGACCGCCGGGTCGGACCGGTATCCGCAGGACACCAGCGGCAAACTGGTGCCGGAAGGCATTGAGGGGAGGGTGCCCTATAAAGGGCCGTTGTCGGAGCTGGTGTACCAGCTCGTGGGCGGCTTAAAGGCCGGGATGGGTTACTGCGGCTGCGGAAACATTCGCGACCTGCAGCTGAATGCCCGCTTCCTGCGCGTGAGTTCGGCGGCGCTGCGGGAAGGGCATGTACACGACGTGATCATCACCAAGGAAGCGCCGAATTATCGTTTGGAATAGGCTCCAATTCAGGACCGTGACCGGAAGAAGCTGTTTTTTCCGGGCATAACGCGCAAACCTGTCCGGCCACTTCTTCTACCTGCTTCGCGCTCAAGTGCGAGTGCAGGGGTAAACTCAGCACGGTCTTCGCACAAGCCTCCGCAACCGGAAAATCACCGGCCTTAAGTCGCGGATCGGCGTAGGCCGGCATCAGGTGAATCGGCAGGGGATAGTGAACCGCCGTCTGGATTCCCGCCGCTTCCAGTCCCCGTTGCAACCCGTCCCGATCCGCCGTGCGAATCGTATACAGACAGTACGCGTGCCGCGCATCCGCCATTGCTAGCGGCCGCGTTACACCCGAGCCTTGAAGCAGACCATCGTATCCGGCCGCTCGAGCCCGCCGCGCTTCGATCCAGGTTTCCAGACGCTGCAGTTTCACCCGCAGAATCGCAGCCTGAATCGCCGGGAGCCGGTAATTGAAGCCCTTCAGCCGCGGACGGTAGCGTTGCTCTTCGCCCCAACTGCGCAACAGCGCCGCCGTTCGCGCGTACTCCGGATTGTTGGTGGTCAGCATGCCGCCTTCGCCGGCCGCTCCCAGATTCTTGGTCGGATAAAAGCTGAAGCACCCGATGTCGCCGATGCCGCCCGCGCGCCGGCCGCGATACTCGGCGCCATGGGCCTGCGCGGCGTCCTCAATCACGATCAGGTGATGGCGTCGCGCAATTTCCAGGATCGGATCCATGTCCGCGCACTGTCCGTACAGATGCACCAGCAGGATGGCGCGCGTTCGCCCGGTGATAGCGGCTTCGATCCTGGCCGGGTCGATATTGAATGTCGCCGGGTCGATATCCACATAAACCGGCGTCGCGCCGGCGTATCCAATCGTGGCTGCGGTGGCGTAAAACGTAAACGGAGTCGTAATTACTTCGTCGCCCGGCTGAATTCCGGCCGCGAGCAATGCCAGATGTAGAGCGCTGGTCCCGGAATTGACCGCTACGCCATAACGGGCGCCGCAATAGCCTGCGAATTCCTCTTCGAACGAAACGATTTCCTGGCCGCCGACATATTGGCCACTTTCCATCACCCGGCTTATCGCTTCGTCAATCTCGGTTTTTAGTTCGTGATACTCGGCGGGAAGATCGAGGAATCGAATCATGCCAGAAGGCGTTCAAACTTCTTCGAAACTATTTCCCAAGAGTAGCACGCAGCAATGGTTTCCCAGGCGCTCGCGGCCATACGCCGGCGCGCGTCCGCGTCCTCAAGCAAGGCCAAGCACGCTGGCGCGAACTGCTGCGGCGAATCGGCGATCGCAATGTTTTCGCCGTCGCGGATGTCGAGGCCTTCGGAGCCCACCGAAGTCGAAACCACGGGGATCCTGGCAGCCATAGCTTCGTAGATTTTGAGCCGGGTGCCTCCGCCGATGCGCAACGGAACAATGGACACCGCCGATTCCCACAGATACGGGCGTACGTCGTCCACCGTGCCGGTGAGCTGCATGTGCGGGTCTCTCTCGGCTAATTGCCGGACTTCGGCCGTGGGACGGCAGCCTACTACCGCCAGCGAGCAACTCGGGCGGTGGCGGCGAATCAGCGGCAGAACGCGGCCGGCGAACCACTTCAGACCGTCGATATTCGGCCGCCAGTCCATGGCGCCCACAAATACCAGGTCCCGGGCAGGCTTCGTGCTCGAGCCCGCGCCGCCGGGTGGAGCGAAATATTCTATGTCCACACCGGTGGGAACCGAGCACACACCCGTAGCGCCATAGAACGACTGCATGGCGCGAGCGTCCTCGCCCGAAACTGCGATGATTTTCTTCGCGGCGCGGCAAACCTCCGCTTCGTAGCGCAGCATGCGTTCATATTGCCCGCGCGAATATGCCCGGCGCCAGGGACTCGGGGCCTGCTCGGTGTGCCGCTTCCAGATGGTCGACTCCACGTTGTGCTGGAACAGCACCGCGTTTCCAAGATCCGGAACATTGGCTGCGGACGCCAAAAAATCACACACAATCGCGTCGAATTTATTCAACCGCGTGATAGTGTCCACCAACCGAAGCAAGGCGGGCGAACGGTAACGCAGCATGGGCAGCGGCATGTTGGTCCAAGGACCTGTGGCCAGCTCCGCCCAGTAACGCGGTCCACTTTTTCGCGGGACCGGATGCGATACGGCGTACGCTTTCGTGCAATATTCCGAGGCGCGCTGCAGGCCGAGGCCCGGGGCGGGCAAATCGAGCGCGGCAAAATGGATTTCGTGCCGCTGGTGCAACCGCTTCAGAGTTTCCAGTGTTCGAATTTGGCCGCCGCCACGGGTGGGATGTAGAAAATCCGTTTTCACCCACAAGATCCTCATGCGCCCGCCGCAGCCGGACTCCACACTTTTTCGCGCCGGCCGGTCAGGAACAGATCGCCCCAAATCTGGAGGTTCACAAGCCGCCAGATACGATCCGTTGCGTCCACGCGCCCCGAACGATGCCGATCGATCAGCGCATTGATCTCGCCGAGGTCCAGGTGAGCCGCGAGCAGCCCTCCCGGCGAACGCAATGCGGCATACAGCGGTTCGGCGCGCGGATCGCGCAGCCATTGGGCAACAGGGGTGGGAAACCCCCGTTTCCCGCGGTGGACAATTCCGCGCGGAAGCAAATCGCTCACGGCGGCTTTGAGAATATGTTTTTGCGAACGGCCGCAAATCTTTAGCCGGTCCGGAATTTGCACGGCGAACTCCACCAGCGGATGATCGAGAAAGGGCACGCGGCTTTCGATGGAAGCGGCCATGCTCATCTGATCCTGCTTCATCAGCAACTCGACGAGATACGTTTTCTGATCCGCATACAGCGTGCGCTGCAGCGCGGACGCAGCGCTTCGCTGGTTCCAGAAGGACATGTAGTTCTTGCAGCCTCGGCCCGCCTCGAACGCACAATAGAAGCTATCGAGGAATAAAGACTCAAAACCAAGCTCGCGCCCGAGCACGGTGTGGCGGAGCTTGCGACGCAGCCCCGCGCCCAGCAAGGGCGACACAGCAATCCACTGGCGGATCGCGCGTCGGACGCTTTCGGGAACCCTGGCATAGCGCGCCGCCCAGCGTTCATTCCGATCCAGCCATCCATAGCGCTCGTAGCCTCCGAACAATTCGTCGCTGCCTTCACCTGTCAGCACCACTTTTACGTGTTCTGCCGCCAGCCTGGAAACAAAATACAGCGGCACGCTGGAGGGCCAGGCGATAGGCTCGTCTTCGTGCCAGATCAGCTTCGGCAAGGCGCTGAAGAAATCTTCCCGGCCGACCACCACTTCGCGATGATCCGTGCCCAGCGCCCCAGCCGCTTGCCGGGCAGAGCTCAATTCGCTGAACCTGGTTTCGGAGTAGCCCACCGCGAAGGTGTGGACCGGGCGCGCAGCGGCACGTTGCGTCAGCGCCGCGATGGCGCTCGAATCCAAGCCCCCGCTCAGGAAGACTCCGAGAGGGACATCGCTCATCAGATGGAGTTGCACCGATTCCTCCAGTCGCAAGCGAGTCTCGGCGACCCAGGCGCGTTCATCCTTGTCTTGCTGCCCGCCACCCGCCGGAATATCCCAATAGCGCTCGCACTTCAACTCCGGCTGCGGGCTGCCCACGTCCAGCAACATCCGATGCCCCGGCATAAGCTTGCGAATGTTTTGGAACAGCGTACGGTCGCCGCCGGCATAGCCGAACGCCAGCACTTCGGGTAGCAGGTCTTCTTCCAGTTCCGCGGAAATGGCCGGATGCTCCAGCAACGCCTTGATCTCGGATGCGAAGGCGAACAGCCGCCCGTCCCAGTAATAGTAAAAGGGCTTAATGCCCAACCGGTCCCGCGCGCAGAACAGCCGCTGCCCGGCGGCGTCCCATATGGCGAACGCGAACATGCCGCGCAGCAGCCGCAGGCAATCGGCGCCGTGCTCCTCGTAGGCGTGCAGGATGGTCTCGGTATCGGAATGCGTCTTATAGCGATGTCCGGCCCGTTCCAGCGCCGGACGCAGCGCCGCGCGGTTATAAATCTCGCCATTGAACGCGATCCAGAGCGCGCCGGTCTCGTTGCTTATTGGCTGGTGGCCGCCCTGGATGTCGACAATGCTCAGCCGCCGCTGGCCGAAATGCGCCCTGGGATCGTGATAAAAGCCAAAATCGTCCGGGCCGCGATGGCGGATCGCCTCCGCCATGCGCCCCAAGATCCTCACCGTTCCGTCGGTGGGCGCTACGGTCACAAATCCTGCAATCCCGCACACGACAAGGAGTGCGCAAAGGTGGGCCTTGCTCTCAATTCATCCGTCTGAACCGTCCTGCCCGGGGCAGAGAAGGCGGATTCAAAAACGGAAGAAAGTACCGGGCGTATGCGTCGATTTCGGACGAATCGGGACTTTCGGGTATCGAATGACCTTGCGCGATTGGGCGTGCGGACGAATGGTGGCTGCGGGAATTGACTGCTTTGCGGTTTTTGGTGAACGGGCCTTGGCGCCTCTCGCGCGCCAAGGGAGTTTGACACCCCATTTTCCGCCTCTTATACTAAAAGTTAACTAGTCTTCTACGTTTCGGGTGCTCTGCCCGGGCCGAGGAAATCAGATGCCAAAACGCACCTTTCAACCAAACAATCGCAAACGGGCAAAGACACATGGATTCCGGGTACGCATGTCCACGAAAAATGGCCGCGCCGTGCTTGCGCGACGCCGAGCCAAAGGCCGTCACAAACTCACCGTTAGCGACGAAAGAGCCGTTCGGTACGCCGACTAGCGTCGGTTTTCCGACTACTGCTCGGATTCTGAGAGCCGCAGATTTCCGCAGGGCCTACAACCAAGGAACTCGATTCACGGGGCGATATTTTGCGGCGTTTTGCCTGCGAGTGGCCCGCACGAAAGACGAAGGGCCGCGGCTGGGATTCACCGTGCCGCGAGCTTTTGGCAAGGCCGTTCTACGGAATCGGGTGAAGCGCAGGCTGCGGGAGGCGCTCCGGGTGCGGTTGCCCGAAGTGGCGCCGGAATGGGATATCGTGATCAACCCGCGCCGTCCGGCGGTGGTGGCGCCGGTAGAGGAGCTTCGGCGGGAAGTGGATCGGTTGGTGGCGCAATGCAGAAAGCAGTAATCGCTACTTTGCGTCTTTACAAGCGTTTTGTGTCGCCCCTCTTGCCGTCGGCCTGCCGTTTTTCTCCCACTTGTTCGGAATACATGCTGGAAGCCGTAGATCGATATGGCGTCCTGCGCGGTGTGGGGAAGGGTCTGCGCCGTCTGCTGCGCTGTCATCCATTCCATGTGGGCGGCTTCGATCCGGTCCGATAGGAATATTCAGCATCATGGCCGATAACCAACTCAACAAGCCGGGACGAAAAGAACTCACCATGGAGCAACGGCTCCTGCTGGCTTTTGTGCTGATGGGATTGGTGCTGTTCCTGACGCCGTATTTCTACAAAGCGCCGCCCCCAACCGCCAAAACATCGGTGAAGAGCACCGACCAGAATGCCTCCACCACGACCAAATCTGCAGCGGTGGCGCCCACGGTCCCGCCGCCTGCCCCGTCCCAGCCGGTACCTGGACAAGTTGAGGCCGGCGCCGAGCAGCAGTTTTCCGTTGACACCGACATTTACCAGATCACACTGTCCAATCGCGGCGGAACGGTTCGCAGTTGGATACTGAAGAAGTACCGCGACAAGCAAGGTAAACCGCTGGAATTGGTGAACGAGGCGAGCTATTCCAAGGTAGCGCCGCCGTTTTCCATCGTTCTGCGGGACGACAAAGCCGCCGATGCCTTGAACTACGGGCTGTACGTCGCCAAGCCCGCGGCTAACGGCTTGGGCATCGAGTACACGTTCTCAAACGGCAAGGACTACGCGAAGAAGACCTTCCAGTTTTCAAAATCCGGCTATCTTTCGCAAATCGAAACCGAAGTCACCATCGACGGCGTGCCTACTGACCATTTGATCCAATGGCGGGGTGGCTTTGGCGATGCGAGCGTTCTGAGCCGCACGGCGGAAGAACACGCTGTGTATTTCGACCCGCACGAGCCCAGTATGATGGGCCTGACCCAGGGTAAGCTCACCAATAAAGACGCCAAATCGGTGAAGGACGGCCCGGTGCTCACCACCGGCGATTATTCCTTTGCCGGCTTGGACGACCGTTTCTTTGCCGCCGTATTTCTTCCCAAAGACAATACGCAGACCAAGGTGGAGACCATCAAGGACGACGTTCCGCCCGCGCCCGCCGGCAAAGAAGAGATGCGCGTGGGCGTGGAAGTGGGCGGCGATTCGGTGAATCGCTTCACGCTGTTTGTCGGGCCGAAGGACATCGATCTGCTGCGCCGCGTGGATCCCAAGCTGCAGCAGATGATCGACTGGGGATGGTACGGCGTAATCGCCAAGCCGCTCTTCCTGGCCATGCATTGGGTGAACGACAACGTGGTTCACAACTACGGCTGGTCCATCGTCTTGATCACCATCGCGATCAACCTGGTGCTGCTGCCCTTGCGGCTGAAAAGCATGAAGAGCCAGCGCAAGATGCAATCGCTGCAGCCTAAACTAGCCGCCATCAACGCCAAATACAAGGGTCTCAGCCTGCGCGACCCGAAGAAGGCGGAGCAGAACCAGGAAGTGATGGAGTTCTATAAGAAAGAGGGCGTGAATCCCATGGGCGGCTGCCTGCCCATGCTGGTGCAGCTTCCTTTGATCTACGCGTTCTACAAGGTTCTGGCCGTCACCATCGAGATGCGCGGCGCCCATTGGCTCTGGATTTCGGATCTGTCCCAGCCCGAACTGCTGCCTATCCATATTCTGCCGCTCGTCATGATCGTCTCGCAGTTCGTGATGCAGAAGATGACCCCCAACCCCGGCATGGATCCTTCACAGGCGAAAATGATGATGTTCATGCCGCTCATGTTCGGGTTCCTGTTCTACAATTTTTCGAGCGGCCTGGTGTTATACTGGCTAACCAGTAATTTAGTGGGAATCGCACAGCAATGGTCCGTGAATCGGATGATGCCCGCACCTCCGCCGCTTCCGCCTCCGGCCGCCGTGAAGAAGAAGGGCAAATAACACGTGGGTGAGAACCAGGTAGGCGCGAACCAAGTGGATGCGAAGCAGGCGGACCAGAAGAACTACACCGTTGAATCCAACGGTTTCCAAATCAGCGGGTTTCTGGATATGGTGATCGGAGACATGGGGCTGGAACTCTCGTTCGAGATTCTGGAGGGCCAGCATCTGCACCCCGATCTCGAAGATCCCGATTTATTGGTGAAATTCTCGGGACCGGACGTCGATATTCTGCTGGCCAATAAAGCGGAGGTGCTACTCGCCCTGGAGTTTCTGACAATGGAAGCTCTTCGGATGCCTGGCGAGCACCATTCGTTGCTCTGTTTCGACTGCAACGACTATCGCACGCTGCGGATCGAGGAGTTGAGGCTGAGCGCCATGACGGCCGCGGAAAGCGTGAAGCGGACGAGCCGCCCATTCCACTTTAATCCGATGAGCAGCCGCGAGCGGCGCATCATTCACTTGAGCCTGCGCAACGAGACCGATATTCGCAGCGAGAGCACAGGAAGCGGGCCGTTTCGCCAGGTGGTGGTTCTTCCGATCGATATGCCGCTGCCAGAACCGATCCGTCCGCCACGGCCGGGACCACCTCCGCGCGGCGGTCCTCGCGATCGGGGTGGACCTCCCCGGCGCGGCGGGTTTCGTCGGCCGTAGTAAAACCACCTGCGGACTCAAGACACCATCGTCGCTATTTCCACGCCTCCCGGACGATCCGGCATAGGTGTCGTACGCCTTTCGGGATCCGCTGCGCGGCGCATTTCCGAGAGTATCCTGCGATTTGGAGATGGGCACGAATGGAGTCCCTGGGCCCTGGCGCTGGCGGAACTGATCGACGATTCGGAAGCTGCGGTGGATCAAGTGGTGGTGGCCTATTTCGCCGCGCCGCGATCCTACACAGCCGAAGACCTGGTCGAGATCTCGTGTCATGGATCGCCCGTAGTACTGCGATTCTGCGTGGAGCGCGCATGCGCTACCGGCGCCAGGCCGGCGGAACCCGGCGAGTTCACGCTACGCGCCTACCTGAACGGCAGAATCGATCTTCCGCAGGCCGAAGCGGTTCGCGATCTGATTGAAGCCACCACGCTGTACCAGACGCGTGTAGCCGCGCAACAGGTGGAAGGCTCGGTTTCCAAGCGCATCCGTCCCGTCAAGGAGCAGTTGGTGGAGTTGATTGCGCTGCTCGAAGCCGGGATCGATTTTGCAGAAGACGACATCAGCGTCGCGCCGGTAGAAGAAATTCTGCGGCGCATCCACCCAATCGAGCAGGCTGTGACGGCGCTCGCCTCCACGTTCGATTACGGTAAATTGGTGCATTCGGGAATCACGCTCGCTATCGTCGGCCGGCCCAATGTCGGCAAGAGCAGCCTCTTCAACCGGCTTTTGGAGCAGGATCGGGCAATTGTCACCGACATTCCCGGAACCACGCGCGATCTGGTCTCGGAATTGGCGGCCATCCATGGAATTCCGGTTAAATTCGTAGACACGGCCGGCATTCGCTCCGGCCAGGACCTGGTGGAAACGCTCGGCATCGAACGCAGTTATCAGGCCATGGCCGACGCCGACGTGACCTTGGTGGTGGTGGACCTATCCACGCCCATTCATCCCGACGATCTGGCCCTGTTCGAACGCGCGCAGTTGCAAGGGCGATGGATTCTGGTCGGAAACAAAGCCGACTTGCCACGTTTCGCCGGACTGCCGGCAGAAAATTTCGTCGCCGTCTCCGCGCTCACGGGCGAAGGAATCAAAACTCTTCGCGAGCAGATCGCCCCGATGGCCTCGCGAGAGCAAGACTCCGGGTTCATCACCAGCGTCCGGCACCAGCAACTGCTGCGCGAGAGCGGGGAGGCGCTGGCGCAGGCTGCCAAAGCAGCCGGGTTCGGAATCCCCCACGAAATGCTGCTGCTGGATCTTTACGCCGCGCTGCGGCCGTTGGATGCCATTACCGGCGCTACCACCGCCGATGATATCCTGAACCGGATCTTTTCCACGTTCTGTATTGGCAAGTAAAGAATTCGCTTACCTTCGCAAAGGGCTTTAATGTTTCTATCTTCCGCACACCGCACGAAGGGCCAGCGCATTTGGTGGCGAATCCAGTAAACGAGGATAGTTCCCTACCGGAGAGCTGCGCATGTGGCCACATGTGTGACGCAATTATTGGCTAAGCTTTAATCCATTGGTGGAGAAAGCTACCCGAATACCGTGGTCGCACCATGAGCTCGTAGTCGCTTGTGGACTTTATTTCACTCTGCCCTTCGGCCAGATGCACGCTCGAAATCGGATAATCGTCGAGGTTGCAGACCTGCTGGGCCGGACGCCTTCCAGCCTCGCGATGAAGTTGGTGAACTTCGCCTCTCTGGATCCCGAGCAAAGGGCCCGTGGGATACGAGGACTTGCTGGCCATAGCCGTGCCGATGAGCAGGTCTGGAAGGAGTTCGGCAGTAATTGGGACCAAATGACTGTGCTCAGCCAGACGAGCCTGGAAAGTTTGCGAATGGGAAGGCAAGCTGAGGCAGAAGTGGTCTTGAGACAACCCCATGATGACATCGCTACAGAGGCGGTAAGAAGCGTAAAGACGCGAACGATGCAGGGCTTCTTTCGAAAGGTCGTCCTCGCCGCGTACGGATCGAGGTGTTGCGTCACGGGGAACCCGGTGGAGGGATTGCTCGTGGCTAGCCACATTCTGCCGTGGGCCGACTTTCCTGCCGAGAGACTTAATCCAAAAAATGGGCTCTGCTTGGCGGCACATTTTGATCGCGCGTTTGATTGCGGTTTGATTGCTTTTGACCGCAATGTTCGACTTGTGCTCAGCCCGGCTCTCAGGAGCTACACGCCGAATGAGGCGATCGAATCGGAATTCATCCGTCGGGAGGGCCAACCGATCGGGCTGCCGGAACGCTTTTCCCCCCATGCGGACTTCTTGGATTACCATCGGACTAAGATATTCAGGGCTGTACAGAAAGGCTAGGAGTGCAGGGACCGGAGAATAGCTTGATAGGGCGTAGGGTAAAGTCCCTAAAAGCAGATGTTGACCACGACGAGGACGACCGGGAGCGTTCGATCCCTCCGGGGTCTTGGGGAACGATTGGGCGGCTCAATCACGTCGATGGGGCAGGCGAGTTGCACTGTGACGTCTTTTGGGACAACGGAGGTTGGACTATCTATTCTCAGATCGAAGTGGGGAACGATCTGCACCTTGTCTAGGTTCAGGCGGCGAAGCCGACAGCGTCCCTCTCGCGCCGCAGGCGTCCACTCTCAATAGCCCGACGGACAGACGCCTTTGATCCTGGGTGAATTGCACTTCCATCGCCTTCAACGTAGCAAACGATTTACAATAAAACCAGCTTTGGGCCGTCTTCTCGCACTGACGATTCTCTCCTCCGCCATTCTTTTGGCGCAGCAACAGCCACAAGAGGGCCAACTGGACGGCAGTAAGACCTTGTTTACCGTCCTGGCTGCGATCAACGCCGCCGGTTATGACGCCAACCTCGATTCAAACGCCAACTCGCCGGTTCGCCGGCAGGTCCGGGAGGCCATCGCCCAAAAGCACCTGGGGTCAGTGGAGGCTCTGAAAAAGTTTTTTGCCGACCATCGCCAGGAGAATTCAGACGCCGAGTTGAGCCAGTACATTTCCTTCGCTCTCTCTCTTCAGGGTCCTCCCGATTTTCAATTCTGGCTGCCGCCGCAGGAGCTTCCTCCGGATATCCGCAAGCTGGACGGATTGAACGAACTGATCGCCAGTTTCTACAGGGAAGCGGATATCGAAGAGCTTTGGAAACAGTCGAAGCCCGCATTGGATAGCGCGATCGCAACGTATCATAGCGGTGTCATCCAGGGGCTGCTGGAGGCCAACGCTTACTTGCGCAATCCGACCAGTGGCTTGCGCGGCAGCCGTTTCCAGGTTTATCTGGATCTGTTGGGAGCCCCAAACCAGATACAGACCCGCAGTTACAAGAACAATTACTATGTGGTCGTGACGCCGTCGCCCGAGCCGCAAGTGGATCAGGTACGGCACGCCTATCTGCACTTTTTGCTGGATCCGCTGTCCCTGCGATTTTTCGAGCAATGGGGTCGCGACAAAAGTCTGGCAGATTTTGCCCAGGCTGCTCCCGCCCTGGACGAAGCTTACAAAAACGACTTCATGCTGCTCGCTACCGAATGCACAATCAAGGCCGTGGAAAGCCGGCTCGCGCGCGGCCCCAAAAAGCAAGAGTTAGTGAACCAAGCTCTGAGTCAGGGCTTCGTGCTGACCCCTGCGCTGGCCGAGGGCCTGGCGGTTTATGAGAAACAGCCAGAGTCTCTGCGGAACTATTTTCCGGATCTGCTCGGACAAATCGATCTCGATCATGAAGACCGGCGATTGCAAAAAGTGGAGTTCGCCAAAGAGGTCACCGTCCACAAAGCTAAAGCCGCTCCCCCCCCGCCCGAGCCGGTGCTGAGCGATTCCGCGAAGAGCCTCGCGGAGGCGGAAAATTCTTACGCCAGCCGCAATCTCATCGCAGCCCGCGAAGGCTATGAGAAAGTTCTGCAGCAGCCGGCCGAGAATCCGGTGCACGCCAGGGCTTATTATGGATTGGCGCGGATTGCCGCGCTGGATCGCGATCCGGAGCTGGCCGAGAAGCTGTTCGAAAAGACTTTGGAGATGTCCCCCGACGATGAAACCAAATCGTGGGCCTATTTGTATCTCGGCAGGTTGTCCGACGCGGCCGGGGAGCGCGAACAGGCCGAGAAGCATTATCGCGAGGCGCTGGCGGTGCGTGGAGCGCCCGAGCAAGTGAAGATTGCCGCCGAGAAAGGACTCGGGCGGCCGTTTCAAAGATAGAGGGCGCGTTCAAACCAGATTAGAGAAACTAGGAGCAACCATGAAAAGAGCATTCCGAAATATCGCGGCGCTGACTTGGGCCGCCCTGTCGCTTGGCTTTTCGCCGCTGTGGGCGCAGAAGATCAAATCGCCAAAAGAACAGCAAGCTATCCTGGCCGTTCAGGTAGCCAAGACGCCGGATGAGCAAATCGCGGCCATTGAAAAGGTGTTGACGGACTTCGCCGACACCGAGTTCAAGACGGCGCTTCTCCAGATGGCAGTACAGGCCGAACAGCAAAAGAACGACTACGCGCAGACCGTGTTCTACGCAGACCGGCTGCTGAAGGCCGACCCCAAGAACGCCTACGCAATGGTCACGCTGGCGTCGGAAACCGCACGGCACACGCGTGAGAACGATCTGGACAAGGACGAACAACTCGCCAAAGTCGACAAATGGGCCAAGGATGGCATCGAAGCGGCCAAAACGCTGCCAAAAGTTCGCGCGGACATTCCGGATGCCGATTGGGAGGGCGTCAAGAAGGATATGGAAGCGCAGGGCTACGTTGCATTGGGCATGGCGGATGCATTGAGGAAAAACTACGATGGCGCCGCGAACGATTATAAAGAAGCCCTGAAGGCCGGCGCGACGCCGAATCCGGCCACCCTGGTCCGGTTAGCGCAGGTCTACATTACCAGCGGCAAGTTGGACGACGCAAACTTCACCCTGGACAAGGCTATCAATACTCCCGACGTTCCCGCGCAGATCAAGACCATTGCGCAGTCCATGAAGGCTGAGCTCGCGAAGCGCAAGCCGGCCGCGCCTGCCGCTGCGCCCACGCCTGCCGCCAGCCCGGCGCCTCCGGCCGCGAACCAGTAGCCTTGCCTGAGCGCAGAAGCGTTAAGCGTGAGCCAGGCTGTGGAGTTGGATGCGGAAGCACTGGAAGCGGCGCTCGGATATCGTTTCCAAAGCCGGGAGTTATTTGCCCGTGCGTTCACCCACCGGTCCAGCGTTTACGAGAAGACTTCCAGCGCCGCTTCCACCGACAACGAGCGGCTGGAGTTCCTGGGCGACGCGATTCTCGGCTTTGTAGTGAGCGACGTTCTGGTGGCGGCGCATCCCGATTATACGGAAGGCCTCCTGTCTAAACGGAAAGCTCACCTGGTAAGCGCGTCGCACCTGTACGAAGTGGCTGCGCATCTGCGTTTGGGCGCATATCTGCTTCTTGGCCGTGGCGAGGAAATGAGCGGCGGCCGGGGGAAAAAGGCGCTGCTGGCCGATGCCGTGGAGGCGCTGATCGCGGCCCTTTACCTGGACGGCGGGATGGATCCGGCGCGGCGCTTTATTCTGCAATACGTCATCGGCGAAGGGGAACCATCCAGCGATGTGGCGCTGGCCACCGATTATAAGAGCGCGCTCCAGGAACTGGCGCAATCCATGAAGCTGCCGCAGCCCCGCTACGCGATCATGGAAGAGCGCGGACCCGAACACGCGAAGACGTTTCTGGTGGAAGCGCGCGTGGGGCGCGAATGGGTGAGCCGCGGCGAAGGTTTGTCGAAGAAGAGCGCCGGGCAGAAAGCGGCGCAAGAAATACTTCGGCAACTGGCGGAATCGCGCCCTGAAGCGCAGCCGCCCAACGTTTAGCGGCGGGTTGCGGCCTTTCGGGTTCGCCTTTGGCTGCCGTTTCATCTTGGCTGCCGTTTCATTCAGGATGATAATGTCCACGCGCCGGTTTTTTCGCCGGCCTTCTTCGGTGTCGTTGTTATCGATGGGCGCGGTGTCGCCTTAACCGCCCATAGAAAGCCGTTTGGGCGAAACGCCGAACTTGGTGAAGAGTTGCGCCAGCGCGATGCCGCGCGCGGCCGAGAGCTCCCAATTGCTTCGAAATCGCGAGTGCATCTGCGATCTTCTGGATAGTGGGATAAAAAACGGATAGTGGGATAAAAAATGGATAGTGGGATAAAAAATGGATGGTGGGATAAAAATGGATGGTGGGACAAAAACCGGGCGCGATCTCATCCTCGCCCGAAGGAAACAGCGCGGCCTGTGTGAAGCTGATGGTGAGGCCGCGCGAGGTCATGCTGGGCGACAAGCGTCCGCTCTGGATCTCGAGTTGCAGCGCCTGGGACAAAACGGGCAGCAATTCCGCCAGCTTCAATCCCGAGCGATCTCCGGCGTCCAGCTTCTCGCGCCCGACCGCCGGGCTTTCCTCTGGCCCTTCACGTCGCCGGTGCCGCCGCGGCGTGTAGAGGCATTTCGCCTTCCGCCTGACACCCCGGGCAATCGTCTCCGTCAAATTTCCCGCTTCCACAGCGGGCACTTCACCCTCTGGGACTGATTGATACCGACTTGGTTCGCGGCATGGCGCGGAATCTCTCCCTCGGCGCGGCATTCCGGCCGCCGTAGCCGAATCTGCGCCGGGTCCGCCAGAGTAAACTCATCACCATCATGCTGCGATGTCTTTGGAAGCGGTGAGTTCAGGAAGCGCTTCTGTTGCTCCACGAACGCCCGGTCTTCATTAGCGCTCTGGCAAAGCCTGCGGCGGCGAGCGATGCGATTCGCATAGCGCGGGCCGGGGACGATGCACGGTGGCCGCGGCTGCCTACCGGCTGGAGGTAAATGAGCTTCCGGCTGCCAGTGCTCCCTGGCGACACTTCCTCCGATACAGCAATACTCCGATAAATAGGCCGCCGGTGAGGAGAAAGGTGGAGGCGGGTTCTGGAGTTGCCGTGGTCGATGTGATTGCGAACGTAGCCGTCAACGAACCAACGTTATCGGCATAATACGATGGGACGCTATCGAAGGAATCGGCAAATCCCAGGTAAAGGCGATCGGCTCCCGTGGGCACATTGAAGACTTGTTCGGAGCCTGTTCCCGTTCCCGTCAGGCCGTCGCCGATAAAAAACACTTGATCGAGGAGCGGCGAGAAGCTGGGATCGCTGGTGCTCAAGCTGCCTGGAGTTCCATAATTGTAATCGAGAACCGACGGGCCCGGACCGCTGGGCGCCGAGTTGTCTAGAAAGACGCCTACCAGGAAAAAGTTGGATTGGTACGCATCGATTCCCGAGAGGCCGCCGTAGCTGGTAACAGTGGTACTGACGCCCGGGAAGCACGTCCCATCCGGCCCGTTGGTAATGACAAAGTTACAGCCCACCATTCCGGTCACGCTGGAAAACGTCAATATCTGGTTCGGATCGGCGGTGAAGGAGTCCGATGGAGGGAAAGTACCAGGATAGATTGTGGCCGGCAGAGAGGCTTGGCCCGCACCATAGATGTCGGAAGTGGCGATAACCGACAGGGTATCTGAGAACAAGCTCACATTGAGAACCACCAAACCCGTAGCAATCATCAAGCACTGGCTGAACTTATTTACACACATCTTGGTTACACACATCTTGTAATCCTTTCGCCGCGGCGTCACACAGCCGGCTCTGGAGAAGCGGATGAGAATCGGCATAGGCCGATCGACGCGGGAAAGCTGAAGCTCGCCCACATCCACTTCCTTCCGTCAGGGACGGCAAACCGGGTGACGCCACGAATTACGCGGAGAGTAGGCGGTACAAGCGAGTACCGATGGTTTCTTCCTGCCTGAATGCTCTAAATCGACGCACTCGGCATGTATAGTGCAAATCAAGCGGGAAAGTTCTGCGCTCCAGGGCAGCGCCTGGAACATTATTAAGCCTAATAAATACTATCAGAATTTAATCCGAGAGCCTAACGTGACTTTTCATACTAAACTAGCGCGGGGCGGCGCGACCGTCTTATCGCCTCGCGCCGCCATGGCTACCCCACCCTACGGGGAGTTTTCGACCGGATGTTCCCCAGAAACTTCGCATAGAAACTCAGTAGATTCCGCGCGCTACAGAGCCGCGACCGTAATAGGGGGGGGCGAGAGCAAGGCGGTCTTTTCGGACTTTTGACACATCACGTTCGGAATTACAGTAACGTCTCAAACGTGGCGCACGCACTCGTGCGCCACAAGTGCTCCAGTCACCGTACTTGCGAACGTGAGCGCTGGCTGGCAGCGGGACGGGTGAAACGTCCTGGCCGCGCTGCCGTTGTTCAGATATAAGCGCGTCGGAGCAACAAAAAAGTCAAGATTCATCAAAGTTTGCCGATCAAGGAAATTGTGGGAAATAAATCGATTCTGATTGTTGACGACGACCCAATGAATATGCAGCTCGTGCGCGTTCTGCTGGCGGACGAGGGCTATGACCTGCGCTCGGCCATGAATGCCGACGAAGCGATGAATGTGCTGGCGGCATTCAAGCCCGGTCTCATCCTGATGGATATACAACTGCCGGGGAAGAGCGGGCTGGAACTGACGCGCGATCTGCGCGCCAACCCCGACATGGCTGCCTCCAACATCGTAGCCCTAACGGCGTATGGAGGGAAAGACGATGAGCAAAAATGCTTAAACGCGGGCTGCGATGGATATATCTTAAAGCCCATCGACACTTCCACGTTTCCAGCCACGGTCCGTTCTTACCTAGAAAAGACTTCTCGCGCGGTTCCAAAAGTGCAGGGCGACGTCAGGGATTTGCTGCGGGGCATGCGCAACAATTTCATCACTGAATCGCTCGCAGAATTGACCGAATTGATGTCCCCGGAGTTCGAGGCCGACAAGGATCGCCTGCTTCGCACGCTGCATCGCTGGGCTGGCATCGCCGGCACTCTGGGAATGCCGGGCGTGACGGACGAGGCCAGGAAAATCGAGGCGCAGGTCGAGTCCGCCGCACCAGTGGATGTGCCCGCGGTCCGGGCCGCGCTTCAGGAGCTGCAGCGGCTGATCAACGTGGCGGCGGCAACGCCGGACTTTGGGCAAACGCTGTCGCCTGAGATCGTGAAGGCGCTCTCGGGAAAGCGTATTGCGTTGGCGGGTTTCAGCGACGGGGAGGCCAGACGGATTGCCCAGATCCTGGATCGTGCGCAATGCTTCACGCTGGTCGTTGAGGCGCCCGCCGCAGGCCTCTCGATGGGCATGGTGGAGCGATTCGACATCATCCTCCTCAATATGGGCGGCGTGGCCGGTTCTACCTGCCAAAAGAACACCAGCCCCGGACTGAACAAGCCGATCCTGCTGGTGGGTTCGCGTGCCTCAATATCCGACTCCGTTGCCTCGATTGAGACCGTCTCCCGCGACTTCCTGACGACCCCTTGGGATTCCGAAGAGCTGCTGGTGCGCTGTTGCAAATTACTTTCCCCGGATTTGATTAACACGCCTCCACCCGAAAGGGAGGGGCCTGCGCAGGTGGTGATCGCCGACGACGATCCCGCCATCGGGGCGCTGCTGACCGCTACGCTGCGTCGAACCGGCGCCGAATGCCGTCTGGCGCGCAGTGGCGCCGAAGCCCTGGCCCTGGTCCGCGAGGTTGTCCCGGACGCTCTGATTCTGGACGTCAACATGCCTGGCATGGATGGGTTCGAGGTGCTCACCAACCTGAAAGCCGACCGCCTGACCGCGCGCCTTCCGGTGGTGCTGCTCACCGCCAGACAACAGGAATCCGACGTGCTGAAAGGCTTTTCCTGCGGAGCCAGCGACTACATCACCAAGCCGTTCAATCCCATGGAAGTGACGGCTCGCATCGCGCGCTATTTGCCGCGGAAAAAACCATGAAATACATACTCTTGATCCTGTTGGCTTGGATGGCGGGTGTCAGCCCCGCGCAGGATTTGCAGGATCTACAAAGCCGGGCAAAAACCGCGGTCTCCGAGCGGCGATTTAGCGACGCGTTGCCGCTCTATCGAACCCTGCTGGCCGGCAATCCTACGGATTTGGATACCACTCTCTGGATCGCGAAGCTCTCGGCGTGGACCGGCGACCGCGCCGGGGCGGCCGAGTATTACTCGCGGGCCTTGGCGATCGATCCCAAGAATGTCGACGCCATGGTAGGCAAAGCGAACGTGCTTCTGTGGCAGCACGCATACCGGGAGGCGTTTGCTTTGCTCGCCGCGGCGCGCGAACTTGCGCCCACCGATACCGACGTGGAACTCGCCTGGGCCCGCTACTATCACTGGCAGGGAGACGAAAAGAACGCGAAGCTGTATCTGGAACAGTGCCTGGCCGCGGACGGCGACAACGCCGAAGCGATCCAACTCAAAGAAAGCCTGGTTCCCGATCACACCATCGAACTGCGTATTGCGTACGAGGGCGATACGTTGCCAGGGACAAATCCGGGAGCCATCGAACAGCTTGGCGCCACGTATTTCAATCGGAAGGGCGACATAGGCCTCGATTTCTTCCACATGGACCGTTTCGGCGAAGGGGGGAGCAGGGGAGGTCTGCACTTTAGCCGGAAACTTGGCGCCCGTACCAGCGTGCGCGCCGCGGCTCTGTTTGGCGGCGGGGGCGATATTGTCCCGAAGCAGGATCTTTCCGCGGGTATCTCCAGCACAGTGATGCATGGGCTGGTGCTGGGGGCCGATTACCGGCATCTTGTTTTTCCAACCTTGACAGTGGACGCCGCGATCGCAAACCTGGATTACTACTTCGAGAAGCCCATGTGGATTCTGTCGAACTTCGCGGGGAACCGGGTGGAGGGCGCGACTACTCCAGCTTTACAGGTGCGCTTCTACTCCAGGGTTCGAAAAAACCTGACAGTCGACGGGGGCTTCGGGTACGGCACCGAAATCTTTCAACTCGCGCTGCCGACCGATTTCGGGGCTTTCCGGCGTGACAGTTACATTGGCGGATTGACTTTAGCGCTAACCAGGAAAACTCGCGCCGAAGCTACGTATACGCTTGCCAGGCGATCGACCGGAGTATTTGAAAATATGTATCTGCTGGCGCTGGTGCACACGCTGTGAAGACCACTGAATCGTCGAGAATCCGGGTTTGGGTCAGCATCTCGCTGATGATCGCCGTCTATATAGGCGCGGTGTACTGGGTTTACCGGGCAGCTTCGTCGGCTTCGGTGCCTGCGGCCCGGCTGCTCCCTTTGGCCACCAGCCTGGCGGTGGTCCCTTGCGTTCTGGTGATGATACTGGCGATCTCCTCCATGATCGCGAAGTCGTTTCGCTACCGCGTGCGAGTGCGGGCTGCCGGAATTTCTCCTGAAATTCGAGAAACGCTGGCGGCTGTGGCGGCCGGCGACGGCGATCGGGAGCGCTTAAAGTGGCTGGCCCAGCAGTATCCCCGTCCGTTCGAAATTATCTTTACGGAGTTCTTGTCCTCTTTCGGGGGCCAAATCAATACGGAGCTGAGAACTCTGGCGGCGGAGCTGGGGCTGGCGCAACGGTGGCGGAACGGAACGCGGTCGCGCAACTTTCTGGTTCAGAAAATAGCGCTGGCGAATCTGGGGCGGATCGGAGAAGCCATCGACCCGAAGCTGCTCCAACATCCTGTAGAGCAAACCCGGATCGAGGCGGCGTGCGCCTGGCTGGCTTCCGGATCGGCGGACGCGCCCGCCGAGGTGTTTAGAATGCTGCCGGACCAGAGTCTGCTGGGGCGGATTCTTCTGGCCGACAGCCTGCGGCCTTTTGCGACTGAAATTTGCGAACGGTACCTGGCCGACGGCATTCGCTCGGCCGACCCTCGACGCGCCAGAGCGAGCGTGGATCTGCTGCGCGCCTGGGAGCGCTGGATTCCAATCGAAGGTTTCGCAAAACTGGTGGCCGGGCGGGACCTCGATCTTCGCCTGGCCGCGCTGCCGGCGCTGCGCTATGCCAGCGCCACCGAGCAGGAGGCCGCGCCGGAAATTTTCGCCTTACTCGAATTCCCCGACGAGCGCGCCCACGCTCCGGCGGCGAGAGCCGCGTCGGACCTGGGTATTTCAGCGTCGATCCCGCTGCTCTTAAACCAACTGCGCACCGCGGGGCCTATTCCGGCATTGGCGGCCGCCAAAGCTCTGGCAGACATGGGACCGGAAGGCCAGGACTTGCTCGAAAACGAGATCTTGACAGGCGTGCGCCCGCAATACGCCCTGCAAGCTTTGGAACAGTCGCTAGTGGCCGAAAGAGGATAAAGCGTGTCTAGTTTCTACCACGTTGTCAACGTAATTTTAGACGTCATCATCGTTTATGCGTTCGTCAGCAACTTCAACTATTTCGTGCTGATGGCTCTGGGCTATTTTGTTTTGCGCGCGCAGCGAACCACCGAAGGATCGGTGGAGCGCGATCCTCTATTCCGGTCGAGATTGATGCCGGCGATTTCCATCATCGCACCCGCGCACAACGAGGAATTGAGCATCGCGCAAAGCACGCGGTCGATGTTGCAACTGGAATATCCGGAACACGAGGTCATTGTCGTCAACGATGGGTCGGACGACCACACGCTGCAAATTCTGATCGATGAGTTTCATCTCTATAAGTCCACCCGGCAGCCGCTGCACAACTTAGCCAGCGCGGCGGTCAACGCGGTGTATGAGTCTCAAAATCTCAAGCTGCTGGTCATCGACAAGCAGAATGGCGGCAAGTCGGACAGTCTCAACGCGGCGGTCAACTATGCCAGCACGCCGCTGATCGCCGCGGTGGATTCCGATTCTCTTCTGGAGAGCAACTCATTGCTCTTAGTGGTAAGACCGTTTCTCGAAGACGAGAGCACCATCGCGGTCGGCGGCATCATCCGGGTAGTGAACGGGTGCACGGTAGAGAATGGAGCGGTAACGAAAGTGGGCGCTCCCCCCTCCCTGCTGACAAAGTTTCAGGTGGTCGAGTATTTGCGGGCTTTCCTGGGAGGCCGCGTCGCTCTCAGTTACATGAACTCGCTGCTGCTGATTTCCGGCGCGTTCGGGCTGTTTCGGCGAGACAACGTCATCGAAGCCGGCGGATTCGAGCTAAACAGCCTGGCCGAGGATCTGGAGCTTGTGATCCGGCTGCACCGGGTCGCGCGCGAGAAGAAACGCGCCTACAAAATCGTTTTCGTGCCCACGCCGGTGTGCTGGACCGAGGTGCCGGATTCCTGGAAAAATCTCGCGGTGCAGCGCAAACGCTGGCAGCGCGGCGGGGTGGAATCCATGTGGAAGCATCGCGGCATGCTGTTCAATCCGAAATTCGGAGTGGTCGGCTGCTTTGGGATGCCGTACCTTCTGTTTCTCGAAATCCTTGGCCCCACCGTTGAAGTGACGGGCTATGTCATCACGATCCTGGGCCTGTTGATTGGCTTCATCTCGATGACCACGGCTCTGTTGTTCTTCATCGGATCGGTGTTATTTGGAACCATGATTTCCATCAGCGCCGTCCTGCTGGAAGAATTCACTACCCGGCGCTATGCCCACCCCTTAGACCTCGCCTCCCTGATCTGGGCGGCTTTGTTTGAAAATTTTGGCTACCGCCAGACCAACGCGCTGTGGAGATTCAGCGGCATATTCCAAGCGCTGCGCACCAAGAAGAAAAAAGTCTGGGGCAAGCTGACGCGCCGGGGCTTCGCGCCGCAAACCACCTGAGAGCGCACCGGGCGAAAAGGCAGACCATCATGAGCAACGTTCCAGGACCCTCGCATCCTCCAGAGTTCCTGTCGGTGGAGCAGATCATCAGCCATGCCGTTCAGGAGCAACTGCTGGTGCTCGATTGCAACCTGGTCGTTCTGGCGGCGAGCAAGTCGTTCTACACTGCGTTCCAGGCCACACCCGGCGACACGGTCGGGAAAAAGCTCGTCGATCTCGGCAACGGGCAATGGAATATCCCGGCACTCCTCACTCTGTTGAACGAACTGCCCAAGAAGGACGGCGAGTTTGACAATCTCCTGATGGAACATGTTTCCCCGCCGTCAGTGCCCAGGACGATGCAAGCTAGCGCCCGGCGGCTCTCGGGCGCCGACGATCAACGTGCACTGATCCTGTTGTCCATCCTGGATATTACCGGGCAGAAACTTGTCGAAGCGCAAGCCTCGGTGCTGGCCGCCCGGTATCGCACGATTCTGGCCAGCATCGGCAAGGCCATCATTGTCACCGACCCGGAAAGCCGCATCACATTCATGAACCCGATCGCCGAAAAACTAACCGGCTGGGTCCAGCAGGACGCCTTGGGAAAGCCACTGAATGAGATCTTCCACATCGTGGACGGGGAATCCTCGCAGACGGTGGAGAGCCTGGTGACCAGCGCGATTACGGATGGCGGTGCCGTCAGTCTGGCGGATCCCACGGTCCTCATTGCGCCGGATCGCGGCGAGTGGCCCATTGATGGCAACGCCGCTCCAATCGTAGATACAGCCGGACGACTGGTGGGGGTAGTGCTGGCTTTCCACGACATCAGCAATCGACGCGAAGAAGAACAGAACTTAGAGATTTCAGAAGTCCGCTACCGGCGCCTCTTTGAAGCGGCGCACGACGGCATCCTGATCCTGGATGCGGTGACCGCCAAGGTTCTGGACGTCAATCCGTTCATGGCCGATCTGCTGGGTTATCCCAGGGAACACTTTCTAGAGAAGCAGCTGTGGGAGATCGGCGTTTTCAAGGATGTTGAAGCATCCAAGAAGGCCATGCACACGCTACAGAGAGTGGGCCATATCCGCTACGAGGATCTTCCGCTAGAACACAAAGACGGCCGGCACATCCCGGTCGAATTCGTCAGCAACGTCTATCGGGAAGGGAGACGCAACGTAATTCAGTGCAATATTCGCGACATCACTGAGCGCAAGCGCCTTTCTCATGCCCTGACCAGAGCCACGCGGGAAGCCGAAACCGCCAACCGGTCCAAGAGCGAGTTCCTGGCGAACATGAGTCACGAGATTCGCACGCCGATGGGCGCCATCCTGGGATTCGCGGACATGTTGCTGCACAGGAGCGCGGAGGAATGCGCGCAAGCCGGCTGCGTGCAGATCATCCAGCGGAACGCCTTGCACCTGCTGGAACTGATCAACGAGATCCTGGACCTTTCCAAAGTCGAAGCGGGGCAAATGAAGGTGGAGCGCATTTCCTGCGACCTTCCGGCGCTGTTGTCGGAGATCATCTCCCTCATGCGTCTCAGGGCGGCGGAGAAAGGGCTGGCGTTCGGAGTGACGTTCCAGGGCCCGATCCCACACCTGATCCAGACTGACCCTTTGCGCCTGAGGCAGATCCTGGTCAATCTGGTCGGCAATTCCGTCAAGTTCACCCAATCGGGAAGGATCGACCTGCACGTGACGGACGAAGGAGCGGGCGGCCCAAACATCGTGCTGCGCGTCGATGTGATCGACACCGGAATAGGAATGACGCCCGAAATGATGGGACGGCTCTTTATCCCCTTCACGCAGGGCGACGCATCCATCACCCGGAAGTTCGGGGGAACGGGATTGGGCTTGACCATCAGCCGGCAGTTGGCCAAGCTCCTGAACGGCGACGTTACCGCGAGCTCGCAATCCGGCATGGGCAGCACCTTCACCGTGAAAATCGACGGCGGGCCCTCCGCCGGCGTGGAGCGGCTGGAGGGTTTGACCGAAGCAACCTTGCCCGCCGCGGTGGACCAGAAAGCGGGCGCCAACATTCGTCTGAACGGTCGCATTCTTCTAGTGGAAGATGGCGCCGACAACCAACGGCTGCTGCGCATGCAACTGGGCGACGCCGGAGCGAAGGTGTCCAGCGCCCTGGACGGACGGGTTGCCGTCAACCTTGCGACCACCCAAGCCTTCGATTTAATCCTGATGGATATGCAGATGCCTGTCATGGACGGCTACGCCGCCACCATGGAGCTGCGCCGCAGGGGAGTAGCCACGCCGATCATCGCGCTCACGGCGTACGCCATGGCCGAAGATCGCGACAAATGCCTGGCAGCCGGATGCAGCGGCTATCTGACTAAACCAATTGATGAGGAGAAGCTTCTGAGGACTGTTCAGGAGCATATGGGAACAGACCATGCACCGGTGCCAGACGAGAGCGCCGAAGCAGCCGCTGCCGGATCATCGCCGCCGCTGGGCGAACCCGACGTCGCCACCCACCAAGCGGAACTGAACCGCATCAAGAGCAGCCATGCCGCCAATCCGCGAATCATGGCGATTGTCCCGGACTTTGTGGCCTCGCTTCCCGGCAAGGTGGGCAAGATGACCGATCTTCTGGATCACCACGATCTGCCCGGGCTGCAGGCGCTCGCCCATCAGCTTCTCGGAACATGCGGCGGATATGGCTTCGCTCCCGTTTCCGAACCCGCCCGCACGGTTGAGCAGTCCGTCAAAGCGGGGCGGCCCTTGGAGTCCATCGCGCCGGAGCTCAAATCGCTGATCGAGGTAATCCGCCGCATCGATGGATACGACGCGTCCAAAGAGTCCGTCGTTGTCCAGGAACCCGTGAAATAAAACGCGCTAAGCGAGTTCGCACATCGGACCGACGCCAACGATTCAGTCGCTCACAGCGCCGATCTCTTCCTTGGGCAGATTTCCTTTGGGCAGATCTTGCGCATTCGTCCAATAATCCGATTTCCCTTGGTGCTCCAAACCGCCAGTTCGCGTGGTTTCCGCCGAAAATGGGATTATCCCGTGAAGTCGATGGAGCGGTTTGAGCCTCGGGCGCAACGAACGTGGTGAATAGCAACCTAATCCGCGCTTCTGAGATCGCAGACTGAGGAGGCGGGCGGGTATCGCTATCACGAGCGTTCACAGTCGCGTCGTGATGCAGCTACGGCGACTGATCGGCGCCGAGAATATCGTTTTTCTCTTGCTGAAATGCTGTTTGTGGTCGCCTATTGGCTCACTTTGCGCACCTGCCAAACGGACCGACGATGCTGTTTCTCATTTCGGTCATCGCGGCGCTTGGACAGCAACCGCCAAATGGTGTCCGCAGGACTGCGGGCACGGCACGTTTGAGAACGTGCGCCACATGCCACCTGGACCAATCGGGTGAACATCGGTCGTTGTCCCGCTGAACCGCTGCCAGGTCAGATGCTCAGCACGGGGCAAGGGGAGTCGCGAATGATGGAATAGAGGTGCGACCACAAGCGGCTGAACGTTCCAATCGAGTGGCCCCGGCCGGTGACCAGCAGATCGGCCTTCCTGCCCAGCACCTCCTGGTGGATGCCGTCTCCCAGCAGCGCATCGATTACGCTATGTGGGGCGTCCACGCCCAGCTTGGCCTTCAACTCCCGCAAGCGGTAATGAGAAGCCTCCGTAAGTTTCTTGGTGTGCTCCCCAACCTCGATATCCGAGTACGCGGGCGGGGTGGGGACCACATGCACGATCCACAGTTGCGCGCAATAGGCGGAAGCAATGGATGCGGCCGCGCGGAGCACGCTTTCGGCTTCCTCACTATCGTCCAAGGCGCAAACAATGGATTGATAGGGAATTCGCGCGGGATGGTCCGGCACCGCGGCGCCCACCCCGGTCCACACCGCGGAGCCGACGTCGTGGAGCACCTTGGCAGTGATGGATCCCAGCAGCAATCGCCGCAGCGGGCCGTGGCCGCGCGTTGCCAGCATCACCAGATCGGCGCGCTGCTCCTGCGCCAGCCTGTCGATGACGCTGCCCGGCTCGCCCAAATCCGCAATGGCATCCAGTTTCTGTCCCGGGAAGTTCCGACAGGCAAACTGCCGCAGCCGGTCCTCTTCCAGAGCCTGTGCCTTGGCTTGTAATTCAGGATCGGTAACCAGCAGTTCGCGGTGCGCGATCGCGTCGAGTGGCGCGTAGGCATGGCACACCGTCAGCTCCGCCGAGAAGCGGCCGGCCAATTCCTGAACGTACGGAATCACCGCCTGGCAGGGCTCGGAGTAATCGACCGGAAACAGAATTTTGCGAAACGGCAGCATGGCATGCACCTCATGGAATCACGAATTATACGCTGATCACGGGGCAAGGCGCATCCCGAATGATGGAATAGACGTGACTGCGCAGCCGTCCCAGCGTGTGCGTCGCCCGCCCGCGTCCAATCACCACCAGGTCCGCGCTGTGACCCAACGCGGAGTCCCGCACCACGTGCGATACTTCGCCCGCTCCCAGACACAGCGGCGCGGCCACGCCGGCCTCCTCCTGCAACTTGGCAACGGTTTTTCTTGCGTCTTGCTCCAGAACCTGGCGGAGATCGGCGTCGAAATACTTCTCCGGCGCGACTTCTGCGCCCGGGATGGCATGCACCAGGAAAAGCCTGGCATGGCCGTCCTGCGCGAGCCGGCAAGCCAGGCGCATGGTGGGGACGCTATCCCCGGTGCGATCCACGGCGCACATGATGGTCCCGAATTCGGGAGAAACCGCCGGCGCATCTTCCACATGGACGCCAGTCCAAACCGGGCAGGGCGTGTCATGCAGCACCTTGGCCGTCACCGAGCCGAGCAGCAGCGTGCGAAAAAGTCCGTAACCGTGGGTCGGCATCATGATCAAATCTGTCCCGTTTTCCCGCGCGTAGTTATCGATGCCATGTGCCGCGTCGCCCTCCACTACCACGCGATGGACCTTGAGGCCCTGGAACTTGTCCGTCAGATACGACTGGGCGGCCTCGGTTTCAGCCTGCCAAATCGTTTGGATATCGATCACCGGCACGGTGCCTCCGTACCAGTCCGGTATCAGGCCGGACGGCATTTCGAGTATATGCAGCAGCGTGACTTCGGCGTTATATTTTCTCGCCATGGCTTCCACGAAGGGAGCGGTCGCGGTGCAACTGTCCGACATATCAACGGGAAATAGGATTTTCTGAAAAGCCCGCATGGGAACCCTCCTTTCACCTGGGGAGTAAGCACGCTGCCTGCCACCCTTAGTGCCAGAGAAATCGTGGGGGCAAGCCTTCGGTAAGCGTTTGATTCCACGGATGGGCGCGGTCCCATGGGTGACCTCACTCAGGAGCGTATTGGGGAACGACGCCTGTGTCGGTACCGCTCCGTTTACGGTCGCGGCTCTGTAACACTCGGAATCTGCTGAGCCGCGCGCGTAAGCAAGCGGTCTTTCGGACTTTAGAAACAGGCTGTTGGTTTAGATGCCACTCACAGACCCACTCAGAGACAAAGAAGATTGGCGTTCGGTCTCGCCCAGCCAATAGGGCGGCCAGCCGTAGTGGGAGTGAAGCTCCCTTTCATATTCCCGAGTGATCAACACGGACTCAACGTACTCCGGGGCGTCCTTGATGGCTTCCCGAGTGAGGCTGACATACACTTTAGAATCTTCCCAACTCACCCGCTCAACCCAGGCCGGTGAAACCAGTACCTTCTTGCCCGGCCACCAATTCCGCGTCGCCACCTCAATGTAACGGATAGCCCAGGCTTCATCGTCGATCACAAACCCGTCCACACTCCCGATTTCACCGTCGACAGCCTCCAGGTAATAACTGTCGACTTCCTGGGAGCTGCGCAGATGGGAATCCGTCGACCCTGCCGCCATGCCCTCCGCCATCGCTTCCGTGGAAGCGGGTATTGGAATAGCTAATCCAGCCGGGTTGGGCGCTGCGCCCCAGAGATTCGAACCGCCCCAATAAAAGGGATACCCGTAATACCCGAAGTATGCGATTTCATGCTGCCGGGAGACGGGCTGATGCGTGTTGATGTCGGGGCTATTCTCAACCTGCTTCTTGGTCAGTGCCACATCCAATCGCCTGGCTGGCCAGTCCGGCACCCCAAGAACGAAGATCGGCGAGATCAGCACTTGCCTGCCGCCCAGCCAGCCGCCGGTGTCAACCGTCAGATAGCGGATGGCCCAGGTCTCATCCTCGAAATAGAACCGATCCACCGTTCCAATCTCGCCATCCGTGGCACGGATCGTAAGCCCGTGCAGGTCTTTTGCATTTCGCAGCATGTTCTCAGCCTCTCCTTCCTCAATCCGCGCAAAACGGAACGCGCCGCACCCTTTGCGCTTGGCCGTAAATTTTGCTTCACGCGCGCTGCCAGGTTCCTCCGAGTCACCCTTAGTTCGATGACGTGGCTTTTTGCTCTTTAACCTGCAGTTCGTTCACCACCTGCAGCACGTTGGGAACGGCCGCCGCGATGCCTTGCGCCTGCCCCCGTTTGGATTGTGAATCCACCTCGCCGGTCAGCGTCACCACCTGATTGTTCACGGCGTAATTTACGTTCTTGTGAAGCTTGGTTTGGAGCAGCGCCGCATCCAGATTCCCTTCGATACCTCTGTCAAAGTCGGAGTCGATCTTTTTGGCGTCATGTTCGGCGCCGGGCGGATGGACTGCAATCTGGTTCGACACAACCTGGGCTCCCGCCATGGACTTCGCAATGGATTCGGCTTGTGACTTGTCGGCATCTGCCGCCACGTGTCCGCTCAGCGTTACGACGCCCTTGTCGCGATCCTCAGTGACTGAGACGCTTTTGAGGCCAGCCTGATCGAGCGACGTGCGGATGCCGCCGGAAACACCGGTGGACCGCGTGGACGACATGGAGCACCCTGCCAGAGCCCCGATTGCAACCACAGCCAGGAAGGACAAGCACGGTTTGAGCGTTTTCATATTTTCTCCTTTGATCCGACATCGGTCATGCGACATCGCGGTCAATGCCTGGTTAGGGCACGAGAAGAACCAAACGCCGATGCGAACTGCCGGCTATCGACTCTCTGTCAAACCGCACGGCCGCGTGCTGTGGAGAGCGCCGCCACCCTCCGCGCTTGCGGCCACATGAGGTCATCTGACCGGGTTTGGTCAAAGGCGCTACCGATCGCGCGCCGGCCTTATCCCGTGCGGCCTGTCACCGGAGTAGTGGGCCTCCACATGCAATTTCCCACAACAAGGAGACTAAGATCATGCCAGGAAAAAAGACCGCGGTCTTTGGTATTTACCAAAACGAAAAGCAGGCCGAACGGACCGTCGACGACTTGATGGCCGATGGATTCTCGAATGACGACATCTCGGTGTTGCTCCCGGACCATCAGGGCACGAAGGACTTTGCGCACGACAAGAGTACCAAAGCGCCGGAAGGCACGGCTGCCGGCGTCACCACCGGCGGAGTAATCGGTGGAACGCTAGGATTGCTGGCCGGCATCGGCGTTCTTGCGATTCCCGGGGTCGGTCCGTTTATCGCGGCCGGTCCGATCATGGCCGCTCTTGCCGGGCTCGGAGTGGGCGGCGCCGTCGGCGGGATTATTGGCGCGCTGGTTGGGATGGGAATCCCGGAGTACGAAGCCAAGCGTTACGAAGGACACATCAAAGCTGGCGGAATACTGCTTTCGGTTCATTGCGACACATCCGAGAAGATCGCTCGCGCGAAAGATCTGCTGAAGCATACCGGCGCTCAGGATATTGCGTCGTCCACCGAAGCCGGCTCGGACATCCCGGAGACCGCAGTCGCGGCGCGCCGTTGATTAACAGGCCTTGTCGAAACCGGCTCCCTTAAAGGTCGCGCCTGCAATCGGGAACTTGCGCGACCGTCTTATCGCCTTGCGCCGCCATGGGTGGCCCCACCGCTTCCTTATTAACGGTCACAGCTCTGTAACGCGCGGAATCTACTGAGCCGCGCGCGTGAGCAAGCGGTCTTTTCGGACTTTAGACACAGGTTGCTAAATTCTTAGATCTTCATTCGTTGGATCATCCGGCGGGCGCCCGCCGAAGGTTCCAGGCCATCACGGATCGCTTCGGCCGGCGCACCGTCAAACGGCAAACCTCTCTTTAAGCCGAGATTCTTTAAGCCAAATTCTTTAAGCCAAAGTCGCGCAGGTTGTTTGGTTTGAGATATACTGTCTCGGAGCCGGAAACTGGAGGGCAAGAGCGTGAAACTTTGGCAGGTTCTGTTAGCGGCGTCGTTGGGTATCCCCGGCTACGCGCAGGTCGACTTCTCCGGCCAATGGGAGTCTCTCTACCATGAAGACGCGCCCGAACGGTTGCCGGGGCCTGAGCTAGGCGATTATCTCGGCATGCCGGTAAACGATGCCGGCCGTGTGCGCGCGGACAGCTACGATGCCGACCGTATTTCGGTCGTTACCGAGTATCAGTGCCGGCCCCATAGCGGAGATTATTCCATGCACGGCCTGTCGAGCCTGCGGATCTGGCGCGACATCGATCCGGTGACTCAGAAGCTGATCGCATTTCGCACTCACACCGCATTCATGGGGATGGAACGGACCATCTGGATGGACGGCCGTCCCCATCCTCCGGAGTATGCCGATCACACCTGGCAGGGATTTTCCACCGGTGTCTGGGAAGGTAAGATGCTCACCATTACCACCACCCATCTGAAACCTGGATACACCAAGCGCAACGGGATTCCCAGCAGCGACAAGAGAATCATCACGGAGCACTGGATGCAGCACGGCGATTACTTCACGGTGGTAGTGTACGACCAGGATCCGGCGATTCTGGCCGAACCGCTAATTCGCAGTTCGTCCTGGGTGCGGGATCCCAACCAGCGCATCGGGCCCGCGTTCTGCGAGCCGGCGCCGGAGGTGCCCGCCGCGGAAGGATCGGTTCCGCATCACCTTCCCGGTGAGAATTCATTTCTAACGGAAGTGGCCGATTGGTATGGACTGCCGCGCGAAGCAACCCGCGGCGGTCCTGAGACCATGTACCCGGAGTACCGTTTAAAGATGGGCAAGCCGCAGGTGCAGGCACCCGCGCATTGCGAGCGATATTGCTATTGCACTGGCTTAGGGAATTGCTCGGTGCACAGTCAGCCGCCTAAATAAACACGAAAAATGAACACCAAATTTTTCTTCGCCGCCGTTTTACTGGCCCTTGGCGCGGGCGCGTGCATGTTCGGCCAGCCGCCGGATCTGGAGAGTGCCGAGATCCATTCCCTGCCGGTCCAGGGGAACGTCTACATGCTGGTAGGGCCGGGTGGTAACGTCACGGTGCAAGTTGGCAAACAGGGCGTGCTGCTGGTGGATACCATGTTTGCGCCGCTCGCCCCCAAGATCATGGCGGAAGTTCGCAAACTGTCGAACGGACCGGTCCGCTACATCTTGAACACGCACGTGCATCCCGATCATGTCGGCGGGAATGAGGCGATCGCCAAGCTGGTAGGGAACGACCCTACGCAGCCGTTGAACATCATCGCTCAGAGCAACGTGCTGAGTCGAATGGTTAACAGCGAAAAGGCGCCTGCGCCGGAAGTGGGCTTGCCGACCGACGACTATTTCCTTCCATTTAAAGACCTGCATTTCAATGGAGAGGCGATTATTCTCTACCACGAAGAGAAGGCGCACACCGATGGGGACAGCGTGATCCTGTTCCGCGGATCGGACGTCGTGGCCACCGGAGACATTTTCACGCCGGGAGGCTACCCCTTTATCGATCTGGAAAGGGGAGGAAGCGTGCAAGGGGAAATTGCAGCCCTCAATCACATCCTGGAGCTAACGGTTCCCGCCGACAAGCAGGAAGGCGGAACACTGGTAATCCCGGGGCATGGCCGGCTGTGCGAAGAAGCGGATGTGGTGGAGTATCGCGACATGGTCGCCATCGTTCGCGATCGCATTCAGAACCTCATGAAAAAAGGCAAGACGCTGGGAGAGATCCAAGAGGCTAGGCCCACCCGCGATTACGATACGTACTACATCACGAAAACCAGTTTCGTGAAGGCCGGCCAGTTTGTCGAGACGGTCTACCGTAGCCTGGGAGGGAAATAGCATGAAACCCATCCTCGCCGTATTGATTTTCGCCAGCTCCCTGCCGGCACTGTTAGCGCAAAAAGCGGCTGCTCCCGTGGATCTCACCGGCTACTGGGTATCGATCGTTACGGAGGATTGGCGCTGGAGGATGGTGACGCCGAGCAAAGGCGATTTCGCCAGCGTTCCGCTCAACGCCGAAGGCGCCAAGCTGGGAGAGACCTGGGATCCAGCCAAAGACGAAGCGGCCGGTCAGCAATGCAAAGCCTACGGGGCGCCGGCCCTGATGCGCATTCCAGGACGTCTCCACATCACCTGGCAGGATGACAACACGCTGAAGATCGAGACGGATTCCGGCACCCAGACCCGCCTGTTCCACTTCGGAGCGAAAGCGGCGTCGACCGGGAAACCAAGCCTGCAAGGCGACTCCTCGGCGCGCTGGGAAGGGACGGGGCAGGCCGTTTCCCAACCTCCGCGTAGCGGGATTATTGTAGGAGCGCCGGGCGAAGGCCGTTCCCTAAAGGTCATCACTACCAACCTGCTTCCAGGTTATCTACGCAAGAATGGCGTGCCGTACAGCGCCGGCGCCCAACTGAATGAGTATTACGATTACCACAAAGAACCCGATGGCGCCGAATGGATCACGATCACCACCATTGTCCATGATCCCCAATATCTAACCACGAACTTTGTGACGAGCACCGATTTCCGCAAGCAGCCCGACTCCACGAATTGGAATCCCACGCCCTGCACCGCGCGATAACGGCTCGCGGCCCGTCCAGATCCCACGCGACCGTCTTATGCCTTGCGCCGCCATGGGCGGCTGTGCAACGCGCGTAATCTACTGAGGCGCGCGCATGAGCAAGCGGTCTTTTCAGACTTTAAACACACCAGCATCGCTGGGCCTTGCGCGCAGCACCTGATTGACTTCCTTTACCTGTCTTTGGCTCAGTCTGCCCGGACGTCCCGAGCGTTCGCCTATGCGGCAGGAGCTAGACTCCCGCAAGCACCGCTGTTTTGCGGCGCGATTTTGGCACCGACGGCGCAGCGGCGGGCGCATCGTCCATCGGCAAGCTGAAGCGGCGGATTCCATCGTAAGAGTACAGCGCGCCAGCCACCGCGCCGGCAGTGGGTACCAGCCCGATTTCTCCCGCGCCCTTCGCGCCGTAGCCGCCCACTTCGTCGGGAACCTCAATCAGGATCACGTCGATCTGCGGCGTGTCTTTGGCCTTCAGGATGCCGCAATCGCGCAGCAGCAGCGAATCCGGCTGTGCGTTCGTGCTGGTGAAGTTTTCCGAGAGCGCGTAGCCCAGCCCCATGTGAACGCCGCCTTCCACTTGTCCCGCGCAGGCTTTGGGGTTGATGGCGCGGCCGACGTCGTGCGCCGCTACTACCCGCTCGATGCGTCCATCGTCGTTCAGGATCACCACCTGCGTGGCGTAGCTGAACGTCATGTGCGTGGTCGGATTAGTCAGCGCTTCCGGAGTGCCGGGACGAGTGGTGAAATTGCAAACGTAGTCTCCGGTATATTCACGGCCCGCCAATTGTTCCAGCGTGGAGCTTTTCAGATCGTCCGCCAGTTGCGTGGCCGCCCGTTGCACCGCGGCGCAACTCAGCGTGGTGGCGCGCGACGCCCAGGTTTCGCCGCACTTGGCGCCCAGCGCCTTTTCCCAGCGGACATCCATGATCTCGGGAGGTAGCCCGGTTTCCTCGCACACCGCCTGGCGGATGGCGGTGTACAGCCCCTGGCCCATTTCCGTATAGCCCGTTTGGACATCCAGCCGCCCGCCTTCCAAAACTCGGATGGCCGCGTGTCCGCTGTCGATGGTGCCGTTGCCGATGCCCGTGCTCTTGATGCCGCAGCCGATGCCCGCATATTTGGCGCCCTTATAAATGTCCCTGACGGCTTCCAAACTGCGCCGCATCCCCGCCACGCTCTGGCGCATGATCTGTCCCGTGGCGAAAGCGTCGCCGGGATCGAGAATATTGCGCTCGCGGATATCGTAGCCGTCCACGCCCACTCGTTCGGCCAGCATATCCATGATGCCTTCCATGGCGAAGTGCGCCTGATTGGTGCCAAAGCCGCGCATCGCGCCGCTGGTGGGATTGTTCGTGAACACGGCTTTGCCTTCGGCATCGACATTCGGAACCCGGTACGGACCGCAGGAGTGACACGCCGCGCGCAGCACGCATTTGGCGCTGGTTCCCGCGTAGCCTCCCACGTCGCCCACGATGTGGACGCGCACTGCCAGCAAATGACCCTCGGCGTCGGCGCCGACCGTGTAGCTGAGCGTCATCGGGTGGCGTTTGGGATGAAGCCGCGTGGATTGCTTCCGCGTCAGAACGGTTTTTACGGGCCTTCCCAACAAATGCGCCGCCAGCGCTGTCTGCGCCTGAATGGATAGTTCTTCTTTTGCGCCGAAAGAGCCGCCGCTGGACGCCAGCGCGATCTCCACATCGTCCGCCGGAATATTCAAACTGCGCGCAATCTGGCTTTGATCGAACGTCGATCCCTGGCTCTGCGAAAAGACCTTTACGCCCTTTCCCTGCGGGATTGCGAGGCAAGCCTCCGGCTCCAGAAATGCCGGGTCCACCGGCTGCGTGCGGAAGGTCTGTTCGATGACGTGCGTGGAAATTGCGAGCGCGGCATCCACGTCGCCGCGCGAAAACGCCGTGGTGTCCAGCAGGTTGGGATGCACGTGCAGATTTCCGGGCGCGTGTACTTGAGGCGAGTCCGGGTCCATGGCCGCGAACGGGTCCGTCACCGGCCGATACACTTCGTAATCGACTTTAATTTTGTCGGCGGCCTGGCGCGCGTGGAACGCCGTGTCGGCTACCACCAGCGCGAGAATATCGCCGACGCAACACGTGGTCTCCCCGACGGCGACGAAGATCGGCAAGTCGGGAATCGCAAGACCGGTGCCCCGCTGTCCTGGAACATCCGGCGCGGTAAAGATCCTTTCCACGCCTGGCATGGACTGCGCGAGCGAAGTATCCATCGCCACAACCTTGGCGCGAGGGTGCGGGCTAAGCAGCGCCGCGCCATGCAGCATTCCAGGCGCGCGCATATCGTCCACGAACGGTTTTTCGCCCAGCGCCTGCTCCAGCCCCAGATAGCGTCCTGGCGACTGGCCAATTCCATTGCCTTTGTGCCCATTCTTCCCGGTTTGCATCAGGGTGCTTCGCGTCAGGCCAAAATCTTCGCCAAAGTAGTAATGCCTGCGCGGCTCGGCGCGAAGAAGCTGCCCATGACTGTCCTGCCACGCTTCCCCGGCCGTTTGGATCGCATCGACGATGCGCGCGTATCCGGTGCAGCGGCAAAGATGCGCGTCCAGCGACTTCGCCACCTCTTCGCGGTTGTGCGTCCGGTTGTGCTGCAGCAATCCCGACGCCCGGATCACGATGCCGGGAATGCAGAAGCCGCATTGAACCGCGCCCTCCAGCAGAAATGCTTCGCCCAATACGAGGCGCATCTCCTCCGGCAGGCCTTCCAGCGTCACGACGTCGTGGCCCGTCATGTGCTCCGGTTTGCGCAGGCACGCCAGAACCGGCTGGCCGTCCACCAAAACCGCGCAACATCCGCACGCCCCTTCCGGTGCGCAACCGTTCTTGGCGGACACAATCCCACACTCCGCGCGGAGGAGTTCGAGAAAATCCATCCCCGGCTCGTAACACACCGTGATAGGATTTCCGTTCAGTGTGAAAGTGGTCTGCGGCACTCCTTCAAGGCTACCAGAATCGGTCATAGCCCACTCCGGAGGAATCACTGGCCAAACCCGTGGCGCACGCACTCCTGCGTGCAGCGTGCACACTCGTGTGTACGGGAGTTTCTACATTTTCTGAGAATCGAGGGCAATTCGGAGCACTGCTCTTGGTGGGGGTCGCGGTAGGGACGGCCATTGCTGACCGCCCCCGGCACAGATCCGTGCATGCGCTACTAACGCACACGGCTCTTATCGGAATGTTTGGCGTAAAACCGTGTCAGCGGATAAGGATGCAGAACTGCTGGCTCGGGCAAAAACAGGTCGATCAGAGGCTGGAATCGCTCCCACGTCCATCGGCTGCGCTGACTGCGCCGCCGCAGCGTGAACAGCCAGTGCCGCGCTATTTCCCGCCGGAACGTATAGAGCCGCTTCAGGTTCCCCGGCACCGCGTGATAGTTGAAATATCCTCGCACCACCTGATTCAGCCAGTCGCCGGTTTGCTCAATTGGCTCGTTCATTCGCTGGCGCAGTTTGGCTGCAACATCGTGCAGCTTCGCCGTCCTGCGCTTCCCCACCGTCTTTCGATGCACCGTAAACTTGCCGCTCTTATGGATCGTGCCACAGATATGCGTAAGTCCCAGAAACTTGAACGTCTCCGGTTTTCCCGCCCCATTCCGCTTCCGGTTCCCTGCGGCGAACCGCCCGAACTCCATCCGGCGCGTCTTCTCCGAGTGCAGTTCCAGTCCGAACGCCGCCATTCGCTCCCGTAAATGCTTCAGGAAACTTTCGGCCTCGTCGCGATGCTGAAACCCGGTCAACGCTTCACGCCACACCTTGCGATGCGCCGCGCATGACTCGGGGTCAGGACGATTCGCTACTCCTTTCCTGTATGACTCTTTCATTCACTACTCGACGTCGGTTTTTAACCAGACGCACCAGGCGGTGCCGCCTGCCCCACCAAGAGCAGCGCTCCGAATTGCCCTCGATTCTCAGAAAAATTAGAAACTCCAGCACGCGACTTTTCGTCGCGTCTCCTCCACACCGAACACAAACGCGGCTCAAGCCGCGTGTACATTTTGGCACGGCCAAAACATGAATTGAACAGTATGGGGCTTTGCCCGCATTTTGCGATCAAAGCACATAAAGGGCGCGTGATGGCCTCTCTCCAACTGTTGCCTGTACCTGCGCGGATTATTTTCTGGCGCGGAGATATTGGGCGCCTAACCAGCGGACCGGCGAAGTAAGCCGCCACGACCAGGAGGCGTGGATTTCCTTGATCTGTAAATCCCGATCCCGCACCGCGGCAGTCATCGAGTAGGGCATGCCAAGCGCGGATACGTCGTCGACGGGCTGCTCGACCTGCCGCTCTAATAAGTACATCTGAGAGATTCGCGGCAGAAGCACATTTTCGAAGTCCAGGGCCTGCGCGGTTTCATGCAGAAACTTCCCAAGTCGCTCCGTGCTCGCATCCCAATTTTCCGTTTCCCGGTTCAGGACCGGCGCGCCCTCGTTGCGCCAAGTGGGGAAGCCTTGGCGCAGCCGCTCAATCAATTCGTTGGTTGAAGAGAAGAGTATCAAGTTATCCGGCTTCCCGATCTTGTCGCGAATGGCCTGAATTACGGGTATACCTCTGGCAAAAGTCGGTTTCTCATACGCCAAACTTTCCAGTACCGGAAGGCCGAATCCTTCGTAAACGGACGGAAACACCACGAACCGCGCTTCGGAAAATAATTTCCGCATCGTTCCGTCGTCGAGCTGGCCGCTCACAAAGGAGACTACCTTCGATCCCGCTTCGTGCCGGGAGCCGAGCACCACGATATTTTCATCTTGAAAAGCCTTGTTCAGCGCGTCAACCGTAACCGCCACCCGCTTGTGTTCGAACCAATTGCCGACCACCAGGATATGCTGGCCCGGCGCGCGGCAGGGACCCACGCGATTCTGGTAATCTTTGATGTCCAATGAGGGATACGCCACCAGCTCATGCAAATCCTGGCGGCAGCGCAATCGTCTGTGAAAGAGTTCGCGCATGACATCGCTAATGTAGACCACCCCGTCGGCATAACCGAAGACGGTGGCCCACAGCGCTTCCAGATCGTCTGCATTGGCACTGTTCAAATAGAAACAGTCCATGGCGATCGGATCCAGCATTGCGTAAACATTCACCACCGCTAGCCGGCTTAGACGAGCGATCGGTTCAAAAGCAAACGGCTGGCCGAATCGAAACGCGACCGCGAACTTGCGGCCTACATGAAGAGGCACAAAAGACAGGCCCTCGAACCGGTCCAATTCGTGGAAACGGCGCCCCTCGTCCGATACCATTACATAAATATTGAACTGCGGCCACAACCTGGCGGCGCGCTCCAGAATCTCCTTGGCAGCGACAAATGTGCCGTTGTGAGCCGGCCCCATGCTGGATAAATCGAATAATAAGTCGAGCCGGCCATTGCTGGCGGGGAGCAGCCCCGCCAGCAGCAACTCGCCCAGGTAGCGCTCTCCGTTGAAATAGCGCTGAACAGTGGGCAGGTACTCGGGATAACGCTGGTTCAACCGCTGCGCATTTTCGTCCTGAATTTCCTTCGGGAACTGGCTCAGGGAGAACGATGCCTGGCCCACATGGTAGATCCAGGCCCGGTTGGCGAGAGCGGCGCGGTACCCGCAACGGTTGGCCCGCATGATCAGGTCGTTCTCCTCGTTGTATCCCGGACTGTAGGACTCGTCGAAAAGTCCGAACTCCTCCAGCACCTCCAGCTTGATGAACAGGCAGAATCCTACCGCCACCGGCACAAAATGGAACCGCGGAAGGACAGCCTGGAGGCCAAGAAACTGCGCGTGGCACTCAGCCTGCGTCGTCCCTCTGAGCTCCTCTTGATGGGGCAACGAACAGATGGTCGCATTGTTAGAGCGCGGGCTGACGAAACCGATCATGGGGTCGGCATAGGCCACCTCATGCATCTCCCTAAACGCCCCAGGCGAGACAACGGTGTCGGAATTCAGCAGAATGACGTCGTGCCCCCGATCCAACGCGCGTTGCAAGCCGCGATTGACAGACCGTACAAAACCGATATTGGCGTCGTTCTCCAATAGCTCGCAGGGTGTTTGAGGGTTTATTTTGGCTGCCGCGCGTCGCAGACTTTCTGTGAGATCCAGATCGTCCGGCGAATCGTTCACTGCGACGATAGAGGCACGCAAGCCAGCAAGTTCCTGGACCACCGAGGCTGGCTCCAAGGACTCAAAGAGAGGGGAAACTAAATGCGAATTTCGGTAGAACGAGATAACAACGTCTACCGGTTTGTCTTTAAACGCTTCGGGATCGCGCACTCGTTTATTTTGGCAACCTAGTACGCTACCATAGGCTTTTACGGCTGTCAAATTTTCCAGCAGGTTCCCTGAGATAGCGTCCGGACTGAAATCAGGTGTCTTGGCGTCCGGGCCTGCGGCTGCAGTGGACAATCATAGCGGCTCTAGCTATAACTAAATGACTATAAAGCGCTTCGAGACCGGTCGCACTGGCCGGCGGCACTTCGCCCGCCAGTCCTGAGGAGGAATTGGGGATCGGAACCGGCTGCACCTTAGGATCGGGAAGGGATTACTCAACGCAATGGCCAGATTGACCGGATCGATCCGCTATGATCGCGAGATCAAATCGCAATCGGCGGATCCTCTGGCGTTCTTCGCGGAGCGCATACCCGTGGGCGCCACGGTGCTGGATCTGGGTTGCGGCACTGGCGTGCTGGGACGCACGGTGCTCGAGCACAAGGACGCTTCCTTCGACGGCGTCGAAGGCGACCCCGAGGCGGCCTCTGTCGCCCGCCAGAAATACCGCCGGATCATCGAAGCCGATCTCCACAACGCCCGTCTGGAGCGCCTGGTGGAGGGCCAATGCTACGACTACGTCGTGCTAGCCGACGTGTTGGAGCACCTTGAAACGCCGGGACTGGTATTGCGGCAATTGCCTAAGTTGCTGCTTCCGGGTGGACGTGTGTTGATCTCGACGCCCAATGTCGGATACCTTGGCGCGCTGGCGGCCCTGATCGCCGGGAAGTTCGATTATGCGCAGTGGGGCATTCTCGATCATACGCATCTGCGCTTCTTCACCCGCCCGTCCTTGCACCGTTTCCTGCAACTGAATGGTATGCGAGTGCTGGCGGAACACAACGTCGAAAAACCTGTTTCGCAAAGCGGCTTCGACCCGAAGGATCTCGATTCGCTTGACCCGGCTATGCGCGAGATCCTGCTGGCGCGTCCCGATGCTATGGTGTACCAGTTCATCGTAGAGGCGGAACCGGCCGCGGAGTTGCCGGCCGATGCGGACGACGACGTCCAGGCGCTGGCCCATCGCAACATCCCCGACGCAAACGGAGATCAATACGCTGCCCCCGGCATTTCCCGTCCGACATTCGACGACCCAAGAGAGCCGCTGTTCGACGCAGCGTATTACCTGCGCACTTATCCCGATGTGGCGGCTGCCAGCGTAGATCCGTACCAACATTACACCCAGTTTGGAGTGGCTGAAGGACGCGATCCCCAGGCACTGTTCGACACTTCTTATTACCTTGAGCGCTATCCGGACGTGGCCGGCAGCGGCATGAATCCGCTGCGCCATTATGCCGCGTTTGGCGCAGCCGAGGGACGGGATCCGCACCCGCTCTTCGATACCAGGTATTACATGTCCCAGGCCCAGCTCGCCGCCGGCGATGAAAACCCGATTTTGCATTATTGTAAGCACGGATTCCAGCTCGGCCTGAGCCCACATCCTCTGTTCGACGTGCGCTTTTACCTGAAGCAATATCCCGAAGTTGGCGCTTACAAGGAGAATCCGCTGCTCCATTTTCTGGCGCGGCGCGGCCCCCTGACTCGGAGTCCCCATGTCCTGTTCGACACCGAATATTACCTGCGGCAAAACCTGGACGTGGCCGCCCATAGCGTCAATCCGTTCCTCCACTACCTGCTGTTGGGATGGCGGGAAAATCGCGACCCGCATGTTCTTTTCGACAATCGATTCTATCGCGCCCAATACGATTCTGAGCGGCTTGGAATCTGTCCGCTTCATCAGTACGTAACGGAGGGCTCCCGGCTTGGCTTGCGGCCGCATTTTTTGTTCGACGACGGATTCTATTTTAAAAAACATCCAGAGGCCGCCGTGAGCGGCGAAAGCGCTCTCGCCCACTACCTGCACTCGGGTTACCGGCTGAACTACGATCCGAACTCCTGGTTCGACTCCAAAGAATATCTGGCCAAAAATGTGGACGACATGCCGCCCGGCATGAGCCCTCTCGAGCATTTGAGCGAGCGCGGCGATTACACCCACATTGCGCCCATGATGAGGGAACATTATCTGCAACCGCTGGTTCGCGATCGCGCCGCCAAAGCCTCCCCCGGAACGCCGCTTGAAGCGCCCGAACCGCCGCCCAAGCTGATTGCGTTTTACTTGCCTCAATATCACTCCATTCCTGAAAACGATCTCTGGTGGGGTAAGGGGTTCACCGATTGGCGCAATGTGGCGCGCGCGACGCCGAGCTTCGATGGACACTATCAGCCGCGCATTCCCTCCGATCTGGGCTACTACGATCTCCGTCTTCCCGAAGTTCTCGAACGGCAGGCCGGATTGGCGGAGCAATACGGAATCCAGGGCTTCTGCTTCTATCACTACTGGTTCGACGGGCGCCTGCTGCTGGAACGTCCCCTCCAACAGATGCTGGCCCGGCGCAGTCCTAGTTTCCCGTTTTGTATCTGCTGGGCCAACGAGACCTGGTCGCGGCGCTGGGCCCCATCTTCCCACGAGCCGCTCATCGAGCAGCGGTATAGCGAGGGTTTCGCGGAGCGCTTCATCCGCGATGCCATGGGGATTCTGACGGATGCCAACTACATCCGGGTCGCCGGCGCACCGCTGCTGCTCATTTATCACGCGCGCCAGATACCCGACACGAAAAGCGTCACCGACTGCTGGCGGCGGATTTTCTTACAAGAAACCGGCCTGGAACTGCACCTGAGTATGGTGGGAAACCGTGAAGCCACGCCCGGTTCGCTGGGCTTCGACTCGACGGTGGAGTTCGCTCCAAAGCTTCGCGCCTCCATTCTGAATCCTGCGCAAATGCCCGGGCTACGCCGCGACTTTGAAGGGCGGCTGGAGGACTATCGCGCCCTGGTGCGCCGGGCCCTGCTCACCGGACCCACGGATGGTGCGTTTTTCCGTTGCGTTATGCCGGGCTGGGACGACACCGCTCGCCGCGGCATTCGGGCCAGAATCTTAACCCACGGCGGGCCGGAGGCCTATCAAGCATGGCTCCGCTGGGCGGTGGCTCTTAGCATGGCCGAACGCGGCAGGCAGGCGCCGCTGGTCTTTATCTTTGCCTGGAACGAGTGGGCTGAAGGGGCGTATCTGGAGCCGGACCAGAGGGACGGCCACGCATTCTTGCAGGCCACCCGGAACGCTCTGGGTGAGGGGATGGCGGACTACTATAAAGCCGCTGGGCGCGACTTCTCGCCAGCCGATATTCAAAGCATGTTGGAACGATCGTCCAACGCGCAGATTTCGATCGGCACGAGAAGCCCGATTTGATTCAGCAGTCAAAGAACCGGAACATGCCCGGATCCGGCAGTCTGACGCAGTTTGATTCGGGACCATTGAATTCGGATGGTTGGTTTGAAATCTGCCGGCTCCTGCGTGGAGAAGGAGACCGAAGCTACCCGATCCGGTGAAAAAGCTCCTCCTCCCGTCAACATTGCCGCAAGATCGGTTAGACGTCTTGGATAGTCGCTGGCCAATACGCCGTCCCGCAAGTTGGGCCGCACCACCCGCCCGGTGGTAGTGAGTCCCGAACGCAACGTAGCGTGCACGTAGACGGCCGGCGACCGAAGCAGCGTGCGCTTCATGAGTCCTCTTACGCTTTCTTCGATTTGAGCGTCCATGAGCAGAGCCTCGTCGTCTGCCACTGCCGGAAGCGCGATCTTCCGGTCCCAATACGCTAGAACCGGCCCCCCGGCCGCAACGGGCGCATCAAACCGAGGGGTGGAGCGGCGGCGTAGGAGGTACACGTTCGGCGACGCGAGCTGAAGATCGTACCAGTCCAGTAACGCCCGCCAAGTCCTCGGCGCTTCGTAGAAGGGATGGCGGCCATCGATAGAACCCCACGCCAGTACGATAGCCTCGGGCGCGGAGGCATCTTCCAGGTTTTGGGCATCCAGTAGATCCAGAGTGGGTGTGTAGGCCGAGTAGGCTTGAAATACCGGCAGGGGCCGCCACCGCAGGTGGTTCGCCCGTATGGCCGCAATCTCCGAGGGATAAGCGCTCACGGTCTTCCCTGTGACATAAGGCAAAAAATCCGCGGGAAGCAGGTCCGACGCCATCGCCCTTTGCGTGGCGGCCTGCAGTGCGCTCACCGTTGTTCGCCAATGCAAGAATCCGTCCAGGTTTGTCAGGGCGGCATGACCGGTGAAGCGTTCCATAACGCCTGGCAGAGACTGAGGCCACATTTCCGTCAGCGTGTAGGCCCCCCAATCCAGGCATGCGGCCGCGAATACCGCCACTACGATCCGGCTCCGGGGAGTGGACGCCAGTGCAACAATCAACAAGGCCGCTGTGGCCATCTCAAACGGAAAAGGGACGACATGGGTATCCTGCCGCACCGCGGCGGATTTGAAACACAAAAAGCCGACGATAAAGAGCGGCGGTATTCCCCACACGACGCGGCGGATTTCACCCGTGGCCAGCGGAATGGCGATCCATAGGACCAACAGACTTGCCACGGCAACCACCGCCCACCAAAGTGGGCCAGCCCAAGCCATCGCTTCCGAGTAGCCGGCCGCTATTTCCACCGAGTTGCGAAGAAAGGCCGGCAGGCCCCCGGGCGCTCGGTCCAAGATCCAGTACAGCCCCACCAGGGTAAAAAACCACACCAGAATGGCCGCCGCGACCGGTTTCACGATCAGCCGCCAGCGCGCCCGCTGACGCCACAGCAAACACGCCGCGAAGTAAAACGCGACGGCAGACCCTATGACCCCTATGTTGAACTTCGTCAGCAAAGCGATGGCCGACACGAAAAACAACAGCCACAAGTCAAACCAGGGCTCGGTCTCCAGACCGGCGGCGATCGCCAATGTCAGCGCCAGGATCGCGGCCAGCATTCGTTCCACCGCTGCATCGTATATAAATCCGCTGCAAACCCAGAAAACTCCAAGATACAGGCCGATTTCGGTCCAATGTCTGGCCCGCTTGCACAGCGTCCACAACGCATAGCCGGTCACCAGCGCCAGTGCCCATGGGAAGGCGAATGCCGCCCACGGCTCGGCTTCCGGAAATGCGGGAGCGATGAGGTAACCGAGCGGACCATATGTGAAGATAATGTCTCTGCCGAAGCTCATCCTCTCGAAATGGCCTAGGTTAAGACCAATTGCCCAACTGGAATCCAGCCCTGTACCTAATGGAAATGGGGTGGCGGGAAGGACGATTAGGAAAATGAAGCCCAACACAAGGGCGAATTGAATTCCGGGACTCGTATTCCAATGTTTCGCGGCCAGCGGCTGCCGGGCGGCAACTGCCGGCTGGCGTTCACCAATTTTCGCTCGATCTGAGGCGCCTGGTGGTCGGATTCTGCGCTGCGGCATCCCCTAACTCGACCTCATTGCAACATGAAACGGCTATTCTCTCACAGCCGGAGCTCATAACGGCTAGCTTTTGATTCTTTCCTTGCGCGGAGAAAGCCAACTAGAAGATTTCGCAGCGCCGGACGATACAGTAGACGTGCTGGTATGAGGCTGGCGACCGCATATAAAAACCTGAGCGTCCGGCACAAGCTGCGGCTAATCATCATGGCCACCGTGACGGCGGCCCTGCTGTGTGCCTGCGCGGCAGTTTTGGTGTACGACCGCATCGCCGAGCGCGACTCCATGCGGAACGACCTGGCGGTGATGGCGGAGATGCTGGGCGCCAACAGCACCGCCGCTCTCAGCTTTGACGACGCGAAGGTTGGAGACGAAATTCTGTCCTCGCTGCGAGTGAAGCACCAGATCGTGGCCGCGAGAATCCTTACCGCCGCGGGACGCACGCTCGCCAGTTACCGGCGCGCCTCCGCGCCGCCTTCGACGATGCCGGCCAGCACGGCCGATGGCGTGTGGTTTGAACCCCACCGGCTGGTTGCATTCAAGAGCGTCCTGCTGGGCGGGTCGAGGCTGGGCACGTTGTATCTGGAATCGGACCTCGAGCAGCTGGACAGCACCCTGCACCGGTTCGCCTGGATCATGGCAGCTATTCTACTGGGCGCCTGGCTCCTGGGGCTGGCGCTGGCGTCGCGGCTGCAGGGCGCGATTCTCGATCCCATCGCCCATTTGGGGCGCGCCGCGAAGATCGTCTCGCTGGAAAAGAAGTATTCGACGCGCGCGGTCAAGGTTTCCGACGACGACCTGGGACAGCTTACCGACGTGTTTAATGGCATGCTGTCGGAGATCGAGCGCCGGGACGCGGAGCTGCTGCTGCACCGGGATAGTCTGGAAGAGGAGGTGAGGGCCCGCACGGCCGAACTGGTGGAGTCCAATAGCGGCCTGCGATTGGCCAAAGAGAAAGCCGAGGCGGCTAGCCGCGCCAAGAGCGAATTCCTGGCCAATATGAGCCATGAAATCCGCACGCCCATGAACGGCGTCATCGGCATGACCAATCTGGCTCTCGACACCGAACTGAGCGACCGTCAGCGAAACTACCTGGAGACCGTCAGAATGTCGGCCGATTTGATGCTGGTGGTTATCAACGACATACTCGATTTTTCAAAGATCGAGGCCGGCCGGCTGGAGCTGGATCCTACTCCGTTCAATGTTCGCGACCTGGTGGAGGAGACCATCAAAACACTGGCCGTGATGGCGCACGCCAAAGGCCTGGAGCTGGTGGGCGGCATACGGTCCGACGTACCCCGGCTGGTGGCGGGCGACGCCACGCGAATTCGGCAGGTACTGGTGAATCTGGTGGGCAATGCGGTGAAGTTCACCGCCGTCGGAGAAGTGACCGTGGACGTAAGCTGCGAACAGCAGGCAGGCGATCGTTTGTACCTCCACTTTGCAGTCCAGGATACGGGAATCGGCATTCCGGCGGACAAGCAAAAAATCATCTTCGAAGCCTTCTCCCAGGGCGACGGTTCCACCACCCGCAAGTTCGGAGGAACGGGACTTGGTCTAACCATTTCCGAGCGGCTGGCTAGGGCGATGGGCGGCAAAATCGAAGTATCGAGCGAGCCTGGCAAGGGGAGCCGGTTCCAGTTCACGGTCTCCGTCGGAGCAGTCCCGGAGGCGGCCGCAGAATGCGTGCAGCCGTGCAATGTCTCGCTCGAAGACCTGGCCGTTCTGGTAGTGGACGATAATCTGACCAACCGGCGCATTCTCGTAGAACTGCTGCATAGCTGGGGAATGCGGCCGGAAACGGCAGCCGGGGGACGCGAAGCCCTGGACCTCATCTATGGGCAGACAGCTCGCGGCCAGCCTTTCGACCTGGTTCTAACCGATCTGCACATGCCTGAGATGGATGGCTTCGAGCTGGTGGAAGAATTGCGCAAGGGCGGGGCGGGCGCCGTTCACATTCTGATGCTCACCTCCGGTGAACACCGGGGCGACGTGGCGCGTTCGAGAGACCTCGGAATTGCGGCTTATCTGACCAAGCCCGTTCGGCGAGCCGAGTTGCGAGCCGCGGTGGTGGCCGCCATTGCGGAAGGGAAAGCGGGTGGCGAACCTGCCGCCAAATCGAACGCCGCAGGTAAACCGCCGCCGGCGCGCAAAGACGCCACGGGTGTCCGAACTCTCCATATCCTGCTGACCGAAGATAACGAGATCAATCAACTTGTGGCGTGCGGCATTCTGGAACAGGCCGGCCATACCGTGAAGGTGGCCAACAACGGCGCGGAGGTGGCGCCCATGCTGGCCGCTCACTCGTTCGACGTGGTGCTCATGGATATCCAGATGCCAATCATGGATGGCTTCCAGGCCACCGCAGCGATCCGCGAGTCGGAAAAACACAGTGGTGCGCATATGCCTGTGATCGCAATGACGGCACATGCCTTGACGGGATATAAGGAGAAGTGCCTGGCGGCCGGAATGGACGGGTACGTTACCAAGCCGATCCGGCACGACTTGCTAATGAAAGCGCTGGCGGAGTTGGAAGATTCAAATATAACAGCCAGCATCTCAAGCTTGCCTCTGGCCGCCGCCAATGCGGACCAGCCGGAGGCCGCGGAAACGGAGTTGCCGGAATCCCACTTCGAACAGCAGGATCTGGTGGAGCGCGTGGGCAGTCCAGAGCTGGCGAGACGCCTGGCTGGAGCGTTTGTCGACGGCATGCCGGAGCAACTTGCAGCGCTTGCCAAGGCCATCGGAAATTCCGACGTTCAGGCCACCAGGTTCGCGGCCCACACCATTAAAGGTGTGGCGGCCAACGTGGGTTGCGGGGCGCTGCGAGATCTGGCTGCGATGGTCGAAACAATGAGTGAAACCGGCGCACTGGCCCCCGCTTCCGAGGTTCTACGCGAATTTACCGCTGCCTTCGAGGCTGTCAAACCCGCCATGCAGCGGTTTTGTTCGGGAAAATAAAATTTTGTCATTTCGGAAGGCAACCCTTTTAGTCCCTCTGCTTGGGCCATCGCCGAACCGGATTTGGATCCCGGAAAGCCACCGCTCCCGGTACGATCAGTTCCACCCGCGTGCCTTTTCCCGCTGAACTTGATAGAAACAAGCGCCCTCGAACCCGCGTAGCGCGCTCCTGCATCCCTTTCAAGCCGAAATGCCCATCCTTTCCCGCGGCTGCCGCCGCGTCCGCGCCGATTCCCTTGCCATTGTCGAGTACCCGCAAAACCAGGTCCTGCGCGTAGCTCAGCTCCACCTCCAACCGGCTGGCCCCCGAATGCAGGCATGCATTGCGGATCGCCTCATAACCAATTCGATAAACCTCGTCGCGTATGATGGGGTGCATATCTTTGGCGGTTCCCTGCACGGAAAGACCGAACGTCATTGCGCCAGTGGGGAGGGCGCCAGTGGGGAGGGCGCCAGTGGGGAGGCAATCTTCGCCCGCGCGCCGGAAGGCGTCGGCCAGATCGTTCTTCTGCGTGGTCGAGATGCGAAGAGAGTTCAGCGCAGCCCGGCCTTCTTCCGTTCCCCGCGTGAGCCAGCCCGATAGCTTTTCAAGAGATCGCCGCATTCGAACCGGATCGTCGGGCCCATCCAGCGCAACTTCGGCCACCATCTTGCTGCCCTGGATGGTTTGCAGGAAAGTATCGTGGATCTCTCGCGCCAGGCGCGTGCGTTCATCCAGGCGTTCGTCGAAGCGCGCGCTGATTCCTGCTCTGATTTGCCGCAGACGAATCCGAAAAATGGCCCACAGGATCGAGAAGAAAAAACCTGCGGAAACGACGCGAAACCAGGCGGTTTGATAATAAGCCGGCGCGATACTGAAGTTCCAGGACGCGCCCGCTTCGTTCCAGACGCCGTCGTTGTTGGACGCGATCACGCGAAACCTGTATGGGCCTGGAGGCAAATCGCTGTAGAAGGCTTGCCGCCGCGTTTGAGGTTCCTGCCAGGACTGATCGCGGCCGTCCAGCCTATAACGGAACCGGACCTTCTGCGGAACGACAAAGCTCAAGGCCGTATAGTCGATTTCAAGATCCCGGATGAGAGCGGGCAGCCGAAGATTCTCTCGCGGCAAGTAGTTCTTTCGATCCGCCACAATCTGCTCCATCTGGACGGGCGGAGGTAAGCGATTCTCATAAAGATTGTTGGGATCGATCATTTGCAGATCGGTGTCGTTCGCGAACCACAGGCGTCCATCGGGCGACTTGGAGGCTGCCGGCTGGAAAGTGGTCGGGGATGGTTGCGCGCCGTCGAATATGTCGAAGGTCCGCACGCGTAGCGTGGCTTGAGGCTCCGTCCGCCAGCGCTTCAGCTCAGAATCCGCAATCGCTACGATACCGCATTTGGCGTACAGCCAAAGGGCGCGCTGGTTGTCCCTCAGTACGGCCACGATTCCGTCGCAGGGAAGGCCGTTCTTGGAATCGAGCGTCTGCAGTTGACCTTGCTTCCAGAGCACCAGTCCCCGGTTCGTTGCAGCCCATACAGAGCCGTCCGGATCGGCCAAAACATTCGCCACCGCGTCGGAGCCGCTGTTGGCAACCATCTGCTCGTATTTGCCGGCGCGGTATCGAAACAGGCCGGCTCCAAAACCGCCTAGCCAGATGCCTCCCAGGGGATCGGGCGCTATAGCGCCATTCGGAATTGGCGGCGCGTCCAATTCTTCCCGCACACTCCACTCCGGGCCGCTAAAAACGATGCGAAAGAGCTGCCGCGGAGCCACTCGTACCCAAACGTTGCGGTCGCTATCTTCGATCATGCTCCGGACGATTCCAAAGGGGCTGCCATTTCTGAGAACGGGGCGAAATCGTCCCCGTTCGTAAATCGTCAGCCCGCCATCCACGCCCACCCAGAGCCGCCCGGCATGGTCTTCGAGGAGCGCGGTCACGCGTTGTCCCGGCAAGCCATTCGCGGCGCGGAGGGACCCCGGTGTGTCGTCAGGTGTGCCGTTGCGGAGGAAATCCAAGCCGCCGCGGTTGCCGATCCATACCGTCCCGCTCGGCGCCGCGAGAACGGACATGACACTGTCAGTAGTCAATCCATCGCGCTTCGAGAAACTGGTCACCGCCAGACCGTGAAAACGGTCGATACCCCGCGCTGTCGCTACCCACAGATTTCCTTCCCGATCCTGATAGAAGCCTCTCACGGAATCGCTGGACAAGCCTTCCGCGCCGCCGAAGTGATCGGCTTTGCCTTTGTAGACGCGAAAAATTCCGCTGCTGGTGGTTCCAACCCAGAGCGCGTTGTCCCGGTCCATTAACAAGGACGACGCCTCGACGTGAGCGCCGCCTACGTCCGGCAGCGGCATGAGTTTCCAAACGTTCTGCACCAATTGCTGAAGCGCCCGTCCGTAGTTGAAAAAGCCCACCCAGACGGATCCGTCCCGATCGAGGGCGATGCCGCCCACTCCGGCTAATCCCTCGAATCGGCGAAGTTCCTTGGGAAGGTAACTGGTGGAGGCTCCCGGCTGCCAACGGCTCAGTCCGGTGGCGCTGCCGATCCAAAGATGGCCGCCGGCGTTATCCTCAGCCAGCGCGCTGGCCGTGGGGAAAGGAATCTTGTCGGCTTCGCCAAAGCAGCGTGTTTCGTCACGCAGGACCCGGCAGACGGGTCCGTTTTTGTCTCGCAGCCGCGAACGGGCAAACCATACGGCGCCTGCGCGGTCTTCCAGGATGGAGTTCACTCGCCCGCGTATGTTCGGGTAGTCGGTAATGCCGCCATTTTTCGAGCGGGATAATCCCGTTGCTGCGCCAATCCAGAGGCTCCCGTCCCGGCCGCCCAACAGAGAGTAGATCGACATTTGTCTTCCGTCGGGAGGAACCCAGGGAACAAATCGGACGCCGTCGAAGCGCATTAATCCGGCGTCCGTCCCGATCCATAGATAACCGTCCGTGGACTGCGCGATCGCATTCGGCGTTCCGCTGAAGGCTCCGTCCTCTATGCGCCAGGCGGTGTGGGCATACTGCGAAATCTGCCGGCTGGGATCGAGAGCGGTCACCGGTGTGGTTATCAGAACAAGAGCCGCCAGCGAGCGGGCGATGGAACGTGATAGCTTCATGCGTCTAGATAACGCCCGCTCCGGCCGATGTTGGGAGAAAGACCACACCAAGCGGCGCCGGCGGTGGCAGCGCGGAAAGAGAGAGCGCATAACATTCGACGACCACTGCACCTGAGAAATCGTGGCGTGCAGCGCAATTTGCAGCGCAGGACGCGCAGTTCACCACGGTACCATCGATGAACGCCATGCTCGAGCCAAGAATCGCCGCCGCCAGTACCCGGGGTTGCCCACTTGGCTGCGCACCCGCTGCGGACGGATCGGCAACGCCGGTTAGCATGACGGCTGCATCGCACGGAGGATTGACTGCGTTCGCCATCGCTAACGAGAGTCTAGCGTTTTCTTGCCGGTCGAAGTAACTCTGGAGCGCGGTGGGTCTCGCCAAAACGCCGTCTCGCAGCATCCTTCCTTCGCCTCAACTTTCGCTTGCCGTAAGCTGTGCATTCAATTCCCAACCCGCAGACTACCAAGCCGCCAATCGCCAACGGCACCTGTGATAAGATCCGATCTTGACAGTCAGGTTAAAACCGGGAGCGACACACCTTGAAAGTTTACGAAGGTTCCGACATCCGCAACATTGCCCTCATCGGTCATGGTCATAGCGGCAAAACGACCCTGACCTCAGGCTTTCTTTACACCGCCGGCGCCACCAACCGCCTCACCCGCGTCGACGAAGGCACCGCCGTCACCGACTTTGACGACGAGGAAGTCCAGCGCAAAATAACAATATCCACCGGCGTCGCATTCGCCGAATGGGCCAAAAAGAAAATCAACCTGCTGGATACGCCGGGCTTCAATATTTTCCTAAACGACACGAAAGCCTCGCTGGCCGCGGCCGATGCCGCGCTGGTGGTGGTGGATGGTGTGGCAGGTGTCGAAGTCCAAACCGAAAAGGTCTGGAGCTTCGCCGACGAATTTAATCTGCCCCGCGCCGTTTTCATCAACAAGCTGGATCGCGAGCGCTCTTCGTTTGACCGCGCCCTGGCCAGCGTTCAGAGCGTTTTCGGCCGCCTGGCAGTTCCCGTGCAGCTTCCCATCGGCGCTGAGAAAGAATTCAAGGGCGTGGTCGATCTCATCCGCATGAAGGCCTACACGTACACCATGGATGGCGACGGCAAGGGCAAGGAGGTCCCCATTCCCGACGACCTCGCCGAAGCCGCGCAGCAGGCCCATGAAGCGCTGGTTGAAATGGTCGCCGAAGGCAATGACGCGCTCATGGAGGAGTTTTTCGAAAAGGGCACCCTCCCGGTGGAGCACATCCTGGACGGCCTCCGTCTGACCATCCGTGAGCGCCGCATTTATCCGGTGCTGTGCGGCTCCGCTCTGCACAATGTCGGGCCGGACCAGCTCATGAACTTCATCATCGAGAATTTCCCGGCGCCCACCGACCACGAGCCCATCTCTGGAACGGTGAACGGCGGCGGCGAAGTGCAGCGCGCCATCAAGAACGACCAGCCGACTTCGGCTTTCGTCTTCAAGACGGTCGCCGACCCGTTTGCCGGCCGCGTCACCTACTTCAAAGTGATCTCGGGCGTGATCAAGAACGACGCCAATCTGGTGAACGCCCGCAGCGGCGCAACCGAACGCCTGGCCCACGTCGGCTGTTTGGAAGGCAAGACCATCGAGCCGGTTACCGATCTCAAGGCCGGCGACATTGGCGCAGTCGCGAAACTGAAAGAGACCGTTACGGGCGACACCCTTTGCGATAAGCCGTCCATCATTGCGTACCACGCGGTGCATCTGCCCGAGCCTTCTATCGCGTTCGCGATTTCCGCCAAGAGCCGCCAGGATGAAGATCGCCTCGGCAACGCGGTCCAGCGCATTCTCGAAGAAGATCAGTCCTTGCGCTTTTATCGCGATCCGCAGACCAAGGAATTTCTGCTCGCCGGCAGCGGCCAGCAGCATGTCGAAGTGATCGTCAGCCGTCTGAAGAAGCGCTACGGCGTGGATGTGGAACTGCACGCCCCGAAGATTCCCTACCGCGAAACTGTGCGAGGCAGGGCCGAAGTGCAGGGCCGTCACAAGAAGCAGACCGGCGGCCACGGCCAGTTCGGCGATTGCTGGATTCGCTTGGAACCGCTAGCGCGCGGCGCCAAGTTCGAATTCGCCAACGAGGTTTTCGGCGGAGCTATCCCACGTAACTTCATTCCGGCGGTTGAAAAAGGAATCGTAGAAGCGGCCGCGAACGGTTTTCTGGCAGGCTATCCGGTGGTCGATTTCAAGTGCACCGTTTACGACGGCTCCTATCACGACGTAGATTCGTCTGAAATGGCGTTCAAGCTGGCGGCGCGTAAAGCCTTTAAAGCCGCGATGCAGGCCGCTAAGCCCGCGATCCTGGAACCCATCATGAATGTGAACATTCAAGCGCCAGTAGAATACGCGGGCGATCTGATGGGCGATTTGAACAGCCGCCGCGGCCGCATTCAGGGGATGGACACCAAGGGCGGCACGCAAATTATTCGGTCTCAGGTGCCCATGTCCGAAATGCTCACGTATCAGAACGACCTGATCTCGATGACGCAAGGCCGCGCCTCATACCAAATGGAGTTCGACCATTACGATTATGTGCCGCCGCTCCAGGCCGACAAAATCATCGCCGCCGCCAAGGCCGCGAAGACGGGCGAGGAAGAAGAAGAGGAGTAAGTCGTGGCGCCCTCACTCCTGCGCGCCGAATTTCTGGAACCGCCGCCGCGCACCCTGCGTAGTCTTCTCAAGGAGCATTGCGCATGGCGCTCGCGTCTTCCAATTCGGCGGGGTTCAACCGTCCCATCGTCCAGGCCTGTCTTTTTGTGGTGCCTTCTGGAATATATGAGCTACTGTCCGCCGGACCCATGATCGTGTCTACCGAAACCTAGCCGAGGTCGGCGGTCGGCGGCTTGTTCCAATCCAGTCATGTACGCCGCCCTCGGGGCCCAATACACCACGGCAGGACTTGTTTCCAGGCCGCCATTCGTTCTGGGCAGTGGGCGATGCGCGCCAGAGGATCGCGGGGCGTCGCTATGATATAGTGGCGTCTATTTTGCGCTCGTCTTGCCAGCCTTAGCTGGCTAGCGAGCCAGGAGGTGCCGTGTGAAGTGGTGGATCGCAGTACTCTTTTTGATCGCGGCGGTTGCCCCAGCAACGCTGGATGCAGGAGTCATTCAATTGATCTCCAATGGAGGCT
>Ga0302324_100000648_pt1 | contig 89261 bp, 75 predicted proteins | sample Palsa_T0_1_FD_201949 | JGI IMG/M metagenome (GOLD analysis project Ga0302324, IMG submission 201949) | Peat permafrost microbial communities from Stordalen Mire near Abisko, Sweden - Palsa_T0_1 | ecosystem: Environmental > Terrestrial > Soil > Palsa > Peat permafrost | place: Sweden: Abisko...
TGGGCTGGCCCGTTGGTTTCATCCAACCCTACGGTAGCTGAAACCGCTCCATTTGTCCAGCGAAATTTTCAGGGGGCTCAGTTCAGAGGTCTGTCAGGCCGGTAAACAAATACTCACGAACTTCATCACCAACAAACTCGATCCGGCCGGTCAGTGGGATTTGATTCCTTACTTTAATTTCCGGAGCCAATCCGAGCAGGCGAAGCTGAAGGATAAGGTTTTCGGCTGACGGATGGCATACCACGACGACCTGATTGAGCACGCCGCGCGGTTTCAGCAGCATACTACGCCCTGTTCCATTTGCTGACCACGGAAGCCGCCCAGAACTGGAAGCACCAAACCCAGCGGAATCGATTTGCCAGAATATTTGATCATGGCCGCATGAAAACATGCTCTTCAAAGGTCTCGTCGCGTCCCCTTCCCGCCGATCCTGCCGAGGTCCTTATAGCCACGGATCTGAAACTTGTCGCCGACTCGTTCGCCACACTACGAGACGATTGCTCAAGCCCAAGAGGCGATGGCCGCCTGGATGGTTATTCGGGAAAAAGAGTTGGCTCAGGACTATTTATTCGATCTGATGGGAACCAGACAATGAACTGTATTTGGGCCATTCCCAAAACACGCTCACTGACGTGCTCGGCTAGATAGATTCAGTGCGTGTGCCTGTACCGGCGCCCGCGTGCTCAGATAATTCCCATAACCCGCTACCAGCGTCGACGCGACCAGCACCGCTATGCTGAGCGCGAGCAGTCTCATGGTGCGGTGCCCGCTCCCCTCCACTCCTTCAGCGCGAGGCCCCAGAAAGCGCCGAAAATCATGATGCTGGCCATGTGCAGTGTCCAACTCGAAAAGCGATACGTGCCATCTGCACTTCGCCCATGGTGTAACCCCGACTGGTCCGCGCAAATACTGAGACCCGGTCCCGTTGCGGACATGCAGGAATCGCGCACCACACCGCGTTGGTAGTGAAGCCGCCGGCCAGTACGATGACGAGCACCGGCAGCCCCTGCCACAAAGGCGCTGCGCCATGGCGCGCGGCGGCCTCCCGCACCGGTCCGCCGGCGGCCAGGCCATAGGAAAAACACGCGCTCATGATGCCGCAGAATGTGGCCACCAGCAGACCTTTCTTCAGATTGAACTCCTTGATCACGGCGATGCGCTGTTTCGGCGATAGATCCCTCTCCTTGGAAATCCCGGCCATGCCCGCAACGGCGATTCCAGAGAGGCAGATGCCCACGCCTATGAGGATCAAAATTCCCGAAGTCGTTCCAAGGATCTTGCCGACGAATTCTCAACTGAAGATCGGTGGCATCAGCGTACCGTAGGCGGCACAATATCCAAGCGCTACCGCCATGCCGAGTGACATGCCGAGGTATCGCATGGTGAGGCCGTAGGTCAGGCCGCCAAAGCCCCAGAGCACGCCGAACACGTAGCACCACAGAACGGTCGATAACGGTACTTCCCCGAACACCGCAGGCAGATCGTTCACCAACATCGAGGCGATCAGGAAGGGCGCCACAACCCAACTGAATATGCCGCCATCCAGCGAAAGAGAACGCCCAGCGGCGGATTCGGTATCATACTCACGCCTGCGGGAGCACGACGTGGAACTTAGATCCCTTACTCAACTGACTCTCCACCGCCACCGTGCCTTGCATCTGCTCGATGACATGCTTCACGATCGACAAGCCCAGTCCCGTCCCGCCCACCTCGCGCGAGCGGGCCTTGTCCACGCGGTAGAACCGCTCGAAGATGCGCGGCAGCTCTTCGGAAGGGATCCCGATTCCGGTGTCGGCGATAGTGATACGCACCTTTCCGCCGGGTGCGCTCCCCGCTTCCACCCAGACCTCTCCGCCCGCCCGGTTGAATTTCACGGCATTGTCCAGCAGGTTCACGAAAGCCTGCTCCAGCCGGATCTTGTTGCCCATCACCTGCACATCCTCGACTGTCCCCCAGGCCAGCCGGACCTGGCGCATTTCCGCCTCCGATTCGACCGTGCGCATGGCAGCCTCCAGCGTCCCCAGCAGCGATAGCTTGCCCGGCTCTACCGGCGGGCGGCCTGACTCCAGTTCCGACAGCGTCAACAGGTCGGACGCGATATTGTTCAGCCGTATGGCGTGCGATTGAATGATCTCGACGAACCTGCGGCGGTTGTCGGGATCGTCCAGCGCCCCGTCCAGCAGCGTCTCCGCGTAGCCGCGTATGGCCGTCAACGGCGTGCGCAGCTCGTGCGAGACATTGGCCACAAAGTCCTTGCGCACGCGTTCCAGCCTTTCCAGATCCGTGATGTCATGCAGGATGGCCATGGCGCCATGGCTGGGCGAGCCCGCCAGCGGCGCCGCCTGCACTTCAAACGACCGCCCATCGGCGCCCGTTAGATGCATGCGGCGTTTCAAAGACTCGCCGGCCGCCACCACGGTTTGCAGCATCTCGAGGAAGTCCGGATCGCGCACCAGCCGAAGCACCGGCAGTCCCGCCGGCACGGGCCCCTGCGCGCCGAACGCGCCCGCAAAGGACGCATTGCAGAAGGTCACGCGAAGTTCCTGGTCCACCGCCAGCACGCCTTCCACCATGCCGGTCAGAATGGCATCGCGGCGCGCGCCCTCCAGCCGCACCTTGTCCACCAGCTCGTTGACCTGCTCCGCCACGCGGCCGAGCGACTCCGCCAGCGCAGCCAGCTCGTCGTGCGATTGGAACCGAGGAATGTGCGCCGGTCCGCTGACCATGCCTTCCACGGAGACTCTCAGCTGCGCGATGCGCCGCGCGAGCTGACGCGAGAACAGGAATGCCCCGCCCACCGCCAGCAGCGCGACTGCCAGAGTTACCTCGGCGACGCGCCAGCGCATCTCCTCCGGCGTGGCGCCAGGTCCCGGGAGGGAAATCTCCAGCAGCGCCAGCTCGATTCCGGCGAGCAGCAGTGCGCTCCACAGCAGCGTTTGCAACAGCGATCGTCGCATACGGCAAATGAACCCGTACAATCGTAGCAGGTCGAGGCCGCCAGGGACTGAGCAGTTTTGGGCGGCCCTCATTTGAAAACCACTCCCTTGCAGTGCGACCATTGCTGAGGAATGGGTTCGACCGACAGGGTGCTGGCGCTCGACTGGCTCAGAGGCTTGGGCGTGCTGATCATGCTGCAAGGCCATCTGTTCAATTCCTTCGCGCAACCCGCCCTCCACACTCAACCGGTCTACATCTTTTCCCAATTCATCGGCGGCATGCCCGCGCCCATCTTCCTGTTCCTGGTTGGCGCGACGCTGGCCTTCCGCCTGGATCGCGCCGATCGCCAGGGTCTCGGTCCGGTCGCTAGAATCCGTTCTGCCCTGGCGCGCGCCGCCTTCCTCGCCATCATCGCTTTCCTGTTCCGCTTCCAGTTGTGGGTCTTCGCCTGGAGCAATCCCTGGCAGGAGATCTTCCGCGTGGATATCCTGAACTGCATGGCGTTCGGCGTCGCCGTGCTGTCTCCAATGGCGATGCTGCCGCCGGCTAATAGAATCGCCTGGTGCGCCACGGCCGGCCTGGCTATCGCGGCACTCGCTCCGGTCGCAGGCGCACTCGACTGGTCCGGCGTACCCTGGATCGTCCGCAATTACATCGTGCCCAACAAGGCCTTCTTCACCTTTTTCCCGGACGCCGCATACATTGCGTTCGGCATCGCCTTCGGCGCGGTGCTGCGCTCGGCTCCCGCCGCGGCTCGCGACAGAATCATGGAATGGGCCGCCTGCCTGGGCCTGGCTCTGGTGGTCACCGCCCATTACTTTTCCAACCTGCCCTTTTCTATTTACGCGAACTCCGATTTTTGGCTGGACAGCCCCGGCCTGATTCTCATCCGGCTCGGCATCGTGCTCGCGCTGGTGGCAGCCGGATTTGTCTGGACCACCCGCCAGCAGCCGGAAGCGCTGGGCTTCATGCGGCGGCTCGGCACTAATTCGCTGCTCATCTATTGGGTCCACGTCGAGCTGGTCTACGGCCGCTCGCTCTGGTTCCTGAAAGGCCGGCTGACCATTCCGCAATGCTGCGCGGCCAGCCTGTTGCTGATTGCATCCATGTATTGGCTGGCCAGATGGAATCTCCCCGCGCGAGTCAGGCGCCGGCTGGCCAGGTTTCAGCCTGTGGCGCGAGTTCCGGAGACCATATGACATCGGCAACCGCGGCCTCCGCCCCCGCACGCCCGCCCCGTCCCGCACGCCTGCGCCGTCCGGAACTGGTGGCGCTTTGCCTGTTAATAGCGGCCTACGTCTCGATACGCCTTTGGAACCTGACCACCTTTTGCCTGGACTCGGACGAGATCTTCAGCCTGCTGTGCGCGCGCTTCGATCTGGGACATCTGCTGCACGCTGTAAGTGTCGATGTCGTGCATCCGCCGCTTTCGTATCTGCTGCTCTGGCTGTGGATCAGGATCGGCGGCGAGTCACTGGTCTGGATGCGGCTGCTGCCTTTCGCCATCTCCGTGCTGGCACTCGGTCCTGTGTGGATCTTCTTCCGCCAGCTCGAGCTCTCTCCGCCCGCCTGGATCATCGCGCTGGGCTTGCTGTCCATCAACGATTACCAGGTGTTTCACGCCCGCTATGTGCGTATGTACGCGCTGTTGTTTCTGCTGAGTATCGCTTCGGTCGCGGTATTCAACACACTCCTGGCAGGTGTTACAAAGAGGCGCGCGATTGCACTGACGGCGGTCAACCTGCTGCTGGTCTATTCACACTATTACGGTTGGATGGTAGTGGGGGTGGAAGGTCTATACCTCTTACTGATGGACCGGCGCAAGCTGAAGCCCTTCTTACTCGGCACGCTGTTTGTCGCCGTTCTTTTTGCGCCCTGGGCTTTGGTGGCCACTCACGCGGCCATCGCTAAAGGTGGCCTGGCGCCCAATCTGGGCTGGATCAGACATCCGAAATTCGGCGATCTGTGGTGGTACTACGCCGGCTGCAATGGCCCCCTGTGGCCCGTTCCGGTAACTTCGGCGATGATTCTGGTGGTATTCGGCGTTCTGGCGGCGAGCCTCTGGAGAGTCTTCCGCGCCGCCCAGGACCCCCTCTTGCGCGGCAGATTGCGGTTCGCGGCGCTGATGGCCGTCTTTCCCCCGGTGGTCACTTACTTCCTCAGCAATCTGTTGCGTAACTCTGTCTGGGGCAACCGGCACTTGATTGTCTCGACGGTCCCTTATCTGGCGTTGTTGGCGTCAGCGCTGATAGCGCTCCGACCTAAGTGGGTGCGTGTGATCGTCATTACTATTCTCGCGGCATGGGGACTCTGGGGAGCATACCGTGTCACCATGCGCCCGGAGCTGAGAAATAACATGGATGCGCTCACCGGCCAGTTAGTCGATCTGGAGGAGCGCGAAGGCCCGCATTCGGGTCCAGTCAGCGTCTACTGTCTGGACCCCTATCTGTCGTTCTCCATGCGATACTTTCTGGAATCGCACTACGGCCGCAAATGGAATCTGGTAGATGTTCCCGATGTGTCCGCCATATCCGGAGACCGTGTCTGGGTAGCATATAACTATAAGTCATGGAAGGGGGCGCGCCACCCGCAGGAGTTACTCCGCGCACTGGGCTACGAAATCGGCCCGGGCATATGGTCGGGAGACCATTGGGACCGCATCGCCATCTTTCTGGCCTATCGCAAGAGGAACTAATCATGACCTGCGAAGAGCAGTTGATAAGTGTCGAGCGCGCCTTCAGGCAGGCGCTGCTGAAACCCGATCCGGCCGCCCTGGAGACACTGCTGGCGGAAGACTGGGCTTTGACGGACGTGACCGGAGCGGTTGTGTCTAAGGCGGGATTGATCGCTAACCTCGCGTCCGGCGATCTCCGCTTCGACGCGCTGGATATGGGCGACACACTCGCGCGGACTTACGGAGATACAACGGTAATTACGGGCCAATCGGCCATGCGCGCCTCTTACAAGGGATCGGCGTTTTCCGGCAACACTCGCTACACGCACGTGTATGTGAAGCGCAACGGGCAGTGGCAGATGGTGGCCGCGCAGGGAACCGCAATTGCGTCATAGTGATTAATTATGGAACAACTGAGCGGCAAAGTAGCACTCGTTACGGGTGGAAGCTCCGGTATCGGGCGCGCCGCGGCACTGGCTTTTGCGCGAGCCGGCGCCAGCGTGGTGCTGGCGGCGCGCGGGGTGGAGCGAGGAAATCAAGTGGTGCGGGAGATCCAGGCCACCGGCGGAATCGTGACATTCGTGCATGCCGACGTGTCCTGCGCCGAGCAGGTGCAGGCCCTGATTGAAAAAACGGTGGCCGCGTATGGCAGATTAGACTGTGCCTTCAACAATGCTGCGTCCCTCGAGGAACCGTTTGCCATGACGGCTGATTTCAGTGAGGAACAGTTTGACAGGTCAATCGCTCTGAACCTCAAAAGCGTTTGGCTCTGCATGAAGCAGGAGATTCGCCAGATGTTGACACAGGAGCCGCCCGGCGGCGCCATCGTGAACACGTCATCGGTGAATGGGCTGGGCGGTGTACCACAGGCATCGATCTATGCGGCGGCGAAGGCCGGCGTTCTCGCACTCACCAAATCAGCGGCACTTGAATACGCGCGGCACGGAATCCGCGTAAACGCTTTGGTAGCTGGGGGCTTCCAGACCCCCATGCTCGAGAGCGTGTTCGATCGAGTGAGCGGCGGGAACCCGGAAGCCAGAGAGGCGATTGTTAAAAGGTATCAAGACATGGTCGCCATGGGCAGGATCGGCCGACCCGAGGAGGCCGCCGAGGCGGTTCTTTGGCTGTGCTCCGGGGCGGCTTCGTACGTCACCGGTCACTCTATGATCGTGGATGGCGGTTGGACCGCGACCATGCGCTAGACGGCTCTGCCCGGCCAACCTTTCGCGCGAGAATTCGTCAAAGGGAACATGGAACTGCTGCGAACGTGCTTGCAGGACTTGCGTTATGCTGTCCGTAACCTATTAAGGTCGCGCGGCTTTACGGCCGTGGCCGCCATTACTCTGACCATCGGCATTGGCGCCAACACCGCCATTTTCAGTATCATCGATACCATCCTGTTGCGGCCGCTGCCATTTCGCAACCCCGGCCAGTTGGTCAGGCTATACGAGACCGAAGCGGCGCCCGGCCATTATCCCTTCGCCGGCCCGGATTTCGTGGACTGGAAAGCGCAGAACAAGAGCTTTCAGGACATGGCCCTGTTTAGCTGGCCCGGCGATATGAACTTGAGTGGCGAGGGGCGGCCGGACCATGTCCGGGCCGTGCCGACCGAGGCGAACTTTTTTGCCCTGCTCGGCGTCAATCCCATCATTGGCCGCACCTGGATTGCGGGCGAAGATCAGCCGGGCAAGGACCAGGTGGCCGTTCTCAGTTACGGGCTCTGGAGAGAGCATTTCGCCGGAGACCCCGGTGTGGTGGGGCGCACCATTGCGTTGAACTCCAAGAAATATACGATCGTGGGCGTGATGCCGGCCAGCTTCCGCTTTCCCTTCCAGACGACGCAGATGTGGATACCGCTGGACATGGATGGCAAGGGTTTGGGCAAACGCGGCAGTCACTGGGCCAACGCTATCGGGAGGCTGAAACCCGGAGTAACCCTCGAGACCGCTCAGGCGGACCTGAAGCTGATCGCCGCGCGTCTCGAAAAGACTTATCCGGATTCCAACGATAAGGTGGGCGCCGGGGCCGTAGCTCTGCACGACGACCTGGTGGCCGATTCCCGCGCTTCTCTGCTCATCATGCTCTCGGCCGTGGGGCTGGTTTTGCTGATCGCTTGCGGCAATGTGGCGAATCTGCTGCTTTCCAGAGCCGTGGCGCGGCAAAAAGAGATGGCGGTGCGCAGCGCACTGGGCGCCGCCCGGGCCCGGCTGCTGCGGCAGTTGCTGACCGAAAGTCTTCTGCTGTCTGTTTCGGGCGGCGCCATGGGATTGCTGGTGGCGTGGGGCGTCGTAGTGCTGGTCTCGCGCGCCAAAAGTCTGGCTCTCCCGCAGTTCAATATCATTCAACTCAATGGCGAAGTCCTGGCCTTCACGTTCACCCTGGCGGTAGTGACCGGGGTCCTGTTCGGCCTCATTCCGGCATTGCGCACGTCGCGCCCCGATATGCACGAGGAATTGAAGGGCGGTGCGGGAAGCTCGATCAGCCCGGGAAAGCGGCGCCGGTTCACCAGCAACGTGCTGGTAGTCGGCGAAATTGCGCTGTCACTGCTCTTACTGATCTCTGCCGGGCTGCTGCTGAAGGATTTGGCGCGCTTGCGAAACGCGGATATCGGGGTGCGCCCGCGGGGCGTGTTCACGGCCGCTGTTCGTCTGCCGGAAACGCAGTACAAGACCGCGGGGCAGAAGTTCAATTTCGCGCAGACCCTGCTGGAGAAATCCGCCCGGATCCCCGGGGTGGACGCCGCCGCCATCAGCCATCACCTGCCGCTCGAAGGCGGCAGCAACTACTACGTCAAGCTGCGCGGGCAGATGTCCCACATGAGCAACCTGCTGGTCGAATACCATCCGGTATCTCCTGAATACTTTCGCGCGATGGGAGTGCGGCTGCTCCAGGGACGGGTATTTACGCCTGCCGACGTGCAGCGTGTGATGGCGATCGACGAGCGCTACGAGCACCTCACCGAAGGTGTCGGCCCCCGATCCTGGCCTTTAGCCTATCGGGAGCCATCTCACGAGGAGACCAATGCCATGGTCGTCCCAACCGTGATCAACGAAAGCATGGCGCGGGATTTCTGGCCGCATCAGAATCCCCTCGGGCAGATGTTCTCGCAGGGCAGCGATAACGGTCCCTGGAAGCAGGTGATCGGCGTGGTGAACGACGTTCGCGAGTGGGGTTTGACGAACAAGCCGGTCCCGGAGGCCTACGAGGCTTTCGACGGGGACTCGCGCCTGTTTCTGGTCGTGCACACGTCCCGAGAGCCGTCCAGCCTGACACCGGACGTGCGGCGCGCGCTCAGCCAGATCGATGCGAGTCTGCCGCTATTCTCGGTTCGCACCATGGACGAGGTCATCGCCGAGAACGCGCAAGGCCAGCAATTTCTCAGTCTGCTGGTAGGATCGTTTGCGGGCTTGGCCGTGCTGCTGGCCGCGGTCGGGATTTACGGCGTGCTGTCCTACGCGGTCACCGAGCGCACGCGCGAGATCGGCATTCGGATGTCGCTGGGCGCGGGCCGGGGCCGGGTGTTGGGCGAAGTGATGCGAGAGGGCATGCGTTTGGCCGTCGTAGGTTTCGCGGGCGGCATTGCCGGTGCGTTGGCCGCCGGACGCGTGCTGGCAAGTCTGCTGCACGAGGTTAAGCCGGGTGATCCGGAGATCTTTGCCGCGACCGCCGGATTTCTGGCCATAGTGGCGCTGATCGCATGTTATCTGCCGGCTCGCCGCGCGGCGCGGCTGGACCCCATGACCGCACTGCGCTACGAGTGACCGGCATCCAGAACCCTGCACCCTTCTTCGCGGGTATAATCAGAGCGTGAGAAGTCCCCTCCCCCTGCTGGTGCTTCTGGCGCTCGCCGGATGCAGCCGCGACATCCGAAATGAAGGCGCGGTCCGGCAGGGCGTGCTCGACTACCTTTCCAACCGCGCAAATTTGAACATCGCCTCCATGGACGTCAGCGTCACGTCCGTGGTCTTCCGCAGGGATGAGGCGGATGCCACGGTGTCTTTCTCCGCGAAAGGTTCCAACGGCGCCGGTGGCATGACCATGCACTACATTCTCGAAAGGAAGGGCGACCGCTGGGCGGTCAAGGGGCGCGCCGATTCCGGGCAGAATCCGCATGGCGGCGCGGGCGCCAGTCCGCATGGCGGAGGGATGCCTCCATCGGGCGCATTGCCGCCGGGACATCCCGCCATTCCGCCCCAGGATCGCGGCGCCAGATGAAACTGGTCGCCATATTGGGAGGAGGTCCGGCGGGCGCTTTTGCGGCCGAGCGGCTGGCCTCCGCGGGCCTCGATACCATCGTCTTCGATGAGAAGCTTGCCTGGGAAAAGCCCTGCGGCGGCGGCCTCACCTACAAGGCCTATCATACTTATCCGTTCCTGATCGAAAACAATACGCCCAAGAAAATGGTCGCGGAAATGGTCCTGGCAGCGCCCCGCGCCAAGGCTGCTACTCTGCGTTTGAGTGAGCCGTTGTTAATCTATTCCCGCATCGATCTGAACCGCCTGATGCTTGAGCGCGCCGAACGCGCCGGCGCGCGGATCGAAAAAGCGCGGGTGCTCGAGACCACTCGCACGAGCACGGGCTGGCGCCTGCGCACCAGCTCCGGCTCTCTCGACGCGGACTTCTGCATCGTGGCCACCGGAGCGCGCAATCCGTTGCGCGACCTCGGCACACAGCTCACCGCACAGGACACCATGTCCACGCTCGGCTACTACGTCCTCGGAGACCAGCCGCAGATCGACATACAGTTCCTGCCGCACCTGGAAGGCTACATCTGGGTTTTCCCGCGCTGCGGCCACCTCTCGGTGGGCATCTGCGGCAAGGGCGAGCCGGCCGCTTCGCTGCGCAAACGCCTCGAAAGTTATATGGCGCAGAGAGGCATGGGCTTGAAGGGCGCGGCCTTTTACAGCCATCTGCTGCCCTCTCTCGAAACCGCCGCCTGGAGGAAGAACCGCGTCTCGGGTGAAGGCTGGCTGGCGGTGGGCGACGCCGCCGGCCTGGTCGATCCCATCACCGGAGAAGGCTTGTATTATGCGCTGCGCTCCGCCGACCTGGCGGCCAAGGCGCTGCTTGCCGAGCTTGGTGGGCTGGCCGACAGGCTGCAAGTATACCGCCGTCTGTTGCGCCGCGATTTCGCCGCGGACCTGGAATTCGGCTCTCGCCTGGCCAAGCGCGTTTTCCTCGGCAGCTTCCTGTTCGGATCGGTGCCCGCGCGCATGGTGCAGTTCACCCGCCACAGCGCGCGCTTCAGCGGCGTCATGCAGGACCTGTTCGCCGGCACTCAGCCTTACCTCGGCTTGAAGAACCGCCTGCTGCGCAACCTCAACGGCAGCATTTATGAGATCGCCATGAGCCTGGGCCTCAGCCGGCTGTTGCCCGGCAAAGTTCAGCCATAATTCAATGACGCGCGAACGCTCCGAAGCTGTTTTCCAAAGAGCGCAGCAAGTCATTCCCGGAGGTGTCAACTCTCCCGTGCGCGCCTTTCGCGGCGTGGGTGGCCATCCCCCTTTTATCGCGCGTGGCGAGGGCGCGCGCCTCTACGACATTGACGGCAACGAGTACATCGACTACGTCGGTTCGTGGGGCCCCCTGCTGCTCGGCCATTGCCACCCCGTAATTATGGACGCCGTGCGCCGCGCGCTCGAAACTGGCGCCAGCTTCGGCGCGCCTACCGAGCGCGAGGTCGAGATGGCCGAAGCTATTCGCGACGCCGTCCCCTCCATGGAGATGGTGCGGCTGGTCAATTCCGGCACCGAAGCTACCATGTCGGCCATCCGCGTGGCGCGCGGCTTCACCGGCCGCGATCTCACCGTCAAATTCGAGGGCTGCTATCACGGCCATGTGGATTCGCTGCTGGTGAAGGCTGGCTCCGGACTCGCCACGCTGGGCATCGCCGATACGCCCGGCGTCCCCCAGAGCTTCATCGATACCACTCTGGCGCTGCCGTTCAACTCCGTGGATTCCGTCGAAACCGCCTTTCGCGCGCACGGCGAGCGCATCGCCAGCGTGATTGTCGAGCCGGTTGTGGGCAACATGGGCTGTGTTCCGCCGCAGCCTGGATTTCTCGAAGCCTTGCGCGAGATCACTGCCCGGCACGGCGCGCTGCTGATTCTCGATGAAGTGATGACGGGTTTCCGCGTGGCTTTCGGCGGCGCGCAGCAGCGCTACGGCGTACGGCCGGACATGACCACGCTGGGCAAAGTCATCGGCGGCGGATTGCCCATTGGCGCCTATGGCGGGCGCGCCGAGATCATGCGCCGTGTCGCGCCGGCCGGCCCTATCTACCAGGCCGGCACACTCTCCGGCAATCCGCTGGCGGTGGCAGCCGGTTTGGCCATGCTGCGGTATCTGAAAGCGCATCCCGAAATCTACGTTGAGCTGGAGTCGAAATCCACCGCCATCGCCGGCGCCGCGCCCGCGGGCATTACGGTCAACCGCGTGGGATCCATGTTCACCTGGTTTTTCACGGACCAGCCGGTGACTGACTATGACTCAGCCAAGCGCTCCGACACCGCCCGGTTCGCCGCCTTCCATCGTTCGATGCTGGACCAAGGCATCTACCTGCCGCCCTCCCAATTCGAGGCCGCTTTCGTCTCAGCCGCGCATACCGCCGAAGACATTCGCAAGACCGTGCAGGCTGCCAGGCAAGCGTTCGACGCCGCGGCTACCTAGGTACAATACATAGAATGCAGATATTTGGAGACTGCGTCCGGATTCTGGGCGGAGCGTTCCTGTTGTCGCTGTCGGTCTCAGCCCAAACCTTCACCACTTTGTACAATTTCGGATCGCAGGACTACGATGGGGCGTTTCCTAGTGCCGGCGTGATTCGCGGCCCGCGGGGCGAACTCTACGGCACTACTGACCGTGGCGGCGAGTGGAACGATGGCACGGTGTACGAGCTTTTGCCGCCTGCATCTCCCGGAGGCGCCTGGACAGAGCTGGTGCTCCATAGCTTCAACGGTCAAGATGGAGCATACCCGCTCGCGGGGCTGCGGATGGGGCCGAGGGGAGAGCTCTACGGAGTCGCATCCCAGAGCACCGGCGGGGATGGCGCGGTATTCGAGTTAGATCCGCCCGCCGGCGCGAGCGCGCAATGGCTGTATACCGTGATATATCGGTTCACGGATCTCAATGGCAACCCATCCGGCGGTCTGGTATTCGGCCCGGGCCGGTCTTTGTACGGTGTCGCGCAAGCGGGAGACGGCAATGTATACAGCTTGACGCCGCCCTCTGCGGCTGGTGGGGCTTGGATCCAATCTACCGTGTATAGCTTCGCGGGCGGATCCAGCGGCTGGGATCCATTCGGCACGCTCGCGGTGGGCATCGATGGAACGCTCTTCGGCGTGACCAGGAATGGCGGGAGGCCGTTCCCAGGCGGCGGTGGCGGCGGTACGGTGTACTCATTGACGCCGCCGGCGGAGTCAGGCGGATCTTGGACGTGGAGGTTGCACTACGCGTTCAACGAGGAGACAGGCGACGGGGCCCAGCCGATGGCGGGGGTGATCGTCGGGCCGGGCGGCGTGCTTTACGGCACGACGACTCACGGCGGCGGAGGAGGGTGGGGCACGGTGTTTGCGCTAACTCCGGTGGAAGTATCCGGTGTTCCGATGAAGGAGACAATTCTGTATTCATTCACCGGGACCAACGGCTCTGACGACGGCTCGAGCCTGGTGCTGGGGCCGAGTGGAGTGTTGTACGGCACGACGTATGACGGCGGGGCGAACGGCTGCGGAATGGTATTTCAGCTGGCGCCACCTGCTTCACCGGGAGGAAGCTGGTCAACGATCATACTGTATAGCTTCGAGGGCGGAGCGGATGGCTTCGGACCGAACGGTCCAGTCTTGGGCCCGGACGGAACCTTGTATGGTACGACCGAGAATGCCGGCGCGCATAATAATGGCACGGTGTTCTCAGTGACGCCATAGCTTGCGCGGACTATTTCCAGTCTGCCGTAAAGATGTTGAACTCATACCGCTCTTTGGCGTCGCGGTCCGAGCAGAAGACCAGAGTCTTGCCGTCCGGAGAGAATTCCGGGAATGAGGTGAAGCCGCCGAAGTCGGTGACTTGCTCGAGGCCGCTGCCATCCAGATTCATCATGTATAGCTCAAAGCGGCGAGTGTCGCAGGCGTGCTTGTTGGAGGCGAACAGGATCTTTTTGCCATCCGGCGTGAAGGTGGGAGCGAAGCTGGCGCATCCGAAATCGGTGACTGTGCTGGCGTTCGAGCCATCGGCATCGGACACCACAATTTCCATCTTCATGGGCGTGGTGAGATTGTTGGCGAGCAGCGATTTGTAGCGCGCCATGTCTTCGGGAGTCTTAGGGTAGTTGGCCCGCCACACCAGTTTGCCGCCATCGCGGGAGAATACGCCGCCGCCGTCGTAGCCCACTTGTTTGGTGATCTGCTTTTTGTGGGAGCCATCCGTGTGCATGGTCCACAGGTCCAGGTCGCCCGAAGCGAGGGAAGTGTAGACGATGGCGCCGGTCTTCCAGTTCACGGTTCCCTCGGCATCGTATCCGGGTGTGTCGGTGAGCTTCTTGACGATCTTGCCGGTATCGGTGGCCAGGTAAATGTCGTAACTCGCAAACACGCCCCAGACATAGCCGTGGCTGTGGTCGGGCGGGGTGGGGCAAGCGTCGGCGGCGGCGTGCGTGGAGGCGTAAATGATGTGCTTGTTGTCGGCCAGGAAATAGCCGCAGGTGGTGCGGCCCTTGCCGGTCGAGACCAGATGCGGATCGGAGCCGTCGGCGTCCATGATAAACATCTGGTCGCATTCGTAGGGCGGGCGCGTGGACTGGAAGATCAGGCGCTTGCCATCGGGAGACCAATAAGCCTCGGCGTTCTGGCCTCCGTGGGTGAGTTGTCGGATATTCGAGAGGCGGGACTGTGCGGTCGCGACTACGGCCGTCGTCAGGAGCAGGAAAAAGGTATAAGTGGGCCTGATCATCAGTCTATTCTATATCGTGAACACTCCGACTTCCGAAACCGACGGTGTTGCGCGAAAGAGCGATGCGCATTACCCTGGCGCGCGACTTGGCCGGTTGCGTGCGGGGACTCCCTGAGGATCTCGCAGTGAATCCGGAATATATGAAAGACTTTGGCCAGTGACCAAGGGCCCTGGCCTGCTCGATACCGGCCCCTGGTCAGCTTCCTGGCTTTCGGCGTGAGACATCATGCATGGACTGTCGAGCAATGCCGAGGCGGCATTCCTTCTGAAACGCGATGGCTGCGATACCGATGCTCTCTTCGAATTGCTGGGGGGCCGGTCAGGCTGCGCGCGGATTACTCCCGTCGCGCTCTCCTTCGTCAGGTTCCGGCGGGGCAGGCGGAATGGGTGGTCTAATTGAATGCGGAGGCCTCAATGTTGTCTGGCAAAGACGGATTCCGTCGGAGAGCGTTTTTGGGAGGTGCTTGCAACATTGCACTCGCGGGGGCGAATCTCCCGTTGCTAGCTGCAGCTGCGAGCAGTGGCGAGAAGGTCGATTTCGACACGCCCTACAACCGGTTCGGCACCGACAGCGTGAAATGGGACGCGCAGGTGCGGAGATACGGCAAGGATTCTATTGTCGCTGGGATGGGCATCTCTGACACTGACTTCCGGACGGCTCCGGCGATTACGAAAGCGCTGGCGACGCGGTTGAAGCACGAGAATTGGGGCTATCTCGACATGCCTCAGTCGTTTCTCGAAGCGATCGTCGGATGGAACAAACGGCGCTATGGGATCGATATCCATCCTGACCGGATGCTGTTATCGACCGGCGTCCATCCCAGCATTGTGAGCGCGCTGCGGGCGTTCTCGCCTCCTGGAAGCAAGGTACTACTGCTCACGCCGGCGTACGACGGGTTTTTCGGGGACATCGCGGCGGCGGGGTGCAAGCCGGAAGAGTGTCCGCTGAAACGCGTGGGCGGCCGGTACCAGATCGATCTTGAAACACTGGACCGGCACATCAGTCGCGATACGAACTCGCTGATTCTATGTAATCCGAATAATCCAACGGGCAACGTGTGGTCGTTCGACGACCTAACGGCGGTGGGTGAGTTGTGCACGAGGCGGCGGGTGGTGGTGTTGGTCGACGAGATTCACTGCGACTTTGTCACACAGGGGTACAAGTACACGCCATATTGCCTGCTGAACAACCGGGAAGTGGTGATGAACAGCGTGACATTCAAGTCGGCAAGTAAGTCGTTCAGCCTGTCGGCGATGAAGTGCGGCTGGATGTTTTCAGATAACGCGGATTACATTGCGCGAATCGCGGCGACCGGGCACAGCGGGGACATCAATACGTTGGGGGTGATTGCGGCGCGGGCAGCGTATGCCGAAGGCGAGGACTGGCTGAATCAGTTGGTGGCGTACATCGACGGCAACCACGATTTCGTTGAGAATTTTCTGCGTGAGAACGTTCCGCTGATCCAGTACGCGAAGGCGCAAGGGACTTATCTGGCGTGGTTGGACGTGAGCGCAGTGGTGGCCAAGATCGGGGCGAAGGAGCAGGCGGCGGAAGCGAATCGCGGACGTGCGGAGGCGGCACGACCGGTCACGGCGGAGATGATCGTGCAGGATTTCCTGGTGAAGGAGGCCAAGGTTCAGATCAACGCCGGGACCGCGTATGGGTTGGGCGGGGAAGGCCATATGCGGATGAACATCGCGACGTCGCGCAGGACGCTGGAAGTGGCACTGACGAACGTGGCGAGCGCGCTCCGCGGACCGGTAACTTACAAAATGTACCGGCTCAGATCCTGATCCTTCACGATGTCCGCCAATTGTTTGCGGACGTAGACGGCATCCACCTTCACGGTCTTTTTCTTTAAGTCAGGACCTTCGAAAGACACGTCCTCGAGAAGCTTCTCCATGATGGTATGCAACCGCCGCGCGCCGATGTTCTCGGAGGTCTGATTCACCTGCGCGGCGAATTTGGCGACCTCCGCCAGCGCGTCGTCGGTGAAGGACAACTTGATGCCTTCGGTCTCCATCAGCGCGACATATTGCTTGGAGAGCGCGTTCTTCGGCTCGCGCAGAATACGGATGAAATCGTCCACCGAGAGCGATTTCAGTTCCACGCGGATGGGGAAGCGGCCCTGCAATTCCGGAATCATGTCGCTCGGTTTCGAGACATGGAACGCGCCGGCGGCGATGAACAGAATATGATCCGTGCGCACGAAGCCGTAGCGGGTGTTCACGGTGGTGCCCTCGACGATCGGCAGAATATCGCGCTGCACGCCCTCGCGGCTCACATCCGGGCCGTGGCCCGATTCGCGCCCGGCGATCTTGTCGATCTCGTCCAGGAAAATGATGCCGCTGGTCTCGACGCGCTCCAAAGCCACGCGGGTCACCTGGTCCATGTCGATGAGCTTCTGCTCCTCTTCCTGCACCAGGTAGTCCAACGACTCGGCCACCCGCATTTTGCGGCGGCGGGTTTTCTGGCCGAACAGGTTGGGCAGCATATCCTTAATATTGATGCTCATCTCCTCGATACCCGCGTTGGTGGCGATTTCGAAGTTGGGACCGCGGTCCTTGACTTCCAGTTCCACCAAGCGCTCGTCGAGCTTGCCGTCGCGCAGCCGTTCCCGAAGCTTTTCGCGGGTGCGCTCGATACTCTCGCTGGCCTCCGCCTGGGGCGGCATCAGAAGATCGAGCAGACGCTCCTCGGCATTGGCTTCGGCGCGGTCGGAAACTTCATCGAGGCGCTCTTCGCGCACCATGTCGGTGGCGATGTCCACGAGGTCGCGGATCATGGATTCCACGTCGCGGCCCACATAGCCGACTTCGGTAAACTTGCTGGCTTCCACCTTCAGAAACGGCGAGTTGGCCAGCTTCGCCAGGCGGCGCGCGATTTCGGTTTTGCCCACGCCGGTGGGGCCGATCATGAGGATGTTCTTCGGCATCACTTCCTCGGCCATTTCGGGGGGTAGTTTCTGGCGGCGGATACGGTTGCGCAGGGCGATGGCCACGGCTCGCTTGGCTTCCGCCTGCCCCACCACGTGCTTGTCCAGCTCGCGGACGATTTCGCGCGGGGTTAATTCGTCGAGGATGGGCTCCTCGTCCACGGACTGGCTGGGAAGATAGATGACCATGTCAGGCGAGTTCCTCGTAGGTAACGTTATCGTTGGTGTAGATGCAGATGCGGGCGGCGATGTGCATAGCCTGCTCCGCGATCTGGCGTGCCGAGAGCTTGGTATTGCGCAACAGGGCCGTGGCCGCGGAGAGTGCGAACGGCCCGCCCGAGCCAATGGCCGCGGCGCCTTCATCGGGCTCGATCACGTCGCCGTTGCCGCTGACGATATAGGTGTTGGCGCCATCCGCCACCAGCAGCAGCGCCTCCAGATGGCGCAGCAGGCGGTCCGTGCGCCATTCCTTGGCCAGCTCCACGGCGGCGCGCGAGAGATTGCCGTTGAACTGCTCCAGCTTGGATTCGAAGCGCGCGAACAGGGCGAAAGCATCCGCTGTGGAGCCGGCAAATCCGGCCAGAATCTTGTCGTTGTAGATGCGGCGCAGTTTGCGGGCCGTAGACTTGAGCACTTCGTGCCCGAGGGTGACCTGTCCATCGCCGGCCATCACGACTTTCCCATCGCGGCGGACACAGATCACCGTCGTCGAGCGTATGCGTTGTTTCATTGAAGTTACCATTTTATCGCAGTGGGGCGGTCGGCGACCGCGCGCGGTGTACCATGATGGCATGCACATGCTACGCGCCTCGGTCTTACTCCCGCTGTGCTCCATCATCGGACTTTTTGCACAAACGCCGTCCCCAACCAGCAAGACCCCTCTTCCAGCCGACCTGATCGCGACGCTGCGGCAGGACCTGAGGTTCGCGGACAAACAGCGGTGCCTGGACGAAAAGAACTTGCGCATGGATCAAGCGATTTCCACCGAGTGGCTGAACCTCAACAGCACCGCGGGCCCGGTGCTGCTGGTGCGGGGTTTGGCCCCCTGTTTCGCGACCGCGGATAATGGCCCCATCGTGCTCTACGGGCAGTTCAGCGAAGGCTGGCGCAGAATGCTGAACGACACGGGCCGCCAAGTGGCGCCCCTGCATTCGGGAACCAGAGGCTGGGCCGACCTGGAACTGTGGGAACAACAATCGCCGTCTGAAAGCATCCGAAGGGTTTACCATTTCGACGGCTTTGCCTATAAAGCTGGAAGCTGTCACCAGGTGCAGGTAGCGGACCCCGCCACCGGCCAGCCGCTCGCGAAGCCAATATCCAAACCGTGCCCGAGGTAGCTGCCGGCTACGGCAGCGGAAGGCGGTGGTACATGGCGGCGAACTGTTCCATGCCGATTTGTTCGGCGCGCAGGGAGGCTTCCGGCCAGGCGTCCAGCAGATCTTTACCGTACACGGGGGACAGGTTATTGCGGAGAGTTTTTCGCTTTTGGTGGAAGCAGAGCGCCACAAAGCGGAGAAACGCGCGGGGATCGGCGAGCCCCAAGTCGGCGGCCCGGTTGCGTGGCGTGAGGCGGAGCACGGCGGAGTCCACCTTGGGCGGAGGATGGAAGGCGGCGGGCTTGACTTCGAATAACAGATCGACGTTGGCGAACAATTGGGTGGCAACGCTCAAGTAGCCATAGGCGCGGCTGCCAGGGGCCGCGGCGGCGCGCTCGGCGACCTCTTTCTGTAACAGGAACACGGCGCGGCGCAGGGCAGGGCCGAGCTGCAGCACATGCTCCAGAATAGGGGTGGCGACATAATACGGAAGATTGCCGGCGACGGCGGCCGGGCCCCATTGAGAGAGATCGGCCCGCAGGGCGTCGGCCTCGACGAGCTGCAGGCGGCTGTCGCCGGCGAATTTTTGAGCGAGATGGCGCGCCAGATGGGGGTCGATTTCAATCGCGACCAGGCGCTCGGCCCGCGGGAGCAGGTGAGCGGTCAGGGCGCCGCGGCCGGGACCGATCTCGATGACCAGCGGCTCGGGGTCCGGGCAGACGACGCAGGCGATGCGTTCGAGAACAGAACCGCGCAGAAGGAAATGCTGGCCGAGTTTCTGGCGGGCCACCGTTAACCGCGAACCACGTAGTGGACGCGGCGGAAGGAAACCAGGACCTTGCCGTTGGTCGGCTGGCCAAACCAGGTGGCCGGAGTGAAGCGGGAAGAGAACATCATCTTAGTGAGATCGGCTTGCAATTCCGGGCTGACGGCGCCGCGCTGCACGGCGTAATCCATGGCTTGCCCCTTGTCGTCGATGTAGAGCTCGACGACCGTCTCATCGTTGTTGATAAATGGGGCGACCTCCACCAGCGTAGCGGCGGTGTACCAGCCGATCGGAACATCGTTACGAACATTCGGGCGGGAGCCAAGGGTAGGCACCAGCATGCTGAACAGCACCATGGCGGAGAGCACGCCACCGGTGAATGGCAGTGCCAGAGGGCGCATCAGGTTATCGACGGTGAGCCTGGCGCCGCGAGCCCAGGTACGCAGGGCCAAAGTCAGGGTCCTGGTGGAGTTCCAGCGGGCCCTCTCGCGGGAAGCGATCACCTGCAACTGGGTCTGGAGGCGCTGCGGAACCGGCGCCAACGGCTGGCTCAGCAATCGCTCGCGCAGCGAGGAGAGCTCTTCCAGATGCGCGGCGCACTCCCGGCATTGAGCCAGGTGCTGCGCCACCCGAATGCGCTCGTCCCCGCCCAGCCGGCGATCGAGGAACTCTGAAATCGAATTTTGCACCCTATGGCAACTCATGGCACTCACTCGGCCGTTTTCGGCACTAAACGCGGAGCCGGCTTGGACCGCAGCCGCTCTCTTAACTCGTGGCGCAGGGCCTCGCGGCCCCGCATAATTCGCGACTTCACGGTACCGAGCGAAATCTGCAGCACTTCCGCAATTTCTTCGTAGCTCAAGTCCGTGATATCGCGCAAAACGACGGCGGCCCAGAAAGTAGGATTGATGCGGGCCAGGGCGTCCTGGATCATCACTTGTTTTTCCTGGTCGAAGACGTAGTCGAAGGGAGATTGTCCGGTATCGGCGAGAACTTCGACCTGGTTTCTGGCGTCCTCCTGTCGGTCCTCCATGCCCACCTCGCGGTGGCGGTGGCGGAAGAACCAGCGGCGCTGGTTGTGCGCTTCGTTGATGGCGATGCGGAAGATCCAGGTCTTCAGGCTGCTTTGGCCGCGGAAATGCCCGACATTGCGGAAGACCTTAAGAAACACCTCCTGAGTGACGTCGGATGCGTCCGATGGATCGTTCAGCAGGCGCAGCGCCAGGTTGTAAACAGGCTGTTGAAATCGAAGGAGAAGAGTTTCGTAGGCCTGTTCAGTACCTAGCCGGAGGGCGCAGATGAGCGCCAGATCTTCCGAATCCGTGGCGGCGTCCGCCGCCCGTCCCGAGTTCAAGTCCAGTATTGAGGTGGCCACACGAACCTCAGCCGCTGCTGACACCATTATAGACACCGCGGGCGGCGGAAAGTTCCCGGGCATTGTGGGATTGTAGCGGGGCATGATGGGCGCCACGGGCATGACCAATGTCGAAATCACCGACTACCACAAGCGGCGAAGAGAAACTGCCACCGATTCACCCGGGCAAGATTCCGCGCGAAGACATGCAGGATGAACAGATCAGCATCAACGGCCTGGGGAAGGGCATACCCCATTAAACATAATCAGTGTTAAATGTATTGGTATTTAGAGAACGATCATCTAGGAGACGAAACTGGACGTATCGCCGCTCCCGGTTCCGGGCGAGTACAAGTTCCTCTAAAGAGGGTGCTGGGTGCTGGCAAACCGATCTCCCGTTTGCGATGAATACGCCAGAACCCAGCACCCAGAACCCTCATTGACGTCCCTCGTCCAGCACCTCAATCGCATTGACCACCGCGTAATTGACTACCGGAGCGAACTCGATGTTCAGCTTGCCTTGCGCATTCGCCTGCAGCCCGCGGAACCTTTTCACCAGCGCGTGGTTGGCGCCGACCTCTTTCAGAATGTCAAAATCGTAGAGTAGCGCCAAGCCATTGCACAAGACGTTGAACTCGCGCTGGCCGGGCCCTCCGCCTCCCGCGTTGTCCGGTCCCCAGTAGGTCTCCGCGAAATACAGGTTCACCGTGTAGCTGCCGGGGGCCACCGGAATGGCGTACGAGAAATGGCCATATCGCTCGGTCACGAACAGGTCCCCGTCGGGCGTACCCGCAACCGGCTTGTGGTGGTTGGATGGCTGGCCGCCCAGGTAATAGGTGTCGGCCGCCCACACCCGTCCCTCCGAGTCCACCACGGAATTGCTTTGAGTGACTACGCGCACCGGGTTCATCTTGTGCGGTGGGGCCGGCTCGACCTCGATGGCATTGATGAGCGGGCGCTCCCTCTTGGCGTGGAAGCCTAGCCTCAGGTATCCGTCCGGACCGGGTTGAATGTCCTTGAACACTCGCACGTCCGCGATTTGCGGTCCGCCCGCGTCCGAGATGATATCAAAATCCTGCAGCAGCATCTGGCCATTGGCGGTGATGTCCATAACCCGGCTGTTCTCCCCGCCGCCGGTCGCCAGGCCCGGACCGTAATCGCGCTCGACAAAATGCAGCTTCAGCTCGTAATTGCCCGGTTTGAGGGGTATGTTGTAGGCGTACAGCCCGAGCCGACCGCTCTCGTACAAGGGCGGATCCGCCGTACGGGCGACAAACGGCCGAAGAGGCGCCCAGGCATTGCCGCCCCCTTCGAAGAAGTGGTCCTCGAGCCAGGTGTGCCCGTCGTGGTCCATGTACTTCGCGCGGTCGTAGCCAGCAATGATCCGGATGGCATCGTCCGCCTGGGAGGCCGCCGGGGGCGGGATCGCACGAGGCGGTGCGGCTCCCTCTCGATGGGTCTTGGGAGGCCAGACCGTCACTGCCGCTACGGCCACCGCCACCATAGGGAGCAACGCGAAGGCCAGCCAACTCAGACGGCCTCTAGGGGCGGACGGTGGCGCAGCGAGCTGCGGCGGCTCAGACTCCTCCAAGTGTTCAACGCCGGAGAGCTTGGCAGGCACAACGTCCATCAGCTCCGCCGCGCCTTCTCCGTTCAAGCGAACCGCCACGGCGTTGCCTTCCAGTAGGAAAACCGGAGTATAGGTGCCTGGCGGAATCACGATCTTGATGGGACGGTGCGAGCCCTCCGTGGCGTAGTAGTCTCGCAGTTTCTTGCGCAGACGGTGGATCTCGACGCGCGAGATGGCATCTTGAGCGGGGTCGAAGCCGGGCGGGCGCCCCAGCACCTCCGTGGCGATGGCGTACTCGCAAACCTGATCAGCCTGACCCAGAAAGTATTTTTCGGCGATGTACTCGAGCAGCTTTACCAGCCGCTGGGCGCGCGCGAAGGTACGCGAGGAAAGAACTTCCCTCAGCTCTTCACGCTCTGAATCTGTAGCGCCCCTGCTCCGTACCTCGGCCAACGTGGCCTTCCCCATTGCCAAGCATTATACACCACATGGCGCGCGGACCGCACAACAGGATGCCAAATGTTTTTCACTGTTAAATGTGCAGAGATTTGAAAATAGCGCTTTGGAAAGATCTGTTACCAGCGTCTCCAGCGGAGCTTTCGAGACCTCTGTAACAATAGGTACACGATTGAAAAAATTGCCGTTATCTTACTCGGTTGGCCGCTAGTTTCACATCTGTTACGCACGTGGGACAGGCCCGGAGGCCCGTCCTACCGATCTTCAAGCAGGCTGCGTTACATCGCTCCACTTGAGCAGGCTGGTGCAAGGGCGCGTTAGCGGATCGTCGCAATGATTCGGGCTGATCCGCAACGCATAGCCCAACCTGCCGGTGCGGTCCGGCACGATTTCCTTCTCAAAGACAGCCAAAGATCCGTCCAGCCCGGTCGGGGGTAGCACGAGCACCTCGGTGTCTTCCAACCCGCCATCGGTGCCGACGCGCCCCATCACCACTTCCACGCGCACCTCGGTCGGCTGCAATCCGGCCAGATCGATGGCCGTCCGCACCACCACGGGGCGTTCGCTCATGATTGGCCCTGCCGGCGCCGGCCCGGTTTCGACGAAGCGCACCTTGTCCCAAACCTCCCGCACCCGTTTGTTCCAGCGCGCCGCTTCGCGCGCCGCCTGGAAACCGTTGGCGGTCAGCCGCACGGCCTCGGTATGCGCCGGATCGTAAAACTGGCTGGCGTATTCGGTAACCATCCGCCGCGAATCGAACAGCGGCGAGAGGGCCGTCAGCGATTGCTTGACGCGCTTGAACCACTCCCGCGGAATGGTGTCCCGCCGCTCGTAAAACAGCGGCACGATTTCGCTTTCGAGCAAATAGTAGATCTCGCTGGCATGCAGCCCATCCTGCTCGTCGGTGTACGGCTCGCGATCTCCTATGGCCCATCCGCCCGAAAATTCATAGGCCTCATCGAACCAGCCGTCCAGAATGCTCAGGTTCAACACGCCGTTCATGCCGGCCTTCATGCCGCTGGTGCCGCAGGCCTCCTGGCCGCGCTTGGGCGTGTTCAGCCACAGATCCACTCCCTGCACCATCTCGCGGGCCACCTTCATGTCGTAGTCTTCGACGAAGACCACGTGCTTCCACAGATCGCGGTCGCGCGAGAGCTGCACGATGTCGCGTATATAGTTCTTGCCTTCGTTGTCGCGCGGGTGCGCCTTGCCGGCGAGCACGATCTGTACCGGCATCTCCTTGTTGCACAAGATGCGTTTGAGACGTTCCACGTCCCGGAACAGCAGCGTCGCGCGCTTATAGGTAGCAAACCGCCGCGAAAAACCGATGGTGAGCGCGTTGGGATCGAGCAATTCCTCGGTGTGCCGCATCTCTACCGCGGAGGCCTGCCGCCGCAACGCCGAATGGCGCTGTCGGTCGCGCACGAACGTCACCAGGCGCCGCTTCCGCCGCCGATGCACTTCCAGAAGCTCCTCATCCGGAATTTCCTTGACTTGCTCCCAGATGCCCGGGTCGTTGAAGCGCTCGCGCCAGTCCGGCTGCAGATACTGATCGTAGAGCGCGGCGATGTCCCCGTTGAGCCAGCTGGTCAGGTGCACGCCGTTGGTCACTGAACTGATCGGCACCTCCCAGACGGGCAATTGCGGCCACATGTCGTGCCACATCTCCTGCGACACCTGCCGATGCAGCTTGCTGACCGCATTGCGGTGCGAGGAAGTCTTAAGGGCCAATACCGCCATCGAGAAGCGTTCGTCGCGATTGGCGGGATTGCGGCGTCCCAGCGCCATTAGCTGATCGAACTCGATTCCGATGTCGGTGCAATAGGCGTTGAAGTAGTGGTACATCAAGCCGGGATCGAACAGGTCGATGCCCGCGGGCACGGGGGTGTGCGTGGTAAAGATATTGCTGGCCCGGGTGGCCTCCAGGGCCTCCTCAAAATTCAGTTGATGCTCGCGCTTCAGCACGCGCACGCGCTCGAGCGCCAGAAACGCCGAGTGGCCCTCGTTCATGTGGTAGACGGTAGGCTCGAGGCCCACCGCTTTCAGCGCGCGCAGCCCGCCGATGCCCAGCACGATCTCCTGCCGAATGCGCGTGTCGGTGTCGCCGCCGTATAGCGAGTCGGTGATGCCGCGGTCTTGCGGAAGCTGGTTTTCCGGAATATTGGTGTCCAGAAGGTAGAGCGTTACGCGCCCTACTTCCATCTTCCAGACCTGAATGGCGACTTTGCCGGTGGGCAGCCTGACGTGTACCTTAACGTGCTCACCCTGGGCGTCGCGCGCCGGGAGCGCCGGCAGGGTGTAGAAGTCGTTGGTGGGATAGCGCTCCTGCTGCCAGCCATCCGGATTCAGCACTTGCCGGAAGAAGCCCTGCTGATAGAGCAGTCCCACGGCCACCAGAGGCAGGTCGCAATCGCTGGACGATTTGAGATGATCGCCCGAGAGCACGCCCAACCCTCCGGAATAAATCGGCAGGCATTCGGTGAGGCCGTATTCAGCGGACAGGTATGCGATCAACTTGCCGTCGGTGCGCGGCTTGCCCCCTTTGATATGCGCGTCGTAGCGCTGGCAGGCCATATTGTACAGCCCCAGATAGCGCGGGTCCGCCGCGACGCGCTGCAAGGTAGCGCGGGAAACGCGGCCCAGCATCAGCACCGGATTGTAGTTGCATTCCCGCCACAGATTGGCGTCCAGCCTGCGGAAGAGCTCCCGCATGATCGGTTCCCAGCTCCACAGAATGTTGTAGGCCAGCTCCGGCATCCGGGATAATTGGTCGGGCAACGCTGGCCGGACCAGAAATTCATGAATAGGCTGAATTCGAAATGGCATGACTGCAATTGAGCTTCTTAATAAAATAGCGCAATTGAAGGCGGTTCTTCAGCCCATGGGGGAATCACCCGCTCGCTGACGCGCGCGGCTGGAAGCGCTTACCAGAATTACCGGGAACGTTACCGAGGCGCATGAGGAGCGGAGCGCGATGCTATGATGCGTGCAATGAACACCCGCCCGCTGGCCCTGATCACCGGCGCTTCGAGCGGTATCGGCGCCACTTTCGCGCGCAAGCTGGCCGCGCGCGGCTACGATCTGGTGCTGGTGGCGCGGCGCAAGGACCGGCTCGAAGAGATAGCCCGCGCCATCACCAGCGCGGATGCCAGCCGCTCCGTGCACGCCGAAATCCTGGTTGCGGATCTCGCGCGGGATGCCGATCTGCTGAACGTGGAAGATTACATCCGCGCCGCGCCGAATCTCGATTTCCTGGTCAACAACGCCGGGTTCGGCATGGCCGGCCGGTTCTTTGCGCTGCCCATCGAAGGCCAGGACCAGATGCATCGCCTGCATATCATCGCGCCTCTGCGTCTGACCCACGCGGCGCTCACCGGCATGATCGCCCGCCGGCGGGGCACTATCGTGAACGTTTCCTCGGTTTCGGCGTTCGGGCAGAATCCCGGGAGCGTGAGCTATTCCGCCACCAAGACGTGGATGAACAGCTTCACCGAAGGCCTCTACATGGAGCTGAAGAGCGCGGGCTCCCCTGTCCAAGTGCAGGCGCTCTGCCCCGGCTTCACGCTGTCCGAGTTTCACGACACGATGCACTTCGATCGCAAGCAGATTCCTTCCTGGATGTGGATGTCTGCCGATGAAGTGGTGGACACTTCGTTGCGCGCGCTGGGCGGCGGCCAGTTGTTGGTGGTGCCCGGATGGCGCTATCGCCTGCTGGTTGCGATTATGGGCGCGTTTCCGCGGTCCATTTATCAGTCGCTGGCGATTAAGTATGCGCGCAGCACCGGCCGCGACCGATGATGAAGGGGCGACAAGGCGAGGGGGCGAGGGGGCGACGCGGGGAGTACTGGCGGGATGCTTTGCCTTGCGTTGCTTGCCCTGTTCGCACCACAATCCACGCCACAGGAGGTTCCTTCGTTTAGTTATGATCGGTCCGCGCCGCTGGAGATGGAGGTTAAAGACCTGGCGACGCGCGATGGGGTCCGCGTCTCGTCAATCAGTTTTGCGGGTCCGAAGGGCGGCAGGGCCGAGGGAATGTTGGTTGCGCCGGTGGGAACCCGCGGTAAGACGGGCGCCATTGTTTGGATGCACTCCGGCGGCGCATATGAGAACCTGCCGGACGCCATCCTAGCCGCGCAGATTGGTGCAGTCTCGCTGATTCTGGAGCCTTCCAGCCCTGACCAGGACCCGGTGGTTTGGCGCAATTCCATGATCCGGAGCAAAGTGAACATCCGCCGGGCCGTGGACATTCTAGCGGCGCGCGAGGATGTCGATTTGCGGCGCATCGCTTTCGTGGGCCACAGCTTCGGCGCCATGATGGGAGCCGTGGCGGCCGCCGACAAACGCTTCAAGGCGGCCGTGTTCGAAGTAGGTCTGTTGGGGATGAGCGTGCATATTCGCACCAGCCCGCATCCATGGGCGGCAGGCGCCCGCAAAGACTTGGGAGACAAGCTCGACCACTTTCTAACAGTCATCGAGCCGCTGGACGCTTCGCACTATATCGGACAGCTCAGTCCTACGGTTCTGCTGTTTCAGTCCGCGCGCATGGATCTGGGCGTTCCCGAAAAGGACACACTTGACTTCTATAATGCCGCCAGCGAGCCGAAGGAATTGAGATGGTACAACAGCGGGCACGACGTGCTGGATATCGCGGCTATCAGCGATCGCCTGCGGTTCCTGGCTACACAACTTGGTTTGCAGCCGGTCGAGCCTGTGCTCAAGCGCAAGATCGGGTTGGCAAATTAGCCATCATTCAAATCGCAGCGCGCTCATGGGGTCCACGCGCGTGGCCTTACGGGCCGGCGGTAGCGCTGCCGCCGCCGACACTACGAGCAGCACCAGCGCTACGCCGCCGATAGTCGCCGGGTCGCGCGCGCTGACCTGAAACAGCAGGCTGCTTAAGACCCGCCCGGCCGCCAGCGCCGCCGCGACGCCCACGGCCAAGCCCGCCGCCACGGGACGAATGGCTTGCCACAACACCATGCGTTCGAGGCCGGCCGCGCCCGCGCCCAAAGCCGTACGGATGCCCATCTCCTTCTGCCGCCGGGCGACCGAGTAGGACACCACGCCATAAATCCCGAAGCCGGCCAGCGCCAGCGCGGCAGAGGCGAACAGCATCACCAGCAGCATCTGGAAGCGGCGCTCGGCCACCGAATCGGACATCACTTGTTGCATAGTCCGCATCTGGGGGACTGGCACGTCGGCATCCACGTGCCGTATAACCTCGCGAACGGCAGCGGCGATGCCGCGCGGGTCCATGGCGGTGCGCACCAGCAGCGAAGCCGCCAGCCGCGGACGCTGCCAGTCGGGAAGGTAGACGATAGGGACGGGGTCGTGGTCCAGGCTGGTACTGCGAATATCGGCGGTAACGCCCACCACTTCGACGGTCTCTTCGTTGTGCAGCATGATGCGGCCGAGCGGGCTTTGGCCTGGCCATAAACGCCACGCGGTGCCCTGCGAGATGATCGCCACTTTGCGGTTACGCTGGCTATCGTCGAAAGTACGCCCTTCGCGGAACGGGATGTGCAGCGTTTGGAAATAGCCGGGAGTCACAAACCGTACGTTCACCATGGGCCGCTCAAATAGAGGACGCTGGTCGTGTTCGGGAGCCACCAGGTCCATCCAGGTCTCGGCTTGCAGCGGGAGCGCGGAGACGAAACTGGCCGAGAGCACGCCCGGTAAAGCGCGGGTCCCATCCAGTACGCGTTCAAAGAAGGCGGCCATCTGGGGGTTCTGTGTGTATTTGGTGGAGGGCAGCGAGAGCCGCACGGTGAGCACTCGCTCGATATCGAAGCCTTTATCGACATGCATCAGGCGCACGAAGCTGCCCATCAGCAGGCCCGCGGTAATTAAGAGCACGGCGCTCAGAGCGGCCTCTACGGCCACCAGCAGATCGCGCACGCGCACGCCCCGCCGGCTTTCGGTGGTCGTATAACTGCCGGATTTCAGCGCTTCGCGCGGCTGTGCGCCGGCGCTGCGCAGCGCGGGCAGGATGCCGAATATCAAACCGGTCGCGAGCGAGATCAGCAAGGCGAACCCCAGCACGCGTGCGTCGAGGCGGACGGCGCTGACAAGCGGCAGATCGGCGGGGGCCGCGCGCACCAGCAGGTCGACGCCCCACCAGGCCAGCGCGATTCCCAATGTGCCGCCTAGGAGCGCCAGCAGAAGGCTCTCGGTCAGCATCTGCCTGACCAGTTGCGCGCGGCCGGCGCCTAATGCCGTGCGGATGGCGGATTCCCGTGCGCGGCCGGCGGCGCGGGTGAGCGAAAGATTCGCCAGGTTCACACACAGAATCAGCAGTACGGCGCCCACGGCTCCCAGCAGGACCAGCAATCCCCGTTGCACGCGGCCGGTAATCTCCTCATGCAGGGAAGTCATAGCCACGTGCATATCCATTTTTTCGGGTATCCGCGTGGAGATCTCGGCCTGGATCACGTTGAGCTCGGCGATGGCTTTCCGTGGCGAGACGCCAGGCCGCAGGCGCGCGATCGCATCGTAATTGAAATCGCCCTCAATCTCTTCCAGATCGTCTTTGGAGTAGCCCAGCGGTTTGAAGACGTCGGGTTGGTCGCGAAGGCCGGGAACCTGGAACCCGGGCGGCAGCACACCGGCTACCAGGTTAGGGCTGCCATCCAGAACGATCTTTCGGCCGACGATGGCGGGGTCGGCGTTGAAGCGCCGCTTCCACAGCGAAGCGGAAATCACGACCACGCTGTCGTGCCCTTCGGGCTCCTCTTCCGCCAGGAAGCCGCGGCCGCGCTGCGGGTTGACGCCTAACACCTGGAAGGCATTCGCCGAGACGCGCGCGCTCGCCAGCCGCTCAGGTTCGCCGGCGCCGGTCAGGTTCATCGCCGATGACTCGATGAGGGCAATCGACTGAAGGGCCGAGCAGCGCTTGCGCCACTCCATATAATGACTCAGATTGACGGGCAGGCTGGGGTATAAGTGCGCCAGCTTGGGGACGACTTCGCGGATGGTGAACAGCCGCTCAGGATCGCGGTAGGGCAGCGGGCGCAGCAGCACTCCGTTGACCACTGAAAAGATGGCGGTGTTGGCGCCGATACCGACGGCCAGGCTCAATACGATGGTGGCGGCGAACCCGCGTTCGCGCAGCAAGGTGCGCAAGGCATAACGAATCTCATTCCGCATATGCTAAGCATAAGACGAAGGTTGGGGGCTGGGCGGTAGTCCGCCGCCACAGCCGGATTTCATTTTATACTCATACTGACTTTATGTTGCGCATGCTCCGGATCGTTTTCGTATGTGGTTTGTCCTGCAGCCTGATTTGTGCGGGCGGCCTCAACTTCCACGCACCGCACACGCTGTCACTGGGTAACGTATCCGCCGAGGCGTTCGGCGATTTCCGCAACACCGGGCGACAGGATCTGACGGTTGTCAGCTTCGAAGTTGGGCTGCAACTCTATCCCAACCCGGCTTCACCAACCAAGTGGTGGCCGCCGACTTCAATGGCGATGGCAAGCTCGATGTAGCGCTGTTGACGAACGGCGAACTGAATGCCGGAAGCGTTACGATACTGCTGGGCAATGGTAACGGCACGTTCCAGAGCCCGGTAGTCTACTCGACGGGTAGTCTCACTGGCGGGGCTGTGATGTTGGCGGCTGCATTCTATGACGATAGGCATCTCGACCTTGCGGTGCGCGGCGATGCGATTGAAATCTTCAAGGGTAACGGAGACGGGACTTTCGCGGAACCCGTTGTAACTCCTTTGAGCGGCGCTGCTGTCACCAGCATGACTCCGGCGGATTTCAACCAGGACAGCAAACTCGACCTTGCCGTTTGCACTAATAACAACATCACCTACAACCTCTACCTGTATCTGGGGAACGGCGACGGAACTTTCGAGACACATGCTTCCGTGGCCACCGGCCCATCCGCCGTCGCCTCGAGCCACCGGCAACTTATCCATTGGCAACCGGAGGCGACCCGCTCAACGGCGAAGGCGCCATCGCCGTCGTCGACGTCAATGGAGACGGCAAGCCCGATATCCTCAACGGAACTTACTTGTATCGCGGTGTAATTGACGGCGGCTTAGTTACAGCGTTTCTGGGCCAGGGCGGCGGAACTTTCGAGCCAGGGATCACTTCGCTCAGAGGTGAAGAGATTCTGACGATGGCGGTCGCCGACTTCAACGGCGATGGCTATCCTGGTATAGCTTTCTCCGATGAACTTTGTTGTCTCAGCGTGGCCGCCGGCAACGGATCGGGCCAATTTGAATTCTCCGCCCTTTACTAGGCCCCGAAATATCCGCGGGCCATTTTCACGGCCGATTTCCAAGCCACCGGGCAGCTCGATCTGGCCGTGATCAACGGCGCCTCCGTGGCCCTTTTTCCCGGCCAAGCGGGTGGAAAATTCGGCACTCCGCTGACTTCCGGCGCTGTCTCGACTTCGGGCGCGGTAGCCGGGAACAACCCTGCTCAACTACAGGTTCTCTTTGGTCAGAAGGATGGGAATTTCGTGCCGGCCGCGACTCACACCGATCTGACCCTCCAGGTTGCTTCCATGACCGCGGCGGACTTTAACGGAGACGGTATTCCGGATATTGCCTTGAGCACCTCAGCTTTGCGCACCACGCCCGGGGGCGTTCAGGTTCTTCTGGGGAATGGCAAGGGGAATTTTACGGTCAGCGCCACCATTCCCGTGTCGAGCTCTGCGTTCGGACAAATCGTGGCGGCTGACTTTAACGGCGACGGGAAGATGGATCTGGCAATTGCGGACAATACCTCAAACAGCGTATTCACGCTGTTGCTGGGGAATGGGGACGGCACGTTTCAGGCGCCGGTGACGTTCGGTTCGGGTACGTTTGGGACCAGTTTTCTGACGGTGGGCGATTTCAATGGCGATGGCCAGCTCGATGTGGCGGCTAGCGATAGCAATTTGAGCGACATATACGTGATGTTAGGCAATGGGGACGGCACGTTTCAAAACGGCGTCACGATCGCCGGCGGCTCGTGGGCGACCGGCCTGGCTACCGGCGATTTCAACTGCGACGGAACGCGCGACCTGGCTGCGAGCAGCAGCACTGACGTGACCTTCTTCACCGGAATGGGCAACGGGTCGTTTGCACCGGGCGTCGCCTTCGGTAGTGGGGCGCAAACGATGAGTCTAGCCATTGGAGACTTCAACGGCGACGGAAAACCGGATGCCGCGACCGTGAATTACGACGGCGAAAGCATGTCGGTGTTACTGAACATGACGCGCTGTGCGGCTAATTAGGCAAGGCTTCGCGTTGATATCCCTGCGGGATAGCGGAGTCAGGAGACCGGAGACAGGAGTCAGGAGAAACACTCCGGACGTGCGAGATACCATGAGTAAAATTCTGGTGACCGGCGGGTCGGGTTTCGTTGGCGCTCATATCATTCTGCAACTTCGGGCGCTGGTCATCACGTGCGCACCACAATGCGGAGTCTGCATCGCGAAAATCTCGTGCGCGCTATGCTCAAGGCGGGCGGTGCGGAACCGGGAGACGGCCTGTTTTTTTGGCCGCCGATCTAGAAAACGATACCGGGTGCGGGAAGCCGTTGCCGGCTGCGAGTATGCCTTGCATGTGGCGTCGGGTTTACGCCTGACACCTGGAAGGTATTCGCCGAGACGCGCGCGCTCGCGAGCCGCTCGGGTTCGCCGGCGCCGGTCAGATTCATGGCCGATGAGTCGTATGAGGGCAATCGACTCCAAGGCGGAGCAGCGCTCGCGCCACCCCAAATAATGACTCAGGTTGACGGGCGCAAGGCATAACGAATGTCATTCCGCATATGCTAAGCATAAGACGAAGATTGGGGCTGGTTGTTCCTAAGAGCCGCAAAAGGGATGCCGCCGCCAAACTTTGTTGAACGGACGGCGAGCGCCTCGAACTTAGCTCAAACGTTGCCGCGCTTCATCTCGCCCATCAAGTAGTCCATGGAGCGCACGCAAAGGGTCATGATCGTCAAGGTAGGATTTTGGCAGGCGGTCGAGGTGAAGCCAGACCCGTCGCAAACGAAGACGTTTTTGACGTCGTGAGTCTGCTGGAATTGATTCAACACGGACTTCTTGGGATCATTTCCCATGCGCGCGATCCCAACCTCATGGATGGCCCAGCCCGGTGAGGAGGGGTGCGCATTCTTGCGAACGTTCTTCGCCCCCGCTGCCTCCAGCATCTCGGCGGCGGAGTCCGCCATATCCTTCACCATGTTCTGCTCGTTTTCACCGTAGGTCATATGGATGCGCAGTACCGGAATCCCGAAGGTGTCCGTCATCTCGGGGTCGAGTTCCACGTAGTTTTCCTTGCGGGCCAGGCACTCGCCAAAACCGCCGATGCCCAGGGAGCACTGGCCTTCCAGCAGAGCCTCTTTATAAGCTTTTCCGAATCCTGCCGCGCCCCAATTGAAATTCGTGCCGCCTCCACCTTCATAGCCATAGCCGCGCAGGAAGTTCTTGGCCTTGGGACCGCCCTGCAGATTGCGGAAGCGGGCTACGTACATGCCCGCCGGACTTCGGGGTTCGCTCATCGAGGGCTTGCCGGCCAGCGCCGGGAAATCGCCGTTCGCTCCTCCGCCCATGATGTGGTCCATTAAGTAGTGGCCGAGCACTCCGCTCGAATTGGCCAGGCCATTCGGATGCTGAGTGTTGGCGGAGTTTAGGAGTATGCGCACCGATTCCAGGGACTGCGCGCAGAGCACCACCGCCCGCGCATGGACCTCCTCCGGCTCACGCGTGATGCGGTCGATGTAAAGAACGCCTCGGGCGCGGTTCCTGTCTGAGTCCATCAGGACCTTGTAGACCATGGCGTTCGGGATATGGGTGCAATGGCCCGATTTCAGAGCATCGGCCACGGTGGTGAATGCGGCATTGAAGTACGAATGCGTGACGCAGCCCCGTTCGCACGGACCGCAGTAATGACAGGCCGCTCGCCCATTGATAGGCTTGGTGATGTTGGCGCTGCGCGTCGGCATCGGCACCCAGCCCAATTTTGCCTTGACGCGATTCCGGAAGTGGGTCTCCACGCAGTTCAGAGGCATGGGCGGCTGAAAGTGGCCGTCGGGCAGATGCGGCAGGCCCTCACTCTGTCCGCAAATGCCCACGTATTCCTCCACCAGGTCGTAGTAGGGCTCCACATCCTTGTAGCTGATAGGCCAATCGTCGCCATAACCGTCGAAGGAGGCAGCCTTAAAGTCGAGATCGCTCAAACGCAGGCTGACGCGACCCCATACATTGGTGCGGCCGCCGGTGACGCGCAAGCGTCCTTGCCAGCTAAACGGCTTGTCCTTCCCGGTAGTGTAGGGCTCGTCGAGATCGTTGGCAAACCAGTCGTAGTTGTATTCCATGCAGGCGTAGCAGTCCTTCTGCACGAAGCGTGTTTTGCGAATCAGCGAGTCCGCCTGGTCGCGGTACTTCAATTCAAAGACGGGCTTATGCTCGCTGAAGTTGGCGTCCGATTGCGGCCGGCCCGCATCCACCAGCGCCACTTTGAGCCCGGCTTCAGATAAGCGCTTGCAGGCCCAGCCGCCCGAGGCCCCCGACCCGACCACTGCTACGTCAAACACCGCCTTCGATTGGTCTGCCATAAGTTCCTCCCGGGAAATTTCGGTTCTAGCGAAATCATACGCCAAATCTCATCGCCGCGTCTTGTGCAGCTCAGGGAAGCAGTGATACCATCGGAGCGAACTGCAAGAAGTTCAAGTTCCAACAAGGCTGGTTCGGTTATGACGGAATCTTCGCTTAGGATCCTCAACAACCATGAGCCCACGGAGGCGCGCGGGTTGAGCCGCCGCCAGGTCATGCAACGGCTGCTGGGCACGGCTGGCACGGTGCTGGTGCTTGGGCACACCCTGGAGGCCGCGGACAGCAAGGCTGCTGCGCCTGATTGGCAGCCGGTCTTCTTCGATTCTCACCAGAACGAAACCCTGATCGCGCTGTCGGAGCAGATCCTGCCAAATTCAACCCGGGCGCAGGTGAACCGGTTCATCGATACGCTGATCTCGGTGGACACGCAAGAGAATCAGAAGAAGTTTCTGGCCTCCCTAGGCGCTTTCGATCACGAAGGGATTGCGCGTTATAACCGGCCCTTCAAAGACCTCACCGAAGAGCAGCAAAACGGTATTTTGACGGCGGCCTCGACCGCCCAGCCCTCCGCACCCGAACAAGGCGGCCGCAGAAGACGCCGGCCGACGGTTTCCGCGCCAGGCAGCGAAGAACCCGCCCTGACTATTCGCGACCACTTCGAGAACATTAAAGCGTGGGTAAGCGGGGCCTTTTACTCTTCAGAATTCGGCATGAAGGAACTCGGCTGGACGGGGCAGGTAGCTTGGGAGAGTCTCCCAGGGTGCCCGCATCCGGACGGGCACGCCTAGTTAGCCCGCAAAGGCGCGAGGGCGCCTCATTGCCTTCGAATAACTGCCCGCGCGCCGTTTTGCGGGCTGTTACTTAGAAGACGAGATTGGCAACACCGATGGCGCCGAAATCAGCCGGATGCCGTGCTGTATGCTGGACTTCGAAATGGTCCCGGAGGCCGCCAGCGACGAAATCAGTTTTGACGCTTTGGTTCGGTTCAGTGACTTCGGCGACCAACTGCACTGGCGACTAAAGAAACGGATCCGGCCGCGGCTCGCAAACTGTGGACTGAGGCAGTCGCCATTGAGATGACCCGTGTTCGTTCTGAACCGGTCGCCGCAGATACGGAATTGGGGCGTAGACTCCAGTACCAAACGGACCTGTCCGGTGTTCTCGCCAACCGGATCGTGCGCGAAGCCGGCAAGCGGATACTGAATCAATGGATACCGACTCAAAGCCGAAGCAATGATACGACCCGGGCAACAACTGGCACCGGGGAGCAAGGAATCAGGTGCGCCTCACCACACCCCGCAGACGCGTGTGTGGCCGGAAAGTATCCTCTGCGGCCAAGGTCGGGTGACGCTCCGAAATGGCCGCCAAACGGTGCGGCCCGGCCAATTTACCGAACAGCGAGTCGGTCACAATGACGCAAAATGGCAACTTTGTCAATCCTACCATCACGATCAACGAGGGAGCGAACACCCTAACCGGCCGTTCAATTGTTAACGACCGTTCCATATGTCCGCAGGCCCAAGAGCATGTGCCAGACACAGAAAATATCCGCACCTTGCGCGCCGTGCTCAATACGCTGGGAGATGGCTTTGTGGAGGCCGTCGGCGACCAAATGTTCCTTGCGATTGCCGCCAGTCAGCCTGCTCAGAGCAACGGGCTGATTCAGGGCGAAGCGATTCAAGTCCCTATTCTGGAGGCACAGGGAAAGACAGGAGTGGGCAAGTTCGGCTGGAAGGACCAGGATCCGAACATCCTCTCGTTTTCGGGCGATGCTTGCCTGAATGAGATCGGTGTTACAAATCGCCTGAAGCCTAAAGATGTTACCTCCGTCTGCAAAGTAAGCACCGACCCGGAAGATCTACTCCCTCCGGGAACGGTAATAAACGGCGGCGCCTATACCGTTCCCGCAGCTTTAGGAAACAAAATGTTTCATCCCTATGGTGACTTTTTGCTGCATGATGTTGGCACCGGAGACGGCATTGTGCAGGCCCGTTGGGTCTGTGATTGAGACCGCGCCATCCGCTGGCTTCGGTCTGCGGACGATCTGAAGGGTAGCACCATGGAGCGGGCGAAACGGATAAAGAACCTGAACGTGCGTGGTTTCTGCGCTCAGGGTATTGTGAGCGCGGATGCCATCATCCGCCAAGCACGGCGCCCTCAAAAAAGTGCGACACTGCTGCAAGTACTACCTCACCGTGCTCGGCAAGCAGTCATAGCGTTGGGCATCAAACTCAAGGAGTTGGTCATCATTCCAGAACTCGCCGCGGCCTCCCGCTGAACGAAATTCTGCCAATTTCGGCAAGAACCTAACTACGTAGGTACTGACGGTTGCGGCTCGGTAGACCTTGCGATACCACGCGTGCAACCAGGGCCTATTGCATCTCGGTCAGCTCCTGACGCACCTGCGGGATCACCTGGCCGTATTGCTCGGGCGAGGCCTTCGCCAGGAATGCCCGGAAGCATTCCCGCGCCCGCGCGCGATCACCGGCCATCTTATAGATCAGTCCCAGATTGAGGTCCGCATCGGCCAGTTCCGGATCCAGTTGCACCGCCTTTTCGAAATAGCAGCGCGCAGTCGCCGTGTCCCGCCGCTGGATCGCAATCACACCCAGGCCGTTATAGGCGGTGCCGTACCCTGGGTCGATGGTGAGCGTCCACTTGTAGACACGCTCGGCATCCCCGAGACGGCCTTTCTCCATGTACGCGGTTGCAAGGTTGGCTTGGCTTTGCAGGTCGGACGGGTTGAACTGCGAGGCCTTTTCATACTCGGGAATGGCTTCGTCCTTCTGGCCGGCGCGCACCAGCAGGTCAGCCAGGCGGGAGTGCAGCCGTCCGCTCTGTATCCCGTTGGCTATCGCGCTGCGGTAGAGCTTCATGGCGTCCGCCGAGCGCCCGGCCCGCTCGTATGCAGCGCCGAGTTCATAGTAGATATGCGGATCGGAGGTATCTTCAGCGAGCGCCTGGCGCAGCATCTCGATGCGCCGCGGCATGGGAAGGCCACCGCTCTCCACCGTTTCGAGCAGCTTCAAGACGCCCGTGCGATCTTTGGGATCGATCCCCTCCCCCTTCAGATCGTAAGAGCGCGATACAAACCCGGAGACGTAACCGAGCGACCTCAACTGGCTCAGAGTGCGCTCATCCACCACACTGGTAGCGACCTTCTCGACGCCGTCGCTCCCGATCACCGAATTCAGCCTGGCTTCGAATTTGCGGACTTCAGTCTCGTGGCCCTGGATCACGTTGTGCATCTCGCCCGGGTCCTGGGAAAGATCGTAGAGTTCCGGTTTCGGCGCACGGATATATTTCCACCGGTTGGTGCGGATGGCGCGCAGTTCCGCCCAGCCCATGTTGATCTTGGGATAAAGCGTTTCGGCATAGGAGAGCGTAGCGGAATCCTTTCCGGCAAAGCAGGGCGTCAGGCTCACGCCTTGGACGGCGGCGGGCGGGCGGCCTCCCATCAAAGCCAGGATTGTCGGCAGGAAATCGATCGTGCGGGCCTGTGGCTGGATGCGCGCTCCGGCCGGAACGCCAGGACCCGACAGCAGGAACACGATCCGCAGCGTCGCATCGTAGAGAAAAACTCCGTGCGTATACTCGCCATGCTCGCCGAGGCTCTCGCCGTGATCCGAAAGCACGGCGATCAGTGTGTTGCCGGGCGATTTCTTACGGATGGCGTCGAACAAACGGCCGAGCTCATGGTCGGCATATGCAATCTCGCCATCGTAGAGGCGATCTTTGTACTTTTCCCGGAAGGGCGCGGGCGGCTGATACGGGGCGTGCGGATCGTAGATATGCACCCACAGGAAATAAGGCTTGCCGGATTGCGCCTCGAGCCACCGCACCGCATGGTCCACCGTCTCGCCCGCGCGGCGTTCCGCGTCTTCGTCGAATTCGTGTCCTTTGCCGGGCCTGGGCATCTGGTCGTCGTAGACCGCAAACCCCTGGTTGAACCCGAAGAGCTTCTTCAAAACCGCCGAACTGATGAACGCCGCGGTTTCCCAACCCTGCTGCTGCAGAATGGTAGCCAGAGTGGTCGTGGAAGGTTGCAGGACGAATCCGCCGGTGTCCCGGACGTGATGGGCGGGAGGATTCAGGCCGGTGAAGATGCTGGCATGGGAGGGAGGCGTCAGCGGCGCTTGCGTTACGGCATTCTCGAACAAGACCCCCGCCCGCGCGATGGCGTCCAGGTTCGGTGTTTCGATTTTCGAATAGCCGTAGCAATGTAGGTGATCGGGCCGCAGCGTGTCGATGGTCACCACCACCAGGTTCAGTGGACGCATCGCCGGCGCGGCGCCGCTGCCGCCGTGGTTCTCAGATGGTTTGCAGGATGCCAGGAGCGCGGCTGCCGCCATGCACACGCAGCATAGAAGATGCCTGTAGGTTCTCATGAAAACCGCCCGCAATGAGACACCACATTAGCGTAGCAGCCACTCCGTGATCAAGAGGCCTGTCCCACACTTCAGAATGTGAACCGCAGCGCTACCTGCACCTCTCGCGGGCCATCGGCGACGTCCAGAATCCGGCCGAAGGTCGGGTCGCTGAGAACCTGATCGGGATCGGCGCGCCCCGACCGGTTAAACGCGTTGATCATATCGCAGCGAGCCTCCACGAACATGCCCTCGCGGAAGGGAAATCGCTTGAAAATCCCAAAATTCTCCATGGGTTGCCAGGGGCCCCGCAGGTTGCCGAATTCCCGCGGCGAGTTGCCCAATGTCAGCGCCACACCGTTGGGAGTACTCGGCGGGGCGGCGAAGGCCGCGGTGTTCAGATACGGCTCTCCACTGCCTCCCGCAAGATCGAACGTCCCTCCTGAAGCCACCCTCAGCGGCACACCCGATATCACATTGGCGCGAACGTCGCCAAGGACATTGAATAAGTAGTTACCGGCGCCAATACCGGCGTCGATCGAGAGTGGATCGCCTGACTGGTAGGTCTGGATTCCCGTCACGGTCCAGCCACCCAGAATCTGGTTCATGACACCACGCTGGTTAAGGAACTGCCTGCCTCGCCCAAATGGCAGCTCATAGATCCAGGTCACCTTGAGCTGCTGGGGGTGGTTGAAGCCGGCCACCGACCGTTCCAGCCTCCGGTTGTAAACATCCTGCGATCCGTTGGTGTATCCGTACAGGTTACTGTCGGTTAAGCTGATGGTCTTCTGGAAGGCGTAGCTTACCAGGAAGCTGAGTCCCTTGCCGGTCCTGTGATTGGCCACCACTTGAGCGGCGTTGTAGTCGGAAGTTCCAAAATAGGGATAGTAGTAATACACACCGCCGGGAGCGTACTGCGGATACGGCAGCAAGGCCTGGGCCACCGTTCCGGTAAAGCTCGGATAGGGCAGCGGTATATTCGGATGCAGGCTGACATCGTCCAGGAGTTCATCGCCGAGCGAGAGATACTTCGGATTGAGCTGGTTCAGGTCATTCAAGCCGGATGCGCCCAGATGCGTTCCCTTGTTGCCGACATACGACATCATCAGAGTCGTATTCTTCGGTAATAAGAACTGAAAACCCATGGTGTAGTTCTGCGAGTATGGCTGATGGTTTGAGTCGCTTGGAATATAGGCGATGCCTTGCCCATTATCCAGGGTTGGGTCCAAGTCGGGAAGGGTGAAATTGTACGGAGGGTAGCCGTTGTCCCAATACATCACGGGATTGAGCGAACTGGCTGAATAGTTGTGGCTGCCGTCGTATCCGTCAATGTTTGCGTATCCGAACTGGTTGGCGATAGGCGGCGAGTACATGATACCGTAGCCGCCGCGCATCACCATCCGAGAGCTGATCTGATAAGCAAAGCCAAAGCGGGGACCGAACTCCTTCCAATAGGTATTCTGGAAGGAGCTCCTGTGCAGATTGCTCGTGAAAATCAGTGCGCCGGGATAGCCGTTCGCTCCAGGATTGGGCGTGGTCGGGCCCAGACTCGAGGAGAGGCCTTGATTTTCGGTGATGGCGCCCACGATATCCCATCGCAATCCGATGTTGAGAGTCAGCCGGCGGCTGACCTTCCAGTCATCCGCCACATAAAACGCCGGATTCCAGACATGGGAGCTCGGGTTTACTGGAGATTCGCTCAGTCCGGCGCTATAGGGCGCCCCCAACAGAAAACTGGCGAAGGCGTTGCCGGTGGAGGCCAGTGCCGACGGGTCGGCCGTCTGGTCCGGGCTAAAGGTAAATGTGCCTGATGTGCCGCTGCGATAGTCTTGATCGTAGTAATACCTGCGGACCTCGACTCCGAACCTGACATTGTGCTTGCCATGTATCCAGGTAGTGTCGTTCTGCACGATGTAACTTCCGTTCGGTTCGACGCCCGCGTTGTTACGGCCCAGCGGATTCAGGGAACCACCTTGATAACTGGTGCCGGTAAATTTAATAAGCGGGAAAGTAGTTTCTTCCACACCGTCCAGGCCTATCTTACTCGGCCAATCCTGTCCCAAGGTAACGGAGCTGTTCGCGTTTTTAAACCGGTTGTACCCGAAACCGAAGTGGTTCAGAAATGTCGGACCGATGACCCAGTCTTCCGTTACCCGGATCATGGTTCCAAGGATATCTTGCAGCGCAAAATAGCCGCTCGCGCTTCCGGGAATGGGCTCATAGCCGTGGCCCGCCCCGTTATACCTCAGGCGCTCATTGGAGTTCACAAACACGGCCATGCGATTTTTCGCGTTGATTACGTGATCGAGCTTGCCGGTGTAAGTGTTCAAGTCGAACCACGGCTGGTTGGCGACACCGGGGTAATTGCGGAGCATGGTCGGCAGCAGCGGGTTGGGAATCGGGGCGAGTGTCAAAATGTTTTCCGAAACCTTGCTGATCTCCGACTGCGGAATGACGTTCCCTGGGAACGGTGTCCGCGTGTAACTGCCATCTGGCAGTTGGCTGGTGCTGTGCGGATCGTAAATGGCGCCGAAAACGGCGGGGTTGCCGTCGCCATCAGTTATGGCCGTTCCCGATAGCGGATTGCCCGTAAATGCGGGATCCAGCAAGGCGGAGAAATCGCCGTTTTTAAAAGCCGTGGTGGGAAGCGTGCGCAGCGCGGTGGGACTGTAATTGCGCTTGCGATCGCCCTCATAGCTGAAAAAGAAGAACGTCTTGTTCTTGCCGTTGTATATCCTTGGCACCAATAGCGGGCCGCCGAAGTCGGCCCCAAAGCTATTCTGGTTAAATGGCGACTTACCGACGCCAAAAGCGTTATTGTCGAAGGAATTCGCGTTGAGGGCGTTGTTCACCAGGTAGTCATACGCGGTGCCGTGGAATTGGTTGGTCCCGGACTTGATATTGAAGTTCGCAACCGCAGTCAAACCACCGCCGTACTGAGCGCTGAGCGCGCCCGTCTGCAGGGTGAACTCGCTGATGGCATCCACGCTGGGCTCAAACTCATCCGCATCGCCGGCGAGGTCTGCGCGCCCGATCGACATGCCCTCGATCAGAATCTCGTGCGAGAACTGCGCCCCCCCGTTGATGGTTCCCTGGAAGGAGTCTCCTACCGTGCCGGGCAAGCTGTTAAAGATGAAAGCCTGGATCTGCCTTTGGCCGTCGTCATTGCTGTCGATGGGCCAGGCGTGATAATCCTCGGCCGAAACGGAGTACGCCAGCTCGGAAGTCGCCGTTTCCAGGTGCGTGGCTTCCGCGCTGACCTCCATACTCTGGCTAACCGCACCCACCTCCAGTTTGAGGTTTGCGGTCACCACCGTGGCGACCGGCACTTCCACGGGTTCCATCACATCTGTCTTGAAACCCGATGCCGTCGCCGAGACGCGATAGGTGCCTGGCGGCAGGTACGGGATACGATAAAGCCCCGAATCGTTCGTCACAGCTTTGGATTCGACTCCAGTTTGTTTTTCCGTGACGGTAACGTTCACATGCGGAACGGCCGCGCCGCTGGCATCCGTGACCAAGCCTGTGATCGCGCCGCGTTCGCCCTGAGCAAAGAGCGACGCTGCCAGGCACAGCAAACCCGCCGGCAGAACGGCCAACCCGAATACTGCCTTCCTCATATGTTTCGTCCTTTCGAAACAGTTGGTGGCGATGTTCAAAGACCCAACCAGATCTGATGCCCTTTATATACGAGCACAATACCGATGTCAAGGCCCGATCCTCTTATGAGCCCGACTATTGCGCCAAGGATGGGCATGGCCATGGCGCTAGCCGCCGCACAGCAGCGCACTGGAAGAAGGCATCGCGAAGTTTCAGCGTGGAGATTTCGCCGGAGCCGCGCAGGCGCTGCTCCGGGCCGCGCGGGAGCGGCCTTCCGACGTGCGTATCCGCACATATCTTGGCATGGCGTATGCTGCTCGTTGAAATTTATCAGGAGTTGGGTAGACACAACGACGCGTGGTTGCCACTGCTTCAGCGGCGGCAAGGGTCTGTGCGGATTGCAATGCTCGCCGTCGCCAGAGCCGCCCAGATTGCCATCGCCTGCTACGGTGGTAATGATGCCAGCGGGCGAGACGCCCACGGGGAACCCTCGGGCCGAATGTTTGTGCTCCGGAAGCTCAAGCTGTGAACGAATCTTGCTCGGGTTCCTCAGTAAAGAACATCCGCACATGCGCAACATCGCGCTGGTCTCTGACGTGCATCTTCCCGTCTTTCCCCGGCGCCTAACAGGTTTCCAGTCGCCACCCCATTGACAATCGTGATTGTGAGCGGAAACGCCAAGGTCCTTCCAGAATTGGAAATCCTTGCTCTCGGCCTTTCCTCCCCATCCATACCGTCCGTCGACAATATCGACCGCATTCCCTCGAACAACTTGCAAACGGGCGCCGGCAGGAAGCAGTCCAATCGTGTGTTCCACATGCCAACTCAACATCGTGTGTGATGCGCCACGACGAATTGCATCACGCTGCTGCTCCTCTGTCCGGCGTGCAAAAACTATCTTCGGCTCCCAACCGCGCTTACGAAGGTCGACCAATATCAGCTCGACCTTGTGCTTGCGTCGTCAGAGTGCTACTCGGCGTGATCTTGAAGACCGTCCCGTGGCTGATGGCCCCGCCATAGTAGGTTGTCCCGTAAAAGTTCAAATTGGTGGCCCGGACAAGCGCGCTCTCGAGCGCGTAGCCGTCCGTACCACGCCGTTTGCGCGGACCAATTTCGCGGAGTTATTCTTATGACTCGCCGTTGGCGGAACTTCGAAGTCGATCACGGCGTGCGGGGGGCAGAACGTCATGAGCGATAAATGGTTTGCGCGGCCGGTGCTGTTCGTGGCGGACATCGACAGGTCCGTCGATTTCTATGTGAAGCAGCTCGGGTTCACACAACCGTGGCGATATGAGGAGGAGGGGAGGGCCTGGGTCGCGCAGGTCGACCGGCAGGGCTGCGAGCTCATTCTCTCTTCTCAATGGCCCGATAAAGTGGGCAAGGGCCTGATGTTCATCTCGCTCGATGTCGGCGTACTGGATGCCTTGCGAGCGGAACTGGAAGGGCGCGGCGTGGATGTGAAGGACGAGCAGTGGGGCTACCGGCTCATGGTCATCGCGGACCCGGACGGCAACGAGCTCTACTTCCCATATCCCGACGTCGCTTGCCGCCGGCTTCCTCATCACGTCGAACCCTAAGCAGCCGCGCTGAGGGCTAAACCCTACATACATGCCGTCAACCTTCGAGATGAGGAGGTACATTCTCGCCGGCCTGCGTGTCTGGCCAAAAACAGTGACTTCTCAGTCCAACATCTCCAAAACCCCTTCAATTCCCTACATTCCAGGCAGCCCCACCTGGTGGGTATTACTGACCAACTTCCACCAGGAAATCGTCGCAGGTCACCGCGCCTGATCCTGGGCCCAGAATCGGCGCGCAGAACCGGAACTGGTTACCATTGATCCCGGTGAGAGCTGTCGGCTGGTACTTCAGACTGATAGACGGTGCGAGCGAACCGTCTCCAGCGCTTCTCGAATTCCGGCGCGTAATGTCGCACCCACCTCAGAATGGTCGTGTGCGCTATGCCTACGCCCCGTTCGCTCATCATGGCGACCAAGTCTCGATAACTGAGCTTGAAGCTCAAATACCAGCGGACGCACAGGACCACGATCTCCCGATCGAAATGCCGACCCTTGAACAGCTCCTCGACCGCTACGAATTGTGGCATCCGTCCATCATCGCGGAATCCGGCCGCGTTTGTAACCGAAGGTCTCACCTCCACATCCGGTGCAACCGGCGGGCGCCCCCCGATCCTTGGCAACCCGCGCCGCTTCCAGGAGTGCCCGGCAATCGTCGCAGACTTCCGCTAGTGCCGCCTAGTACCGTAGCGCGTAAAAGCTCTCGACGGGCGTGGTACTCTCGCCGTGGCGCCAACCAATTGGAGCCCGTAGAGACAGCAAAGGGGAAGACAACCTATGAAACGAATCGCTAACGTGCCGGACGAACTGAGAAGCAAGCCAGCATACGCTTTTCTTCTGTTGTATGCAACGACGACAATTGCTCTACCCGCACAGACTTTCACGCGGCTGGATTCATTCAATGTAGCCAACGGCGCCGACCCCACCGTAGCGCTGGTCCAGGCCGCCAACGGCAACCTCTACGGGACGACGGCCGCTGGCGGGGCCAAGGATCTTGGGACGGTCTTCATGATAACCCCGGGCGGTAAGCTGACGTCGCTGCACAGCTTCGACGGCACGGACGGCGAATCCCCCGCCGGAACGCTCGTACAGGCCAGCAATGGGGACCTGTACGGGACAACGTTTGCAGGCGGGGCCAAGTATGCTGGGACGGTCTTCAAAATCACACCGAGTGGCGCCCTGACGACGCTGTACAGCTTCTGTTCCCAGAGCGAATGCACGGACGGCTCAAATCCCGCCGCGGGGCTAATCCAGGCCACCGATGGCAACTTCTACGGAACAACCTGGACGGGCGGGGCCAACTGTGAGCCCGGTGGCTGCGGCACGATCTTTAAAATCACACCGACCGGCGAACTGACGACAGTATTCAACTTCCCCGGCCAGGCCGGGTCCAATTCGCCTTCCGCGGCGCTGGTGCAGGCCACCGATGGGGACCTATACGGCGAAACCACCAGCACAATCTTCAAAATATCCACCGGTGGCACGCTGACGACAATATACACCGGCGCTGCCGGCTTCTACCCAGTGGGGGGCCTCGTGCAGGCTACCGACGGCAACTTCTACGGCACAAACTCCGGTTCGGTTGAAGGCTTTTATGGGACGGTCTTCAAAATCACACCGAGTGGCGCCCTGACAACGCTGTACAGCTTCTGCTTCCAGGGCGGTCAATGCCCGGACGGGTATAACCCCAGGGCTGGGCTGGTCGAGGCCGCCAATGGGGACTTTTTCGGCACAACCTATTACGGCGGAGCCAACGGCGATGGGACGGCTTTCGAAATCACCCCGAGCGGCGCGTTAACGACCCTTTACAGCTTCTGCGGGCAAAGCCATTGCACTGACGGCAAATACCCCACTGCGGGGCTCGTCCAGGACACCAGTGGGGAGATCTACGGGACAACCGACTATGGTGGGTCTCACGGTCATGGGACGGTCTTCAGCCTGTCCCTAGGTCTGGGCCCGTTTGTGAAAACACAACCGCGCTTAGGCAAAGTGGGAGCGGACGTAAGTGTTCTGGGAACCAATTTGACCGGCACAAGCAGCGTCACCTTCAACGGCACGGCGGCCGCCGCTTTCACCGTGATCTCCCCCTCCCTGATCAGCGCCACCGTCCCCGCCGGCGCAACCACCGGCACGGTCCAAGTAGTGACGCCCAGTGGCACGCTTTCGAGCAACGTGCCCTTCCAAGTGCTGCCCTGAGTCGAATCGGCTTAGCGGAACCACCGTGGCCACATCATCCCGCTTAAAGAGCTGATGTAACCGAGGTAAGGCGCACATTTCTGCCGTTCGGATCGGAGCGTTCCGAAATCTCAGCTCCGTGTAGCACCGTCCCTTCGTTGGCAACGGGTAAGTTAGAGCGGCGGGAGTTTAGGCGCACCCGGTTCCGATCGTTTACATGAGGTCCAATGACTGGGCCTGCCCTACCACCAATTGGATCGGCCCTACCGGCGTCCAAATATGAGCCAGATAATAAGGATCAGGACAACCAGACCGCCGATCCCGCCTCCGACAGCCGGCCCCCCATAGTAGTAGCCACCGCCGCCCCCCAGAAGAAGCAGCAGGATCAAGATTATCAGGATTGTGCTCATCGCGAATACCCTCCGTAGGCGCGATAATCACTATACCGCCAATTGGGATGAGCACGTTGAAAATCATGAGCGCATCCTGTAGGATCGTGTGTCCGAAGCTAGATTCTGGCCGATTGAGTTCGAGGTCGGCTACTATGCGGGCCCGAGGTTGATGCGGCATCGGCTGGTGATCCCGATTCACGATGAGGTCGGTCGATTAGTGGGGTATTGTGGACGTTCGTTGGACGGAAGCGAGCCGCGCTACAAGTTCCCGGTGGGTTTCGCCAAATCGCAGTTGCTGTTTAATCTTCATCGTGCGACGGCCGCCAGGCAACCAACCGTCATCGTAGCGGAAGGCTTTTTGACTGTCTGAAGGTTCACCCGGCCGGCTTCCGCTCGGTGGTCGCACTGATGGGGTCGGTCTTGTCTGAGCGTCAGCCGATGCTTGCTGATCCGGCACTTCGGCGGGATCACCTTGATGCTAGACGGTGACCGAACTGGGCGCCAAGCCGGCATTGCCATAGCCGCCAGGCTGGCACAGGACTGCCGGGTAAGGACCCTCTGTCTCAGCGATCACGCTCAGCCAGACCAACTCTCTTCGCAGTGCTTGCAGGACATTGCCCGGAAGCCATGCTCGCCCATCGGACGCCCGAAGCGGGTCGTTAACCGGGACCCGCCAAACGAAATGCCGGGAGGCCATAAAACTCACCACTGAGCCTGCATTTGTAATAAATGGTACAATTCTTAGGTCGATACAGACCATCTAGGCGCTCCGAATGGAACGAATCCTACCTTCCTCGTCACTATAGGAGTATGACGTCCACATGAAGGGCCGGTGTGTTTGCGGTTCTTCGACCTCGATTACCCGATTGGGCGCCCTCGACCTTCGATCCAAGTACCGCATTCGTATGATGGTTTCGGCATATACTGTATTGGGCCGAATGGTGAAATGGCGCTGACTCTACGAGGAGTAAAAACCCGCTACGAGGTGAGGAAGGTTATCGAGCGCGGCGGCATGGCCGTCGTGTACGAAGCCTACGACAAGGTCATGAAGCGTCCCGTGGCGCTCAAAACACTCCTCGATCTCACGGATAGCAGGGCTCTGAAGCTTTTTCAGAAAGAATGTGACGACCTCGCGTCGCTAATTCATCCGAACATCGTTGAGATCTATGACGTCGGACAATTCGAAGACGAGGGGGTTACCAAACCCTACCTCGTTATGCCTCTCCTTCCTGGGGTTACCCTGGACAAGCTCATTCGCACCTCCAGTTCGCGCTTGACTGTGGAGCGGTGCGTCGACATCTTCAGCCAGACGTGCCGCGGTCTACAAGCGGCTCACGAACGAGGGCTCATCCATCGCGATCTTAAGCCCAGCAACATTTTCGTAATGAACGATGATTCCGTCAAAATCATCGATTTCGGGGTGGCGCATCGCCTGGACACCATTCAGACTAGCGGCCGCAAAGGAACGCTCCTCTATATGTCTCCGGAGCAGATCACTATGAAGCCCCTCACGCCGGCTTCGGACATCTTCTCCCTTGGTGTCGTTTGCTATGAGGCGCTCACGCTCAGACGACCTTTCGAGCGCTCTGACGAAGACGAGATTGCGGAAGCAATTCTGAAGTATATACCTCCTCCAGTCCATGAATTGAATCCCTCGATTCCGATGGCGCTGAGCCAAGCCATCCATAAAGCAATAGCGAAGGAGACCCGCCATCGATACCGATCGGCGAAGGAATTGGGAGATACCTTTCAGAAGGCGCTTCACAATGAGCCCATTGAGATTTTCAATCCGACCCGCTTGCGACCTCGCTTGCAGCAAGCGCACGAGGCCTATGACAAGAGCGATTACGATTACGCGAGCGAAATTATTGGTGAGTTAGAGTCTGAAGGCCACGTAGACCCGGAAATCAATGAGCTGAGAGGGCTCATTGACAGGGCCCGGATGGAGCGTCGAGTGTCGCAGCTCATCGAGACGGCACGAACTCGCATGGACGAGCAGGAATATCAGCTCGCGCTGCAGAAGATCGATGAGGTGCTGCAGCTCGACGCGAAGAACACGCAAGCGCTGGCGCTCAAGGCCAAAATCGACACCCGGCGCACCGATCGGGATATCGAGGGGTGGTTTGGCATCGCGCGAACGCACATTGAGAATAGGGCGTTCGGCCCGGCTCGGGAAGCGCTTCGCCGCATTCTCGAATTCCGTCCGCGTGAACCGAAGGCGGCACAGCTTCTGTCGGAGGTGGAACGCCTCGAGCAGAATTATCAACGCCTCAGAGGCGAAAAGGAAAGACTGTACCGGGCGGCCGTGGAAGCCGAGCGAGCTGGGGATCTCAGCTCTGCTTTGAGCAAGCTCGATCGCCTTCTCGATCTCGACAAGCAGGCGCCTGAACCCTCTCTAACGGGAAAGTACCAGCAGGAGTACGAGAAGGTTCACTCCGAGCACGAGTCCTTGAAGGCAGCGCGATCCGAGGCGAAGCAACTTCTGGACGATCAGAAGTTTTCTCAAGCGCTGGCGATTTGCGAACAGTTTCTGACGAAATATCCGGCCGACACTCTTCTGCAGGCCCTCAAATGGGATATCGAAGAGAAACATCGGCAAGCGGTGTCCACCCGAATCGCCGAAACGGACAGGCGGGTCGAGGCGGAGCCGGATCTGGACCGCCGCGTCAGCATACTCGAACAGGCGGTGAGCGAGAATCCGGGAGAAGTTTACTTCGAGCGCTTATTGCAAAATGCGCGCGATAAGCGCGACGGGGTTAACACCATCGTCTCGCGGGCCCGTGCCTATGAAGAGCGCGGGCAATTCGGCGAGGCTCTGGGGCAATGGGAGATGCTTCAGGCCATCTATTCTCGTTATCCGGGTCTGCGCCTTGAGATTGAGCGCCTCGGCAAACGCCGTGAACAGAGCCGGCGCCAGGAGTCGAAGTCCCGCTGGGTTGAGCAGATCGATCAGCAGCTCGATGCCGGCGATTTCTCCCGCGCCCGGGACTTGTCGCAAAAGGCGTTACTGGAGTTCTCGGAAGATGCGGAGCTTCTGGAGTTGGGCCGCTTGGCGCAGCAGGGGCTGGAACGCCGCGCTGAGGCACAGAGTCTACTTGCTCTGGGCCGGCAAGCGTGTACAGAGGGCCGGTTTGAAGAGGGACTTGAGCAATTGCGGCGCGCGCACGATCTTGATAATAACGACAATCAAATCCGGAACGCACTGGTTGAGACGCTGGTGGAACAAGGACGCCGGCTGATGGAATCGGACCCTCGTTCCGCCGACGAACTGCTGAATCAAGCCCTGGTATTGGAGCCCAATCAAGCGCTGGCAATGGGTTTGCTCCGAATGTTAGCCGACCAGCGCAAAATCGAGACCATAGACCGCGCGCTCGCTCAGGCCAGGCGTCATCAAGCCAGCGGCGAACCCAGACAGGCGCTCTCCGTCATCAACGAAGCTCTGGCTGGTTATCCCGACGAGCAAAGACTGCTCCAAATCCAGAATTCGCTCCACAGGTCAATTCAAGATCTTCGCCGGCGAGACCTCGATCAGGCGAAACGGATCGCGCGTGAAGTAGATACCGCCAACGACTTGAACGGCGAGCGCCGCGGCCAGTTCGCCGACCGGCTCGAACGGTACATGACCGAATACGGCGATGATGAAGAGTTTCGCGACGTCGTGCACTCCGCCAAGCAACGGCTGCAAACCATCGTCGACTCTCCGCCCGACGGGCGCGCCAAGCTCGCCCGCCATTCATCCGATGCCGATCAAGCGGATGCTGCTGCCGTGTCGGCTGGGGATCGTAGTCGCCTTCAGATACCGCCAATTGCCGGGTCTGGCGTAGCACACAATACCTATCGAGCGGCGTCATTACTCGCCCGGCGGGCATGGTTGGGTTTGCGTGGTTTAATCCGACCTTGGAGCAGTAAGGAGCTTCTCATTGGCGCGGGCACCGCGGTTGGACTGCTTGTCCTGCTTTGGGTTGCTCTGCACTTCCTTAAGAACCCTCCCAAGCCTACCCCGGTTGTGGCCACCGAAGGCTCTGTCACGATCACCACAGTTCCCGCCGGTGCCACGCTGTCCATCAACGGCGACGAAGCTGGCACTTCGTCGGAAGCCGGGACAATTCGGCGTCGCCCCGGAACTTACAATTTGGAAGTCAGGCTGCCCGGTTATCAGCCGGTCCGACAGAGTCTGACGATTCAACCAGGAGTTGCGGCCCTCACCGCAATCAAGCTCGTTCCGGAGCTGCCCATACTGTATGTCGTCGGGCCCTCGACAATCTACGTTGATAACGATCCGCCGAGCGAGGCCCACGACGGCCGTTTCCAACTGCAGCTCACCGTCTCGGATCATATCGTGCGGGTGGTGATGAACAAATTTAGCGAGCTCTCATTCAAAGTTCACGTAGACACCGACGGCTTACCGGTTGTATCGGAAATAAGCGCGCGGGAAATGACCCCATTGATCGTGAACAACTTTGGTCCCGTGACCAAGATTTACAGCGGCAGTAAGATTCCGGTGCCAGTGCAGATGAATGGTCAAAAAATCGGAGACCTGAATCTCGACGGTATGGATCTCCCTTTGCTCCCGCCGAATACCTACGATCTTTTGATTGGCGATGGCAAGGACGCGAAGAGTCGTACGATCGAGATCGGGCCAGCGCGAACGATCACCGCGCTGCTGGAGGCGGACCCCAATGTGGGCGCCCTGCTGATTCAGGCGAACGAAGATGGAGCGACCGTGATTCTCCTTGCTAACGGGAAAGAGTTGGCCCGGAAGGTCGTCCAGAACCATCAGGTTAGATTCGCAAATCTACATGCACGCGCCTATAACGTTCAGGTACAGAAGGACGGCTATGAAGGGGAAGGCGAGAAACCGGTGGATGTTGTTAAGGGTGCGGAAACACCGTTATCCTTCGAACTGCACCGCAAGGTGACAGCCGGAACCATTCACGTCCAAACCAGTCCCGGGGCTGACGTGTTTCTGGATAATGAGCAGGTGGGTTCGGCCGAAGCCGACGGGATGTTCGTGATATCCGGGAGCCGACCCGGGTCGCATAAGGTAGAAGCTCGACTCAAGCTCTACGCAACTCGCGCGACCTCGGTCAGCATCGGAGACGGTGAAACCAAGGCTATCGAGCTCGTGCTATCCCGCAATCCTGGCACAGTTAGCATCCAGCGAGAGCCAGCTAGCTCTGTGGTTACCTATCGACGAACGAACGACACTGTGGAGAAGACGGCGGCAGAAAATCAATTAACACTGCCCGAGGGCACCTATCTGTTTACGGCGACGGCGCCCGGGCATCTCTCGAATTCGCTGACCGTAGTAGTACGTGCCGAAGAGACCGCACCGGCGGATCTGAGGCTGTCCGCAGTTGCACAGCCGGTTCCTAGTGATCCGATGGGAAGTTCTTGGGAGAAGGGCCTCTGGACCCAGAGCCAAGACTGGTATGTGCACAAAGGCGATAGTTTCATCGGAGTCACTCGGCCTGGACCGGCTACTATCGAGTTCGTTGCGGCGTTGTCGGACTCCGGCATTCTCGGGACTGGTCACAAGCTCGTATGGGCAACCAGCTATCTCAACAACCGGAATTATGTGCGATACGAACTGAGTGACAAGAATTTGACGATCACCACCTTCAAAGACGGCAGGGGCGTGAAGTCAACTCCGAAATCAGTCAAGCCGGTGGCGAAGTACGCGATTCGGCTGGAATGGCGGCCTGACTCCATCATGGTGAATATCAATGGTGAGACCATCGCAGAGGTCAAAGGCGAATTCCAAGGAGGAAGGTTCGGCTTTCTTCAGAACAAGGAAGTCCGGATGCAGAATTTCCGGTTGGAGGCTGGGAACTCACGTATGTGAGTATGGGACGTACCACGATGGACGTCGATCAACAGACAATGCGTCGCGCTGTTGAAGACGGGTTGACATTCACTTCTTTTGAGGCTAAACAATTCCGAACCGCAAGAACAAATCCAGCAAACGGTACTTCACGCGTATGTGCGCGGCGACAGGCGCCGGCGCAGCCGCGCTGACGATCTGGGCGCTAGGCGGCACAGGTGCTGGGTGCCTTGGGCGATCGGCGGCGGCGCCGTAGCCGGAGTGGGCGTTAAGTCGGCTTGTTGCGTGGTGTTGAATCGTTTTAAGAAATAGATACGGTCCGCAACACGGCGCTTCAGCGTAAGCTATCGTCGGGGCACGAGCGGTCGACACTTAGCAAGGAATCCTCCACAGGGGTTTGGGTTCCGGCTCGAATCGGCCGCCGATTTGATCAAAAGTAGGACTCAATGGCTCGTGAGAGACGATGAGGATGCCTTTATCTTCGAAACTCTCACGGATGTAGACCGATGCGCCACAGGACCAGGTGTGCAACTGCTCATAGGTTGCTGAACACAGACTTTTGCCGTCGAGAAGGGGCACATAGAACGGATAGCACGTAAATGATGGATCACTAATCGCTGGTAGCAAAAGCAAAGTGGCCTTTTCGAGAAAGGTCTCGGGATCATCTGCTGTTAGGATCTGGAGCACAGGCCCGTAAGGCAACATCGCGCTAAAAGCCTGCAATTTCATCTGTAACGAACTGGTGATACGCACGATCTGGTACATCAGTGGCCGGAGCTTCTCGCCCGGAACGGCATTCATAAATTCGTCACGAGTCCAAATAGAAGGCGGATCGCGGTCTGGCCACACGCCCAGTCCCACCTCCGGGATCCAGCTTGGAGCGCTCTGTGCATAGACCCGTCGACAATTCTTGTCGTCTAATTGTTCAACCTGAAGGAAAGTTTCGGCAGACAAGCTTCGACCGTTCGTTAATAAGGTAGCGACTCTACCTATTAGGCTCGAAACCACGGCTCGCTCGTCTTCTGGGATAGGAAACCCAGAGACGCGCAGCAGAACTGCATCCCACGGCTCAGGCAGCGTGATTCTATGAGCTAGGAAGATACTCCGCTGCATCAGCGGCACCCTATAGACCCTCACTATAGACTAAGCCTTCGCCCCGCATCTTTTCTACTAAGGTTATCATTTCGGACTCCATGTCGTCCTTGGTGGCTAGTACTATGCCACGGTCGGTAGGGCTTTCATTGATGTAAACATCAAATAATTGGAACCACTTGTCAAATTCTTCAGCAGCCAGCTCTAAGAAATTTCCAGCGCTGAGAAGCGGTACAATAAAAAGAATCCCCCTAAATTGTGGGTGATGTTCAAGACCGGCTCCAAAGAGCTGTTTGCTCTTTGCCAAAAAGCCTTCCAGAAGCGCAGAGCTCCTGGCCCGTGTTCGATCCGGGTCAAAGTTTTGCAGAACACTACGGAACTGAGGGTGCTCGCGGAGCCGAGGAGAGATCTTGAATTCCGGGAGCTTCGCGACCTCTTCGTTACGGATAAACTCGATAGTCAGGCCGCCAGCACCAAGAAATAGCTCGCATTGCTTCTTATCTGATTTTTCCCGGAACCAATAGCAATAGTCAGCAGTGAATTCATTGAAGTCGAACCGCTTCCGTCCCTCCTGGATAGCTATTATGTCTTCAGAGGTCGGCAAACACGGGAGGTCACTGCCAGGCTTACGACCAAGGCCGATAATTGGGCTGAAGTCGCCAACCGTCTGAAAGAACAGATCCTTCAAGGCCCCTTGGAGAAACTTCATCTGAATGAAGACATGAGGCCGCAAGCCATAATTGCTCTTTAACCTCTCCGAGAAACTCTCAAAAAAGTTCAACAGCCAGAGGCGTTGACCGGCGGCAACCGGGAAACGATCGACGGGTATCCAATACAAATAAAACTGCTTGAGGCCATCTGCGCGACGCCAAGGAAGCAGGTCACGCCGGGAGGTTGTCCGCAACTATTGTCTCCTCACAACACCTGATTCGGCCCTAACATAGGACTGCCATGAATCTCTACTGGGATCCCTGTATACAAGCCGCCGATGTCTATATTCATAGCTTGCACCATATTATTCAGGGCGCAAACTTTATTTGCAAGAGCAGCAAAGTTGTCCTCAATGCCAACTTCCTTCTCTTCTGTGACTTTTATTTCGTTGCTAACTACTTCAATTGTATCATGCAATACTTTTAGCTCGAAGTGCATTACTTCAAATTCTAACTTCAGCAAATCTGCTTCCAGCGTGAGAAGATAAACTAAGGTAATATTTTCCGCCTGCTGAGTTATCGTCCCAGTAGAATCGTCGCTCTGTTGATTATCTCCATAGACCCGGCTGTGAGTTCCCAGCAGTGTCTCATTCCGGACCGTGTTGTTCAAGACGATGTGCGGCCCGATGATGTTCTGATAGCAGCTCTCAACGAGAGTCTCCTTGTGTTTGCCTACCACCTTTATAGTCTGGTTTTTGGCGATATTCTCGGTGTGGTTGCCGTTGATTTCGTACCATTTATCGCCGTGCACCAGTTCGCATTGAGCGCTATTTGTGCCCGCCAGAGCGGCGGGAGTAGTGATCGCTCTCCAGGAAAGCGATCTCGAACTCGGCAGGGTGTGGTCCGTCTTCGGATCCGCTACCTCGCGGTCAATCTTGGTCTTGCCATTGAAAGTGCTCATGGTTTACTTCCGTTTCCTCCGCTGGAACTCTGGCCGGGTCCTTTATCCCCCACTTCCTTGGAAACATACTTGCTCACGAAATGGATTCTCCCGTTAGGCGCACTGAGAAAAATGTCTCCATTTTCCGAGTGCAACGTGATCATGGACCGCCCGGTCTCATCCGTGTTTTCTATCATCGACAACTTCAAGTACTTAGGTGTGGCCAGGGCAATCGATTCCTTTCCTGGCTTGTCCACAAACTGCATTCGGTGACCGCTCTTGGTAACGATGCGCTTGACATCGTTTGCTTCCAGCTCCCCGCCCCAGAATTCCTGACGCGGAGCCAAGTCCACGCCGTTCCAGACACACCCCAGCACCAAAGGCCGTTCCGGATCGCCATCCTCGAAGGCAACTACCACCTCATCGCCAACCTCGGGCATGAACATGAATCCCCGATCCGAGCCGGCATGCGGCGTCATCATCCGCGCCCAATGAGCGGGAGCTTCGTCCTGCCAAAAGTATTGCACCTTAATGCGCCCCATTTTTTTGGGGTCGTTATGCTCGACTACTCGAGCCGGAACCACACCATACCACGGCTTCATCACTGGCGTGTCCTGGCTAGTGTAGTTCTTCCACGGAGTACAAGTGAACTGGTTGGTATACCCAGCTGGGTCCCAGCTATGGGCGACGTGGGTGACTCCGTAGGCGCCTTGTGCATCAAGAATGCCTTCTATCTGAACGGTATTGCCTGGAAGCAGTTCACTGTTCAGACTCTCACCCACGCCAGTAACGCTCGCGCCAATCGAGCGAACGCTCTCTTTCTTGAGGAGCTCTTTATACTCATCCAGAGTCACCACGCGGCTGCGTTGGTGCAAATAGGCCGCCGGCAGGTTATCCTTCGAACCTTGCTTTACCGCGTCCACCAACGGCTGGGAGGAGCCGAAGAACTGTGGTTCATCGCTCACGGTCTCGTAAGCGTTGCTTTGCATCTCGTGGAAGTTGTAATGGGCGCCATCAAACGCCGGTGGCGCCAACGTTCCCTTAACCGAAAACCCACGTAACGCTTTTTCGCCGCTCTCTCGACGCCAGTAGACCGTGGCCCCTTCCTGAAAGCTGTCCAGAATCTCGATACCGTCCGTACACGGCCGGATCCAGCAGCCATGATCGTCGGCTAGGCGGTGCAGAAACTCGAAATCGGACTCGCCCCATTGAACATAGTTCAAAGGACGCCGGTCCTTACACGTTACCTTTGCCTGTAGGCTCGAACGGCCGGCAAGCTGAGTGGCGATATCGGCTAAAGTCTTTTCCTGGTAATATGCGTGCCGCGGAGTGACATCCATTTTGAAGGAGTGGGTCACTCCTTGAAGGAGTGCTGTAAAACTGCCCGACAGTTCATAAACCAGTTCGACTTCCAGCACGAAGCCATCAAACAGCACGCGCTCTGAAAGGGCCTGCTCAACCTCGATCACCTGGAGGCTCTTACCCAACCATTCCTCGACCGTGATGGAGGAACTTGTAGCGGCTTCGAGGGCGGCCGCGGCCAACGAAGAGAGACGTTGGTCCTGCGTGTGCCGGCACTCCGCATGACACCTCCAGTGATCGTTGAGGGCTTGGGTAATGGACACGTGCTGAAGGATTATATCCCTGACCAATTCGCCGTTGATTTTCAGATTCAGGTAACCGGCTGCCATAACAAGCTCTCAGTCTATACTACCTTTGATATGAGCGGGTACAGGGTCCAAGGCGTACGGATACATGTAGTATCCGAGCAGTTTTCCCGGGTCCACGGTTCCATGGAGAGTTCCAGTTTCGGGGCGGGAAAGTGAAGCGCTGTCCCGGATCTCGAAATGCAGGTGGTATTCTTTGGGATAGTGCCGAGCTTCTGCCTCCCATCCGCTGATGCCAGTATGGCCCAGGACCGTCCCTTCTTTCACCCACGCCAGACCGTGCGCGGCGCTGGACAGATGGCCGTACAGGGCGTAATATCGTTGTCCTTGTTGATCAAACTTGAACTGAAGCAATAGCCCATAGCCCTTTACGGATCCTCTCCACGTGACCCAACCGTCGCAGATGGCGTAGACCGGCGTCCCGATGGGAGCCAGCAAGTCCCACCCTAAATGGCGACGGGCGTGGCCGGTTGCACGGTCAGTACGAACAGCTCGCCCACGAGTGCCGGCCCGCGGCTTGTAATTTCCGAAACTATAGATACGAAGCCTCATCCTGGTCAGAGGGAATCGCATCACGCACCTGACTTTCCCTTCCGGTCGAACCCCAACCGCAACGAACACGCCCCCGCCAAATCCACTCGCGAACCACTCCTCAAACGCACAGGCTTGCCCGGCTTGATGCGCCGTTTATCCACAAACGTGCCATTCGCGCTCTTTACATCGAAAACATAAAACTTCAATCCGCGCCGATGAATTTCGCAGTGGAAGCGCGAAATCAAACGCTCGGCGTCTTGCACTACCACTTCGTTCTTGCTCCCGCCATCCTGCTTCACCGCGCCGATATGCAAGACGTCGCCGGCGAATTCAAATCGCTTGCCCTGCTCGGCGCCAGACACAATCTCCAGGTACGCTTGTTTCTTTCCGCGACCTGCCAGCAGCAAAGCCGCCAGCACGCTCAGCCCGGCAACGGCAGCGCCTGCAAGAGTATACCAAAACCGTTTCTTATCCAAAAGCTGTTTATCCACCCGCGCCGACAGGACTTTTGCTTCGGGGTCATCCGGAGAGATTTTCCGCACTGCCGCTAATTGAGCCGCCGCGGTCTTCTGATCACCGGCCACCAGCGCGCTTTCTGCTTTTTGAAGCGCGTCGCGCCGCGCTTCCTCGGTCGCCTGCGTCAGGTCGGTTTGCTGTCTCGCCGCCGTCTCCTGCTGAGATTGCTGCGTCCTGGACTTTTCGATCTCCCCCTGAGCGGATTTCAGCGCATTGTAAGCGACCAAGTTGGTGGGATCGAGCTTCAGGATTTCCGTGTTGATCCGCACTTGCTCTTGCGGGTCGCTTGTTTTCAGGCTGTCGGCCGTCAGCTCGCTGACCTTCGCCCGGCGCGCACTTTCCTCGGCCTGCCCGGGAATCTGGACAGGAGCGGCCGCACCAGCTCCAGGCACCGCCGGAATAGCAGGCGGGGGAGCGGCCGAGGCCGATGACTGTCCCGGCGCTGCCGGCCCCGCACCCGCGCCGGGCTTGCCGGCATCCGGCTTCGGGATTTCCGCAACGACGCCCGCCTTGGGTAGCGACTCTGCATTGATATTCTTGAATTCGAAGATGCTCTCTGGATCGTGCGCCAGAGCGACGGTCCCCGCCGCGGTCCGCGCGATTCCGTCAGGCCGCTTATCGTCGTAGTCGTTGACCAGGTATCCATCTACCCAAACCGCGATATGCCTTCCATACGCCGCAATCGTTTCCGTTGAATAAGCGTTATCCTGGCCGACTGCCTTGCGCGCCTCCTGGAGCTCCCTCAGCGTCCCTGTCGGCGATTTATCGTCGTTGTGAACCAGCAGCTTGTACCCTGACTGGTATTTGCCCGGATCGCCGCGGAACAGGATGGCACCCTCCGGATGATGTTTCTTGTCCTTCGAGTCCACGCGCACCTGCAACTGCAGAATGAAATCTCCAAATTGTTTTTGGGTCTCCAACTGGTCAGGTCCGTCTTGCACCCGAATCGACCCCTTTTCGGCCGCCCATATCGCCGGTTTTGGTTTTGATTTGATCGGAATCAGCTTTGACAGTTTGGATGGCTTTGAAGGGGGAGCGGCCACCTGCTTCCAACCGGCCAGATCGGCTCCATCGAACAGAGAGTCGAGATCCAACGGCTTCAACCGGAGATTACGGAATTCAATATGCGCCCCCGGCTTGGACTGTAGCCGGATGTATCCTGTTCGAAACCGGGCATCTTTGCCGTCAAGAACCATGGCGCCGTCCAGGTGAACTACAAAGTGATCGGCATTTGCCAGCACTTGCAAGCTTCGCCATTCGCCGGAGCGGGGCGCTCCTGGGGCTGCCTTCAAAATCTCCGCGACGCTGCCAGCCGGATAGTCTGGATTGCGGTCGTCGATCTGAAGTTTGTAGCCGTCCTCCTCTTTGGTCTGCTTCTCCCACCGCATGAAAATACCGTCCGTCGCGGCCCCGCTGACGCGAAACTCGCATTTTAGTATAAAATCCGCAAAAGCGCTATTCGTTCTGAGGTATCCGGCAGCCTCAGCATCGGATGTCAGGACACCATTTGCAGCCTTCCATTTCGCCGTCCCGTCGCTCGTCCAGCCGAACAAAGATTCCCCATCGAACAACTGAATCCAGCCATCCGCCGCTTCAGCCGGCGTAATCGCCTCACCCCGCCCCGGCAGCAGGGCCGCGAGAAATGCGAATACCATGGCTGCTCGCATAGCTGCCGCTCCAACCAGTTCAGGCCGCGGCCACCGCAGAGCCTTCGACGCTGAACACAAGCCCTTCCTGCTCCGAATAATTGATGCGCAGCTCCTGGCCGGCGGAAACGTCCCCCGCCAGCACCGCCGTGGCAATCGGAGAAATCACCAACTGTTGCAGAGTCCGCCCCACCGGTCTTGCGCCATACGCCGGATCGTAAGACTGCTCGCACAAATATTGGAGCGCCTCCGGCGAAACCACCAGCCCGATCTCGCGATCTTCCGCCATCTTCTTGCGCAGCCGGTCGATATGCGTCTGGACGATCCTCTGCAACTCTGCTTCTAAAAGTGCATTGAACGTGATCACTTGCGAGATGCGGTTGTATAGCTCCGGCCGGAGGTTCGCTTTGACCACTTCCAAAATGATATCTTTGCGTTTCTCGGAGTCCTCGCTCATGTCCATGGCCTCCCTTACCCCGAGATTGGACGTGAAGAGCACCAGCGTGTTGGAGAAATCGCAGAAACGGCCTTTGGCGTCGGTGAGGCGTCCCTCGTCCAGTACCGCCAGCAGCAAATCGAGAATCTCGGGATGCGCCTTTTCAATTTCGTCGAACAGAACGATCGAATATGGAGCGCGGCGCACTCTTTCCGTCAGGAAACCGCCTTCGTCGGATCCGATGAGCCCCGGCCGGGAGCCGATCAGCCCTGATACCGATCCCTTGTCCTTGTACTCGCCCATATCGATCCGAATCAGAGCTGTTTCATCGTCGAAGAGGGCTTCGGCAAGAGCCTTCGCCAGTTCGGTCTTGCCGACCCCGGTTGGGCCGACGAAGAGGAACGAATTGGGCTTGCGTGCCGTTTCCAGATCGGCCCGCATCCTCCGCACAGCCTCGGAGACGGCTCGCACGGCTTCATCCTGCCCAAATACCCGGTTGCCGATGTTCTGCTCCAGATTGAGCAGGCGGTCGCGCTCGCTTTCCAGCATACGTTGGATGGGCACGCCTACACGCTCGGCGATCACCTCGGCGATGTGTTCAGCCCTTACTTCCTCGGGCACCATTCCCCCGCTCGCGGCGATGCCGGAAAGCTGCTTTTCCAGGTCGTCACGCTGCTGCTCCAAATACTTCAGCGATCCGTAGCGGATCTCCGCGGCTCTGGTGACACTGCCCTGCGCCTCGGCGGATGCCAGAGCCGCGGTCTGTTCTTCAATTGCCTGCTTGGTCTTTTGCAAGCCATCCGAAGCGTCTTTTTGCGTTTTCCACTCCTGCACCATGGCTTCCACGCGGACCCGCAGCTCCTCGACTTCCTTGCGCAGCGCGGCCAACGCCTTTTGCAGCGACGGTGAACCCGCCTTCCCTTCGAGGGATTCCAGTTCGGCCTGCTTGCGAATGAGCAGGCGCTCCTGCTGATCGATGCTGTTGGGCTTAGACTCCTTTTGCATGCGGATGCGCGCCGCGGCTTCGTCGATCACATCGATCGCCTTGTCGGGGAGAAAACGATTGCGCAGATAGCGGCGGGTAAGCCGTATGGACGCATGCAGCGCCTCTTCGGAAAGACGGACTCCGTGATACGCCTCGTACCGCGGCCGGATACCGCGCAGGATCGCTTTCATCGATTCGTCGGTCGGCTCTTTCACGGCAACCACGTCGAACCGCCGGGCCAACGCCCCGTCTTTTTCGATGCGCTCCCGGTACTCGTCGAAGGTGGTTGCTCCCACGCAGCGCAGCTCACCCCGCGCCAGCGCCGGCTTCAGAATATTGGCGGCATCCATCCCGCCCTCGGTTCCTCCGGCGCCCACCAGGGTATGCAACTCATCCAGAAACAGAATGATCTCCCCTTTTCTGGCGCGAACTTCATCCACCACGCTTTTCATGCGCTCTTCGAATTCGCCGCGGTACTTGGCCCCGGCAACCATGGACGCCAAATCCAACGCCACCACGCGGCACTTCTTCAACGATTCGGGGACGTCGCCGGCGGCAATTCGTTGCGCCAGCCCTTCCGCGATAGCAGTCTTTCCCGTTCCGGGATCGCCGACCAGCACCGGATTGTTCTTGCTCTTTCGCAGCAGAGTCTGAATCACGCGGCGAATTTCGTCATCCCGGCCGACTACCGGCATCAACTCTCCGGAAGCGGCGACGGCCGTAAGATCGCGGCCAAAACGTTCGAGTACTTTCAACCCCGCGCGGGCCGCGGGATCCCCCGGCTTCTCGCCCAAGGTCTCGCGTGTGGAGGCGCGTGCGTCCGCAGCTTTCGACAGGCTCTCGCTGGTCAGCCCCGCCTCGCGCAGCTCGCTCCGGAGCTGGTTCTCGCCGGAATCGAGCATGGCCATGACGAAGTCGAGAGGCTCGGCCATTTCCGCGCCGCGCTGCTCCATCTTTTCGAACGATTTCTCAATCAATTCGCGAAGGGGCCGTGAAGCAACGGGGCGCCGTCCGGGCTCCAGCCGTTGCATGCCATCAACCTTATTGAGGCGGGCGGCCAGCATTTCGAGCAGCCCGGCGCAGGCGACACCGGCCTTTTCCAGGACTGCGGCGATCTGGCCATCCGTCTCGAGAACCACGTAAAGCAAATGAAAAGGCGTGATCTGCGATTGCTGCCGTTTCTCAGCCAGCAGCCGTGCACGTTCCAGCGCGTCCTCGTAGTTGCCCGATAGCTTGTCCAGGTTTAACGCCATATGATTCCTCTATTCAAGCCGCCTCCTGCGGGGCGGTGGCACATCCCGGTCAGGCTCGGGACGGCGTTCTCCAGGCCGTTCCTCAGGAGCGGCGACGCGATCCGGCCGCCGGGGTACATCCCAGGGGGCCGGCCGTGCCGGCGCCGCTGGTCTGCTATCCCGCACTCTCTCCACACCGGCGGGCGGCAACTCGGCTGAAACAGGATTGACGGGACTCTCAGGTGGGCGGCGCGCGGCCGGAGCTTCTTGCGCCGCTCGTGGCGCCTCTTCCGCGTAGAAGCGATGTCGTGCGAACAACAGCGCGGTGTGAATGGGATAGCGCGCCGGAAGGCTGACTCTCAAATCCGTTACCGTAGGCACATCTGGCGCCTCAAAATCGAACTCAAAATTGCGCTGCTCCGGCAGCTTGGCTTCGCACACCAGGTTCACGGCGGGGCGATGAAATCCGGCGCCTTCATTGATTCTGATCTCGACGTTGATCCGGGTGCCGATTTCGAGCTTCGCCTCCGGCTCGCAGGTCAGGATCAGGCGGTACCGGTCGCGTCCTTCCAGGCGGAGTTGGGCGAAGTGGATAGTCAGTTCGTCCGCAAAGCCCTGCAGCCGCGACGGCTTCGCCGCGAGCTTATACAGCACCTTCCCGCCGCCATCAAACACGAAGTTCATCGCCTCCAGAGAGGGGCTTAGGCGAAAGTCAATGTATTTGCCCTCGAGCGCCCGTTCCAGTCGGGACAACGCCGCCAGCGACTGCAAGGAAGAGCGGACTTCTACCCCAAGATCATCATGGATCTCGTATCTACGGGTGGCGGCCAAAGCCGCGCGCTGGCGCTCCATCGCGGAGACGAACTCCATCTCACCCGTGTCCTTAAGCATTGCAAAATACTGCTGAACCGGCGGACTCAGATCGAAGTACACGGCTGCACTGTGGACCAGCCGCCGGAGGTGAGCGAAGAATGACTGTGGCGTCTGCGTAGGGTCAAGAACTTCAAAAACGCAATCCTCCAGCGCTACCACCATGCGTCCCACGAAGTTCGCGGTTTCGCGATCGAGTTCGGTATCGATTCCCCGCTCCCGGAACAGTACTAGATACTGCTGCATTGCCCGACTCAACTCCGTGTATCGCTCCGACAGGTTCCTGATTTCCTCCACGATCCTTCTCCATCCCGCGATAAGTTCGCTGAAGCCGGCCATTGACGTGCAAGCGGGAATGTAGGACCTGTCCTTTTCGTATCCCGATCCGGTTTGAGGGCGCCGGATGCGCGCCACCGAGACGCTGTAAGGCGCCTGTTCGGCGGAGACCATCAGGCTGAGTTGATGGAGACTGCGGCGCTCGGTACGCATCTGCGGGTTGAATTCATCCACGAGGCCGTCAATGACTTCCTTTTGATGCGGGCTGCAGGTGACATAGATGCCAGTCTCCGCTACACCGTCCAGTTCCGATTTAAGAAATCGCCGGTGGATCGGCTGGTCCGGTGTTACCTCTATGATGCAACCGCAGGGGGTCAATGCCCGGCACTGTGTCACGGACACACTGATCGATTCCTGATCCTCTAAAAGAGTCACGATGGGATCGTGACGAACGGCTCCGCGCTCACTCTCGGGCAGGCGCGCGCCGCCCCCCACCAGGCCGAACGCATTGGTTGTGTATCGCAGGGCCCACAGGATAGCGGAATCAAAATAGCGTTCCTGCCGGACGAAGTGCTCCGGCGCAAGCAACATCCCGTGCTCCCAATTGACCGCATTCAGCACGATATCGTCGGGGTTCATGTTGCCTCCGCACGCGTGCGGTGGGAGTTTGAACCGGCCATTCCCATGCGCGAATTGACTCCCAGCCGCGCGTTGTCTTCCTCCATCCCAAGACGCGGGTTCCGGTTCGGATAATTCACCACCCAACTGATGCGATATCGCTGATAGCACGGTGCGCACAAGGCTAGCACCGCTTCAATTTCCCGACGTTCCCGTTCCCCATGAAATGCCCGATAGGTATCCAGGGGCACCGGACCGATTACCATTGTCAAACACTCCAGATTCTCCACGCGGTCGCCCAGGACATAGTCTCTGCCAAGCCGGCTCGCCTTGGCGCCTAAACGTGAGAGATCATCTTCGGCCATGTAACTGAACGCCGGCGTCCTGCGGATTTCGAGAAGGGGAAGCCTTAGCAGCGCCTGGAGCGCCAAACGGATGCCGGATTCCTTACCCGCGATACGGTGAAGATTTGGCAAGAGCAGCGCCAGTGCATACCACTTTTCTCTAGGCCATTCCTCCGGATTTATGCCAAAGAGCGCCAGCCACCGGCCACAGGCGGGCAGGTTGTCGCGACTCACGTCGAAAAGGCGCGCCCCCTGCCGAATCCAGTGTGCGGCCTTCTGCAAAGGATCATCGAACAACTCGACAATCTCTTGCGTTCCAGGCTCCGCCTCACCGCCGGTGTCCCACATTCCGGCCGGAAGTGCACGAAAGAAGCTGGGCCCGGCGATGGAAAGCGATACCGTCTCATCGGGAGTAATCGCGCTACCCGGTGCCGGCAACTGTGCCACGACCCAATAAGCCGGCCATCCTGGACCGGCCATGCGGATGGTGATGCGGCTGGAGGAAACGCCCATACAGGCCAACACATCCATGGCGGAGTCCAATGTGTGATGGAAACCGTGCGTCCCGCGGCAGAAGTCCGGCATGCTCAGAAGCGCGCCAGCCATTATTTCCACTCCACGTCGATCGCAAGTTCCATATCATACAGGAACCGCTGGCCGAGGTAGGTCTTGATCTCGTCAGTGAGTACGCGGCTCTCCTCGGAGGGATCGATAAAATCGTCGCGATTGAGATGCAGCGTGACGCGCTGTACGCGCTGGAGCCCATGAACGCCCCGGTGCAGGCCGGCGGCGAGCTCAGCGCCAAGCACGCGCCGATCGAACGCGCGCAAGGCGGTAACCAGATCGGTCCGCGTGACCAGGCGGTCGCGCGAGAGGACTGCGTCCGCAAAACGGGCGTGCGCCTCCGCAAATCCCTCCTCGTTCGTGCCGCCCGCCGCGGCAGTGAGATTGCTGATCCGGAGGCCGGGCGCTGGTTTGATGAAAGTCTGGACCTTGCCTGCCCCGACACCATTCGCTCGCGCGCCGCTGGTCACCCATAGCCGGAGATTGGCGTACGTATCCAACCGGTCGTCGAGACCGCGCGCAGGCGTCAGAACGATCCGTCCGTTCTCAAGCGAATAACGCCCTACCCCGGCGTCGAAGGAGGGCTGGAATTCGGGAGCGTATTCCGATCCGCACTCACCGAAAATTGAGATCGGCGCCACCAGATAGCTCGAGGTCCCAGCCTGCTTGCTGACTGGAATCGACGATCCGTGCTTATCGAAATAAACGGTTTGGTTGAAACAATCAACATTGGATGCGCTGATCGCATGAAGGTTGATTGAAGTGAGCGCAGTGTGGAGGTTGCCGATGCCGGAGGGCATCGAAATACGAATCCAGGCGCGCTGTTTAGACAAAAAACCTTGGGGGGCGCCAAACATCCGTCCGAACGCGGGCTCCATGGCTCGAGGACAGCGGCAAAGCAATCTCTGGTCCTGCGCAACCTCGGGAAAAACGAAACATTTGCCGGAATAGAAACCGTCCGGGAGCGCAGGCACTTCCAATTGGCCAGGGGCATTGGCGCCGGCTGGTTGGGCGTCTTTGATGAGCCATCTTAATACCTGAACCCCTCCGTTCGCGCGGCGCGGGCGAAGGATGCCTTGCGCCTCGAAGGCGCCATCCGGCGAGGCGAGGCACCAGTTTTCGGTGCGCAGCGCCCGTGCGATTCCAAGCGCTTGGGAGTTGATCTCAAAGAAAAAGGAGTGCCGCGTGAGGTGGCTGGCCGGGAGGTCCTCGATCGCCAGAAATATCGCCGGACACCCTCCCAGATCTGCCGCCACCGGATCGAGCGAGGCACGCGCAGTCCGGACATCGTCGGGCATGTCGATGCCTCCCATTAATTCCAGCGATCCGTTCTGATAGATTGCCGCAATCGCAATACGGGCGGTAGATACGACCATATCGGCATCCGTGGCGAAAACCAGCGTCTCCCCTGATTCGGTTTCCCCAGCCAATGCGGTCCCGGCGCCCAGGTGCTGCGTATGCCGATCCAATCCAAAACGGACGATCGTTTGGGCCGGGCGGGCAACCCGATTGGGAATGCTTAGCCCGTTGATCAGTTCATCGAGTAGGGCCAGGCGGATGCCGTCAGTGTCCGAGTAAAGTACTTCCAATTGGCGGGCGAAAGTGCGAAATAAAACCGCCAACACAGGGTCGGCGGCATCGACACTAATTCCAAAGTCTTTTAGCCGCCGCCGGAAGTCGTCCCGCAGTTTCTGATCGATTGCGGCGGCCGTCGGTGGTGACAATGGCATTGCGCCTATTCCCTTGATGCGATACGGAAAACCTGAGACGGCTGACCGCCGGAACTGAGACTTATCGCATAGACCTCTGAGTCCTCGCCCACAGCAGTTTCCCGAATGATCGATTCCACTCTATACTTATCGATACCCAAATCTGCCAATGCGCGATTCAACTCCTCCAGCGCCATTTTGGTCAGTTCGGGCCGACCTCTGGCTCCCTGAAAGTAGTCCCGGAGACCGAAATGAACGCTGCCGCGCCACGAGCCGTGCGGTGTCCTCGCCATAATTTCAATGAGCGAGAGAAGAGCCGACGGCTCGTCAAAGCGCCTTAAAAACCCGTTTTCGAAACGCACCGGAAATGCCACGAAAGACATTTATATCCCGTGTTTAGTACACCAGTTACCAATCCACCGGCTCAGCGACACAACCTCCTCGGCCGCGCGGCCGGTTCTGACCGCGAGCCAGAGCACATGAACTGACTTCAGAGATCGTGTGCTCAGTTACTTAGCTTGACCTCTTTGAAATTCTGCTGGTTCAACGACGGCTCGAGGTCTAGGACCAGCAAGTGATTCAGTCCGCCGTCCCCATTACCCATCGGGTTCGACGTTTGAAACCGGCTGATCCAGCCCTTGAACGAGTAGCTGCACAGGGCGTCTTGCTTGGCGTCGTCCTTCCAGTATTCGATTTTCATGTCCTTGATTTTGTCCCGAGTGACCACGTTCGCCATATCAAAGAGCTTCTTGATCGAGGAATTGGGCATGTTCTGGTCATCGTGCATATCCACGTACACGGTAATGTCGGTTCCCAGAGAGCCCATCTGTGGCATGCCGGAGTTGTCTTTGGGCGTGCTAAAGGTTACGTTCGCCGATACGGCATCAAATTTCGTGCCGTCGATAGTTACGGTACATCGATTTGGACTTGCCATGGAATCATCTCCTCTTAATAAGTGACGTTGCGGTTCTTTACGTTTCAAAAAACGGCAAAAAACCGCGACAAGAACTGCAGTATCCTTCTCCAGGGTCCAGCGGCCGCGCCGTTCGGCCTCTTTACTTTTTTGCCGATTCTCCCTTTGTAAACTCGGGAACGTCGATCTTCAGCGTAAAAGTCTCTGCCGGGCCGGTGGGCATGACCTCGAGCGTAATATCGCAGATCCCCTGCATCCGCTTGTTGGCATCCTTGTCCACATCCAGCTTGAACCCCAATATCGTCCCCTGTTCCACTTGTTCCTGGAGCAGTTTAATCAAGGGTTTTTCAATCGCCTCATCCATGAAATCCCTGGTCAACACCTGTCCCGCGACCTGCAACAGGTAGTGCCGGCAACACCGCTCCAGGTATCGCAGGATGCGGTAGGAGGTGAAGAACTTCAGCACGCCGTAAGGATCCTCGGCCAGAGTCCGGCAGCCAAAGAAGCATAGATGATTGTCCGCATCGCGAATGATCGGGATGAGCTGCCGCTCCATGCTGATGTGCTCCATTTCCCCGATTAGCGGCTCGATCCGGCACTTCTCGGCTCCAGACACCTGGCCGAACCGTGAGCCGATGGGACCTTGGGCGAGCCCCTGTGAGTCATCCGAACGCGCCACCGCTCCGGCGAATACCAGCGATGGTGGACCGTACAGATCGTCTCCGCCGTCTACCTCCTTTTCAAACCAGTGCTTGGGGCGAAGCTGGAGATAGCCCATCATCACCACATCGGAAGCCGCGCGATCCTCGGGCCGCTTCATGAACTCATACTTGCCTCCCGGCAAAAAATTGCGCTCGACGTTTCGGAACGACCGCTCGTCGTCGATGTCCGTGATCAGGAGCATGCCCCAGGTGTTGGCGATGTCTTCCAACTTCTCGCGGACGGACTGCGGAACCAGCCCAGGCGCCACCAGATTGCAGATATCGTCACGGAAGTTAAAGTTGTCGTTGCGTTTGCGGCAGAAATTCTCGATTGCCGCAACGTTCATACTGAATACGTCCTTCATCGCCTTGGTGTCGGCGTTGAAGACGAAGATTTGCACCGGTTTTCGGACCTTGCCGTCAGGCACTTTAGCGTTCTCGAAGAACAACATCAGTTGGCGGTAGCTCCGCTCGATTGGGCGTAGCTGTTTGAAGATCTGCTCGAGCAGGTCATCCCGCACTGCTTCGGCCTTGTCGATCTGGCCCTGCATTTTTTGCAGGGTGGCCTCGTAGGTGTCATCGAGGCTGAGCAGCGTGGTAAGGTCGAGGAGTTGCGCCAGGAATTCCTTGGCCGATTGAGGCGAGAAAATTGAGGCGATGTCGCGGGTTTCATCGATCAACCCTGGATGGAGGTCCGCAAAAATATCCTGGAGCAGCTCCCGCGCGGTGGATCCGCCAAGAATCTCACTGGTGCTTCGGGTCTTGGTCACTACGTCGTCAGCCATTACTGTTTCCTTCCGCTTCCAGCAACCTTCTGCAGTTCATCACGGAGACGGGCAAGCGCGCCGACGATCTCCTGCCTCTGATCGGGATTGTTCCATGCACGGCGGACCGCCGGCAGCTTCCAACGGTCCTTAATGCGGTACAGCAAATCAATGTTGTTCTTGAGATCTGCTATATCGTTGCGCAAATAAGTGACTGAGCCGTCCTCATTGCGCAATTCCTGTCGCATCTGAAGGTTTGCCGGGTCGAAATCCTTGACATTCCGGAATCGGAATTCGGCCTGAAACTCGGCTTCATCCTCGCCGGCGCGTCCCTTGAATTTCAGCTCCGGCCGAAACTTTGCAAATGCGTCCTGAGCCGATTCGACCTCCGTGGGATCCTCATTCTCTGATGTCACTTCCTTTCCCACTCTATCCAGAGTCATGGGCATGGTGACGGCGCAAGTGCTCGTCGGCACCTTCCGCACCGATGGCCTGACCCCGGTTCGCTTGACATTGATAATCGGCATTTATTCAACCTCCAGCCGGCAAACCGGCACGTTATTATAGTCTAATCGAGTCGCGTTCTGGTTGTATGGAAATCATCTCGCGGCTTTACCGTCGTTTTATCGGAAGGGGCCCGCTCCGGAGCGCCCTGGTTATGCTTATCAAACCCCGGCGGCGCCTTCCGTACGGAAGCTCCGGGCTCGACTCGGCTCTGGTCCACCCACCGGTCTGGCCTCAGCGCCTCGGCTTCCTGCTCGTAACGAGCCGGCCAAATGAGCCGCGGAAGGCCAAACCACAACACCGCCAGTACCATCCCCAATCCCAAGAAAACCAGCAGGGGCCGGAGGATGGCGACGCCCAACCATCCCGTGGTATCGGGTAGTTTGGGCCTTATGAGTAGCGCGCGGGCCTCCGCCTCACTGCACTTACCCTGGAAAACGGGAACACCCATCTGCGGTGGAGACCAAGTGGCTACGTCCGAATGAAGTATTTCTCCGCCCGGTAGCCGCAGGTCGGCCCTGAACGGAAAACTCCGGCCAGCGAGGGACGCCCGGTCCCCCCAGGGAGACTCCAAAGTAACCCGCATCCGGCTGTTCAGCAGAGCCCTTGCCACGGTGAACAGCCGCTTCAAATCCTCCGGGTCCTCCGTCATATTATATTTAGTGCTGATACGCCGCAGCGCCGTTTCATCGATCTCATCTTTACTTCCAAATCCAATGGCGTCTACCGGGACGCCGGAGGACTGCACTTTGCGCTCAACCGCCTGCAAACCCTCGCTACCCGCCAACAATCCCAAATCGTCTCCCGGCTGAACGTCGTTTTGGCCGTCGGTCATGACCAGCAACATCGCTTCCGGCGATCCGGGAACATCTCGCGCTGCTGTGGCGACCACATCCAGAGCTGCGCTCACCGCCGAAAAGAGCGCTGTGTTGGTTTTGGGCTCGGGTCTAGGAAGGTCAAGAATTTCGGCCCGCGCTTGCTCCTTGGTAGTCGCGAAGCGAGCCGCGCGGATAGTCTGCTCTACGTGCTGGCTTCCGAACGGCGCCACGGCCAACCTGTCGGTTCCGTCCTCAAAACCATTGAGGAAAATGGTAGCTCCGGCTTTGGCGGCCTCAAAACGGGTTTGGCCGCTTCTCAGGCGGGTGTTCATGCTGCCACTCACATCGATCAGAATCAATGCAATGCGCGGCCGGACCTGGCCGCGCTGGCCATCGCTGTCGGCCAATGCGAAGAACGGCGTGGCGGTTCTGTCACCCATGTGGATCGTGAGACTACGAACGAGTTGGTCGGGAGCGGGCAGTTCGACCGGCGCGGGCGCTCCTTTTTCGTCGACGACATTGAATTTCAGCCGGAAACAGGGGCTATTTGCCAGGTCGCAGTTCACCATAACGGGCTTCTCGGCAAACTGCAGTGTAGCGGGTTGGGCCAGCGCAACCCGGCCGCCGGCAAGCCACACCAGTATCCCCCAGACCACCACCCCCGCCCGATTCGCGACCCACGAGTCGCTCCGAAAACCCAAAGTTCACCCCTAATGCCGCTAGGATCTCAGCTTTTTCGTTTAGCCACAAAGCTAAGAGCCGTTCGCCCGATGAGGATATCATCGGCATCATGCAATTCCTGAAATCCCGTCACCGTCTTACCTCCGACCCTGAGCACATACCGCGCAAGAGCTGCTCGACCCGCCGCATCGGCATGCCGTGCCAGGTAGAACCGTCCCTCCTTTCCATACAGCCGCGCATGGCGCGCCGCAATGGCAGCGTCTGGAATGAAGATTTTGATTTCCGGCCGGTAGCGTGTCTGGCTGGAATCTTGCGTTTGGCTGCCGATCACGTACGAATCCCCATCCTGGACTTCCCACTGCTTGCGCGAGCGGCCGTACTTACTCTGGGCTCTGGGGTCCGAACTACTGACGAATTGAATCAATCCGTCGCGCAAGAGTATAGGCGCGAAAGTGATCCCGAAACTGATCCCCACTCCGGTCAACAGAAACCCCAGCGCCAGGGAAAGGTCCGGTATGGAGTTGCCGAAGCCGGCAAAGATGGTCCCACCGACTGTGGCGCCAAGCATGCCACCCGCCAGGGCATGTGCCGCCCGCAGCCGGTTCACATCGATCCAACGCAAGCCGAGCCCAAGGCCAATAAATGAACCCGCGATCATCCAGGTGAGCAAGCGGGCGAAAACCGGATAATTCTCGGCAAGGCGTCTGGTAAAAGGAATCTGGATCAGGCCCGCGATCAATCCGGCGCACATGCCGATCAGCGTCCCGGAAACGATCCACCGAACCATCACCCGGTGCCCGGACCACCAGTCGCTGAACCCGACCGTGAGGCCGCCGATGAAGCCTCCTAGAGCAATGGCGGAAATCGAATCGGAGAGCCAGGGCGTTTCCTGCACGCCGATCAGGGCCGTGGCCATGGTAGCCAGAGCCCAAGAGAACAGACCGGCCATCCCGCCCACCAACGACATGAAGTAGAGACTTTGACTAAGGCTCATGTGGCGACACCAAGGTCTATTCTAGCTTTGAGCAGTATAAATCGAGGTCCGCGACAGTGTCAAACGGCGTGGTGGCCTTGCGGCGTTCTATTGCACTAAGAAACAGACATTTCCGCGTCCTTTAACCAAAACAGGGCGGCGTCCCGGACCTCCGAACATTGGGGCGAACTAAGAAGCGCTGAACCAGCTCCGACGCCGGCGCCGCCCAAACCCCACAGTGTGGCGGCCACTGCATTTCCCCGGGTCAGGAAGAAGCCCAGCAGAGCAGCCGACTCCCCTCCCAAAATCCCCCTCTTTAGCATGGCCGCTTCGCATCTGTTCAAGGCGGCTTCAGCGCTCTCATGTGACACACCGCTGTTGGTGATGAGGTCAACTAAGTCGTTGCGAGGGGAACTCATAGCGTTCCTTTGATTCCTCCCTACCAATCATCCTCTTGACCGAACCGGAAATCAAGGGCTTTGTCGACCCAGCCGGCGCGAGCGGCCAAGGATTTCTTAGCATATACTAGGACATCATGCGGGCCCTGAGCACCGAGCCGGTGGATTACTCCAGAACCGAACAGACTCGGTTCTCCCGCGCCGCCGTCGGCAAACTGAAGGCCGTCATTATCGGAGCCGGGGCGCTCGGCAACGAGGTTTCCAAGGCCCTCGGCCTGCTTGGATGCGGCGAAGTTCTGATTGTCGATCCGGACGCTGTCGAGCCACATAACCTCACACGATCCGTGTTACTCCGAACAGAATTTGCCGTTGGTCAGAACAAGGCCAAGTCACTCGCGCGAGGATGTCGGCACTACTTTCCAGACACCCTGTGGTCTGCCGCCGATACCGAAATCGCCGGTACGGGATTTGAAAGGATCGCTCCAAGCGACATTATTTTCAGTTGCGTGGACGACGAGATCGCGAGATTGGAAATTGCGTACATTGGCACAAAATTCGATGTTCCGGTGTGCGATGCCGGATTGGGCGGCGAGAACTATTCCGCAGCCAGAGTGAGCTTTTTCCCGGGCCGGCACGCGGCTTCGTTTTGCTGCATGCTCCCGCCCGCTCGCCGCCGCGAATTACTCACCCTGTGGGACTGCCGTTCATTCGGGTGCTGGGCCGAGGCAAACGGGGAAACCGCGTGGCCCGGCACGCCCACGGCCGCGGCAATGGCCGGTTCGATGCAGGTGGAAACCGGGCTGCGGTTGCTTCTCGAATCCCGTCACGGTGCTTGGCCCGCAGCCCAAAGCATCGAGTTCACTCTCGATCCGCCGGGGCTGACCAGCTTCCGGATTCCGATGAGTCCAGGGTGTCCGTTCCACGAGGAGATGTCGGAGGACTGCATCCTACGGGCCGCGGCCTCCGATCTTACCGTTGGGGAACTCCTGCGTCTTGCCGGGCGAGGCTGCTCTGGGGATCCAGTGCTGCTGCTGGATTGGCCCCTTTGTGTTTACGCGAAGTGCCGCGCGTGCAGCTATCAATGGTCCCCCATGAAACGCTTGGCCTTGTTCCGGCGTTCAGCAGCCTGCCCGGCGTGTCTCTCCAGGCAGATCTTCCCGGTCCGCACCGTTCATCGGCTGGGCCGCGATTCGGATTTGGCCGGCTACCGCCTCCGCGAACTTGGCATGCCCGATCGGCATTTGTATACCATCGAATTTGAAACGGGGGCGGCGCCGTGAAGGCCGCCAGCATATTCAGCATAATCGGTGCGGGATTCGTGCTCGCGCTGGCGCAGATGCTTGGAACCATGACCGGGACGGCAGCCGCCATTGTCGCTGGGGTTGCGGATGGCATCCTGGTTTTTCTGCTTTTTCGGCTCTTCGGCATTGAGTCGGATCTTTGGTGGGTTCCTGTTATTACGGCGTTAGGAGCCAGTTGCGCTGGTACCCTCGGGGGCTCCCTGGGGATCGACCAGCGCCTGTCTTGGCAGTGGCTGGGCCCTGCTTGTGCCGCGACTGTCTGTCTGGGCGTTGAGTCCGTGAGAAGGGCATCCTCACGAGTATGCCAGCTTTGCCGGCAACGCCTGGGCGGCGCCATAGCTTTCGAATGTCCCCGCTGCGGGCTCCTCGCATGTGAGCGAAAGTGCTGGAGATTTGACAGTTGCCGGTGCCGCCTGTGCGCCGACCATTCCGTTCCAGTGTTTCCCCATGAACCGCGCTGGTGGGACGAACAGTTTGGACCCCGTGTGTCCACCGGTCAGTGCCAACTTTGCCTTTCAAAGGACCCGGCCACCGATTTACGAGCATGCGCGAACTGTGGCCGGCCCCAGTGCCGCGAGTGCTGGGACTACGCTAATGGACAGTGCGGACATTGCGGATGGATCCTAGCGGATTTGCCGGCGGCTTTGAAAGCCTATATGTTTCCGGAGGAACGCTCGGAACGCCGCTCAGCCGGGAAAAGATCCGTCATCTGAGTCTAGAGGAATGGAATAACCTATGCCGAAGTACCAGTTTTATTTCGATACTGTGAGTGGCGAGATCCGCTACAACGTAGACATCGACGAAAACGAATTGTTGCAAAGTGTGCTCGATGAGATCCTCTTTGAGCTTGGTGAGCGCGGCAGCAGGCTGAAGGGTAACGGGCCCCCACAGGTCACATGGTCTGGACTGGCTGTTGATTTCAGTTGCCCACTGCCCGACCAGGGCGTCCGCCCGAACGACATCCTTCGCGTCTCCACGATCGTTCTCAATGGTTAGGCGGGAGACGTGCGAGAGCGCCGGATTGAAAACGAGTGGAAGCTGCTACAGGAGTTGGAAGCGCGGAATCCCGCTATCCTGCGAGTGCTAAAACGGAGTGTGGGTTCGGTGGGCGAATTCTTTCGGGTTGGCCTAAGCCGGACAGAGGGTCCGATTAAGGCGCCGGGCGGCATTCTGGTCAGAGATTCTCATCAAATCGAGTTCAGTTTCCCACGCTTTTTCCCGGCGGTACCGATCGAGGCAACTCTACAGTCTCCCGTCTTCCATCCCAATGTCGACCCGGACAACGGTTTCGTCTGTTTGTGGAGCCGCACTTGCGCAGGCGACACTGTCATCGAGGCAGCGTTCCGAGCTCAACGGATTATCGCTTGGGACCTCGTAAATTTCTTGCCCGATCATTTGATGCAGCAAGACGCAGCAAATTGGTACCGGGATGGGGCCCGGAGCATCAATCTACCCTGTGTCTTTGAGCCTCTTATTTCGCCCGAATCGTTCAATTGCTTGGAACGCTGGCACAAATCAACACCGCTCCGGCGACGACAGCGCCTCTTTTCGTAGCGCGGCGAAGCGGAGCCGAACAGGTTGCGATTCTGGATCGGTCAAGCTTACCTAACCTCCCGATGGGCTTGTTCTTCCCGGCCTGGATCCTCTTCCGGATCAAGGACCTTTCGAACTCGGCCGCCGCGCCCAGTACGTGCAACAAAAGCCGGGATGCCGCGTTCTGGATATCGTGACCCAGCCCTTGGGTCGCCATCAAGCGGATGCCGTGGTCTTCCAGCGTCTTGATGTTGTTCAGCAGTCCACCAGGGAGCGCCCGAAGCGGTCCAGTTTCCGGACCAACAGGCATTGAAATTTCCACGATCTTCCAGCCTTTGTTACCGTCTGCTCCATACTCGCTCCAGCTGTGTGGACGTCGCGGGTTGGAGTCCCGTCTCCCGATGTCTTTAGTTTCCGCCAGGTCTAAACCCACGGCCTTTAGGGCGGTCAGCTTCCAGCAGGTCTCACTTTTCCGCCGTTCGAACACTGCAACAGCGGTAGCACTCGCAAATGGTCCCCGGCGAGGGCGTTCGCCCCGTTCCGCCGATTCACGCTACTCCAGAACCTTCTTCTTTTTGACCCACTCGATCAGCAAATCCCTCAACAACGGTCCAGTCTGCGGAAACGCCAGGCCGGTAGTCCCCAATTGTCCGGACGCGCTTTGATTGGCGGCCGTGAAGTCGGTCACCGCCAGCGTATATTCCCGCTGCGGATCGACGGCGCGGCCCGCCAGCACGACCGCTGGGAGCTTGGAGCCCGGGAAACGGCCCACCACCACCAGGTTATCGAAGGGCATCACGTTCCAGATATGCCGCGCCAGCAGGCGGCCCTCCGGCAGCCTGTCACGCACGCCACCCTGGTTCATGAAGGCGAAATCCGCGCCCGTTTCCTCCATCATGGCGCGCTCGATCAGGCGCTTCAGCTCGGGCCCGGCGATGGTGTGCCGCGCCTCTCCCACGGGCACATCCACGATGGTCGAAACCTTGGCTTCCCACTGCCCGACCAGCGCGGCCACATCCGCCGCCGGCGTAATGTTGTTCGCCTCCACCGGAATCGTCCGCCACTTCCACGAGACCATTTTGTGCTCGGCCACATTCACTTCCAGATCCAGCCGGCCGAAATCCCTGCCGTAACCGTTCACGCGCACATTGATGCGCCCCTGATATTCTTCCGGGGTGCGCAGTCCGGTATGGTCGTGCCCGCTCACCACTACGGAGACCGCCGGCGCTTCATGCAGGATCTGAGTCGCTTCGGAATCGTTGATATGCCCCAGGACAACGATCAGGTCGGCTTGGCCGCGCAGCTCATCCGCATACTTGCGCACCGACTCGATCACCGGTAGCGCGTGCCACGGCCCCATCTTATCCGGAGTGCTGTATTGGATCATATCGCCCAGGAGCTCTCCGATCACCCCGACGCGGACGCCATTGGCCTTCAGCACCACATAGGGCGCAGCGGTCAGCAGGCGGCCCTCCTGATCCACGACGTTCGCCGTGACCACCGGATATCGCGCCGTGTGGACGAAGCGGGCCACCTGTTCCCAGCCGTAGTCGAACTCGTGATTGCCGAGCGTCGCGGCATCGAAGCCGAACAGGTTGGCGATCTCGTACACAGGCAGGCCGTGGAAGAGCGTGGATACAGGCGTGCCCTGCACCAGGTCGCCGGCGTTGAGCAGCAGGCAGGCGTCGCAACCCGCCCGCTCGCGGCGGATGCCCGCGGCCAGAGCGGCGAAGCCGCCCCGCCCCTGATCGTCCGGAAGCAGCCGCGCGTGCAGGTCGTTGGTGTGCAGGATGGTGAGGGAGCGAACCGCGTCCTGCGCGCGCAGGCAGGCGGCCAGCAGCAGGGCGATCCAAAGCAGGCGGCGAACAGTGCGCATGATAACCAGAGTAGCGCTTGCATCCCGGCTCAAATCTTGTCATAATCCCCCCTCGGACCCTGATTCTTTATGACACCCGAACTCGCACCCGACACTGCTCCTCCCATGAGCGAAGTAGGCCGCATCACCGGCGTGTATCTCGACCCCAAGCCGGCCTTCGCCGATATCGCCGCCAGGCCGCGCTGGTATGTGCCGCTGATTCTGATGATCATCGCCGGTTTCGCCTTCACCTATTTCTACACTTCCCACATTGGGTGGCGAAACTATATCGCCAAGACCATGGAGAACAATCCCCGTACCCGCGATCTGCCCGCCGAGGCGCGCGAGACCCAAGTCGACGCAGGCGCAAAGATCGCTCCTATATTTGGCTACGGGGGCGCGCTGATCGGCGTTCCGCTGGTGGCCCTGGTCATCGCCGGGGTGCTGCTGCTGATGTGCAAAATGATGGGCGCTTCGCTGCAATTCAAGCAGATGTTCGCCATCAGCGCGTACGCCATGCTGCCCGGGCTGATCTCCAGTATCCTGGCGATCATCGTCATGTTCCTGAAGAACCCCGACGACTTCAACCTCCAGAATCCGCTCTTTTTTAATATCGGCGCGGCCCTGGAGCCGCCGCCGAACACCGGCAAATTCCTTTACAGCGTGGCCAGTTCGATCGACCTGTTCACCTTCTGGTCGATCCTCCTGCTGGCCACCGGCATTTCGGTAGCCAGCCGGAAACTCCCGTTCTCGAAGGCGGTCGTTGCGGTGGTAACGCCCTGGGTAATCTGGGTGCTGGTAAAGAGCGCGTGGGCGGGCGCATTCTAGAGTGGGCGCTGCCGTCAGACCGCTTTCGATCGCGCCCGTTTCTTCGTGACCGGCTCGGCGGCGGCCTCTTCCTGCGCCTCTCCGGCGGCAGCGGTGGCCGCCTGGACGGGCTTTTTCTTCTCGGCCAGGCTGCGCTTCAAGGCTTCCATGATATCGATCACCGGGGCCACGTGCGGCTCCGGCGTCTCCACCACCACTTGCCCCTCTTTCTTCGCCTCGATCATCTGCAGCAGGTTGTCGCGATACGTGTCGTGGTATTTCTCCGGCTCGAATTCCGCCTTCAGCGTCTCGATCAACATGTTGGCCATGGCCAGTTCATTGGGCTTCACCAGGTCCGTATTGGTGCGGAATTCGTCCACCTGCCGGATCTCGTCGACGTAGTACATCGTGTGCAGCAGGATGCCCTTCTTGCCCGGCCGCAGGATCACGATGTGCTCGCGGTTGTGCATGGCGATCTTGGCCAGCGCGTAATAGTTCACTTGGCGCAGCGCCTCGAACAGCAGCGCATACGGCTTTTCGCCGCCTTCGTCGGGCGCCATATAGTACGAGCTTTCCAGATAAATCGGGTCCACCTGGTCGCCTTTGACGAATTCGAGAATCTCCATCACCTTGGCGGTCTTGGGAGCGACTTTCTTGATGTCCTCCTCTTCGATGACCACGTAGCGATCCTTCTCGTACTCGTAGCCCTTCACCAGTTCGCTGCGCGGCACGGGCTTGTCCTCCGCCTGGCAATAGGTGATCTGTTTGATGCGCGAGTTGTCTGTGCCGTGCAGCAGGTTGAAACTCACCGTTTCACCGCGCGCGGCGCTATACAAGCGCACCGGCAGCGAAACAAGTCCGAACGTCAGATGTCCTCTCCAGACGGTGCTAGCCATGGTCCGTACCCCTCGTTGGTAATTGACGCAGTTCCGAAGATATCATGTAAACGGAGGAGGGGCAAGACTTTATGGCCTTGGAAGAGTACGTTCGCAAACGCCGCTTCGAAAATACCCCGGAGCCGCCCCCCGAAACAAAAGGAAACAAACACGTTTCCCGCGCCGATCAAGACGAGGCGCCCCGCTTTTACGTCCAGCGGCACGATGCCACGCGCCTGCATTACGATTTCCGGCTGGAGATCGGCGGCGTGCTGGTCTCCTGGGCGGTGCCCAAAGGCCCGTCGCTCGAGCCCCTAGCCAAGCACCTGGCCGCCAAGGTGGAGGATCATCCGCTCGATTACGGCGGTTTCGAAGGCAACATTCCGGCCGGCAACTATGGCGCTGGCAGCGTGATGCTGTGGGACCGCGGCACGTGGGAGCTGCTGGGCGATGCGCCGGTCGAAGAGCAAATCGCGCGCGGCGACCTCAAGTTCATCCTCCACGGCGAAAAGCTGAAAGGCGAGTTCGCCCTGATACTCATGAAGAACCGCGGCAAGGGCAACGAGTGGCTGATCATCAAGAAGCGCGATGCGGAGGCCGTGCCCGGTTGGGACATCGAGCAATTCGGCGCGAGCGTGCTCTCCGGCCGCACGCAGCAGGAGATCGCCCAGGGCTTGCCCGCCCATAAAACCAAGCGGAAAACGGCCGGCGATCCGCGGCGCCAATGGACCAGCAGCCGGCCAGCCCGCGCAGGCCAAGCCGCAGCGCCACGTGCGCGCCGGGCCGACCAGGCCACCGCGCCGCCACGCAAAAAAAAACTCCAGGTTGATTTCGCTGCGCTGAAGGGCGCGGTGGAAACGCCCATGCCTTCGGCGATCGCGCCCATGAAAGCGGCCTTGACCGCGGCCCCGCCGCGCGGCGATGAATGGCTCTTCGAGATCAAATGGGACGGCGTGCGGGCCATCTGCTTCGTCGATCGGGAATCTATCCGGCTGGTCTCTCGCACCGGACATTCGTGCGAAAAGCAATACCCCGAATTGAGCGTGATCTCGCACTATATCGCCGCCGACCAGGCCATTTTGGACGGCGAGATCGCCGCGCTCGACGAAAAGGGCGTGGCGCGCTTCGAATTGATTCAGCCGCGCATCGCGCAGTCCGATCCCAATTCGGTCGCGCACCTGGCACGCTCGCGCCCAGTTGTGTATTTCGCCTTCGACCTGCTGTATCTGAATGGCTACGACCTCCGCCAGGTGGCCCTGATCGACCGCAAGCGCTTGCTCGAAGCGATCCTTACCCCGGCGGCCGCGCTTCGCCTTTCGGAGCATTTCCCCGGCGCAGGTGAGGCCATGCTGGAAGCCGCGCGCGAGACCGGCGTTGAAGGCATCCTGGCCAAGCGCGCCAGCAGCCGCTACGAGTCACGGCGCAGCAGCGACTGGCTCAAGATGAAAATCGTCGAGCGGCAGGAGTTCATCATCTGCGGCTTCACCGCCGGAGAGCGCGACCACTTCGGCGCCCTGGTGCTGGGCCTCTACGACCAGGGCAAGCTGATGTGGGTAGGTAACGTGGGAACGGGCTTCGACCAGAAAGCGCTTGCATTCCTGCGTCAGGAACTCGATCCGCTGCGCACGCCGGCTACACCCTTTCCGGATGCGCCCAAAGTCGGCCGCGACGTGACGTGGGTGAAGCCCGAGCTGGTGGCGGAGGTGAAATTCTCCAACTGGACGGGTGACGCCAAACTGCGCGCGCCCGTGTATCTGGGCCTGCGCCCGGACGTGGACCCATCCGATTGCGTGCGCGAAGAAGCCGGGCAGAGCAATGCCGCCGCCACCGAACCCCTGCTCGCCGCCAAACCGAACGAGATTTCGCTCAACGTGGACGACCAGGCGCTCAAATTCACGAATCTCAACAAGGTCTTCTACCCCGCCGAAGGCATCACCAAGCGGGACATCCTCAACTACTACGACGCCGTCGCCAGCTTCATCCTGCCGCACCTCAAAGACCGGCCGCTCTCGCTGAAGCGCTACCCGAACGGTATTACGCAGCAGTTTTTCTTTCAGAAAGACGCGCCGCACACTTTCGCCCCCTGGCTGCGCACCGAGGAGATCTACTCGAACCACACCGAGGGACCTACGCGCTATGTCTTCGCCGAAGACCGCGCCAGCCTGCTGTATCTGGTGAACCTCGGCTGCATCGATCACAACCCCTGGATGAGCCGCTCGCCAACGCTCGACAATCCCGACTTCGTACTGATCGATCTCGATCCGCAGGACTGCCCGTTCGACATGATCGTGGAGGCCGCCCTGCTGGTGCGCGAAAAGCTGGCAGCCATCGGTCTGGAAGGTTATCCGAAGACCACCGGCGGCGACGGGATGCATGTATACATCCCGATCGGGCCCGGGTACACCTACGACGAGAGCCGAACTTTCGCGGAGATCCTTGCGCACCTGGTACAGCGGGACCGGCCCGAGCTGTTCACCACGCCGCGCTCGGTCTCCAAGCGCCAGAAAGGCCGCGTCTATTTCGACTACCTGCAAAACGGGAAATCCAAGACCATCGCCGCGCCCTACGTGCTGCGCGCGTATCCCGGCGCCCCGGTGGCAACTCCGCTGGCCTGGCGCGAAGTGAGGCGCGGCCTCACGCCGACGCAGTTCAACATCAATAACGCCCCGGAACGCTTCGCGAAAATGGGGGATATTTTTGCGCCGGTTTTGACTAATCTGCAGGAACTCGAGGGGCCTCTTCAAAAACTGGACGGCTTGTTAAAGCGACCAAGCTGACACTCGCGGCAGCAGTGCTGCCGCCCAAGGCGGGACGTAGCGGCAACTTGCTGCGCTCAAAATGCGCGCACCTATTCCACCTTGACCTTGCCTACGGCGGTGGCCTGCGTGGTCGCTCCAACCCCGAGCACTGCATTCAGTCCAAGGGGCGCGTCCGCCGGAATCGTGATCTTCAAGGTACTGGTTCCTTGTTCGTTCGCGGTCGCTGTACCAAGCAACTGCCGGGGCTCTTCCCAATAGATATCGACTGTCTCCCCTGCGCCGAAGCCAAAGCCAGCCGCTGTTGCGGTATCGCCTGGCACGCCCGTATGCGGAGTCACCACCATGGCGGCCGACACAAAGAACGGCGCAGCCCCAAGTTTGCCGCTGGTCAGGCCCACCGCGTAAAAGTCTATGGGACCGTACGGCATCTGCGGTTCGGGAGCGCTGATTGTAAAAGCGCCACTGGCGTCAGCCGCGGTCTTCATTAGCGGGGAACCGCCGATGTAGTTGCCGTAGATGTACACCGCTTCCGTAGGCGCAAAGCCACTCCCTGTTGTGGTGAGTTTAGTTCCGGGCGGCCCGCCGGTCTGGCTGAGGCTCAGAGCCGCCGCCGGGAAGACACGCAAGGTGAACGAGCCGAAGTAACTCAGCACGTCCGCAGGAGCAGGAGCGAACTCGTAGGATTGACACACGTCGCCGGGAGGAGTAGCTGGCGTGTTCCAATTGTAGGCGTTAAGGACCACGACCACACCATTAGAGGTATAGAAGCTAGTGCCCGAACCCGCCACAGGCGCGCCCGCGAGCGTCCAAGTGCTGCCACTGTTTGGCCGAAAGTTAGAACTGTTGATCGCGCCGAATACCGAGATGCCAGGAGTAGAATTGTTTCCATCGAAGAACAAATTCAACCCGTCGAAGCTGTAACCGCCGTTCGGTTGCGAAAAGATATAGTAAGTATAGAAATGTCCCACCTCTAACGGTATGTCAATGCCGGCTTGCGCGTCGGACGGACCATTGACCGGCAAAGTGGCATTCGGATCCAATGCCAACCATAGGTTCCAAATTCCAGTGCCCGCATCTGTAGTCCAGCTTTGACTTGTGGCGGAGCCAGTAGAGTCTGTCGATAGCTGGTACGCTCCCGTAAGCGTGACTTGCGAATACGCCGTAAAAGGAACCAGCACGCACGCGGACAGAACCAAGGAGCGCCACCCCGATGTGATCGTGAAAGTCATCGTCCAGATCCTCCTGGGCCAGAACAATTTCCCCATATTCTGAGACCGCCCTTGGCCCGATATCGCATTGTAATCTGTTCTGCACGTCTTCAGAGCGGACGTCAGTGCTCGTGATTGGAACTACTCGGGTAAGAAATGGCAGATCGGCGCGAGCGCGGCCTGCATCTCTTCGATCGTCAGATGCCGCTCATGCGCGCGCCGACCTGCCGGGCGAACACCATCCGGCTATTTTCATAGGGATCGGAACTGGTTTCAGAAACGCGGACCGTCACGCAGCAGCGGTAGCGGATGTAGATCGAGCCCTGCTCGCCCACATGGCGCAACTCGCGCACCACGATCATGATTCCCCTGCCCCGGACAGCCGCCGCCGAAAGCGAGCGACGAGATCGGCTGACACGTAGAAGTTCGTCTGACGGAGCTGCGCGAGCGCAACCTCAAAATCGAGCAGCCTGGCGCGATGCGCTTCGGCCAGGACGCCCAGTGTGCCGGTCACCAGCAGATGCCGGCGTTCGGCCTCGGCGCGGCCGGCCTGCTCATCGATCAGAAGACGGTCGGCGTTGACGGAGAGGGCGAGCGTGATGGCCGCATGCTCGCCTGCATCGAGGAAGCTAAGGGCGGGGTCGGAGGGCGGGTCCGGCCGGATCTCACACCATTGCGGCGGCTGCGCGATCCAGGCCCGCACTGTGGCGGGCGTGTTCACGTCTTGCAACTCTCCGGCGACCGTTTCCGGGACGAGCACGCGACTGTAGAGCGGTGGCAATACCTCCACCGCGCCGATCAGCACGAGGTAATGGAGGGGACCCGCATCGGCCACGACGATCATGCGCGCCGTTGGGCTTTCCGGATTTCTTCCAGGGTCGCCAGGTCGTGCTCAAAATCGTCGGCGGTATATGATTCGACCTGACGCTCTTTCAGGAAGGCATCCAGATCCCAGCGAGAGCGGAGGCCGAGGAGGGTGCGGAGCTGATAGGCGGAGATGCGGCGCTGGCGGTAGGCCTCCAGGCCGAGGGCTTCGAGGGCCGCGCGGGAGGGGTCCTGGCCGGAGCGCGCGAGGGAGGCGGCCAGCTCGTCGGGGATCTCAATGGAAATTTGCATGGGGTTCAATATAGCGCGGGATAACTAAAGATAACATCCTTTATTTTGCGCTATCCGATGCCACAATAGCGGTGCGATAGCTTATTTTAGCGCCTGTACGGGGGCGAGCGGCCGCCCCACAAGGCTATTGGCCGATGGTCAAAGCTAATGGCCCGTGCTCGTGGTGGTAATGTTCTTCCGCCGGAATGACGCACCCGCTCTCCGCCACGGCGCAACCCACGTGCTCGAGCTGCACGACTGATGCGTGCCAGCACACGGTTGCTGGCCGAGGGCGGAATATCTTCAATCAGCTTGAGGGACCTCTCCAAAAACTGGAGGGCTTGCTAAAAAGCGACCAAGCTGACAAAGCCACGAGGGCTGTCTCCACAAACTCGTCAATGCTGGTCGGCCGTGATGCGCGAGCTTGCCTGCTTCGATAGGAGGCAGACAGAAACCATACTTAATGCACAGCCGGTCAAGCACGGCTTCCACTTCATCCCTACTAAGGCGAGCCTCGACATGTTTTTTCCAAGTCCGCTGCCGTCGTGGCACGTTGTTATTATATCCCCGCCCAAGACGTGAGGCAGCCAATGGTCGCCTTGTCCAGAAAGGGTCATTTGCGCAACACCTCTCAAGGCGGTTTCACGCCATCTTTCGAAAAGGGTGGGAGGCGCAACCGAATACCAGGCTGCGAAGCGATCAGCGAACCGGGGCAAAGGTGAAGAGCCAGGTTTGATCCGTGAACGGATCGCCCGTCAGTTCCCCACCGAATAGCATCAAGCCTTAACTGGCCGGGTCGAGGTCGAACGAGGCAGACCAACGGCCGCCGGGCGAGGTGGCCGCCAATATCTGAGTCCACTTACTTCCATCCCAAGTCCAGGTATCGTTTAAACCCTGGGGGGCGCGAACGTGCCGCCAAATAAGACAACCTCGCCCAGGTTCAGGTCATAGGCCATCATCTGAAGCGTCCGCGCGGATGGGGCGGCTGCCGGGAACTGCTGGATCCAGTTACCCCCTTTCCAAGTCCAGGTTTTCGCTTTTCCGTCCCATTCCCAGGTATCGTCCAGGACGCCGCCTGCGTCATTGGCGCCTCCAAAGAGCGACCTCGCAGCAGCCCGCAAGAACCAAAGTAAAATCAAGGTCCGCCGGCAGCGTGTAAAGGAACTGCACGCATATTAGACTTCAACAGGATTGCCAAAGATTAGTGCTCGTGGTGGTGATGCTCTTCCGCCGGAATTACGCAGCCGCTCTCCGCCACCGCGCAGCCCACGTGCTCGAACTGCACCGTAGTGTGATGGATGTGAAACTTTCGCCCCAGCACATCATTGATACGCGCCAGCACACAGTTGCTGGCCGAGGGCGGAAGATCTTCAATCAGCACGTGGCAACTCAGCGCGCGACTGCTCGATCCCAGGCACCAGATATGCAGATCGTGTACGTCCAGCACTCCCTCGACGTCCCGCATCGAGCCGATCACCGATTGCAGTTGCAGGCCGCGCGGCAGTCCCTCCAGCAGGATGTTCAGCGACTCCTGGATAATGTCCCACGCCGTCCACACGATCAGCGCGCCGATCAGAATCGAAAGCACCGGGTCGATCTGCTCCCACCCGGTATATCGAATGGCCACCGCGCCAGCGATGATCGCCATAGCGCCTAGCAAGTCGCCCAGCATGTGTACGAACGCGCTGCGGATATTGATGTCGTTTTGCCGCGCCGCACGCAGCCCCCACATAATGCCGCCATTGAGGACGATGCCGCCCGCCGCTACCAGCATCATGACGGTCTCCTGAACCGCCTGGGGATGCCACAGCCTTTGCCAGCTTTCGTAGAAGATCCACCCCGCCAGGGCAACCAGCGTCAAGGCGTTCACGAAGGCCGTAAGCACACCCGCGCGTTGATATCCGTAAGTCTTCACCTCATTGGCAGGCCGCGATTGCAGGTAGAACCCGAACCACGCCAACAGCAGAGCGAGGGCATCGGTGAAGTTGTGACCGGCATCGGAAATCAGCGCGAGACTGTGGGCCTGGAAGCCCGCCACCACCTCCACTCCTACAAACGTCAAGGTGGCCAGCACCGACCACCACAGCGTCCGTCCCGTGCCGGACACGTGAGCGTGAGAATGTGAGTGCAAAAGCCCTCCACTTCAATTTTACTGCGCTTCCGCGCGATCTAAAACCGGGTCACTTCCGTAAAATGAAAATCCCGCACCTTCATCGCGGGCGCCACCATGTCGAAAGCTTCTTCGCCCGATGCGCGCACGGCCGGCGAGAGAGCCTCCACATTCGAGAGCAGTTCCACCAGGTTCTGGTTGAAGCGAAAATTGCGCACGCCGCCCGCAACGCATCCGCCATCGATTAGAAACGTGCCATCCCGCGTCATGCCGGTCATGATTTTCTCGTAAGGATCGACCTCGCGGATGTACCACAGGCGCGTGACTAGTATGCCGCGCTCGGTTGTGGCGATCATTCGCTCGATGGGCGTCTGCCCGCCCGCGATCACAATGTTCATGGGCGCTTCGCCGGCTTCGTTGGGCGCCGGGAAGCCGTGGCCGGTGGGCTTGGTCAAGTCCAGATGCGCCGCCTGCCGGCTGTAGGCGACCTCGCGCACCACGCCTTGCTCCACAAGCGCCAGCTTGGTTCGCGGTACACCCTCGCCGTCGAATGGCGCGCCGGCTTGCAGCGCATGGTACACATCGTCGTGAATCGTGACGTTCGCTCCGAACAGCTTCTGGCCGATGCGGTCGCGCAGAAAGCTGCGGCCGTCGCGAATGGCCGTGGCGCTGAAATCGCCGAACATCTCGCCCACCAGGTCGAGCACGGCGGCCGGCTCCAGGATCACCGTGTAGCTTCCGGGCGGCAGCTCCAGAGGCGCGCGCGAAAAGGCCGCTTTGCGCGCGGCGGCGTCTGCCAGTGACACCGGATCCAGGTCCGCGTGATGGCAGGCGCTGCCTTTGGCCCATCCCGAGCTGTCCGCCGCCATGGCCGTGATCGAAAACTGCGCCATGGTCTCGGGGTGCCAGGCGAACAGGCCGCGCGAATTCAGAATCGCCAGCACGGATTCGGACGTGGAATAGATGCCGGCGGCCGTCTGCCCTGCCCCCTCGACCAGTCCGATAGCCTCCGCCACCGCCCGCGCGCGATCCTCCGGTGTGACCCGCGCGGTGGCTTCGAAGCGCCTCGCCACTTCCGGCGCATCGTCGCGATCGGCCAGCGGCAGCAGGTCCCGATCCGGCTCCTGCAATCTGGTCAGGACCTCCGCCTCTTCCACCACCTGGCGTATGGAAGCGTCATCCAGCCGATTGGTGCTGGCGCGCGCGGTGCGTCCGTCGATCAACAGCCGCACCGAAAGTTGGCTGGTGCGCTCCGCCACATTTTGATGGATGGCATTGTTGGCAAACCGCGTCAGAGCGCTCGACCCTGACGCCACAATGGCCTCGACGTCATCGATCCCGAGCGCCCGCGCCGCGTCCGCCACCTGTTCGAAAAGCTCCGCGCACTTTTCGCGGGGCAGCGGTCCTGCGCCACCGTCACTCCGCATAAGCGCTCCCGACTTTGACGCCGCTGAAGCGCGCCGGACTGGCGCCATGGCCCGTGCCCATGACTTGTTCGGGCTGTCCCTTGCCGCAATTCGGCGTGCCCCAGATCGTCCAATGCTCAGGCCCGGCGATGGCCGCGCACGCGTTCCAGAACTCGGTGCTGATTCCGCTGTAACTCGGATTCTTCAACATGCGGACGCGCTTGCCGTGGCGAATCTCCCACCCGATCTCGCATCCGAACTGGAAGTTGTAGCGCTTGTCGTCTATCGACCAGCTCCGGTTAGTCTCCATGTAAATGGCGTGGTCCGTGCCTTCAAAGACCTCGGCCAGCGACTGCCGGCCTGGCAGCAGGCTCACATTCGTCATCCGAATAAGCGGGATGCGCCCCCAGCCATCCGCGCGCATGGCGCCGTTCGAGCGCGTCTGCCCGATGGCCGCGGCCGTTTCACGCGAGGTCAGGTAGCCGGTGAACAGGCCGTTGCGGATGATGTCGGTGGATTGCGCGGGCACGCCTTCATCGTCGAAGGCGAAAGTGCCGAGCCCCGGACCGTGCTCCGGCCGGGCGTCTGAAACCACGTTCACAATCTCCGAACCGTAGCGCAAGCGGTTCAGTTGATCGAGCGTGAGGAAACTCATGCCCGCGTAGTTGGCCTCGCTTCCCAGCACGCGGTCGAGCTCTATGGGGTGGCCGATGGATTCGTGAATCTGCAATCCCAGTTGTGAGCCATCCAGGATGAGATCGCATACGCCTTCGGGGCACTGGTCCGCCTGATGTAGCGCCACCGCCTCTTCGGCCACCCGCGCGGCATTATCAACCAAACTCCACTCCTCCACCAACTCATATCCTTTGAGCTGATGCTGGCCGCCGAAGGAATTCGGATAGGAGCGCTTTTGAATCTCGCCATCTTTGTAGCTCAGCGCCGAATATCCCACACCGCTCAGATAGCGCGTCTGGTCGATCAGGCTGCCGATTGAAGACGCGAACACCTGGCGGCGCGCTTCGAAGCTCATGGCGCCCTCGGCCAACGTCACGCCAGGATTGCGCCGCAACTCGCGATCCACTTCCAGCAACAGCGCCACGTTGCGATCGACCGGAATGGAGAATGGATCGATGCGGATGGGCGAGACCCACTCGGCTTCATACTTCTCTTCCGGCGCCAGGGCCACGTCCTGCTTCTTGGCGAAAGTGCCCGCCCGCGCGATGGCCAGCGCCAGGGCCGCGGCCGCCTCGACGCCGTCCCTCGTCAAGTCGTCCGTTGCGGCGAATCCCCAGCAGCCGTGGGCGAGCACGCGGATGCCCAGGCCCATCGAGACGGAGCTGGAGACGTGACCGGCCTTGCCGTTCTTAGTGGAGACCTGGCGGTCGCGAATCTCTATGGCGCGGGCGTCGGCGTACGAGACGCCGCGCCGCACGGCTGCATCCAGCGCTTCGAGTGCCAGTTGTTTCATGCTACATGTACATCCCGCCGTTGACGTTGAGCACGTGGCCGGTGATATAACCGGCTTCGTCGCTGGCCAGGAACCGCACTGCCGCGGCAATCTCATCGGCTCTGCCCAGGCGGCGCAGCGGCACGTGCGCGAGCAGTTTCGCTTTCAGCTCGTCCGATAGCACCGCGGTCATATCGGTATCGATAAAACCGGGGGCCACCGCGTTGACCGTAATGTCGCGAGGGGCCATCTCCTGCGCCAGCGCCTTGGTCAAGCCGATCAGGCCCGCCTTGGAAGCCACATAATTCGCCTGGCCGGCATTACCGCTTTCCCCCACCACCGAGGCAATATTGATGATGCGGCCCCAGCGCTGCTTCATCATGCCCGGCAGCACCTGCTGGCACGCAAAAAAGGCGGCGTGCAGGTTGATTTGCAGGACGCGGTCCCAATCCTCGCGCTTCATGCGCACGGCCAGGCCGTCCCGCGTGACGCCCGCGTTGTTGACCAGCACGTCGATGCGCCCGAACCGCTCCAGCGCTCTGCCGAAACCCTCGCGTATGGAATCGAACGACAGCAGGTTCATATTCACGGCCA
>Ga0302324_100000651_pt1 | contig 88841 bp, 82 predicted proteins | sample Palsa_T0_1_FD_201949 | JGI IMG/M metagenome (GOLD analysis project Ga0302324, IMG submission 201949) | Peat permafrost microbial communities from Stordalen Mire near Abisko, Sweden - Palsa_T0_1 | ecosystem: Environmental > Terrestrial > Soil > Palsa > Peat permafrost | place: Sweden: Abisko...
GCCAAGTTTTCGATCTGCTGGCCGGGCCTTCACCCTCCGGCTTAAATCAGTTTCGAACGAAAACAAGAATACTGCTTTACGTTGTTGGCCGCCAGCCCCATCCGAACATTGGCCGGTTTAAAACGACGATCCACTCGGGAGACCCCATTCCGATAACCGGACCACAACGACATCAGCATCGAACCCGACGATCGAATTCATTCGGACCTTGCTCGGGTGTTAAGCGCTCGTGTACGTGACGGAAAGCCGACCTCAGCGGCGCATTCATCAAGCGGTGGGCATTTACGTCGCTCGCTTCATTGCTGGCAGCAGCGCCGCATCCAGAGGACCGCCGCCAATCCGCAGATTGCCGGAACCACTCAAGAACAGGAGCGCTTGATGCTGTAAGGGCGCGTGTATCGCCCGCTCACCGAAAAGTAAGAACCCCTCAGAAATCGATTCCCGGCAAACGGTGGTTTTCAAACTCCATCTGAGCCGCCAAGTCCCCGAGTGCTTCAGCCGGGGTGTCCCCAAATCCACCCATACCCGCCTGCAGGTCCGGGCCCGAGCAGTGCGACGATTTGGTTTCCATCCCGCATCAGGGTAACGGATTCAGAGACCGTGGCGTTCACCCCTGGCTTCTTAAATTCGATCACCATGATTTCAGTTTACGATCGGATGTTACGGCATTGCCACAGCAGTATACCAACGCCCGCCTTCGTCGCCGGCAACGCCGCGCCGCTGATCGACGAACGCGCCGCAAGGCGCGGGCGCATCGCAACGGAAGGTGGCCATGAGAGCGCCGGTGTGCAGAGCGCTGGCATCTCGGCGATACCCGCCAGCGTTCCACACCGGAACGCCCGCGGCGCACGACGCGACCGGGGACGGGCCCGCTCGTCGATGACTACCGCCCCGGCGTGGGAGGGCACGCCGGTGCGGCACGTGTTGAGGTGGGCGCCTGAATTAAACTGAGGGTGGATCGGCGGGAGCAAACGTGGAAAAATAAATCGACCCGAAACGAACGAAAGGAGTTCAAATGTCCATACGACTAAATGAAGAAAACGCCGGGAAGATTCTCGTCGTTCACGTCAGCGGGAAGCTGACAAAGGCAGATTACGAGCAGTTTGTGCCCGAGTTCGAGCGACTCGTCCATCAGCACGGAAAACTGCGCGTGCTATTCGACATGACTGGTTTCCACGGCTGGGAAGGCGGCGCGCTGTGGGAGGACATCAAGTTCGACTGCAAACACTTCGCCGACATCGAACGGCTCGCTTTGGTCGGGGAAGAGAGGTGGCAGCACGGCATGGCGACGTTCTGCAAGCCGTTCACGAAAGCGACGATCCGATACTTCGATCGCGCCGACGCCGCCGAGGCTCCAAAATGGTTGGGTGAAGCGTAGCGTCCGTAGTGCCGATGGAACTTTCTTTATCGTTCCAGCGTGCCTGGAACCCTGCGAGACGCCAGAACGGCTACGACGGTCCCACTGGGTCGACCTTTTCGAGGCTCCCTCGATGTTCCAGTGCCTGACGCCCGCGGCGAACGGCGCGGCCAGGACGCGCACGCTCGTCAATACACCCGGATGCTTTTCGTCGCCGGCAAGGATGCGCCGCGCGTCGGCGAACGCGCCGCAATGCCGGCGCACCCCAAGGGAAGGCGCACGATGAGCATGCGAAGGGGCGCTATCCGTTCGCCCCGAGCCTCGAAACATGCAATGCTGGTTTGTGCGAAAGGCGTCGAATAAGAAGCGGTGGCAGATTGAAGCAGCTACTGAAGCCCGGAGCGAGTCCGCCGGGCAGCAACTTTCCCTAGAGGAACAGGAACGGGCCAGCCTTGGAAGGATCAGAGATGGGCTACGGGGGCAGACACAAAGGCGGTTGGCGGCACCGCGAAACCGGCCCTTGAGCACCGCCATGAATTGAGTGGCCGGGAAATTGTGGACCCACTCTTTGCGATGACCTCGCGGCACGCTGTTCGGCTCGCAGCCGCTGTGGCCCGCCAACGCAACGCCCGCGGCGCACGACGCGACCAGGGACGCGCGCGCTCGTGATTACACCCGACCGACTTCGCCGCCGGCAACGACGCGCCGCTCATCGGCGAATCGCGGCGCGACGCGGGCGCAGCGCAACGGAAGGTGGCGATGAGAACAGAGTCGTCAGGCAGACGTCGTCGTTCGGGTCCAGCCTCGCAAACTGGATCGCACGGCGTGCCCTGACGCGTTGGCGGCCACTCGACCGAACGAAACGTGTTTGTCCGTCGGCCAGTTGACGTAGACCGGATTACCAGGAGTAAACCTCCTCGGCCCTACGCAGGGCTGGTGCTCGCCCAATAATTCCCGTGTCGCTGGCCGCGCGAAAAGTTACAATGGACGAACCATCGTGGCACGTCGACTGCCTCCGACACATCGGGACCAGCCGAAACACTTGCCGGCGACGCTGGTCACGAGCGAGATATAACCTTCAGAATCTGACTGCGAAGCTCTACTCGGTGTACGGGACCGGCGACGGCAAAACGCTGTGGGCCGTGGGAGCCGGCGGCACGATCCTGCACAGCACTGACGCCTCTTTCGATAGACGTTCTGTCCCTCCACGACGTTGAGGCGCAAATTATGTTATCGGCCTGAAGTATAAGGGCAGCGGCCACAGAGAACGGATAATATTGTCGGGAGACCGCTTGGACGTTTTCTTCGAACTGCCGGAACAATGGGTCTGCGTGGAAGTTAAAGGCAAGCAATCCCCTAAACAAGATATTCTGAGGGGAATATTCCAGTGCGTGAAGTACAAAGCTGTTCTTGAGGCACGGTGCCATTATCAACAGAACGGCGGGAAGCTACCTAGGGTCAGGGTAGTGCTGGTTCTAGGGAGTGGACTGCCGCAGCAGACCGAAGCTCTCAGTCTCTATATCCTCCGCCTACGCCGATTGTTTCAGAAGCTCCTTCACCACGTTGCCGTGGACATCGGTCAGCCGGAAATGCCGTCCCTGGAACTTGAATGTCAGTTTCGTGTGATCGACACCGAGACACCGCAGGATGGTCGCGTGGAGATCGTGGACATCCATCGGGTTCCTGATCACGTTGTAGCTGTAGTCGTCTGTCTCACCGTAGGTCAAACCCCCGCGAACTCCTCCGCCCGCCATCCAGATACAGAAGCAGCGCGGATGATGATCGCGGCCATAGTTATCCTCCGTCAGCGTTCCTTGCGAATACACCGTGCGCCCGAATTCTCCGCCCCAAACGACAAGTGTGTCCTTTAGCATCCCGCGCTGCTTCAGGTCCTGGACCAGAGCCGCCGAGGCCTGGTCGGTTTGCCCGCATTGCGCGCGGATTTCCTTGGGCAAGTTATTATGTTGATCCCAACCGCGATGGAAGAGCTGGATGAACCGCACGCCGCGCTCCGCCAGCCGCCGCGCCAGAATGCAGTTCGCGGCATATGTTCCCGGCGTACGGGAATCGGGGCCATACATCTCGAAGGTCGACGCTGGCTCTTTCGAGAGATCCGTCAGCTCCGGGACAGAATGCTGCATCCGAAACGCCATCTCATACTGTGAGATACGCGTTGAGACTTCCGGGTCCTGATACTCCTCGTAAGTGAGTTCGTTCATCTTCGCCAGGTCCACGAGGAATCGTTTCCGCGCATCGTCGGAGTATCCGGCGGGATTCGACAAATAAAGAACGGGATCGGCTCCGGAGCGAAACTTCACACCCTGAAATTTGGTCGGAAGAAACCCGCTGCCCCATTGCCGGTCGGCGAGCGCCTGCGAGTTCCCCAGTCCTTGCGACACCATCACCACGAATGCGGGAAGATCCTCGCTCTCCGCGCCGAGACCATAGGAGATCCACGCCCCGATGCTCGGCCGGCCCGCGAGCTGAAATCCCGTCTGAAAGAATGTCACGGCGGGGTCGTGATTGATCGCCTCCGTTTGCAGTGACCTGACGATACAGAGATCGTCGGCGACCGTCGCCGTGTGTGGCAGTAATTCACTGAGCCATGCGCCGCTCTCGCCGTGCTGCGCGAATTTGAACAGAGACGGAGCGGTCGGAAACTTCGCCTGATAGGCGGTCATACCGGTCAGCCTTTGCCCCATGCGAATCGAGTCCGGCAATTCCGTACCTCGACGCTCCTGCAAGCCGGGCTTGTAATCGAACAAGTCCAACTGCGACGGCGCGCCGTGCTGAAACAGATAGATGACGCGCTTGGCCGTCGGCGGAAAATGCGGCAGGCTGGGCAAGCCGCCGGCGGCCTCGGCTTTTCCCGCCAGAAGCGTGGTCAACGCCGCGGCGCCCAGTCCCACACTGGTGCGGCCAAAGAAATGACGCCGGGTCAACAGCAGTTTCGCTTGTTCAATGGGGTCCAAAACTCTACTCCTTGGTCATCGATTCATCCAGATTCAACAGCAGGCTGCCAACGGATGCGTATGCCGCCAGTTCGCGCCGATCGAGCTTCGGATCGGGCTGCGATTCGCCGTGCTGGAGATAAGCGTCCACTTTGGCGGGGTCGCTGAAATAATCGAGGTGAAAACGCAGATTCGCCAGCAGCACATCCTGCTGCGCCCCCGAAGGCCAATTTCCGTTTACCAACCGGAAACCATAGCGCAGCCGATTCTCGGCGCCCGTACCTCCCTCCTTCATCATGCGCTGTCCAATGAAGCGAGCCGCCTCCACATAGGTCACATCGTTCATCAGATTCAACGCCTGCAATGGCGTATTTGTTCGCGTCTCCCGAACTACGCACGCTTCCCGATTCGCCGAATCGAAGTTGATCATCCCTGGCGGCGCGATGGTTCGCTTCCAAAAAGTGTACAGACTTCGTCGGTAAAGGTCGTCGCCGTGCCCCTGCACGTAATCCATGTCCTGCATGCTGATCTCTTTCCAGAGACCCTCCGGCTGATACGGCTTCACCGACCGACCGCCGATCTTTTCCACCAACAGCCCGGCGGCGCTCAAAGCCTGATCCCGGATCATCTCCGCCGGCAGCCGGAATCTCGGCCCTCGCGCGAGCAGTCTATTTTCAGGGTCGCGCTGCAGCAAGTCAGCACTCGCCTCGGACGACTGGCGATACGTGGCACTCGTCACGATCAGCTTTTGCAGAGACTTCACATCCCATCCCGAGCGCACGAATTCCGTCGCCAGCCAATCGAGCAGATCCTGATTCGACGGCCACTCGCCCTGCGAACCGAAATCCTCCACAGTCTTGACGATCCCAGTGCCGAAGTACATCTGCCAGAAGCGATTCACGGTGACGCGCGCCAGCAGAGGATTGCCCGGATCGACCACCCACTCCGCAAAGCCGAGCCGGTTATTCGGCGCATTCGCAGGCAATGGGGGCAATACCGCGGGTACCCCCGGCGTCACCTTCTCCCCAGGATGATCGTAAGCGCCGCGAACCAGCAGGAATGTGCTTTTCGGAGGATTCGACTCTGCCATCACCATAACTGTCGGAAAGCTGATCTCTAACTTCGCCCGCTCGTCGAGTAGCGCATCGAGTTGTTCCGATAGCTTGCGAATCTCCGCCGGTGCGGCAGTCGCCAGATACGCCGAGCGCAATGCAACCTCTTCGACCCGCGATCGTTGGGCCTCAGGCTCGCGCGCGATGTCATTCACCGACTCACCCAGCGCCAACACCGCGAGGTCCCGATCGTCGAGTACCCGGCTATACACACGAACTTCACCGATCCGGCCCCGGAAACGCCGCTCCGGCCCCCATCCTGTTCCGATGCGGAAAGGTTCGTCGAAAATTTTACCCGCATTGCGGAAGGGCCGGTATAGCGTGTCGAGCAGCACCTTGGTCTTTTCAAGATGTCCGTCGATGTAAACGTGGATTCCTTCGGCCATGCGCGAACCGGAGTACGTCACAGCGATGTGGCGCCACGCCTTCGGCTCCAGAGCGCGCTCCGTCTCAACGCGAATGGCATCGTTGACCCAGTTGCTCGTAATATTGACGTGAATCTTTCCTTTGTCCATATGGACGCCGAATCCCTTGCCCTCCGGGTTGTCGGCCATCCGGGACATGACGCTGCCATCGGGAATCTCGTCCGAATAGATCCAGGCCGAAAGTGAAAATCGATCCTCGATATCGAAGCGAGCAGCCGGGCCGCGATTCAGGAATACCTTCCCATCGAACAACCCCGCGCTGCCAGTGCGGCCCGGAACGAATTCGATCTTGCTCGATCCGCTCTTGGCGCCGCTGCCGTCTTCAAAGGAAACGACGGTGTCGAGCGCGCGGGAAGGCGCCCAATAAAAAGGCGCCGAAAGCCGTCGCTCCCACTGTTTCTGATCGCGTGCGATCGATGTTTCCTGTTTGCGAAGCGAATCCTCAGCCACACGATACCTCTGCTCGATCGCGGCCAAAGCGGCTTGCTGCGCCTGCGTCGGAGCGGGAATCATCGGCTCCGAATTGCCGTACTTCATCGCGCGGCCCTGTTCTGGAATGTTATTGAGGTACGCGAACACCTGGTAAAACTCTTTCTGCGTGAACGGATCGTATTTATGGTTATGACAACGTGCGCAGCCCAGGGTTGCCCCCAGAAAGACGGCCGAGGTGGTTTCCACCCGATCCACCACATACTCCACCGCGTACTCTTCCGGAATGATGCCGTCTTCGGTGTTGGCTCGATGGTTGCGATTGAATCCTGTAGCCATCTTCTGTTCCAGCGTGGCGTTAGGCAGCATATCGCCGGCGATCTGATCGAGGGCGAATTGGTCGAACGGCAAGTTGCGATTGAACGCATCGATCACCCAGTCCCGCCATCGCCACATCACTCGCTCGCCATCAAACTGATAACCGTTCGTATCCGCGTAACGCGCTGCGTCCAGCCAGCGAAACGCCATGCGCTCCCCGTACCGCGGTGAGGCGAGCAGCCGGTCGACTACCTTCTCATAAGCGTTCGGGGAGCGATCCGCGAGGAACGCATCGATTTCGGCGGGCGTGGGAGGCAGTCCTGTCAGATCGAGCGAAAGACGTCGAATGAGCGTTTCCCGTTTGGCCTCCGCCGAGGGCGCCAGCCCTTCGCGTTCGAGCTTCTGGAGGACGAAAGCATCAATCGGCCTTCGAACCCAAGCCGCACTTTTCACCTGCGGAACGGGCGGCCGCACAGGTGGGATGAAGGACCAGTGCTTCTGCCATTTGGCGCCTTCCGCTACCCATTCGCGCAAAGTCGCGATTTCCGAAGCGTTTAACGTCAAACCCGAGGCCGCCGGAGGCATTCGCAACGCGGGTTTCGTCGCCGCGGTGCGTTTGACGAGTTCGCTTGCATCCGCATTGCCTTCGACAATCGCGCGCCGGCCGCCGCCCAGATCGGCTTTGGCCGCTTCCTCGCTATCCAAACGGAAAGGAACATGCTTGGCCGCAGCGTCCGGACCGTGGCAGACGTAGCATTTGTCGGAAAGGATCGGCCTCACGTCGCGATTAAACTCAACGCCCGCCGCATGCAACTGCGATAGAGCCAGTAACGTGAGGCAGCATCTCATCCTACTCCATCTTAACTGTTACGGGTCTCGAGATTCTCGATGACCGCGCCTACCGCCAGGCCAAGGCGCTGCTCGCATCGCTCCGGGATGATCTGTCGAAGGTCGTTATCACCTCTGCTTATCGCCGGGCGGCCGAAGCTCTTGACCGGCACGGCTTTGTGCTGCTGATCGGCGAGCCGGCGGCGGGCAAGACCACCATTGCCTCGATGCTTGCAGTTGCGGCGCTCGATCATTGGGGCCAAACTCGACGACGCGGCCGACGTGGTTAAGCATTGGAATACCGAAGAGCCCGCGCAATGCTTCTGGGTGGATGACGCCTTTGGCGTCATGCAGTACGAGTCGTATCTCGCCCACCGCTGGAACCACGCGCTGCCGGAGGTAAAGCCGTGCTGCGCCAGGATGTAAGATCGTCATGACTTCGCGGGATTACATTTACCGGAGGGCGCGCAACGACCTCAAGGAGGGAGCCTTTCCGCTACTGCGCGAGAGCCAGGTAGTGATCGATGTCCACGATCTTACGCAAGACGAACGCCAGCAGACACTCTATAACCACATTAGGCTAGGGTGCCTGACCGCAGCATCGGCGCTTTATCCGAGAAACCGCCCGACGCTTGGGCGATCCGCTGGTTACGAAAGATCTAACACTCGACCGAGACGAGATCAACGAGTCACTGAAGCACGTGGCGTCGGCGATGCCGCGCTGCGCGCGGGACTGGATGAGCGTTCCGCGTCCGCACTCGCCCGCCTTGCGTCGCTCATGGACGAAAGCGCCGCCACGCGCGCGTGCAGCGTAACGGAAGATGGTAATGCGCATGCCGGTGTGAAGGGGGCGTAGGCAGTTCGCGCTTCCCCTCGTGAACCGGATCGGGCCGGGAAACCTCGGCCTTTTACCCATTGGCGGCCACTCGACCGACGGAAATGCGTCCAAAACCCGTCCCCCAGCATCCGCTTCGAAAACCGTAATACCCGAGGGAACTGATGAGCGTTTCGCGCCCGCCCTCGGCCACCTTCGTCGCCGGCAGCGATGCGCCGCTGATCGGCGAACGCGCCGCAACGCGCATGCGCATCAACGGAATGTGGCGATGAGCGCGCCGCGATGAAGAGGCGTTATCCGTTCGAACTCCAGCCTCGCGAACTCGTCGCTGAGGCGATCCGGTACAGCGCTGTGGCGATCTGGAACACTGGCATGAAGTATTTGTGAAATCGCCCCAGGAAGCGCAAGCATTTCGGGTGCCCGGCTGTTGGGCGAGCACTTGCACGGGGAATCGCGTAGGGACCCGCACGCGATGGGCCTGACGGAGGTGGGCCCTCTGGCGTGCGGGTAGGTAGGCCAGATCCCACTCTTCGGGGATTCTTGTCAATCCGGACTACGATCACGCGGGGCGACTGCGTAGCGCGCCCCCACGTGGCATAGGGAGGCGCGCCGGCGCCCATGCAATCGGCGTTGAAGAGCGCGTCATCCCCTCGCGTTCCGGCCTCGCGAACCGAATCGAACGGCGCGAACCTCGACCCGTTGGCGACCACTCGACCGCCGAAGCGCGTAGTGTCGGCGGACCAGACGGGGTTTGGAATCGGGGTCGGCGCTGGGATCGAGCTAGCGGATGGTGTTGGAGCGAGAGTCGTACAGACCGACAATATTGTGATCTTCGCGACCATTGACGAAGACGAGGCGCGAACCGTCGGGCGACCAACGAAGCTCGCCGCAGGTCGGTTGCCTTCGGATATCTTGCGTGGTGCGTCGCCGGAGAGGGGAACGATCCAGATAGCCTGCTCGACGCCTTGGGGCAGCGCGGCGGGGTTGGATTGTCGCGCTGCATTTCGAAGTCACCGCCGCGAACGAAGACGAGGGAGCGGCCGTCCGGCGTCCAGGCGAGCTGGGCGATCTCTTGGCCGTCGTCATCGGGATAATTGGTGAGCTTGCGGCCCTTGTAGGCCGGCGCTTCCGCGATCCAAATGTTGCGCGCGCCCTTCTGGTTGCGCACCCAGGCGACGGCGAAGGCGACGGCTATCGCCGGGAGAAGCAGACTTTCGACGACATTCATGGATGCATCCCTGACCGATTCCAACCAGGAACAACTGCAAGGTGCTCAAGACCCACCACCCGCTCTTTTCGCCCACCGCGACGCGCCGCCACGCGCGGGCGCATCGCAACGTAAGGTGGCGATGAGCCCGGTGTGAAGAGGCGCTAGCCGTTCGCAATGCCACCTCGCGAACCGGACGGGAACGATGCAGCCACAAACGCATAACGCGAGCGAGGGTTTCAACTGGTACCACCAGGTGTTTTATTCGTCGCGCAATGCGTCCATCGGTTGCAGTCGCGACGCTCTCCATGCTGGTCCGTAGCTGGCAAACAGCGCCACTATCGCCAACAGCGCGACCGCGCCACCCAGCGTCAATGGATCTCGCGGTGTCATGCCATAAACCAGCGACGCCGCAGCCTGCCCGGCCCAAGCGGCCAGCGCCGTGCCCAATGTCAGCCCGATCACCAGCAGCAGAACCGCTTCTCGCAGAACCAGGGCGATTACGCGCCCGCGGCTCGCCCCGAGCGCCATGCGCACGCCGATCTCATTTCGTCTTCGGGCGACCATATAGGCGATCACACCATACAATCCCAGCACTGCCAGCGCACCCGCCAACAAACCAAAGGCGCCCGCCAGCGCCGCCATCAGCCGGTCGCGCATAAGTGAATCTTTGATCTGGGCCGTTAGCACCTTGAAATCAACGGCGAGCCCCGGATGGATTTCGGCAACCGCCTCTTCCGCGGCGTGGTAGAACTCACCAAGGGGCGCCTTCGTGCGCAGCACAAAACTCCCACCCGGGCCCGGGTCATCATCCTGATCCTGCGCCACGAACGCAATCGGGCGGAAGTCCTCGCGTAGTTCGTAATATTTCGTGTTTCGCACCAGCCCCACCACCAGAAATAGCGAGTCTGGCTGGTTTGCGGATTCCTCCCGGCGGAACAACCGGCCTACCGGATTCTTTCCGTGGAAAATCGTCCGCGCAAACTCCTCGTTCACAATCGCCACCTTCGGCGCCGTCAGATTATCGTGCTGGTCAAAGTCGCGCCCCGCCACGAACGGCGTCCCCATCGTCCGGAAATAACCTGGGCCGGCGCGATTAAACAGGGCATCGATCCGCGGTCCGGCCGAGCCTTCTGCCCATGCATTCTGATCCCAGCCCGAACCGCTGACCGGCGTCATGCCCACCTGTCCAGCCGAGATCGCCCCAGTTCGAACGCGCAGCTTCTCCAGCGTCTGCCGACGTACTTCCGTGATCCGCCCTTTTGGAAAATGTGCAGCGCGATAGTCCACACTGACCGCCACGATCCCCTCCGGACGGAAGCCCGGATCAACCGCTAGCAGCTTTTGCAGACTGCGCACAAACAGTAGCGCGCCGGCCAACAGCACCAGCGACATGGCCACCTGCGTTACAACCAGGGCCCGGCGCAAGCTGAATTTTTCCCGCCCCGCCGTCAGGCCGCGGCCGCTTGCACGCATGACTGACGCCGGCGCCACCTGGGTCGCGCGTAGCGCCGGTGCCAGCCCGAACAGGAGGCAGGCGACAATCGCCATGGCCGCCGTAAATCCCAACATGCGCCAGTCGAACTCCAGCCCAACGAACATCCGGTTCTCCGGAGTCGTCAGGAACGCGATGAGCCCGCGACTGAGTAGCACAGCTAAGGCTGCGCCCAGCGCGGTACCGAGCACGGCCAGCAGCATGCTTTCGGAAAGCAATTGCGTAATGAGCCGGCCGCGCGAGGCGCCAATCGCCTGTCGCACCGCGATCTCGCGCTCGCGCACGCTGGCACGCGCTAGCAAGAGATTCGCGAGATTCGCGCACGCGATCAACAGCACCAGCCCGGTGGTCGCCAGCAGAATCCAGAGCGGATCTTCATAACGCCCTCGCAACTGCGAGACACCCGTCGCGCCTGACGTTACGGTCAGTTTATTGGCCAGATATCCCTTGGCCGTATCGGCCCGGTAGGAGGGCGGCAGCGTCTCCCGCATGATGGACGGGGAGACAGCCTGAAGCTGTGCGTTTGCCCGTTCGATGGTCCAGCCGGGCTTCAGCCGCCCCATCAGGGAGAGCCACCACGCGGTCGGCGTGGGGATTCGTCCTTTGCCCGGCTCCCAGAACAAGGGATCGCCGCAGATGGGCACAGCCACATCGAACCTGTGCCCGATCTCGACCCCGAAGAAACCGGGCGCCGCCACCCCAATCACCGGAAACAGCCTGCCATCGAGCCTGACACTGCGGTCAGTGACCGCGGGATTGCCGCCAAACTCACCCTGCCAGAACGAGTAGCCGATCACCGCGCCCGGCGACCCGCACCCCGGCTGATCGTCCCGTGCGCTAAATACTCGTCCAACGATGGCAGGTACCTTCAGCACGTTGAAGAACTCGCCGCTGACGAACAGACCTTCCGCGTATCGCGCCTTGCCTTCCTGAGCGAGGTTGAATTCTTGTGCGCTCCACGCAATTATTCCCGAAAAGGCCTGCTGCTGCTGACGAACGCTGTCCCATAAGTTGGAAGTGAAATTCGCGCTGCGAGTTGACCACCAACCAGATCGGCGGGCTCCTTTCGCGAAATCGACATATGCCAGCCGCTCCGGTTTCTCAACCGGCAATGTGCGCAAGCGAATGGCGTCGATCAGTTGGAAAATCGCGGTGTTCGCCCCGATCCCGAGCGCAAGCGAAAGCACCGCCACGACCGTGAACGTCGGATTCAGCCGAAGCTGTCGCAGCCCAAAACGGAGGTCTCCCGAAAATCGATCCATCTTGCCTCTCAGTCTTTATACTCAGATGGGCCGAAATGGTTACTAACGAAAATGGTGACGGTAATACATGGTATGTATGTGAAGCGACGCATCGTCCTTTCCAGGCCGTCGGTTGGCGCGAGGAGACTGGATGAGCGTTTCGCTCGCACTCGGCCGCTGGCGTCCTCTGCAACGAATGCGCCGCGTATCGGCGAACGCGCCGCAACGCCCGAGCGAATCGCAACGGAAGGTGGCGATGAGCACGCCGCGCGTGGGCCTCAAGGCCCGGCGGACAAATCACCCAGCGCCTACGATGGCGAGCGGGTCACTTTTGGCGAGCGACCTCAGGTAGATTCTCGCGAGTGCCGAAGATATACCCGATCACGGCTTCGGATTGCTCCGGCGGCAGAGAACCCAAGAAACGCGACAACTCATCCTTTTCTTGGTCAGCCGACTTGTTTTCCATCAGGCGTCCTGCCTTGTCGGCCCGCTGGCCCAGATGCTCTTCACGTCGCCAAATGCGATCTTCAACATTGTAATAGTCTCCAGTCCAACGCGACCATTTCTCAGTCCACGCTCAAGAGTTACATATCGGCAATTTTGGCCAGAACTGTGCGGAGCCTCGTATTTCGTCGCCGGCAACGATGCGCCACTCATCGGCAAGTGCGCCGCATCGCGCGGGGGCGCGTCGCAACGAAAGCTGTTCGGCTCTGTCCTTCCAGTTAACGAAGGCCGAATCGGCAATCGAGCTTACTCCAATCGAACCGGGGCCGGGTGCGCCGATATCGAAAGGCACGGCGGCTAGGACCGTCAACGCCGATGCAAAGAGGATGATGATCGATTTCATGCGGACTCTTTCTACTTGCCGACTTACGATCATACGTCATGCGACCATTCTGTGCCCTCTCGCAGTCCGAGTTTGGGTATACACGGCGGCCGAGGGCCTTGTTCGAGCAGCGGTTTCAACTCGGCCGTGAAGTCTTCGTATGCTGCGACGGGCAGTCCAGCGGCCTCAGTGCCGGGCGGCTTCACGCCTGCAAGGACTTCCGGTCGGCGTCCAGATTGTCGGTCACGACAAAGAAGACTTCAGCGTCCTGCAAATGGTAAGAAGCGCACCGTCATTGCGTAGATGACGCGCACATGTTCGTCACCGCCCCGGCGCCGGCCTGTCTGGTCCATTCGCTGCCCGCACAGGACCATTCAAAATGCCGTGTGTGCGCGCCGGGGTGAAAAGCCGTCATCCGCTCGAAGTTCCAGTCTGGTGAACCGGATCGGGCGGCTGGAACAGCGACGTGTTTGGCGGCCACTCGATCAACTGCAGCGCATACGCCAAAACCGCCGCCCAGAAATCTGGAACCCACCTTTCGCCGTCTGTGTCTTGTGCGCCCACCGGTGCGAAAAAGCTTCATCCGTTCGAGCTCCAGTTCTCGTAATTCGTGCGCACGGCGACCTTCATATAGCGCTTTTCACGAGCCCCCTTTTCCATGCGCCATTTGCGACAGGAGCAACGTCCGCATCTATCGATGTTTCAATTGCCTCTCGCTTCTTATCAGCGCTGCCGCGCTCAACGAACTGGCCAGCGCCAGCCCCGTCGCTACCCACAATACCGCGCGATAGCCGGCGACAAAAGCTTCCTCGATAGCATGCCGTCCGCGCACGTCCCTCGTTTCGGCAGCGGCCAGCCTCGATCGCTGGGCCTCGATTTGCGCCCGCACCGCTGGCGCCACGTCTAGACTGTCCAGTCGATGTTCCAGAGCGCTTTGGAAAACTCCGCTCAGTAATGCTCCGAAAACCGCCACAGCCACCAAACCAGCGATGCGCGAAACAGCGTTGTTAATCCCAGAGGCGGCTCCCGCGTAGCTTTGCTCCACCGCGTTCATCACGGTGGTGGTGAGCGGGGCGACGCTGATCGCCATGCCGAGCCCCAGTGCCAGTACCGCGGGGAAGAACGTGGTCCAGTAGGGCCCGCCAATACCCGGTCTCGCAAATAGCGCGAATCCGGCGGCTGCAATCATGGGGCCGATCACCAACGGAAGCTTGGCGCCATACCGATCGAGGAGTCCGCCAGACCACCGCGACAGCAGGAACATTAACAGAATGAAGGGCAGCAGAGCGGCCCCCGCTTCCGTTGCCGAATAACCTTGCACCTGTATCAAATCGAGCGGGAAAAAGAAGAGCATGCCGCTCAACGCGGAATAGAGAAAGAAGGTAAGCAGATTGGCCCCCGTAAAACTGCGGGAACGGAACAGGCGGAGCGGAACCATCGGCGACGACGTGCGTGCCTCCCAGTACAACAGCGCAATTACGGCGATGGTCCCAACTGCGCCCGCGACCGGTATCGATTCGATCAGGGCAAAGATGATTCCACCGAAGCCGAGCACAGCTAACAGGCCGCCCGGCCAGTCGAACCGCTGGTTCTGATTGACGGCCCTGCTTTCCGGAACCTTCCATAGAGTGAGCGACAGGACGGCGAGCCCGAGTGGCACATTGATGAAAAACACCAATCTCCATGATCCATGCTCGACGCACCACCCGCCCAGCACGGGACCGATGGCGGCGGTGATCGCGGTGAACCCAGACCACGTCCCAATAGCGCGGCCGCGCTGCTTCTCCAGGAAATTAGCGCTGATCAGAGCCAGGCTGCCGGGGACAAGCAACGCCGCGCCGATTCCTTGGATCGCCCGGGAGACGATGAGCTGCCCAATGTGGGGCGCTAATCCGCACCAGGCTGAGGCTACCGAGAAGATCACCACGCCGGCTATGAAGATTTTGCGGCGACCATACAGATCCCCTAAGGACCCACCGACTAGGAGCAGCGCTGCCAGGAAAAGCGCATAAGACTCCACCACCCATTGAACGTCGGCCAGCTTTGCATGCAGGGCCGATTGTAGGGCAGGCAGTGCCACATTCACGACGGTGCCATCGATGAACGCCATGCTCGAACCGAGAATGGTCGCCGCTAGAACCCATGGGCCGTTCGTTACAGCCGGACCATTGCACGAACCGGCGAGAATCGCGCCTTCGTCGCAAGGCAGTCTGGCGATGGTGGCCATGGTCCATTCTCCCCCGTGCGCGGGACAGCAGGAAGCTCCATTCCGCCCGTAGTCGGTGGAGCCCAGACCATCGAAGCCAACGGCTGAATCTCTGGGGTCCGGGCAAAACATCTAATTCACACGTGGAGGAACGGCTTATGGAACAGGTAGCGGAACCGGCCATTCGCACCCAGCTACTGGACAGACGACGGAGGCTCGAGGACGCCATTGGCGCTCGCCGGGAAAATACCGGTCTGCAAGACCTTCTCCGGGAGGTGGACGCGGCTCTGGAACGAGTCGACGACCGGTCCTACGGGATCTGCGAAGCGTGCCACGAGCCGATCGAGCCCGAACAGCTTCGGATCAATCCCCTGATCCGCTACTGTTTGCCCCACCTCACAGCGGACGAGCAGCGCGCGCTGGAACAGGATCTGGACCTGGCATCGCACATTCAGCGAGAACTGCTCCCCAAACAAAACCTCCGGCAGGACGGCTGGGAGATCGCTTACCACTACCAGCCCTTGGGACCAGTGAGCGGGGACCATTGCGATGTAATTCCGCAAGAGGCAGATGGCGCCGGCTTCTTCTTCGTCCTGGGCGATGTCTCCGGAAAGGGAATTGCCGCATCGATGCTCACGGCGCACCTGCGCGCCATCTTCCGGACACTGGCATCCGGCGGGCTTCCACTCAATCGCCAGGTGGCGCGCGCCAACCGCATCTTCTGCGAAAGCACCATGTCCGAGCACTTTGCCACCATGGTATTCGGGAAAGCGGGCGCCGCTGGAGAGATGGAGATTGTGAACGCAGGCCATTGTCCTCCCCTGTGGATTCACGGAGGTGACGTGACTCCCATTGAGGCTTCAGGCCTGCCGCTCGGAATTTTTTGTAGTGGTGAATATCCCGGTAAGACGATTCAACTGGGGCCGGGCGATACCCTGCTGCTCTACACAGACGGTTTCTCGGAGGCGGCGAACCCGTCCGACGAAGAGTACGGCATGGAACGCCTGTCGCGGGTAGCGATGAGCCATGCCGCCCGCGACCCTCAGGCGTTGATTGGTACCTGCCTGGATCACCTGGGAGCGCACCTTGGCGGAGCGCCCAAGCAGGACGATCTCACCATGATGGCCATCCGGCGTTCGGCGTAGGGGCAAGTTTCAAACCCGCGCCGCCATGGATCGCAAGCGATCGAGACAGGCCCGAGCAGATTGCCGAATGGCGGCGCCATCGTGGAATAGCCAGAGGCCGGTTGCATACGAGTCGGCTCGGAATTCGCGTCCGTCGGACTCGTACCACTTCGGGCGACTCACGAAGATGTCCTGCATCAGCGCGTGCAAAAGCTCATGCACACAAGTGTTGACCGATAGGAATGGGATTCGATCGCCATGCGCATAGGAGAGCGCAATCATGCTCACGGCAAAACCCTCCCAGAGCGTGCTAGTGCCCGCCAACGTGCGGCCGTTGTCCCAGTAAAGGGGAAGGTGATCGGTCAACACGAGGTTGATCACGCCGCGGCGCAGGCCAATGAAAATCGGGTTATCGCCGGCTGAGCGTCGAACTTCGCCTGGTCCGTCGCTGGTTTGGAGTTCGATGCCGCCTTGGCTGAAGTCCCGGACAGCTTCGGGCCAAATACTGGACCAGAAGTGGCGAAGCTGCTCAGGCGTGCAGCGCGCCCCGGCATCCATGACGCGATGAACGGGTACTCGCAACAACGATTGTGCGCTGACGGGAATGGCCGCTGGTGTCAAGATGAAATCCCGCCGCGTCATTCCCATGCTCCGGCCCCTGATCGAGTTCCGACGAAGTGAGTGTTTGTTCCACGCCGGGGAGCCCTACAGCATACCGCCACCGGCGTTTTCGCACCTGCGGTTCATGACACATTATGCGACAGAAGCCCTGTCAACGGAATCGCTTGCGAGCTCGGACAGAGCACGACAAATTCATCCGCGATGTGCGCCACAAAAAGCACGCCGGTCGCCACTCCCGCGTCTGGCACAAGTGCCCCTGGTGCTCGCTCAAGTTCACCGGTCAGCAATGGCTCTCGCACGAGTATATGTGTCCCTCGAGGCCTCCCCGTCCACCGCCGGAGCAAATCGTTGACTTCGGGCGCGTCAAGAAGAGAGTATGGGGCAAGCCTCCGATCAAATGGCACAAGTGCCCGTTTTGCAAGAACAAGTTTACGGGGAGGCAGTGGTTAGCTCACACCTGTAAAGAAAGGAATATGAAGGAGAGGGGATGCTTATGGATCACGCCGACGACGGCTGCTGTCATGAGCACGCAGAACCACGAACTCCCCCGGCCGCAAACCCAGCCGTTAGACCCGGTACTCTCCCGACTTGCGGGGCGGCCGCTAGGCCTGGCGGACTGCAAGCGCCACTCGCTTCCGGGGAAGTGCTCAAAATGTGGGCTACCGTGAGGGAGACTCACCTTCTGATGCGCGTTAGGAGCGGGGTATTCTGCGAGAGATGCTGCCCAGCGTGCCACCCTAGAGCCTGAAATTCAGGGCGCTACAGGCATTCAGCGGAACCACCCCGCCCGCGGAAGCACGCACCGATATCGGCATATCCGCTTATGCTGCAGTCGCTCCGCGCGCGGACGGATCGCAGGCGTTCTTTGCCGCGGCAGCGAACGTCTCGCCCCATCAGGCTGCATGCAAGGCACTGATGGAAGCTGCACAAATCTGCTACTCGGCGCAACGGTACGCTTATCGCTGGATCGGCGGCCATCAGCGCCTGAAGACCGAATTTTCGATTTTCCTGGAAGAGATCCCTCGTGATTATCAGGGTGTCGGGAACGTACACACCGAGCACGGCATCCCACTCGTCACGCCACGCTGAGGTTGCCGGGTTCCAGTGTCCCAAGACGCGGAAACCGCCCGCTCCGTCCACTGTCGCGATCGCCGTTCATGATCGTGTTGCGGTGGGTTAACGATGGGCCCTATCTGTGATGCACGCCTCCATAAACGAACGTGCCTACGCGGACTGACTCAACGGCCGTCCCGTAACAGCATTCATGCCCTTGCGCTTCGCCACCGCCCACCGTTTCTTAGCAGCCAGAGAAATCCTTGCCCTGCCCGCTGCTGTCAAACGCCCTTGCCTTGCCGTTTCAGCTTTCCCCGGCTGCTTTTTCGCAGCTCTGGGCGAAACTTGGGAATTGACTGTCGTCTTGGCACGAACTACAGCGGCTTTCGCTGAGTCGAGTAACGCTCCCAAGCCGTCCGTGCTCTTCGGAAATTGGTCGATGACATCCGACAGCAACTCCTCGATTTTGTTCAACCTCTTCAGGGCTTTCTTCGCTTTCATCGGCTCGCTCCTCCAGGCTCTCTATATTACTACCGCGGGATGGCACTTGACCAGTGCCGACGCGCTCTCCGCATTTCTTAACTCCTTCGGCGCTTATTATTCCCCGAACGAAGACGCGGAACTGCGAGCTTCATGATCCGGGCGTCGGCTCGGGTTGGGGCATTGAACTGCTGCGTGGGTCGAGGCCGGCCGAACCGTCCGGGCAACCCGGCCCAGAATGCGACACGGTCCTGTTTCGTCCCTGATGCTTGGCTTCGTAGAGCGCGCCATCCGCCGCTCTCACTAGCGCCTCGGCAGACGGAAAGAGGTCGCCAATTGCCGATGCAATTCCCAGGCTGATCGTGATACTCGCTCCTGCAGGTTGGTTGGGATACCGGATCCCCAATCTCTTCACTCCCAAACGGGCCGATTCCGCCAACAGCGCGGCCTGAAGCGGATCGGCTCCCGGCAGGATCAGCACGAATTCTTCGCCTCCAAAACGCGCAACAAAATCCGTGGCCCTCCTTGCCGCGTTTGCCAATTCCGCGGCAACGAGTTTCAGGCACTCGTCTCCCATCTGGTGGCCCGCCTCGTCATTGAGCTGCTTGAAATGGTCGATATCCACCAGGACCAGCGAGAGGTGAGTCCCGATTAACCGAGCCCGGTTCCACTCGATTTCCAACGTCTGGTCGAACATTCGCCGATTCGCAATGCCGGTGAGCCCATCCAGGTTTGACAGCCGGGTCAAGTCCCGATTGGCTTCCTGTAGTTGCGAAGAAGCTTGTTTCACGCGTCGTTTGAGCACGACCACCCATGCGGCGGCGGCTACAACTACCAGCATCATGATTCCAAGTGCCTGGAGCGCGTATTGCAAGGTCCACCAGGGAGGTTGCTGAATCGTGGCGATATCTCCCACCTCGTCGAAAAGCAGTTCGAACGACTGGTTTCGTCCGTTCTCATCCTTCTCGACCATACAAATTCCGGTTACCCGTATGCGGCTGCCGTCGCGAAGGGAAAACAATGCGGGGTCCGGCCGGACCGCTTCCATTGAGGCGTTCACGATGCGTCCGTCGATCTGCAACATCAAGGTTTGCTTTCGCGGAACCAAGGACTTCTCCAACAGGCGCGCCTCGATCGAGACCAACGCCGAATCGTACTCGCCTTCCAGCAGTTGCTTGCTGGGCACGACCGTGGGCGTGGACGGCGGACCGTGGTGGATCAGCCGGACCGTGGCGTCGTCGAGCACCGGCCTAAAGTTCGACAGGTGCGGGAACCCGAGCACGTCCACAACGTCCCCGGCCCGCAGCGTGATGGATTGATTGGTCTCCACACGAAGCCCGGTTGTTCCATCAGAAATGTATAGAAAACTGCCGGGTCGCCGAAAGCTGACCGCGCCTCGCACGTGGATGCGGTGGCCGGATACGCCCTCGGGCGTGAACTGTTGGAGGCTGGAAAGAGGCTGCGCGGCACCGGCAAAGGGATCGGCCCGCGCCGGTTTAGTCACGTGCAATTCCTTCAGGCTTGGAACATACAGCAGCACGCCGATGAGCTGATTCCGCTGGTTGAAGAGCGCACCACCCACGCCACGAATGCGCACCTCGGAGTCAGGGAGCCTTTCGGGAAGGGACTCATCGATTTCTGGAACGACAGCTCGCAGCCTGCCGCCGCTGACTGCTACAACCAGGACGTCGAATCCGCTCTGCGCTTCCACGGCCCGCACTATCCCGTCCACCTCTACCCACTGGGCGTCTTCCGCCGTTGCTGCCATGCGGTCGAACGATGGGCGATGGACGGCCGGCATGGGAGCCTGGCCGATGACCTTCCATCGCGGCCTGGTGATCTCTTGCCCGAAATCGGGCTCCTCGGTGATTCCCTCGATTTCAATGAGCTGACCCGGAATGGCCGTCGGCCCACCGGGCGGAACGTGAACCCAAATGCCGGCCGTCGAGTCCTGAATGAACATGTCGGGTTGTGCGCTGGAGTAAAACTCAAAAGGAAGCAACCTCGGGCCCGTTGCCGTGTAGTAAGTCACCACGGCCTGCAGTCGTACGGGGTAACCGCGGTTCGCTTCTTCCCGGCTAAGCCGCCGGATTTGCTCAACTCGTTGCAGTGTGGGTAGGCTGTCCGTCGCCGCCCCGGACTGCTGGCCGTGTAGGGTGACAGCGCGGAATACTGCAAACAGGAACACCCACTTTTTGCTTTGTCGGCATTGCCCGGTGATGCTGAGCGTGATCGTCACCGCACCACTCCTTAAGAGCAGAGTGCGCTGGGCGAGTCAGATATCGCACTCGAATATTTCTGCATACGTACACCACTTGATCCAAGTCCTCTCTGTCCGGCTGGGTCGCGACAAGTATCAGAATACGCAAGGTTTAGCATACTGCCCGCCCGGTGATGCTTCCGGCGCCTGATGTTGCGTTGATGACCGCAATTTGACGGTGTCACGATTTTGGCAACACAACGCTTTGCTAATCACTCGCCGCTTCAGCCATTTGCGAACGGCCTCCAGCTTGCTTATCGCACAGTGGTAGATTACGTGGACCATAAGCGTCGCGTGACCCTGACTATTTCCGATAGCTGATGTTGTTATATCCGGGGCCGTCTACCAGCCGATTTATAGAGGAGAAAAAACTATGTTGAAGAAAGCTTTATTCGCAGCCATCCTGGCGCTCTCGTTCGTCGCCGCGGTCGGGACGCAAGCCAGTATACCGCCACCGCAGTGCAATCCATGCCCGTACGTGAATTAGTATCGTGCGATAACTTATTTCGAGATGTACATGTAAACATATTAAGTGGGGTGACTACTTAGCCCAGGGTCATCACACTAGTTTTGCGCGGGCGGCGTCCACACGTGCCGGATGTTGCCGTGACGTCGCCGGCGTGATTCAGTCAACTCAGCCCGAGCTCCGCGCATGAAATCAGTTTAGTCAAACGATCTGTGTGATGACGTTGCCGCGCACTTCGGTAAGGCGCTCTTTGCGCCCCTGATGAAGGTAACTGAGCGCGTCCTGATTCAGTCCGAGCTGATTCAGGATAGTCGTATGCACGTCCCGGAGATGATAGGGGTCTTGGATGGCTTTGAGGCCGATGTCGTCGGTAGCTCCGACCACCTGGCCGCCCCTGATTCCGCCGCCCGCCATCCACATGGTGAAGCCCAGATTGTGGTGGTCGCGGCCTTTGCTGCCTTGGGATTCGGGTGAACGGCCGAACTCACCGCCCCACACCACCAGCGTGGAATCGAGCAGTCCACGCTGCTTGAGATCTTTGATTAGCGCGGCAATCGGCTTATCCGTCTGCGCGGCCATCCGCAGGTGATTTTCTTCGATATCGTCATGGGCGTCCCACTGCATATTGCCGGGACCGCCGCCGGATACGGGGCAAACGAAACGCACGCCTTTTTCGATCAGGCGTCGAGTGAGCAGAAGCCTGCGCCCGTAATCGTCCGTCTTCGGATCGCCGACGCCGTACATCTCGAGCGTCTTGGGCGATTCCTTCGAGACGTCGAAGATTTCAGGAGCCTCGGTCTGCATCTTGAACGCGAGATCGTAGGAGTTGAGGCGCGCTTCCAGTTCCTGGTCGCCGGGACGCATATCCGCCCTGTCCAGACCTTTGATCAGGCTGAGCGTTTTGATGCGACTTTCACGCGTCACGCCTTGCGGAAGGTCGAGATTAAGTACTGGCTTCGCGCCGGGTCGGAACATCGTCGGCTGGTAGACTGCAGGCAGAAATCCGGTGCCATACATGGGTTGGCCGGCTTCGAGCGCGCCATGTGGATCGGGCATGACGACGTAACCCGGGAGCGAGTCGCTTTCTGTGCCGAGGCCGTATAGCGTCCACGAGCCCATGCTCGGAAAGCCGGGCAGGATGCGGCCGGTGAACAACTGGTACTGCGCGGCGGAGTGTACCACCATGTCGCCGTGGATGGAGCGGAGCATCGCGATGTCGTCGACACATTCGGCGATGTGGGGAAACAGGTCGGACATTTCGATCCCGCTCTCGCCATACTTCTTGAACGTGCGCTTGGTGCCTAGCAGCGTGGCATTGGCCTGCACGAACTGATACTTCGCTTCGCCGAATTCGGCGGGACGCTTCTGCCCATTGAGTTGGTTGAGGAGCGGCTTGGGGTCGAAGGTGTCGATGTGGCTGGGTCCACCGGCCATGAAAAGGAAGATCACGGATTTTGCCTTGGCCTTGTCCGGCATCGATGGAGCTTTCGGCGCGAGTGGATTTGAACTCAGCTCCGCCGCGCGGGCAGCGCTCCTCATCAGAAGATCGGCCATGGCGATAGATCCGAAACCGCAAAATGCATTCGTGAGAAATTCGCGGCGATTGCGGGTGATTCGAATATGTTCAGACATCGTTATCACGTTTCCTAATTTACATACAAGAAGGCATTCAGATTGAACATCGCGAGAGCCAACTGATCTCGCGCCTCTGACTCGCCGGCTGCGCCTACGTTGAGGAATTGCATTGCCATTCTCAATTCAGCGGGCTTGGGGGCGCGGCTCACCGCCAGCCGCCAGGCCAGCTCGATCTGCCGGCGATGATCGGGTCCGGCCTCTTTGAGCAGCCTTGCGGAAAATGCCTTTGCCATCTTATTGGCCAGATCGCCATTGAGCATCTCCAAAGCTTGCGGCGCGTGCGTGCTTGACTCGCGGCGCGGACAACTCAGCGTCATATCGGGGGCGTCGAAGACCTGCATGAAGGGCAATTCCAGATTGCGTTTGTAAACGAGATAAACGCTGCGGCGGTTGTATTCCGCGGTGTCCTTCGGAGGCGCCCATTGAGACGGCTTGTAGAGTGCCTGTACCAGCGTTTTATCGATCGGAAGCATAACGCCCGGCCCACCCCTCTTCTGACTCAACAGGCCGGAGACGCTGAGCATGGCGTCGCGGATCTGTTCGGCCTCGAGGCGCTGCCGGGGGAAGCGTGTGAGATATCGGCCATCGGGGTCTTTATCGGTTTCGGGCGCGGACGACGACTGCTGGTACGTGTTGCTCAGCAGGATCAGGCGTTGCATGTGCTTGACGCTCCAGCCGCCGGCGACGAACTCATTGGCGAGATAATCGAGCAGCTCGGGATTGACCGGCCTCTCGCCCATTCGGCCGAAATCGTTGGGCGTGGCGACGACGCCTCGGCCAAAGTGGTATTCCCAGATCCGGTTGACCATCACCCGCGCCGTCAGCGGATTATCCGCGCTGGTGAGCCACTGCGCGAGCAATTCGCGCGGTCTGGCGGTGTCTTCCGGAAGTTCGGGCGCGCCGTCGGGCAGGAATATGCCCGGCAGCCGCATACCCACGGCATCGCCCGGACGATCGAAATCGCCACGCTGCAGCAAATGGATCTGAGCTTTATTCGCGAAGTCGTCTCTCACGGTGAATAGCGACGGCAGGGCGGCGGGAAGCGCGTCCTGCTCTTCTTCAAGCTTCGCCATCAATTCGGTGGCGGGTGCGCCTGCTTTGGTGGCCTGTGTAATCTCCTTTTGCAGTTGCGCGATCTGCGCCTGGATGGGCGCGGCCTTCGCCTTCCAGGCCGCCTGTTCTTCGTCCGAAGCTTTGATGAGATCGTAGGGCTGGACGGGCGCAAAGAAAGCCTGCACGCGATAGTAATCGCTCTGGCGGAAGCCGTCGAACTTATGGTCGTGACAGCGCGCGCACCCCAGCGTGACTCCCATAATGCCCACGCCCACGATGTTAGTCATCTCGGTAAGTTGCTCGTTACGGCTGCTCGCCACGGCCTGGTTGCCGGCATTGCGGCGCACCGGTGCAAGGCGATTGAAGCCCGCTGCAATCAGCGTCTCGTCTTCCGTCGGAGCGATTTCGTCGCCAGCCAACTGTTCCTGAATGAAACCGTCGTACGGTTTGTCGTTGTTGAAGGCGCGGATCACGTAGTCGCGATAACGCCAGGCATCGGGACGGAGGTTGTCGTACTCGAAGCCTTCGGTCTCGGCGAAGCGCACGACGTCCAGCCAGTGGTGGCCCCAGTGCTCGCCGTAATGCTCGCTCGCGAGAAGACGGTCGACAACTTTCTCCCAGGCTTTCGGCGATCTGTCGTTTACGAACGCCGTTATTTCGGCGGGCGTGGGGGGCAGACCGGTAAGATCGAATGTTACGCGGCGGACGAGCGTGGCGCGGTCTGCTTGCGGCGCGTGAGTGAGGCTTTCCTTCTGCATGCGCGCGAGCACGAATGCGTCAATCGGGGACCTGGTCCAAGCCTTGTCGGCGGCGCTGTCGAAAGTGGGGGGCGCGGGATGGGTGCGCGGCAGGAAAGCCCAGTGATGGCGCTCCGCGGCGGTGTACTTCCCGAGCGGAGCGACAGGTCCTGAAGTGGCGGCCAGCAGGAGGGAGGCGGTGGTTCCCACGAGGACCATGGCGTCAAACTTTAAGGACATGTCAATCCAATATTAACGTGTTTTGTGGACGGCCTCCTAGCCGGTCCTTCTTTTTATTAAGTTTGCACGGGTGACTCACTGTTAAAATCAAACAGTCGTCCCTAAGGGCCGTAGCGTGCAGAGACCGTCATTCGAGATGCATGTTTTGCCTTATCCCACTTTCGGCACAGCGGCGAGACCCTGCCAACAACACCGGCCTCGTGCTCGCGATTCGGGTGCGCTACGCGATCGAGGACCGCGCCGAGGAACCGAATTGTTCCTCTCGCACATCACTTCCGCGTTTGGCACGCCGATTGCTGCCAGTCCGGATATAGGCAAGCGACTTGAGAGAGCAAGGCGATCAACGCCTTCTTCGTGCGCTTGTAAGGAGGTAGCGATGTTTTTGATCTTGTTTGTCGTTTTGCTCGTGGCATGGATCCTCGGTTTTGTTGCATTCCACGTTGCGGGTGGTCTGATTCACCTTCTGCTGATTATTGCGGTGATTTCTTTGATCCTGCACTTCGTGCGGGGCCGCCACGCGGTTGTTTGAAAGCGGCCGCCGGGCCAAGGGAGCGGTTCGTCTAGAAAACCGATGATGGCGCGATTTTCGTTCGCCGCCAAGATCTAAACGCCTAGCGCGTGGCCGCTCCGGGTCTTAAGATAGGCGAGAGGTTTCCCGCCTTGTTCGGAAGAGGCGCTCGGCCCGTCGGTGGATTTTTTACAGTAGAGTCTTGTGAACCACAAGGTTTAAGTATTATGAGACAAGGAAATTCGATGAAAGAAACGATGAAGTGTGGACACCCTGCCTGTAGTTGTGTTGCGCCCGACGGTAAGACTTACTGCAGCACATCCTGTGAAGACGCGAAGAGCCTCACAGAATTAGCTTGCCAGTGCCAACATCCTCAGTGCCGGGGAGAGAAACTGAAGCCGTAACGCCTAAGGCTAGCAGCCCGTTGGTTGAAGTTACTTTTGAATTTCGGAGTGACTGAAGTGAGAGCAAAGGGCGGGATGATACCTAGATTATGCACGCAGCCGGACTCTTCGGCGAATCTGACGCGTCGGGCGTGGCTGCACGATAGTGCTCAATCCTGTCTGATTTCCTCTTGAGCCGTTACCTCCCTCGTAAGTCGTTCTCACACCTGACCCAATCGTGCATGGAATTTTATGCACGCTGATCGTTCAGAGCCGAAGCGCCGACGCCAGAACGGGCGCGAACCGAGGGCCCTGCAGCTCAATCGTACGCAGCCAGTCCATGAGCCGCGCCTTGGTTCCCTGCTCCGCGTAATGATCGCTGTATTGCACCAGGACCGTGCCAGCATGCCGCACGATCTGGCCGCCAGGAACAGGAACCGCAGCCGTGCAGTGGCCAGTGTGATGTGTGGTCCTGGCCACTAATGGGGACTTCGACGGGACGGCGGCGGGCGGGGCCTACGGCCGCGGCACAGTGTTCAACAATCTTGTGCCACGCGGCGTGATTTTGAATACCGTGCCACAGCCTCCGTAACAGGTCTGATCGGAAGGCGGAATGCCGCCGGAGGACGTCGTTCCGTTCCCCGCCGGCGCCATGGACGAGACCGTTGGGGCTGGAGCCGTCCGGACAATCAGGGCCACCGTGGGCGCAGAAGCTGAATAAGGTCGTCAGCGTGCCGCTGGGGGTGATTGCGCTCTGCCGCTTTTGCACCCAGCCCGGGTGCTCGGACGGCGCGGGACCCACCGGTCTGGTCCAGGGCGCCGATGGGAACTTCTACGGGACAACTTACGGCGGAGGGGCCTACGGCGCCGGCGAAGTCTTTAAAATCACGCCGGGCGGCACGCTGACCACGCTATACAACTTTTGCATGCACACCGGGTGTCCGGATGGCGCCGCCCCCTGTGCGGTGCTGATGCAGCAGGCCACCAATGGCAACTTGTAACGGGACCACGCTGAGTGGCGGGGCCGGCAACCATGGAACGCTGTTTGAAATTACCCCGGGCGGCGCGCTGACCACGGTGTTACAACTTCTGCGCCCGAGGCGACTGCCACGGGTCCAGGATACGAATTGCGACCTCCACGGGACAACCATGTTTGGCGGGCCCGTCTCCGAGGAGTGCGCGCATTTGGGCTGTGGCACGGTATTCAGACTGTCCGTACGTCTCGGGCCGTTCGTGAAAACACTGCCGCATATCGGGTGCGGCCATTCGTATTCTGGGAACGGATCTGACGGGCGCCACCAGCGTCAGCTTCGATGGGACGCCGGCTGTGTTTAGGGTAGTCTCAGCGACCGCGATCGCGGGCCGTGGTACCGGCTGGCGCGGCCACTGGTAAGATCCAAGTCGCCACATCCCACGGCACGCTCTTCCGCGCCGCGCTGTTTTTCGTGCCGCCGTGATTTCCGAGGCATTCGACCCGCCGTCAATCCACGCCGAAGCAAAACACCGCCTCACTGACGCTGCCGATCCGGTTGGATCCGCCGTGTATCCAGAACATGCTCGACGGTGGAATCGACAGCGGAACCGCCCGGCTGCGCCCGCAGGGCCACTCCGGCAACCCGTTCGCCAAACTGCTCCCCTTGCCGAAGACCGTTCCCATAGGCGAGGCCGGTCACCGGAACGCTCTCCATGATCGCGCGTGCGAAGAGCGGAACACAGCAATGTGGTGGCCGCAGGGAAAAATCTCAACCGAAGGATCGAAAGGGCAACCGGGTGTATACTGATTGGCAATCCGGAACAAAAGTGGAAATCCCCGGCTAAGATGCGTGTTGCGTCCAAGAAGAGGCGCCGAGGTGGGACGCCCGGCGAGACAGGCCCCGCCAAGGATCTCGGAAACTTTACAGGGTTCGCGCATTCTAGAATCTCGGCTCATTTCCAGGCTGCGGCGGCGGGGTACTCAACCGGGAAGTACGATCCCATCGAGGCATTCCTTCCCAACAGGCTTTTCAAGTGGATACCGCAGATTGCGAAATACTGGTTTCATAAGAAGCACGCGTTCAGAGATTATACGACGCACGGAAAAGGAACCGGTATTTATCCGATCGACGACCGCGTGAAGATCGGCATGGCGGGCGATTGGGGCACAGGGACGGATGAAGCGAGAATCGTTGCGGAAGCAATGGAAAAATCCAATCCGGATTTCACGATTCACTTGGGAGATGTGTATTACGTAGGCGACGGCAACGAGGTGCGAGAAAACTTCCTTGGGGAGAAAACGAGTCCTTATACACCGGTAAAGTGGCCGGTGGGCGCGAAAGGCAGTTTCGCCCTCAATGGCAATCACGAAATGTACGCTGACGGAAACGGCTACTGGAAAATGGTTCTGCCGCGGATGGGATTGAAAGAACGCGGCAGGGAGTGGGGAGCGGGACAGTGGGCGAGCTTCTTTTGCCTCGAAAATAAGCACTGGCGCATCATAGGACTGGACACAGGCTACAATTCCACTCGTTTTGAATGGGATAAGGTGCCGGTGCTGCAGCGGAGCAAATGGCTTCGCAAGACGACGGCGTTCAAGCCGGGGTGCGCTATTCCCGAGCCGCTCATGGCCTGGCTGAAGTCCTCCGTGAATCCGGACGGAGACAAACGCGGATTGATTCTGCTGTCGCATCACGGGCCGTACTCGGCGTTTGAAGGTTGGTATCAAATTCCGGCGAAGCAATTGGCGAAGCTAATTCACCGGCCGGTTATTTGGTTTTGGGGCCACGAGCACAGGCTGGCGATTTACCAGAAGTTCAGCGTCAACGGCGGCATTGAGGCATACGGGCGATGTATGGGCCACGGCGGCATGCCCGTCGAGCGCGGTGTGGCTCCGGACATCTCGGATTGTAGATGGCTCGCTTGGGATAACAGGCGTTATCCCAGCGACGAGGAACTTGACGTTGGCTACAACGGATACGTAAACGTTTCATTTAACGGCCCGGCACTGCACATCGCGTATTACGATTTGAATCAATCGCTGGTCCTGACGGAAGATTGGCATATCGATATCGAGTCCGGCGCGCTAGAAGGACCTGGCCTGAAGAAAGTACTTGACGATCCATCACTGCATTGCCGGGAAGCTTAAGAGAACAAGCGACCGAACAGGGACAGGCAACATTAAGCTACTTTAAGAAAGCGGTCGGAGCAACTGGTTTGGCTGTAAGCTTCATGGTACCCAGGAAGCCAAAATGGAAATCCTGGGGGTGAAAGGAGAAACCCTCGTGAAAATACATGTGCAACGATGCGTGCCATTGCGGTTTGCGTCGCCCCTCGGGAAGGAGGCTCCTCCGAAGGGCTTAAGGATGATTCTCACCGGCACTCCCACTTCGAGGATGTGGACGACAGAGACCGTCGGTGCGGATGGGAAGCGCTGAAAGAGTCTTATAACGGCGCGGCGGATAGCCAGTTTTACCCCATTAAAGGTAGTCCTGATGGAACCACTTTCGCATACATGAAGAACGATCTTTTGCATTTAAGGAAAAGTCAGGGAAGGTAGTCCGAACGAGTACTTGGTCATTGTCAGCCGTCGGCAAGACGCTGACAGTGCATAGCATCTTACATACTCCGGAGGAGGACGTGACGCCAGCTGCGGTTTTTCAGAAAGTGAAGTAGGCCGGACGTTGGTATTTGTCGCCGATTCTCGTGGCCTTCTGGTGGCTGTCTTCTCTCAACGCTGGCTGGCTCGACCTGCTGTTGAAGGCTATCAACAATTTCCGAGGCGGCCCTCCGACTGCAATGCATTCTGCCCCTTCTGATGACGGCGTTCTGCTTCGGAGGCAGCCCTCGGAAAACTGAGAATTAGCGCCAACAGCGTTTTGCCGGTAACTCGCGAGCGGAAGCCCGCCAAAAACCTGAACTGGTAGAAGCAAGGCTCAACTGAGAAGTACTCTGTAGGGCACGTCGGGCAAGCCTGGTCGCCACGTCGAATTAGCGAGAATACTCTTTTAGGTCAAGGTCAGTGGGTCGAGAACGGAGACATTCGAGATGACCTTACGCAGGCATAACTGAGCGCGGTCATCTATTCATCAGTTCGACAACCGAGGACGTCAGGGCGATCACACCCGTGCGAATAGCAGGTTCGGCCTCGGGATAAAACAGGCTGGAGTGAAGGGACGGCAACGGCTTGCCGGTACGCAGGCTCTCTTTGAGTTTGCCGGGTTCGGAGGCTCCCAGCCAAAGCATGAATGCGGGAATCTGTCGCCCTTCCAGCCCGAAAAGCCCAAAGTCCTCGCTGGCCATGATGCGTTTCCCGTCCAGCACATTCTCGCTGCCTAGCGCTGCGCGCAGGGAATCCTTCAGCCGCCCGGCCAGCACGGGGTCGTTGTAGGTGACCGGCGCCCCGTCCGTTTCGTCCACCCGCACGATCGGCGCGCGATCTTCGGGGATGCCTGCCGCCAGCGCGATGCCGCGCGCGGTGCGTTCGATGGCGGCCAGCGTATTCCGCTGGACCTCCTCGCTGAACGCTCGCGTCGAGATTTCGAGCTTCACTTCGTCGGGAATGATGTTGCGCTTGGTGCCGCCGTGAATTGAGCCCACTGTGACCACCGCCGGGTCCTGCGGCGCGGTCTGCCGGCTGACGATGGTCTGTAGAGCGAGGACGAATTGCGCCGCCATCACGATGGGGTCCTTGGTCGCCTCAGGCCGCGCGCCATGGCCGCCGACGCCGCGAATGGTCACGTCCACCGCGCTTGCGCTCGAAAGCACTGGTCCCGCGACCACCGCCACCTGGCCTGCCGCGACCTCCGGATTGTCGTGCTGCGCGATGCAATAGTCGGGCCTGCCGAAACGCTCGTACAGCCCGTCGGCCAGCATGGCGCGGGCCCCGCCCACACGTTCCTCGGCGGGCTGCCCGATGAGCATGAGGGTACCGTGCCAGCGGTCCTTAATGCTCGCGAGCGTGCGCGCGGCCCCCAGAAAACATGTCATGTGAAGGTCGTGTCCGCAGGCGTGCATCACCCCCACTGTTGCGCCGCCGTCGTCCTTGGTGCGAATCCGGCTCGCATAGGGCAAGCCGGTCTTCTCCTCGACCGGTAAGGCATCCATGTCCGTGCGCACCAGAACCGTGGAACCCGCGCCGTTCTTGAGAATTGCGACAACGCCGCGTGCTGCGCCGCCGTCCGCATACTTGCCGACTCCTTCCGTGACGATGTAGCCCGCCTTGCGCAACTCCTCGGCCAGCAGCGCGGAAGTGCGTTCCTCATGCCGCGAAAGCTCCGGATGCGCGTGCAGATCTTTGTAGACCGCGAGCAGCGCCGGCACTTCCGAATCCACCCTGGGTCGATAATCATCGGCGGCGGCAGCCACGACTGGGAGCGTGCCTGCAAGGAGGGCCAGCTTAGAGATCATCGACTCACTCTATCAGACCGTGGCGGAGGGTTGCGGTCTGTCCACCTCCGCAATCCGGCCCAGAAGACCATCTTCCGGGCATCTCGGGCTAAACAAACGCCCGCCTCGGCGTCTAGATTAACCAGAACCGTTCCTTTCCGGTCGATCTTCTAGTGGAGTATCATTATAGTCGGCGATGCGAAGAAAACCACCGATTCAAAGCGAAATGCTCCAGGGCACGCTCGACATGTTGATTCTGCAGACCCTGATCCTGGGCCCGGCGCACGGCCACACCGTCGCGCACGCGATCGAGCGCGGCTCCGAGGACGTTTTGCAGGTCGAGCACGGCTCGCTGTACCCGGCCTTGCATCGGCTGGAGGATCGCGGCTGGATCGCATCGTTTTGGGGCACGTCGGAAAACAACCGCCGGGCCCGCTACTACCGTTTGACGCCGGCCGGGCGAAAACAACTGGCCGTCGAGACCGGCCGTTGGGATCAACTGGTGCGCGCCATCGGCCGGATCCTGCGCCCGGCTCCGGAGTAAGCGCATGAGTAAGCGCATGAGCTGGACGCGCTTTTTTCGCCGCCGCCGATGGGATGAGGAACGCTCCCGCGAGCTCGAAGCCTATCTCGAAGCCGAGACCTCGGACAACATCGCGCGCGGCATGCCGCCCGAAACAGCGCGCGGCGAGGCGCACAGGAAACTCGGCAACCGCACCCAAATTCGCGAGGAGATCTATCGCATGAATACAGCCGTGTTCTTTGATGGCCTGTGGCAGGACCTCCGCTATGCCGCCAGGTCGCTGCGCCGCAGCCCCGGCTTTGCGGCAGTCGCGATTGCGTCGCTGGCCCTCGGTGTCGGCGCCAATACCGCGATTTTCCAGCTCCTGAATACCATACGCCTGCGCACGCTTCCGGTACACCATCCGGAGGAGCTCGGTCAAATCCGCATTACCGACCCGAAAAATATGCGCGGCAGCATAAACAGCGACTACGGTCCTCTGACCAACGCAATCTGGGAGCGCGTGCGCGACACGCAACAGGGGTTCTCCGGCGTATTCGCATGGTCGGGCGGCGGGTTCAATCTCGCCGCGGGGGGACAGGCTCATTACGCGCGCGGGCTGTGGGTCAGCGGCGCGTTCTTTGAGACGCTCGGCGTCAGGCCCATATTAGGCCGTGTATTCAACTCGCGCGAAGACCGGCCCGGCTGCGGATCTTCAGGCGTCGTAATCGGCTACGGATTCTGGCAAAAAGAATTCGGCGGCGATGTGGATGTCATCGGCCGCAAGCTCTTGCTCGACAATCATCCATTTGAGATCGTCGGCGTCACCAGCGCGAATTTCTTCGGACTGGATGTCGGGCGATCGTATGACGTGGCTCTGCTGTTGTGCTCGGAACCGCTCTTCCGGTCGCAAAGTATTGTCGATCTGAGCTCGGTGTGGTGGCTCTCGGTGATGGGTCGTGTGAAACGGGGGTGGACCATGGAGCGCGCCGGCGCGGAGCTGGCAGCGGCTTCGCCCGGAATTTTCGAGGCGACCATTCCGGCGAATTATCCGGCCCGCAACCGGAACGACTATCTCGGTTACCGGCTGGGCGCGTTCCCCGCCGGACGCGGCGTCTCTTCCCTGCGTGAAGAATATTCGAACCCGCTCTGGTCGCTGCTGGCAATCACCGGAATTGTGCTGCTGATCGCCTGCGCCAACCTTGCCAACCTGATGCTGGCGAGGGCCAGCGCTCGCGAGCGCGAGATCGCCGTGCGGCTCGCCATCGGTGCGTCGCGGGTCCGCGTCATGCGCCACGTGCTGGCGGAAAGTCTGCTGCTCGCCGGCAGTGGCGCGCTCGCGGCGATCTTCGTGGCAGGCGAGCTCAGCCGTTTTCTCGTGGCCTTCCTCAGCACCGAAGGAAATGAGCTCGCCGTCAATCTCGCCCCGGATGGTCGCGTGCTGGCGTTCACCGCCGGCCTGGCGATTGTCACCTGCGTATTGTTCGGGCTGGCGCCGGCTCTGCGCGCGGGCGCGGCGGCTCCGGAGAGCGTGCTGAGAAGCGGAGGGCGCGGCCTCACGCCGGGCCGCCAGCGGTTCGGTTTGCGGCGGGCCCTCGTCGCTTCACAAATTGCACTCTCGCTTGTATTGCTGGTGGGCGCCCTGCTGTTTTCGCGCAGCTTGCGAAACTTGTTGACGCTCGACGCGGGATTTCGCCAGGACGGCATCCTGATCGCCTGGGTTGATTTCGTCAAGCTCGGGGTGCCTGTCGACCGGCGCGTCGCCTTCCGGCGGGACATCCTCGACCGCTTGCGAGCGTCGCCCGGCGTCGATTGCGTGAGCGACGTGCGGCTTCTGATGGGCGACGGTTCCGAAAGCAATAGGATTTGGATCGACGGCGCCGACCCCCGGCGCGGTATCTCGCCCAACTTCAACCACGCGGGCGCGGATTACTTCAAGACCCTCGGTGTCCCGTTCGTCGCCGGACGCGATTTCGACGCGCGCGATACCGTTGGCTCACCGCGGGTGGTCATCGTGAACGAGGCCTTCGCTCGTGCCCTCGGGCTTGGGCCGGACGCCGTTGGTAAACGGATTCGGCGCGAGGTCACTCCTTCGGAACCCGAAAAGGTGTTCGAAATCGTCGGCGTGGTGAAAAATACCAAGTACCGCAATCTTCGCGAGGATTTTGTGCCCATCGGTTACTACGCCGCCTCGCAGGACATCCGTCCCAGTTCGGACGATCAGATCCTCATTCGCTCGCATCTGTCGCTCGCCGCGTTGACCGCATCCGTTCGGCGCACCATCGGCCAGATCAACCCGGAGATTACATTTGAGTTCAGGACATTCAAGGCATTCATCGGCGAAGGATTGCTGCGCGAGCGTCTGATGGCGACACTCTCCGGATTCTTCGGCCTTCTCGCCGGAGTGCTGGCGGCCGTGGGCCTCTATGGCGTCATCTCCTACATGGTAGCGCGCCGCCGCAATGAAATCGGAATCCGCATCGCGCTGGGCGCCCGCCGCGGCCAGGTGCTTGCGCTGATCTTTCGGGAGTCGGCGCTGCTGCTCGCCATCGGGCTCGCTGCCGGCACGGTCCTGGCGCTGGCGGCGGGAAAGACTGCGGCTTCTCTCTTGTTCGGATTGAAACCGTATGATCCGGTCACGCTCGTGCTCGCCACGGGCGCACTCGCCGCTATTGCCGCGGCAGCCACGTATCTGCCTGCTCGGCGTGCCGCGGATCTTGACCCGACGGCGGCGCTGCGGGAGGAATGAGATCCGCTTGAACGTCCACGACGTACACCTGCGCCGTTCCGCTGCGGTCACTGGCAAAGGCGACCCTGGTTTCGTCGGTGGACCATGAAGGATGCGGGTGGCTCCACTGCGGGCCGTACACGGTATCGGCGGCATTCTCCATCCAGCTCAGTGCGTTCCGCGCCTGCGCGAAATCTTCGGCCAGCGCGTACCGCGAGTGGCGCCATTGCGTGCCTTGGTTGCTGGATTCGCTCAAGCAGAGTTGGCGCCGCGCGCCGGTAGCCGCGTCGATGATCTGAAGGCCTTCATCCGGGTGGTTGGTGTCGCACAGAACAAGGCGGCCGCGGCGGTCGGGCGCGATGTGCCAGGCATTGTACTCCACGATGGTGCGGATTTGGCGAGTGGTCCAGTCCATGCGGCACAACGCGCGCGGCCAGACCGTGAACACCAGGTCGCCGGTTTCTCCGAGAAAGGTTTCGTGAACCAGGAACTCATCGTTGCCGTGTTGGTATAGGCATTCCAGGCCGCTGCCGTCGCGTCGCACGCGGTGCATCCGCGGGGCCGGGTCGCCCGCGAATTCAATCCATCGCGGTTCCAGCGGATGGAACTGCGGATGAATTACGGTGCGCGGAAACGGGATCGTATGCCAACCGGATCCATCGAAGCGCCCCACCATCAGGCCGCACTGCGCGCCGCATTTGAACGCGGCGGTGAGCCACTCGCCATCCCGGCTGATGGAACATTCGCCCAACTGGGCGCCGGGATGATCGGCAATCGAGCGCTCTGCCAGCGTGTGCCGGTGGATGGTCCACAAGCCGCCGCCGCGGGTGAAGACCAGCGCTTCGCCATCGGGATGCGGCGCCGCCGAAAAGGGATGGACCGCCTCCCCGCTGGTGATCTGCCGCAGCGCGCCCGAATCGAGTGAGGCTTCGAACAACTGGGCTGAGCCTGTCCGATACGAAGTGAAAAACATCTCCCGGCCGCCCGGAAAAAACGAGCTTTGCAAAAAGTAGCTTGGATGGCTGATGGCCGGCCCCTCGGTCACCTGCCAGACTTGCGCGCCGGTGGCGCGGTCCCGATAAGCGATCATCCCCGCCCCAGGTACAGGTCGCGACCCTTGGACAACGCTGCGATCTTACGATCGGCTACGGACCGTTTCAGCATCCAGAAACCGCAGTCCGGATGTATCCAGCGCACGCGGCCGCGCCCCAATACGCTTTCGGCGCGCTCCAAAACGGCGGCGATCTCCAGGGGCGTTTCCACGTGGTTGACCTTCACATCCACCACTCCGATGCCCAGGCGAATGCGCGGGTCCACGTCTTTGAGCGCTTCCAGATCGGCCGCGGAACGGTGCGCCATCTCCAGCACCAAGTGGTCTGCGTGCAACTGGTTCAGGAAATCGATGAGCGGCCGCCACTCGCCTTTTTGGATGGTCTGGCCGCCGTAGTTGCCGAAGCAGAGGTGCACGGCGCGCGTTCCGGCGAAGCCATCGAGCACGCGATTTATGGCCGCCGCGGCCATGGGGCCGTCCGATGGATTGCCGGGGATATTGGCTTCATCCACCTGCAGGCACGTGCACGCAAGCCCGGTCACTTGTTTTGCCAGCACGCTGGCGACGGCCATCAACAACTCCTCGAAGCCGCCGTAATGCCGGTCGAGCAGCGTGCGCGCCAGCATGTACGGACTGGTGACCGTGAACTTGAACGGTCCGCCCGCCACGCTGGCAGCCAGTTCGCAATCGGCCAGCAGGTTGAGCGAACCCTCGCCCAGCGGCTCCTCCACCACGCCCGCGGCCTTCCGGCGGAACCGCATGGCGTTCATGCGCGCGAAGGCTTCGTGATCGCTGCGGCCCACCTTGGCCCGGATGCCCGCCATCGGGTGGATAAAGTATTCGATCATACCGTTGGTATCGGGATGGTTCACGTCGAACCGGTACAGTTCGCCATCGGTCGGCATGTCGATGCCGGCCTGACGCTGAATGTCGAAGACCACGCGCGTGGCATCCAGACGCGCCTGCTCGCTGGGCAGTGCCGCCAGCCACTCCGGAATCGGGTAGGAGCCGACCGTAGTGGTGAGGATCGAGGGTTCCGACGACATAGGGGCCCGATTCGCACTCAAGGCATTTTTGTTGTGTCGTCAAAGGCCAGGTCGATTTCGACAGTCTTTCCTTCGTCGAGATTCACAGGCGCAGGCTGGCCCGGCGTCTTGCTGTATAGTCCCAGAGAGGCGCCCGAGGGAGGCGGACCGGATTGGCCGTCGTACCCTCCAGTGGGGTCATAAACGGCGGTGACATAGACCGGTGACTTGCCGACATCGGAAAACGTCACCGTCTCATCTTTAGCAGTCGCGCCTTTCATCGCGAATGGCATCGCGTCGCCCTGCATAAAAGCTGGCGAATCGAAGAGAAATACGAGAATCTTGTGCTTTTCGTCGATCGTTCCAGATCCCGTGTAATGTAACTTCACTTTCAGTGTTCGGCTGGCGGATGTCTTCTCCTGCGCGCTTCCGTGCTGGAACGCAGCTACTATCAACATGCCAAACACAAGACAAAAGCTCTTCCTCATGGTGCTGGTTCTCCTTTCAGGTGTCGAGGCTAGCCGGCGATCTCTTCTACCTGCCGCAGGTGGTTCCGATCGTGGCCGCCCATGGTTTCCACGATAGTTTGAAGCGTCATGTCACCGCGTTCGGGGTGATTCACGGGCTTCGCCAGATCCGCCGCGCCGAGCGATCGCACCAGCGCCAGGTTCCATTGCCGTAGCGCCGAGAACGTGGCTAGCGCGGACTCCACGCTGTAGCCGGCATATCTTTTTGCCCACTCCTCCTGGTCAAATGGCTGCATCACGTGGCGTTCTTCGGCCAGCGTCTGGCGCAGTCTGAAGGCAAATGCCACTTCGCAATCGGCCAGGTGGCAGACGATTTCTCTCGCGCTCCACTTGCCCGGCGCACGCGGCTGTTCGATACGCTTGCTGCCGAGCGCATCCACCAATGCACGCAGCTCCGCCGGCGTGGCCGCAATCACTTCCAGTGGATCGAGTTTGCCCAGTTGGGAGGCATAGGGATTCACCATATCCACTCAAAATATCATACTTCGATAAGCCGTTACGGCGTAGTGACTTCTACGGGGGCCGATTGCGGCGAGTCGTCCTGGCCAGAGTCCACCGCCACGAGTGCGTAGTAATAAGTCACTCCGGGTGACACAGTGGTATCGACGTAGGGAGACGCTGTCCGGGTAGCGGCCTTGCTGAGGCCAGTGGGGGTGGTGCCCCGGTAGATCTGATAGTTCGCGATCGGCAAGCCATTGGGTGGGACCGTCGACGCCGTCCAGGTCACCGTGACCCGGGTGCTCGTGTTGGCGACAGCCGCAAGGTCAGTGGGCGTGTTCGGCAGCACGTGGGTGGCAACGGACGCGGTTGCGGATTGAGCCGAGTAATCGTTATCCGTATCGACCGCCTGCACGGCACAGTAGTATGTCGTTCCGGCGGCGAGGCTGATGTAAGTGTATGAGGGGTTCGTAGTTGTGCCTACCTGTACCGTGGGGTTTGGCGAGGTACCGCAGAAGATCAGGTACCGCGCAATCGACAAGCCACCTGGCGGAAGGATTTCGCTCCAACTCACGCTGATCTTCGTGGCAGAGGTCGCGGTCATCGCCAGGCCGGCAGGCGCGTTGGGAACGGGTGGTGTGGTGGCGAATACAGGCGACGAAGGCAATGACTGGCTTCCGCCGCCCGAATCGCTCGCCTGCACTTCGTAATAGTAGGTCGTCGCGGGAGTTAGCGATTTCGCCACGTAGGAGCAGGTCGATCCGGCGCATACAGTGCTGTTTACCGTAGCGATCGAGTGAAGTAAGCCAGGCGTAGTACCCTCCAGGATGCTGTATGTGCTGATAGGCAGGCCGCCGCCATTGGAAGGCGCCCAAGTCACTTTAATTTGCGAGTCGGACGTCGCAGTCGCGGTCACATTGGCAGGCACGGTAGGCAACGGATAGGTGGTGGCCGAAGCCAGAATCGACATGGACGAAATATTTCCTTGTACCCGGGCCTCTATACCGTAGTAGTAAGTTGTCCCGGGGACTAGCGGGTAATCGTTGAAAAGGCAAGGATTGGTGCACGTACCCCGGGTTGCGATCTGCGGCAGGCTCTCGGCATCGGTCCCGCGGAAAATCGAATAGGAGGTCGCCGTGCCGCCACTGGGGGGCGTCCAGGTCACGCTGATCTGCGTGCCCGAGGTGGCCGTCGCCACTACATTGGTGGGACTATTTGGCGGCAGGTTATCGGCGGTCGTCAGGCTCAGGACTGTCGAGAGTGGCGATGTGTTCCCTGCGACATCGAACGCCTGCATCTGATAGGTATAAGTCGTCGCCGCTGCCAGCCCGGAGTCATCGAAAGTGGTTTCGCTGGTTTGGGCGTAATAGGCGCCGTTGCGGTAGACATTGTAACCAGCTACGCCAATGTTGTCAGTGGAGGCCGTCCATACCATGTTTGCGGAACTGTAGCCCGCGCTTCCCGTAGGTTGCGGCGGTATGGATGGCGCTGTGGTATCCGGGGAAGCGACCAGCAAGTTGTAGTAGCTGATCCCTGTCGTGCTAAATTCGGATTGCTGGTTGGCCGCCCCCGTCAGCACTTCGTCGTTCTCGTGAATCTGGGAGTTGGAACAGGTCGTAGTGGTGCAGGTGCAGGTTGCGTCGCCCCCATTGCCGGTGGTCCCTCCATAAGTCTGGTATTCGAACAACGCGTACGGAATCTCCGGCGCCTGGTAGAGCATCTGGAAGCGGCTGGCCAGGTTGTGAAGGGTTTGCAGCCACGCGGCATCCTGCGGCCCCCAGAAACTGAATGCGTTCCTGGCCCGAATCGTATCGATGGGGGTGACCTGCCACTCCGCATTCTCCATCTTCCACATCCACGTCTCACTCATCGCCACCGGTACTCCCGCCAGGTTGGCTGTAGTTGCGATCGTAAGCGCATTAGTCAGAAAACTTTGGCCGGACTCTTCATTTATAGGGTAGATATGAAAATCGAGGTAGTCTAAGACGGGAGTTATGGCCAGGTACTCGTCCAGGTATCCGCCGATTCCGAGCAGGCCAACGGTCCAACTGCCGAAGCCGGCGCCGACCTTGACGTTCGGAAGGTTGAGTGCCCGGACGGCCGTTACCTCCTGACTCACCATATAGGCGGCCAGGCTGGGAATGTCGACGTTGGCTTGCCCGCTCTGTGTGGCTTCGGTGTCAGGCTCTTCCGCCACCACCAGGTAATCCGGTTGCACGGTACTGGCGACCGTGGCAGCCATCGCTGCGCGCCCCGCCACGTACTCCGTCCAGCTTAACGTGCCGAAATAGGCGGTGAGGTTGCTCCAACCTGCCTCGTCGTCATTGGCAAGAAGTGTATCATTTTCGACGATGATCTTCATGCCCATGGCATGAAGGGAGGTGGCCAAGGTTTGATAGAAGGTTACAACTTCGTTGTATTGCGTCTTGCCCGAGGCGGTGGTGCCGAAGAATGGCTGGTACATCGCCGGAAAACCGATTTGTATCATGACCGCCTGCGCGCCCATAGCCTTCATCTCTTGCGCCTGGTCTAGAACTTGCGTCACGTATCCGCTGTTTTCTATTTGCGGCCCGGCGTTGGCATCGGCTTTTTCCAGATTCGCGGCAAATATGGTGGGATATCCCGTGACAGGCAGCAGGTTGAGCGCAGTATTGAACGTATTTACGTAGCCGTTCAACTCGCCAGACATCAGCGTGCAAAAGGTTCCGGTCACCGGCGGCGGTGTTGGTGGCGCCGGAACGTTGGCTTTACAGGGCGCGGAAAATGAGAGCGTAAGAATCGGCAATAGGCAGACGGCGGCAGTAGCTGCGGAAACTGGGCGCGACAGAAATTTCATGGAAACCTCGTGAGCGTAGTAGTCTGTGACCGGAACACACGATTCAGTCAGCGAAGTTAGTGTACACTAGCACTCCGTTGATTTCCCATTGTTTTGTGAAGATTGTGCGAATTAGTTTTGTCTTTAGCTTTTACTCTAGTACTGTAGCTTCTGTTAGTTCCACTCGCAGATAAGTTTGTAGGTAGGGCCCTGTGGCCCTTGTACCTTCACCTAACTGACCACTCCAGTACCTTATCGCGTGCAAGAAGTGGAGTCGGAGGCACCGGGACTCGAGCGGGTGGTCCTTCTAGTACTTGGTCTCTCGTATAGTCTGAGTGTAGTGGCGCCCCCGGGTGGCGCGACGATAGCGCCGGCGCGCCTGAATGAGCAGCGATAGATAAGCACCCGCGCCTGAGTTTGGGCTAATCTGAAAAGGCGCCATGGACGCCCCCGTTCAATCTCAAACGGCTACCGTCGTAATTTCCCCGGTCCCGTCGCACCCCGCCTCATCCACCCCCGATGAAGGCCGCTTCGTGCCCGGTACGCTGGTCGCCGGGCGCTACCGGATCATCTCGCTGCTGGGCCGCGGCGGCATGGGCGAAGTCTACCGCGCCACCGACCTCACCCTTTCGCAACCCGTGGCTCTCAAGTTCCTGCCCGACTCCGGTCCGGACCACCAGGGCGCCCTCGAGCGCTTCCACAATGAGGTCCGCATCGCCCGCCAAGTCTCGCATCCCAATGTGTGCCGCGTCTACGCGTCGGCGAAACTGCGGCGGTGACTATTCTTCGCCTCGTCGTCGTCCAGGTCGGTCCAGAAGCCATCCTCTTGCCTGACGATGCGCATCGCGTGGTCTAACGCCATCACGTACCCCAGCCCATAACGCATGACAGTTCTGCCACTCTGCCGAAGATGCTCCAGGGCCGGGATCACCTCTTCCAGGCACTCCCGGCCCATCCAGCGCATTTCTCCGTTTTTGAACAGCGGCTCCAAAGCTACCGCATGGCGCTCCTGTAATTCCCGCAACGGAGCGCTCCGTCGCAACTGTTCGCGCAGCAGCGCATGCAATTGAAAACGGCGGCGGTCGCGATCCAGCACTCGCAGCAGCGAGGAATTCACCAGCCGGTCGCGCGCCTCCCGCATCTCCCGATCTTCGAGGCCCGCGATCTGCGCCGCGAGCGGCAGCCAGAAGCCCTCCGGCGCGCACACGGCCATAGCTTGCAATAGTCCGCGCTCGCGTTCCGGCTGCGCCTGGGTGGCCCTCTCAAGCACGTCCCTCACGCTGCGGAGGTCAGCCAGCCGGAGGCCCAGTGCGGCTTCTTCCACCGGCTCCGCGCTGTCGCGCAGCAAGGCAGCGGCTACCGCAATCGCCAGCGGCAGCCGTTCCATGCGCTCGGCGAATTGGAGCAGCGCCGTCCGATGCCGCGCCACGACAGTCTCGGCGAGATACTTGCGGAAGCAGGCTTCTACCTCTTCCGACGAAAAGCTCTCGACCAGTTCGCGGCTGCCCGTCTCGACCCACGGCCAATTCCGCCGCCGCGATGTGGCCAGGACCGACACTGGCGGACCGGGGAGCAGTCTCCGCACATCGTCGTTCCAGACGTCATCCAGCACCAGCAGCGAGAGCCGTTCCCGCAGCCAGTTCTGCGCGGCCTCCAACTGCGCCTCCGGCGGCGCCGATCGCACAGCCTCAAGCTTCAAGCGACCGGCCAACTCCACTGCAATCTCGTCGGCCGTACGCTGCCCGCAGGTCTGGAAGACCACGGCGTCAAAGGAGGCTTGGGCCTTCCAGGCGAACTTGAGCGCCAGCGTGGATTTGCCGCAGCCCGGCTCGCCATGCAGCAGGAACACGCCGGGCTGTTCCACGAGCGCGGCGTGCAGACGCTCCAGGTAGCGCTCGCGTCCGACGAAGTCCTGTGGCTCATAGGCCAGGAAGAAGCGCGGGGCCTTGCTTTCGCCAGCCGGCGCTGGTCCCGCATGCGCGCAGCCCAGGCAACCACATCGCGAATCGCGCCACTGGGATCCTGCCGTGCGTCGAAGCGGTGCTTAGTCCGCATCAGCTCCGGGACTTCGCAGTCGCGCAGAAGCAGCACGCCCAGGCGTATACGCGATTCGGCCACCTGCCGCGCGAGCGCGGACGTCCACTCTTCGCGCGTCCACGCCGAACGCACGGCATCGGGCGACAGAACCAGCAGCACCAGATCGCACTTCAGCCCTTCCTCGATCTTGGCTACGAAGTTATCGCCGTAGTCGATATCTATTTCACAAAGCCATGGCTCGGTGCCGTTCGCCTTCAGTTCGGCCGCCAGTTCCAGGACGAACGCCGCGTCCTTGGTGCTGTGCGAAAGAAAAATTTTCATCGCTTCTCAGTTCCGTGAGGGTTTGTTCGGGAGTATGCGGAATCTGCGCTTACCCTCAATGCGGTAAGTCTCAAAATCTGCATGATCCACGGTAAGGATGACGGACAAGGATTCTCGCTGCGCCATGAACACAAGTGTGGCGTCCGCAAAATCCATGGGCCGGTCCGAGTACCGCGACATGAGGGCATGCACCTGCGGCAATTCCGCCTCGTCGATGGTGCCGAGGGTGAGTGCCCCGGAACGTATGAACTTCCAGGCAGCCTCCATTTCCGCACGGGTATCTCCGACGAGGTGGAACAACTCGGTCAGAACGGCTTCGGAGGTCAGCAAGGGAAGCCGCATCTGGCTGAATACCTTGACACAGGGCTCGTGCCATCGGTCGGAGCGATCCAGCAGTGCCAGAATCGCTCCTGTGTCGATCAGCGCATTAGCGGGCACGACGTCGAGCCAAACGAGCTCTGACCGCCTCGCGCGCGGTCTCGGAGCGGTGCGGATTTCGGCCCGCCAGCACCCCAAGCGAACCCGCTGCCGCGGCGTGAAGTCTGCGCTGCTCCTCGTCCGATCCGGTGTCCACGCGGCTGTTCTTCAGCCAATCGCGGACGGCCATGCCCAGGATCGACGAGACCTTCTGCTTACGAGCGCGCGCTTCCCTTTCCAGGTCGGATTTGAGATCGCTGGATAAGCGCCAACTGTAGACTTCGTTCCTCATGCACTACATTGTAGTGCATTATGCGCGGCTATGCAAATCCCCGGCCGACCTTCAGCCCGCGTGCGCGGCCAGGTACTCTCGCACGGCCGGCGCAATGTTCGCGGCCAGTTGAAGATTCTGCTGAGCATCTAAGTCGGAGATTACATACACGAGATAGTCATGGCTCTCGAATCCCACTACCTGAAAATGATCGACGCCCTCCTGAAACACGCCGCCGCTCAGTGACTCACCGGACCGTTTGCGGGTCAGTATCAGTGACAATAACTTATCGCCGTGAGTCACAATGAGATGCACGTACTGGCGGCCGCCGGCGGTGCAGCGGTGACCCTGTATGATGCGGAAATCGCCGGCTAGCCTGGCCTGGATCAGCCGAGCCAGGTCAGCGAATTCAGGACTGAGTTGGACGACGGCTTTGTCATACTTGCGGAAGACCGCGCAGTGCAGGTGATCCCGCAGCCCCACGTTCAACACCAGCGCGAGACGCCCGGAGGCTTTTGCCAGGATGGCTTCTTCCGGGCCGGTCTTGGCTCGCCTCAAGCTCACAATCGCCAGGCCGATGATCAGGATGGCGGCCACCGCCATGGTGTACAACCCGGCGCGCGTGCGCCTGTTCTGGGCCCGCACGGCGCGCTGCACCCTGCCTTCGAGGCCGTCCGGAACGCTCGTACCGCGTACCGCGGCCTGCAATCCGGTGCGCACACGGGCGCGCACGCTCAGCTCGGCGGCGCACCGCGGGCAGCTCTCCAGGTGCCGCAGAACTTCGTGATTGGTCTCCACCCGCAGCTCGTTGCTCAGATAGGAATCCAGGTAGCCGCGGACCTTGCCGCAAGCGGCGTCTTCAAACCGGATGACGTTCATGCGCCGCGGCCCTCCTCCCCGGCGCGTCCGATTCCATAGGATTGCGCCAGCTCGCTCAACTGCTCGCGCAAGATCCTCCGGCCGCGGCTGAGCCGTGACATCACCGTCCCGATGGGGACGTTCAACATAGCGGCAATCTCCTTGTAGGAGAACTCTTCCACATCAGCCAGCAGCACCGCCGTGCGATAGTCGGCCGGCACACGGTCGAGCGCGCGAAGGATCTCCTCTTCGGTGATATGCTCGGGAATGGGAGGCGCCGCGGCCGCGGTTTGCTCCAAGGTTTCTTCGCTGTCCGTCACCAGGCGCGGGTTGAGCCACTTGCGGCGGTAGTGATGAATGGTGTTGATCAGGATTTTGAATAGCCAGGCCCGGCAATTGGTGCCGGGCGCGAAGCGGTGGAACGATTTCCAGGCTTGTAAATACGCTTCCTGCACCACGTCCTCCGCTCTGGTGGTGTCGCCCAGCAGCCTGGCCGCTACGCGGTACAGCTCGTTCAGGTGCGGCAAGGCGGCCTTCTCGAATTCGTCCGTTTGTGGATGCTTCGAAAACAACACTCCTATATTGTCATGTATGACGCGAGGGGGCGGGGTTATTCCTGAGGTTGCAAAACACGATGGACGCCCCCAGTTATCTGACGCCGCCGTGCCGCCAGGTGTTGATGTGATCCTGGCTCACTGTGAATAGCCACGGCCACAGTACCACTCGCCGATAAAGTTTTGTTAAGAGCGTGCCTATTTCCGCTCCGCGAATCGTCAGTGAAGTATATGGAGCAAATTTAATGATGATCGGTAATTCACATATAACTTCATCCACGATACATGCGGTATCTCCGGTCACGCCGGAACCGCTGGGGCCAGCCGTGCAATCCCTGTTGGGAGGCGCCCTTGGGTGGCTTTCGCGGTCGCTGCAACTCGATCAGCTTTTGCTATTCGTGCGGGCGGGGGAGTACTATGAGCTCGCCTACAGTTCTTCGGGTCGGGGAGTGTTTGGATGTTCCCTGCCGGTGGACGGCTCTCTGGATCGCCTCCTGAGTCATATCGGCCCCGTGCCGATTGAGTGGCTTGGTGGCTTTGCGCACATTTTGGGAGGAGCCCTGGATCGGGACGAGAGTTCGGTCCTGGCATCGGCCGGCGCCGATTTTCTGATGGGCATTCCGGCGGGCGATCGGCTGGACGGTTTTCTCTGCATTCGCCGAAGAGGCGGCTATCAGTCTCTCAGTGTCGGCGACATACGTCTGCTGCGCGCCATGGTCTCCCACGCCGCGCTCATGCTGGAGAATTGCCGTCTCACTGCTGCGCTGGACCGGCGCGATTGGGAGATGGAGATTGCGCGAGATGTGCAGAACCGCATATTTCCGGCGGAGCGGCCGCGCATTCCCGGTCTGGATTATTACGGCGACTGGCGTCCGGCGCGCGGTCTGAGCGGAGACTATCTCGATTACTTTGAAATGGCGGAAGGAAATCTGGGCCTGGCCATCGGCGATGTGGCGGGCAAGGGACTGGCGGCGGCGCTGCTGACGTCTTCGCTGCACAGCATGGCGCGCGCGCTGCGGCTTTCGCATGGCGGCAGTCTGGCGGAACTGGTGGGGGCCATCGATGAGATGTTCTACGAAATCTGCCCCGACAATTCCTACGCCACGCTGTTTGTGGCCCGCTACGACCCATCGCGCGGCCTTCTCCATTACGTGAATGCCGGACATGAGCCTCCGCTGCTGCTGCGGAAGACGGGCGCTCAGTTCCGGACGGTGGTGCTCGAATCGAGCGGTCCGGTGATCGGCATGCTGCGCAAATCGTCTTATCGCGAGAATGTCGTGTCGCTCGGTCCGGGCGATTTTCTGGTGGCGTACACCGACGGCTTATGCGAAGCGGCGAATGCGCGGGGCGAGGAATGGGGCTTTCGGCGTCTCCTCGACACCATTCAGGCATGCCGGCATCAACGGGCCCGGGACATTGTGGATCGGGTTCTCGAAAGCGCGGAACACTTCGCGGCGGGCTGCCCCCAGTTCGACGATATGACCTTGTGGCTTGGGCGCATCGAGGAGGCGGATCGCAGCCCGCGCACGGCGGCCGAGGGGTTGACGCTTCAGGCGGTTGCCTGAAGCGAGCATGCAGGTGCGCTACATTACAGGAGTGAAAGCCAGCAAGCTGTCGCTCGCCTGTCCGGTCTGCCAATCGCGGGACGTGTTCTACAGTTGTACGCCGAACTGCTGCTTCAACCATGTGTGCAGCGATTGTGGAGCTACCTTCGAGCCGGTCACCAAACTCGCCGGGGGGGCGCAGGCCGGGGTCGAGCCGCCCGACCCTTTGCCGGATGCCTCCGACCCTACGGTGGCTTGCATCCGCTGCGACTCGACGGCGGTCTATGCGCTGGCCGACGGGGGGTTGGTTTGTACGGGATGCGGATTACTGCTGGATCTGGAATTGACCGAAGTCGCGCCGGCTCAACCCTCTTAACAATGATTAAAATGGTTGCGCGCGGGTGTGCGGTTAGGGTACTCTGAAGGTGAAGCGTGGATTGATTTAGGGCCTGTTTAGCAGGCTCGGCTAATTGCAACCACGAAAAAAAATGCTAAAGGCGAGTCGGTCCTGTTCGAAGTTCTCGACCCTGGGAGCCTTTGGCCCCAGGGTTTTTTATTGGGACTCGGGCCGATCCCGCCGGATGCCGGAGAAACTGATGAGCGTCTGGTCAAATACCGTTCCGACAAGTCTTTCGCTTGCGGGAGCCGAGGGAGCTTTGGTCTCCGTATCGGTTTCCGTGGAGCCGCGCCGCCTGGAGCAACTCCTGGATGCGCTGGCGCAACTGGAATTCCCCATTAACCCCGCGATTTATCACGACCGGCTTGCCACTCTGGTGGAGTTCCCGGCTTACGAAAACCGTTTGCCCGGGATTCGCCAAGCGCTGGAATCCCACGGGTTTCCGACCGGCTCTGTGCGGGCTACCGCCATGCTCGAGCAACTCCATTCAGATGCGCGGCTTGAAAGGATAACTACTGCAGGCGAAACGGTACTCGCCGCTCGCGATTTAGTTCCGCGCTGAAATCGCGGTCTACCGAGGAAAGCGGCGCCTCTTTCTGTTTGTGGTCCGTATCCAGGTAGCGCAGTTTGTCGTTCTCGACCCAGTAGGTCGTTGCGGCGCGGATGACACGATCGTTGAAGGCGATCAGGTAGAGAACTGGTTGACCCGCGTGCTCCGAAGGCAGCCCATAGTCTTCCGGCTGACGATACTCGTGCATCACCGGATGCGCCGTCAGCGTGACCACTGTCGGGTAGACAGGCTGCGCCGGAGGCGGATAGATCACAGTCACGTTGGGTGCGCTTTCGTACGAGGCGCCGTAGGGATATCCGGAGTCGTAGGAGGACGAGTCCCAGGAGCCAGGATAACCATAAAACCACGGCCAGTAAGATCCGTAATAACCGCGGAATCCACGGTACCCAAAATTTCCATACCGGGCTGTGTATCCAAGGCGACCGCCGGCGCGTGAGCTGGTAAATCCTACATGGCCTCCACCGCCGCGGTGCTGGGCGAAAGCGCCAGCCGCCAGCAGGCAGCATAAGCCGGCCCCAAGCGTGAATTTCATAACTTCTCCCTGCTTCGGAGCATAGCGCCAAAGAGGGCTACCGGCAAGGGGCTCCCATTTTGGTGGGAGCCCCCGTCGAAGCTGAAGCTGCTAGCGCCCGCCACCACTGGTGTGCGTGCGCGGCGCGTGAGTTTCGTGCGCGCCTTCTGGGCGCGTACCCGCGAGCCAGCCGTCCAGGTCCTTATTAGCCTGTTCCTGGGACATGCCGTAGCGCTCCTGCAGCTTCCCGATGAATTGATCCCTCTTACCGCCAATCATTTGTAAATCGTCGTCGGTAAGTTTTCCCCACTTCTCGCGGACGGATCCCTTCATCTGCTTCCATTTGCCTTCTACTTCATTCCAGTTCATGGGTTAATCACCTCTCGTCAATATAACCAGCAGTTGGCGTGCCTCGGTGTGCTGCGGCACTTTGGTTCGAAACTCGCCGGCTGCTACAATCCGGTAAGGCTGAAACATGAAAACGTACTTTGCAATCCTAGCGGGATTTATGCTGCTGGCGCCGTCCCTGGCGCCGGCCGCCGCGAACCCCGCGGGCTTATGGGAAGGCAGCATCAAGACGCCCGATGGCGGCGATTTGGGCTTCGTCTTCAATTTGCACATGGAGGGCGATCAATGGACCGCCGAAATGGATGTTCCCGCGCAAGGTGTTTCCGGGGTGCCGATCAACAAGATAAAAGTGGATGGCTCCGCGATCACCCTCAACATGCCGGGTCCGGGGGATCCGCAATACGCCGGCAAGCTTTCCGAGGACGGCAAAACCATTTCCGGTAATTTCACTCAGGGCGGCACTTCGCTGCCACTCAATCTGAAATGGAAGTCCGAGCCGAGAGCGGTAACCAAAACATCGGTTAACTCGGGAGAAGTGCAAGTGCTGGAAGGCGTCTGGGAAGGCGCGCTGGAGGTCAACGGCACGCCGCTACACCTTAGCTTTAACTTCACCAGAAACGCGGACGGGAGCATCGCGGGCACGGTTGACAGCCCGGACCAGAAGGTCTCCGGCCTGCGCATCGACAGCATTTCCCGCACCGCCGATTCGGTAAAGCTCGAAGTGAAGGTGGTCGGCGGCTCTTACCAGGGCACGTTAAACAAAGACGCATCCACCCTAACCGGAAGCTGGACGCAGATGGGCAACAGCTTTTCCCTTACCTTGCAGCGCAAGAAGAGCTGAGCGGGCTAAGCGGCTGGCTAACCGGCTAACGGCGGCAAGCCCGCCAGCGCCATGGCGATTTCATGCTCGGGATATTCGTAGTTCTGTAACCTGCCGGCAGTGTAGTCGATGTAGGCTTGCATGTCGAAATGCCCATGCCCGGAAAGGTTGAACAGAATCGTCCGGCTGACGCCCTCTTGTTTGGCGCGCAATGCCTCGCGGAATGCCGCGGCCACGGCGTGATTGGCTTCAGGCGCCGGCAGGATTCCCTCAGCGCGCGCGAACTGCACTCCCGCGGCGAAGGCCTCGAGCTGCTGCACGGCAGTAGCCTCGATCAGGCCGAGATCCAGAAGGTGAGAAACCAGCGGCGCCATCCCGTGGTATCGTAAGCCGCCTGCGTGGATGCCGGGCGGTACGAATACGCTGCCGAGCGTGTACATCTTCACCAGCGGCGTCAGGTGCGCGGTGTCGCCGAAGTCGTAGGTGAACCGGCCTTTGGTCAAGCTTGGGCACGCCGCGGGTTCCACGGCGACAATTCGGGCTTTGGCCTTGCCCTTCAAATTGCGCCCGACAAACGGCAGGGCAATGCCGGCGAAGTTCGATCCACCGCCCGCGCAGCCGATGATCACATCGGGATCGTCGCCGGCCATGGCCATCTGTTCGATGGCCTCGAGGCCAATCACAGTCTGATGCAACAGCACATGATTGAGCACGCTGCCCAGTGCGTATCGCGAGGTTGGGTCGCCGGCGGCCACTTCCACGGCCTCGGAAATGGCGATACCGAGCGATCCGGTCGAATCGGGATGTTCGGCCAGAATGGCTCTGCCCGATGCGGTCTCGCGGCTCGGACTGGGAGTGACTGAAGCCCCGAACGTCTCCATCATGGCTCGACGATAGGGCTTTTGATCGTAACTCACGCGCACCATGTAGACCTTGCATTCGAGGCCGAAGAAGGCGCACGCCATGGCCAGCGACGATCCCCATTGTCCGGCGCCTGTTTCGGTCACGAGGCGCCGGGTACCTTCCTGCTTGTTGTAGTAGGCCTGCGGCACGGCCGTGTTGGGTTTGTGCGAACCGCTGGGGCTGACGCCTTCGTACTTGTAGTAGATCCGCGCCGGCGTATCCAGCAGCTTCTCCAAGCGCCGCGCGCGATATAACGGCGAGGGCCGCCATTGCCGGTAGACCTTGCGCACTTCCTCCGGGATTTCGATCTCCGGCTCGCTGCTGACTTCCTGCAGGATCAGGCTCATCGGAAACAGCGGCGCGAGATCGTCCGGGCCAATGGGCTGAAGGGTGCCCGGATGCAGCACCGGCGACAGCGGCTTGGGCAGGTCCGGGATGATGTTGTACCAGGCGCGCGGAATGCGGTCTTCAGATAGCTGGTACTTGATCGTTTGCATGAGGGTTCATTGTAACCTCACCCATGGTGGTCAGCGTGCCGCCAGCCGCGGTAAATTCGTCGAGCGCGCGCGCACCGTCTTCCGGCTTCACTGCGGCGATGGCGTCCGTCACCAGGCTGACCGGCGTGCCAGTGCGCAGCAGCCCCATGGCCGCGCGAAGCACGCAGTATTCGGTGGCGACGCCATAGACAACATAGCGGCCGGCGTGCAGCCGCTCGAGCAGCGCGGGGAAGCTCGGATTGGAGAAGACATCGAGCGCCTGCTTTTCGACGATAATCTGGCCGGCTTCGAGCAGCGTTTCGACGGGTTTGAGCTGCCCGGTGGTGCCGGCCACGCAGTGCGGCGGCCAGTCGCGAAACTCCGGATCGTTCTCGCTATGCGCATCGGTGGTCGAGATCAAGGGGATGCCGTGCTCGCCGGCGAAATGGTTCAAGCGCGCAATCGCCGGGACGAGACGTTCGCCGCCGGGCACATACAGCGCGCCTGCCGGATACAGGAAATCGATCTGCGTGTCCACGTCTATGAATACAGTGTCTACGAACACGGTCCGCATGGGAGATTTCTCCTGGTCCGTTCGATAAGCGCCGCCAGATCCTGGCTGTGCCGTACGGGCCATGGTTCGGCCGGCTCCAGAGCGCGCAGGGCCGCGGGCAGCTTGGCGATCGACTCGACCGCCCTGGCGCGGGCGGTTTCCAAATTCGCCAGCGGCTCCACCAATTGCCCGTTCAGCAGCACCGGACGCAACAGCGCTTTGCCCTTGCTGCATTCCCCAGAGCGCCCGAGCACGTCATGATCCTCGAAACGGAAGATCTGTTTGGCCCCGGGGAGGGTGCTCTTTTCCTCGCTCATTTTCGCGGTGAACCGCTTGATGCCGCTGATATCCAGCTCCACCAGTTTATATATGGTGCCCATGCTGGGGGCGTCGGCGGAGGTGGCTAGCTGCGTACCCACGCCGAACGCGTCCACCGGCGCGCCATCGCGCACCAGGTCCCGTATGCGGTATTCGTCCAGGTCGCCGCTCAGCATAATCTTGGCATCCTGCAGGCCGGCTTGGTCCAGAATGGCGCGCGCCGCACGCGAAAGCCGCGGAAAGTCGCCGCTGTCCAAACGGATTCCCCACAACGGCTGGCCCAGGGCGGCAGCCTTTTTCGTGCCTTCCAGGCTGTCGTAGGTGTCTACAAGCTGTACGGTGGACGGCCCCAGAAGGCGCTGCAACTGGCGGAACGATTCCGTCTCGCTGCAGAACGAAAGCACCCAGGAATGCGCGGCTGTGCCGTATACGGGAACGCCATAGCGAAAGCCGGCCAGCGCGTTGCTCGTGCCCACGCAGCCACCCAGCCAGGCGGCGCGCGCTGCCAGCACGCCAGCCTCGGGCGTATGCGCTCTGCGCGTCCCGAAATCCACCACGGCGCGTCCGGCCGCGGCATCCACGGTTCGCGCCGCCTTAGTCGCGATCAGCGTCTGAAAGGTCAGTGCGGAGAGCAGATAGGTCTCTGGAATCTGCGCTTCAATGACGGGTGCGCGCACCGTCATCATAGGCTCGCCGGCGAACAGCGGGGTGCCCTCCGGCACCGCGAATACGTCGCCTGTAAAGCGGAAGGCGCGCAGGTATTCGAAAAACCCGTCCGAGACTCGCGCAAAGGCGGGGAGACTTCGCAGGTAATCGATCTCTTCGCCGCTGTAACTGAGGTTCAGCAGGTAATCGATGGCCTGGGGCAGCCCGGCTGCGACGACGAAATTGCGGTTTGCAGGCAGGCGGCGGATGGTGAGCTCGAAGGTTGCCTTATGCTGGGCCCTCCCGGCTTCGTAATAGCCGGCGGCCATGGTGAGCTCGTATAAGTCAGTTAGGAGACCATTCACGAAATAACTCTTACTTCTTCTTCGGCGGCTGGAACTCCTTCACGTCGTTGGCGGCCTTTTGCAGATCTTCCACCGCCTTGCCGTCTAATACATAGATGCTGGGCTCGTTCTCACGCTTCGCAAAATATGCGTCGCCCTCTTTGGTAATGGAGACTTTCTCGACGCGCTTGCCGTTGTTGGAGCTCACTGTCAGGTCCAGCACCAGCGCGCCCCCGCCCCCCGTGTCCTGGAACTTGGTGGCCGCCAGATCGCGTAGCTTGTCCACCAGGCTTTGCACAGATGATGAATCCATCTGCTTCGCGCCGCTCATCCACTTTTCTCCGACCTTGTCGTAGGCGGCTTTGCCTACCTGCACTTTGTTCGGGTCGGTCCAGCCGAAGTCGAATAGCTTCTTGTTGCGGAAGTCGTCCAATTTCTTGTCGAGCCCGTCGCCAAGCTCGGCGGTGACTTTATAGACGCCATCTACTGCGCTGCTCTTGGCGTAGTAGTCCTTGGCATTGTCATGGTCGTCCTTGCGGACTTTGTCGTGCTGCTCCTTGCGGACTTCCAATGTCTGGGCGCCGCTTGAGTCAGCCACCGTGGCAATCGCCACTTTGGTCCCCGAGGCGAATGCGGCGGCGGCTTTCTTGGCGTCTTCGGCCGACACCGACGCGTCCATCTTGGCGTCCTTCAGCTTCCGGATCAAGTCTTCGACCTGCGAGCCGTCCGCGCGCAACGGCCTGGGCTTCAGGATCTGCCAGTCGTTCTGATTGTTTTTGCCGAATTCGATGGTCTCGCCATCGGGACGCTGTAAGTCGACTCTGGTCAGCTTGTCCTGGTCGAACGTCAGCAGACGCTTATCGCGCAAATCGTTGGGAGTCTTCTCCAGGCTGGTCTTGACGAAGCTGGCAACCGTGTAGACATGCGCATCGCCGGCCAGCTTGGCGTACGCCCCGCTGTTGGTGGGCGTATCGTCGCCCAAGTCGAAGTCCTGGGTCTTCCCGTCCTTTTTCAACACGGTAATGTCCAGGATCGGCGAGTTCAGTCCATAGGCCGACAGGTCAGCGGCTTTGTCCTCCACCAGCTTATCGGCGTTCAGGTTGGATAGGGTGCTCACCAGCGAGTTGGCCGCGTCCTGATCGGCGCGCAGGGGCTGTGGCTCGATGAGCTGCCACTTGCCGTCGTCGCCCTTGCGCAGCACGGTAGTGTCCGCGCCCGTCTTCTTGATCCTGACTTCCTTGATCTGATCCTGGGGAATGCTGAGGATCTTCGGAGCCGCGTCGGTGGCGGGCTTGGCGGCTTGCGTCTTCGTCTTATAGTTGGACCAGTAGATCCCGCCCGCCAATGCCAGCAGGACGATTACCGCCGCGAGTAGTCCGCGAGTCTTCATCGGCTATCTCCTGCGCCACCAAACCATAAGTCCCCAGATGACGACGGTGGCCGGCAGCAGCACCGCCATCCAACCGGCGGCTCGCGGCGCGTTGTTGGTTAGCCGGCGATCCTCCGGCTCCTTGGGCCGGATCGAGATCAGGTCCTCATCGCTGGTCAGCCAGTTGATGGTATTCAGCGCCAGGTCGCGGTTGCTGATCGACCGCGAACCGAGAAAATTGTTGGCCGCCCACATCGACGAGCCATAAACGACGAACCGGCCAGGGTCACTCGGGTTGCCCGTGTTGTAAGTGCCCGCGGCCGCCAGCACCAGCGGTCCCTTGACGCCCTTCTTCGGATCGATCGGCCCACTCACGTTGGCGGCGGCGAAACTGCTGTCGGAAGTTGCCAGCAGCTTATCGACGGTCACCTTCCCGGCGCTGTTGATCTTGAAGGTGCGCGACAGCGGGATGGCCGTGGGAACGCCTTCCTTGAACTCCCGCACGATGGGCTGCGACTCGTAATTGGTGATCATGGCCACCTCCGGTCCCAGCCCGAAAATTCCGCCGACGCCGCTGGTGTCGAGCGCCAGGTCGCTGTCCGCGGTGACGCCCCATTCCGCCAGCAACTTCACCAGATCCGGATTCTCGACGCCTTCCCGCGGCCCTATGCGCAGCGGGGTATCGAGCATGAACAGCGCCCGTCCGCCGCTCTCTACATAAGCTTTGACGGCCGCAACTTCCGCCGGCGAATATGCCAGCGTGGCGCCGCCCGCCACCAGCACAGTGCAATCTTTGGGTATCTCGACCTTGGCCTGCTGCACCTGCCCGATGGCCGGCACTGCGCCCGGCGACGCGGGCGCGGCCGGTTGCGCCAGGTTGACGGCGCGCGTCTTGTAGTTATTGCGCTCGAGCGCTTCCTTCAGAATCGAGAAGCCGTTTCCGCCCGAATCGTCGAGACCGTGCTCTCCGCTGCCGGTGAGGAAGCAGGCATTGCGCTCGCCGCCCTTCAGCGAACGGATCAGCGCGCCGGTGATTTCCTCTTCGGTGAGGCTCTTGGCTTGCTCTTTGTGCGCGCCCGCATCCACGACGATGGTGCCCTCCGCGCTGATCCCGGCGGCCCGGGCCAACTGAGGCTTCTTCACGGGATCGATGTATTCGACGCGCAGCTTGGGAGACAGGCTGGCATAGCGATCGAGCACATCGCGCGCTTGCGGAAACTGGGTGGTCTCGCCGAAGTACGTGACAGTTACATCCTTCTTTAGGCCTTTGACCGCCTTAATAGTCTGCTCGGAAAGGCTGAACTGTTTGTTTGCCGTGGAATCGTAAGATTTGGTGTAGCGGTTGGCCAGGAAGTTAGCCGCTCCCAACACGGCCAGGATCACTAAGATATAAACAGTGACATAGGCCGAGTACTTAGTTTGTCTTGCCTTGATCCAGTCTGTTTTCATTTTATGCTCTCCAGCGCGACGACTCGAGCGATCGGGACGTGATAAACAGGCTGAAGAAGATCATCGAGAGATAAAAGACTACGTCCTTCGAGTCGAGTACCCCTTTGCCAAACGATTCAAAGTGCGTCACGATAGACAGGTAATTCACCACTTGCCCGTAGCCCGAGTTGTCGTAAGCGGTGAACCAGCTTAACAGCCAGAGCAGCAGGCACACAAAGAAAGTGACGCCTCCCGCGATGATCTGGTTCTTGGTGGTGGTGGAGATAAACGCGCCGATCGCCAGCAGCGTTCCGCCTTGCAGCAGCAAGCCCAGGTACCCCACCAGGATGGGCTTCCAATCCGGATTGCCGAACGCAAACAGCAGGGCGATGTTAACGGCCGACATGCCCAGCACGCATATATAGAGGAGGAGCGCGCCGAACCACTTGCCCAGGATAATCTCCCAATCCTGGATGGGCGAAGTCATGAGCAGCTCGATGGTGCCTGATTTCTTCTCTTCGGCGAACAGCCGCATGGTGATCATCGGAATCAGGAACAGGGCCACCGTGCTGGCAAATCCCAGCAGCGGCCGTATGACCTGCTCATTCACGTTCATCGGCGTGTTACGACCCTGCATTTGGGACATGAAACCGAAGCGCACGAAGTCGCGCGTGGCGGTGAAAAAGCCGAATCCGAAAATCAGCGCGAAAAACGCCATCAACAGATAGGCGATGGGCGAAGCGAAGTAACTCTTCAATTCTTTACGGCAGATAATCCAAACGTTGGTCATGGTTATCCTTTTCTCACTCCTTGACTTCCTGCTCATGGACGGCTTGCGTCTTGTTCTCGGCGGCGGTGAGTTGCAGGAAGATATCCTCCAGGCTGAGTCCGACGGCGCGCAATTCGTTCAGGTTCCAGCCGGCAGAGACCACGGCGCGCGCCAGATCCGCGCGAATGTAGCGGCCCGGCAGGCTTTCCACCTCGAACGCCAGGCGGCCGTCGCGGGCCTCCCGCGCCAGCACGCGGCTGACTCCGCTCACCTGTTCCAGACGCTGTTGGACATCGCCCGAGGCGAGCGTTCCGCCGGGCGACTCGACCTCCAGCGCTACCGCCTCGGCGCCGCGCAGCCGGTTGGTCAGGTTTTGGACGGAATCCACGGCCACCAGCTTGCCTTTGTTGATGATGACCACGCGCTCACACGAGTGTTCCACTTCCGAGAGGATGTGGGTGCTCAGGATGATGGTGTGCTCGCCCCCCAGGTGCTTGATCAATTCGCGGGTCTCGATGATCTGTTTGGGGTCGAGCCCCGCGGTGGGCTCGTCGAGCACCAGCACGTCGGGGTTATGAATAATCGCCTGGGCCAAGCCCACACGCTGGCGGTAGCCTTTGGAAAGCTTGCCGATCAGCTTATGGCGCACGTCGCCGAGCGCGCACTTTTCCATGGCCTCGCTGGCGCGGCGTTCCACATCCGCGCTACTGATGCCTTTCAGTCTGCCGACGAAGGTCAGGTATTCGTCCACCTCCATCTCCGGGTACAGGGGGGGCGTTTCCGGCAGGTATCCGATGCGTTTTTTCACTTCGAGGGGATTCTCGAGAACATCGAAGCCAGCCACGTTGCAGGTTCCAGCGGTGGGCGGAAGAAAGCAGGTCAGGACACGCATAGTGGTGGTTTTGCCGGCGCCGTTAGGCCCCAGGAATCCCACGATTTGGCCCTTCTCGACTTCAAAGGAAATGTTGTCCACGGCGATAGTGCGTGCGTATCGCTTGGTCAATCCCTGTACTTTGATCATAGTTTGGTTCCAGACAAGACAAACACAATTGCCATTGAAAGACGCGCAGCAGCCAGATGGATGAGCGTGAACTCTCATCTTATGTATTCCGCAGTACCATTGTCAAACTGGCGCGCGGAGCGCGCCAACATCGGCAAACTGCGCCGATGTTTCGAGGGGGCGAGCGGGGCGCGGGGGTGAGGGGGCGATGGTTAAAGCTCGCCAGAATCCAGCACCAAAATCCGGCACCCGCTTTTCCTGCTGCTGCCGTGTTAAACTGCCATAAGAAATGCTTCCCGATCTGCAGTTGGCGATCCGGTTGCAGGAGCTTGACAATCGGGTGTCTGACTTAACCCGCGAGATCTCCTCGCTGCCCAAACACATCGCCGAAATCGCAAAAAAGCTGGAAATCCACGAACGCAAGCTGGAAGGCGACCGCGCGGCGTTGTCCGCGAACCAGAAGGACCGCAAGAAGATGGAGGGCGAGATCCAGGCCCAGGAACAGAAGATCTCCAAACTGCGCGGTCAGATGATCGAGGCCAAGACCAACGAGCAATACAGAGCTTTTCAGAACGAGATCGAATTCTGCGAGAAAGAGATTCGCAGCGCCGAAGATCGAATTCTGGAATTGATGGGCGAATCCGATCCGTTGGATAAGAATGTCAAAACCGCCGAGGCCGCGCTCAAACAGGAGAAGGCGCAGGTGGAGGCCGAAAAGCAGCAGGCCATGGCGCGCACCGCCGAGGATAAGAAAGCTCTCGATGAACTGAATCACGAGCGCAGCCAGATCGTGGCGCGCATGAATCCCGGTCTTTACCGGCAGTATGAGCACATTCGCAAGGCTCGCCGCGGGGTGGCCATAGCCGAGGCTGTCGACGGACGCTGCAACGCTTGTCACATGGCCATGCGCCCGCAATTTTCTCAGGAATTGAAGCGCGGCGATCAGGTGATGGCCTGCGAAAGCTGCACCCGCCTGCTCTACTATAATCCGCCGGCGGCGGTGGAAGATCTCGCCGGACAGTCCGCCCCAGCCGTACAGGGGTAGCCTATATCCGGTGAAATGCCTTCAGAATCTCGCGCGTGGAATAGCGCAGCGCGATGGGTCTTCCATGCGGGCAGCTCATCGGGCAATCGGTGGCGGCCAGCGCCCGCAGCAGCCATTCCATCTTGGCATGATCGAGCCGGGTGTTGATCTTGATGGCGGCCTGGCAGGCAATGGACGCCGCCATCGAGCGCCGTATGTCCTCGAGCGAGACGCCGCGTAATTCGGCTTCCGCGGTTTCCAGAATTTCGGTGAGGACTTTCTCCAGGTCGGTCGTGCCGATGGCGGCGGGAGCGGCGGTCACGGCGATGGTGCGGTTGCCGAACGGCTCCGTCTCGAACCCGATGGCATTCAACTCGTCAGCAATGCGGGCGTACTCGATCTGCTGTCCGGGAGTCAGTTGCACGATCAGCGGCATCAGCAAGCGCTGGGTTTCGACGTTGCCTGCGGTGCGCTGCTTGAGCACCCGCTCAAACAGGATGCGTTCGTGCGCCACGTGCTGATCGACGATCCACAGCCCGTCGCGACCGGCCGCGATGATGAAGCTTTCGTGGATTTGGCCGAGAGGGCGTAGATCCGAGAGCGCTCCCAGAGACGCGTCGGAAAGCGGTAAGGCATCGGAGGGAAACGCTGCGTGGGTTTCCGGAACGCGCGGCTTAGAGGCGGGCGCAGGCTCGGGGACAAGGGCGATGGCTGCGCCGCCGAAGTCCAGACGAGGCGCGGGCCCCGCGGGCGGGCGCAAGGCAAACGCCGGCAGTGGCCGGTCCGGCTCAGGCTCGGGCGCGGGAGCGGCGGATTCCGGCGGCGCCTCGTTCTCGATCATTTGGGAGAACTCAGAGTACGGCATGTGCGCGGCAGGCTGCTGCGCGCTGGCCGCCGGAGAGAAGGCGGGCGCGGGCCGCGTCTCGATCAGCCGCTCACGAATGGCGTCGCGCACGAAGTCGTGTACGAACGACTGGTGGCGGAAACGCACTTCGGTTTTGGACGGGTGTACGTTCACATCCACCTCGTCGCAGTCGCATTCGAGAAACAGCAGGGCGAATGGATAGGCCCCCGCCGGCATCAGGTTGTGGTAGGCAAATGAGATGGCGTGCAGCAGCAGCCGGTCGCGGATCAGGCGGCCGTTCACGAAAATAAAAATCGAATTGCGGTTGCCCTTCTGCACCTGCGGGCGCGAGACGAAGCCGGTAAGGCGAAAGATCTTGGTGGAGGGCTCTTCGGGCTCTTTGCGAAATTCCGCGATGGCCTCGGAAGGCGGCACGTAGGGCGGCGGCAGCGCCAGTTGCCGCTCCTGCGTGCCCAGTTCCACAAGCTCGTCCAGGGTCCGGCCGCCGAACACCTGAAACACGCGCTCGCGCAGCGTGGCGACGGGCGTCACTGCCAGCAGTTCACCAGCGCCAGCCGCCAGGCGGAAGGTCTTGTCCGGATGGGCCAAGCTATAGTGCGTCACCAGCGATGCGACGTGGGCCGACTCGGTCTGGTCGGACCGCAGAAACTTCTTGCGCGCGGGCACATTGAAGAACAGATCGCGCACCGTAACCGACGTGCCGGGAGCCAGCGCCACTTCGTCGCAGTGCAGTATTTTGCCGCCGGCGATCTCGATGCGCGTTCCGGTAGCTTCTTCGGCGGATCGTGTGTCGAGCAACAGGCGCGAGACCGAGGCGATGGACGGCAGGGCCTCGCCGCGAAAGCCAAGCGTGGCGATGGAAAGCAGGTCCTTGACGTCGCGCAGCTTGCTGGTGGCGTGCCGCTCGAAGGCCAGCAGCGCATCGTCGCGGAGCATGCCGCAGCCATCGTCCTCCACGCGGATGAGCCGCCGGCCGCCGCTCTCGATTTCCACGTTCAGGATTGTCGAGCCGGCGTCCAGCGCGTTTTCGAGCAACTCTTTGACCACGGAGGCCGGCCGCTCGACTACCTCTCCCGCCGCGATTTTGTTGGCTACCTGGTCGGGGAGGACGCGTATGCGGCCCATACGATTATGGAACCAATATATCAGTGCGTCGTGGGCGTGGGTTTGGGGCTGGGGATGGTGTGGGGGCTAAACCCCCGGGTTGAGTGGGGTTTGGAGCCCATTTGCCTGCCTTGGGATATCGACATTTTTGGGTTCCTTTCGTAATACTCTTCGCGAGCCGATCGCTGCCAGATGGTCCGAATTCCCGAAGATTGTGGAACGTGCCGGTAACGGTCCTTCAAACCTCGACTTTCAATCCCGATCAGTGCGGGGGACTGGTCCAGGTTTTGGAACAGCTTAGGCTTCCGGGCCAACGGGCTCCAGGACACTGAACGAGAAGGTCCTGTCGCGTTGAAGGAACCGCTCCCCAATGGGCATTTGGAGCGTGCGATTATCTAGTACATGGCGGGCGAGGTCACTTGCCACGACTTTCTCCGAATCGCTTTGCGCACGCTGCCTTGCTTTCTGGCGCTGCTTACTCTCCTTCGAGCAGACAATTACGAAGATCTTTTCCGGCAGGCTGCTGATCTCAGCGCGCGCGGCAAATATGACCAGGCAATCGACGACTACAAAGCAGCACTGCTCCTTCGTCCCGGCGCGGTCGAAGCACTCAACAACCTGGCGGTGATGTACTATGCGGCGCACCGCTATGCGGAGGCCTTCAGCACCGCCGGAGGAATCTGGAAAACCCATCCGGAAATGGCATCCGCGGCGCTGGTTACCGGGATGGCCGCAGTCCAGTGTAACCGGCCGCGGGATGCGCTCAAACCACTGGAGAGCCTGGTGGCGAAAGACCCGGGAAATCGTGATGCGATTCTTGCGCTCGCCAGCGCCCACATTGCGCTGAATCAACTGGGGGAGGCTGCGCGCCTATACGAGCGGCGAACTACCGATGCGGGCGATGATGCAGACGCCTGGTACGGTCTGGCAATCTGCTATGAACGGATGGCGGAAGAGGCCTCGCGCAAGCTCTCGCGAATGCCCGGCGGGACAGCCTACTCGAAGCGCCTGCTGGGCGATTTTCTTTTGAGCATGGGCGATGCCCGGTTGGCCCGCGAGGCCTTCGGAGAATCGTTGGTCTCTCCCGCCGCCGAAAACGCGGAGGCGGCCAGCCAATATGCCGACGCGCGGGATCTGGCCGGCAAGTCACGTCATGCTTTTGAGCGGTTCGTCACCCTGGCGCCCAACTCCTGGCAGGCTGACTTGTTCCGAGGCGATATCGAGCGCCAGCACGGCCGGCTTTCCGCGGCGTTGGAGCTATATCAGAAAGCCGCCGCGCAGCAGCCTGAAAATCCGGCTCCGCTGGTTGGCATGGGAACGGTGTATTGGGAGCTCGGCCAGTTCGATAATGCCGAGAAATGCTTGCGCGATACCCTGCGATTGAGCCCGCAATCGGAGCCGGCAGCCTTTGAACTGGCAAATATCGCGGTGCGGCGTCATCATTACCAGGAGGCGATCCCGCTGCTTGAGAAATACCTCTCTGGGCGGCCGGATGCGCTGGCCGCCCGCGCCGATCTAGGGCTCGCCTACTTCCACATGAAGCGGTTTCCTGAGGCGGTCAAGGAGCTGAGCAAAGCCCTGGATAGCGACGAGCAGGGCGACATTCATTACCAGCTTTCGATTGCCTTGCGCAAGCTGGGCCGTACCGGGGAAGCGGATGCGGCGCTGCAGAAATCCATAGCAATTCGCCGGGCAGCTCTCCAGCGTGAGCAACGCCTGCTGACGGATCACTGATCGGGGCGACGGCTTTTATGGCTTGGCATCTTTGTGCCGTAGCCGTTGGAAGTCGGCCAGCGCGGCTCGGGCGGATTTCTCATCGCCCGCTTCCTTATACGCGCGGAACAGCAGGAAGTGATAACTGCCATCGGGATCGGCAGCCAAGATTTTTTGCAGCTCCGCTATGGCTAGCTTCGGATGTTTTTCCGCCAGATAAATGCGCCCCAGAACCACGTGCGCCTGCATCAGGTCCGGGTTTCCGGCCAGGGCAATCCCTGCATGCTGCTTAGCCGCGGCGCCCTGTCCATCATGCTCCAAAATATCGGCCAGCATGGCGTTGGCCTCGGGATCCTGGGGCGATGAGGCCAGTACACGCTTCAGCAAGGGCAACGAATCCTGGAACTGTCCTTGTCTCCAGTACGCCGTCGCCAACCCCAGGTAGGCAGCGTCCAAGTTCGAATCCTGCTTGATGGCAGCCTCAAATTCCGGGATGGCGTCCACCAGCCGACCAGCTTCGGAGAACGATTCTGCGAGAATCAGGTGCGGCCGGGCGGACGTCGGGTCGAGCTCAATGGCCCGCTTGAGGGCCTCGAGCGCGCGGTCGAGCAAATCCTTCGCTGCCTTTTGCAACGCCTGCTGGTCCACGGATGGCCCGCCGCGCGCGGCCTTGTTCAATCGTTGCTCGGCTAACGAGCGGTCGGTAATGCCCACTCCATACCAGGCCTCGGCGAGCCGCGGATCGAGCTGAGTAGCTTTGAAGTAACTTTCGTTGGCGAGGCCGTAATCCCGCAACGCGACGTAAGTTTTGCCCAACCCTAGCAGCGGCGCCGGGCTTCGCGGGTCCAACTGCTGCGCCTTCTTCAGCAAGGGCAGCGCCTCTTTCGGTGCTCCCAGGTCCACTTCGGTCAACCCGGCGAAAAGGTTGGCGCTGGCGAGAGTCGGTTTTTGGCGCAAGGCGATCCGGAACTGGTCCATGGCTTCCTGGTTGCTGCCTGCCAGGTGCAACATCATGCCAAGATTACTCCGCACTTCGGGGCTGTCGGTGCCGTCCGCAATCAACTGCCGGTAGAGTTGCGCCGCCTTCTGATAATCGCCGGCCGACTGGGCGGCGCGGATCTGCCCGGCAAGATTATCCGCGAAGGCGTGCGCAAAGCTTACGGAAAGAGCCAGCATTGGAATTGCAAACAGCTTGCGTATTTGTCTCGGTATGTGCAATTTCGCCCTCTGCGCAAATTTCGACCACTGGACGCGAGCGCCTTCTCAGAATATAATAAAACGCCGTGGGCAGAATACCGACTAAAGCGTAGTATTAACACTTGCTTTACGGTGAAAACAGGAGTCTGGAATGAGAATCTTTGTCGCTTCTCTTTGCGCGTTTCTCTTGAGCGTTCCCGCGTGGGGACAAACGCAAGCCGTCAACGCCCAGCTTTCCGGGACGATCACCGATCCGAATAAGGCGCCGGTGCCCGGAGCCCAGGTCACTCTGGCAAATTCGGAAACCGGATTCCGGCGCCAGTTTACAACAGGAGAGACGGGCCAATACACTTTCGCCCTGATCCCTCCAGGTCATTACGAGCTGACCGTCGAAAAGCAGGGCTTCTCCGTCTCCCATGTTCCGGGCGTGGTCCTCGAGGTAGGCCAAGTGTCGAATCTGGACACTCAGCTGCAGCTCGGCACGGTGTCCCAAACCGTGGAGGTGGAGGCCAGCGCTCCGGTTCTGGTTACCGGCAGCGCCGATATTGGCTCTGAAGTGAGCGGCAAGCAGGCCGTCGAACTTCCCTTGAACATACGAAATGTGTTCGGGCTGGTGGAGCTCGATTCGAGCGTGAATAACAGCCAGCAGTTTCAGGCTTTGAATCCTCCGGGCTCGCAGGGCAACGTGGATCAGGATATTTCCTTCTTTAACTTCGGAGGAGGCCGCATGGGCTCGACAGTCTTCCTCTTCGACGGCCACTGGGATGGCGCCGGCGATTGGGACGGCATCATTTACGTGCCCTCGGTCGATGAATTGCAGGAATTCAAGATTCAGACCAACACCTACTCGCCGCAATATGGCTGGGGCATGGGCAACGTCGTCAACGCCATCGAGAAATCAGGCACGCACGATTTCCACGGCAGCGCGTTCGAGTTTCTGCGCAACGACGACTTCGATGCCAACAACTACTTCAACAACCTGGAAGGCCTGGCCCGGCCGGGATTTCATCGCGACCAGTTCGGCTTTACCGCGGGCGGACCGCTATATCTGCCCGGCATTTACCGCCAGCGCGACAAAACATTTATTTTCGGCACGTACGAGGGACTGCGCCAGCAAACCCCCACTACCCTTCTGACCACTGTCCCAACGGCCCTGCAGCGGCAGGGCAATTTCTCCCAAACCTTCAACGAGAACGGCAGCCTGGCGGTGATCTACAATCCCTTCACCACCCAGTTTGCCAACGGCCAATACTCGCGCCAACCATTTACCGGGAATATCATTCCGGCCAGTATGCTGGATTCCGTGGCTCTTAAGCTGATGGCCTATTATCCGAATCCGAATCTGCCGGGCAACGCTGTCACCGGCGCCAACAACTACGCCGGAACCGCGGGGCTTCCGACTGATAGCGACCAATACACTGTCAGGGTGGATCAGAATATCAGCGACAAGCAGCACTTTTTTGCACGCTGGTCGCAGAAGCGCCAGTTCAAGCAACTGAGTGGCGACTTCTTTGGCGCGAGCGATCTCGGTGGTAACGGCACGCTGGCTCCTGATAATCGATGGGACGCCGGCTTAGGATTTACCGACGCGTTTTCGCCCACCTTTGTGATGGTGGCCAACTTCGGTTGGGGACGCTGGGCGGAAGGCCGCAAGCCTGAGGGTGTGCCGTTTGATCCCTCCACCCTCGGTCTGCCGGCCGCGCTCGACTCCTTTGGCGGACCTGGCGCGTTTCCCGCCGTCAGCATCACCGGTGAAAACAGCCTGGGCTCGGGCGGATTGAACGCCACGCCGCGCGAGGCGCGTACGCTCTCCACCGACTTCACCAAGGTCCACGGCACACACACGTTTTCCATGGGCTTCATGGGAATCGATTTCATTCTGAATACTTTCAACTCATCGCAGGCTTCCTTTAACTTTTCACCGGACTTCACGCAGGGACCGAACCCCACGGCGGCGAACGCTTTCACCGGCTACGGTTTCGCATCGTTCCTGCTGGGCACGGGTGACAGCGGCGGTATCACGCTGAGCGCGGATGCGGCCTTCAGCAAGAAATTCTTCGGCTGGTATGTCAACGACGATTGGAAAGTCACCCGCAACCTGACGCTGAACCTGGGTTTGCGTTACGATTTCCAAACGGCCCCCACCGACCGCTTCAACCGGCTGTCATACTTTGACCCGCAAGCGACCAATCCCATCAGCACCCAGGTGGGCATGACCCTGCCCGGCGCGCTCGTATACACCAATAGTGGCAATCGCGGAGTCTACGATCCGCAATACACCAACCTAGGCCCGCGCGTCGGGTTGAGCTATTCGCCGGCGAAGAAGCTCGTATTCCGGGCGGGTTTCGGCCTGTTTTACACGCCCGCCATGGAGTTCGGAGATTACCAGGGATTGACTCTGAACGGATTCTCCCAAACCACGCCGTATGTGGGTACGATCGACGGGGTGACACCGCAGAACCTGCTGAGCAATCCGTTTCCGACGGGCCTGCTGCAGCCGGCCGGTAAAGCGGATGGCGGTGCGACCAATGACGGCCAAACCGTCGATGCCGTCATCCGCAACCGGCCAACACCTTACGTGGAGATGTGGTCCGCGAATCTTCAGTATGAGATCGCCCCGAACACTGTTCTGCAAGCCGGTTACGCTGGGAATCATGGCCTGAAACTGTTATTCGGAACTACCTCCGAGCTGAATGCGCTGCCGCCGCAAGACCTGGCGATGGGCAATGCGCTGCTCGCCCCGGTTGCGAATCCGTTCTATGGCATCATCACTTCCGGAGCGCTTTCCGGCCCGACGGTTCCTTACGGCCAACTCCTGCGCCCGTACCCGGAATATACGGGCGTAGAAAACGTGCAGGCGACCGCCGCTTCCAGTTCCTACAACGCCCTTACCCTCTCCGCCAACCGGCGCTTCAACAACGGCCTCCAGTTCCTTGTGACATTCACCTGGTCGAAGTATCTGGACGACAGTGAAGGCCCCGAGGGATGGACCCAAGGCCAGGCGCAATCCGTCCAAAACTGGTACGACACGGCGCTCGAAAAATCCCTGATGATCGACGACATTCCACGAAGCTTCGTCGCCAGTTACATCTACGAGCTTCCGGTGGGCAAGGGTAAGCCTCTCCAGCCGGAGAGTAAGTTCGTCAATGCGGTGGTTGGCGGCTGGCAGGTGGCCGGTATCACGACTCTGAAAGACGGCTTCCCGCTAGCCTTCGGGAATGCGACCAACAACACCAACTCGTTTGGCGGCGGCCAGCGCCCTAACCTCATTGGCAATCCTGGACTATCGAATCCGACCATCTATGAGGAGTTCAATACAGCTGCGTTCGCGCAGCCGGCGGCGTTTACCTTCGGTGATGTCCCTCGCACGACCGGCTACATAAGATCCCAGGGCACCGACAACTTCGATGCCAGCCTGCAGAAATATTGGCGACTATGGAATGAGTCGGCCAGGCTGCAATTCCGCGGGGAGGTCTTCAACCTATTCAACCGGGCGCAGTTCTTCGCGCCAAATACGACCTTCGGCACGTCCAGCTTCGGCGTCGTGCCGGGAGCGTTGCCGGCACGTTCGATTCAGCTGGGGATGAAGCTCTATTGGTGACCGGCCCGCTGCATCCGAACCATGCGGAACATAATGCTTTGCGGATTCCACGCCAGATATCGATCGATGGTGGCGAGGACATCCGGCATTTGACCCTGGGCCTGATATAGCTTGGCGAGCTCGATCCAGGACTGTTTCGAGGACGGGTCGATCTCCGTAGCGCGCTGATATTGCCGTTCCGCCGCGTCCAGTTCCCCCGACTGGCGCAGCACCATCGCCAACACGTTGGCCGCCAGACCGCTGTCCGGGGCGCTTTCGACCGCGCGGCGAGCCAGGGCCAGGGCGCGTTCCATGTTCCCCTTTTCCATGGCGTCCCCGGCCAGCGCGGTCAGCAGCTTGGCGTCTTTTTCCTCGGGAGTTAGCGGCACCCGGTTGAGCAGCCGTAACCCGCTCTCGCGCAGCGCGGTCGACTGATATTTATCGCCGACAATGATTTCGGCGAGTGCCAGATCGCGATCTCGAAACTGCGCCGGCGGCTCTCGCCAGGGGATCAGTTCGTCCGGCGCGGCATTGCCGGCCTTACTGAGCGGGAGGGGCCTTCGCGGAAGACTATGGTCCGTGCTCGCCGCATGTGGGATATCGTCCGGTGTCAGCCGCGGCATGTGACAGCTCACGCACTCTGGGGGTGCACCCGGGTGGGCCGCCTTGGATAGAGTAGAGTGGCAGGACACGCAGGCTTGGCGTACCTCGGCGGGGTCCGTCTTCTGCTTGTGCGGATTGTGACACGTGGCGCACCACAGCCGATCGGCGCTCGTGGTCTGGCATTTGCTGCGCGCCAGTTGTTCCGATTGACTCACGGCGTGGGCGCGCCCACCGTGCTGCGAGCCCAGATAGGTCGCGACGACTTGCTCGAAGGGCTCGCCCGGACGAAAGTCCAGCCAGCTCTTGCCGGGATTGAGCACGCGCGTTTCTCCCTCCAGGTGACACTGTTCGCAGATGCTGTTGCGCCCGGCCGGCGCCAGCTTCGTGGGATTTACTATGTTCCCGGCGGAGGGATGGCGCGCGTGATCGTCACCCGGTCCATGGCAGCGGTCGCAGCTAATCGCGGCCAGTTGACGTCCCGAAAAGCGGTGGCCTTCAGCGCCAGTGAACTCCGGCCGGTCCGCGTGACAGAACAGACATCTCGCATCCACGCGCCGGTCAAAATCCAAGTCCCGCAGGCCCACATATCCGGGCGATAGATCCCATCCATGCGAGCGGTACCAGGATGCCGGCGACTCAAACAAGTAACTGCCGATCTGGACGATGTAGCTGTAGCCTACACGGCCCGCCCCGATTTGGTAAGCAATGGGATATTCGGCCGTCAAGCGCCGGACCAGCAGGTGAATCATCTGCCGGTCACGCTGCTCGACGGTGATGACGCTGCCGCTCAACTCGTGCGTGATCAGCCCTCCAGGCTGCGGGACGGGTGGACCTATCGAGTTGCCCATGGGAGACTGGCGAAAGGACTCGCTCTCAGCGCGATGACAGCGGGCGCACGGTGGGACTTCCTGGGACCTGAGCGCACACGAAAGGCAGAGGGCTATTAGGATAGCCCGGCTCAGGCCAGCCAACGGGCTACTCAATTGCGGTTCTCCACGCCGGACGCCTTTTGAACAATTCTAGCTGAAATAGCGATAACCCGCCGCGACTATCTTTCCCTATGACGAAAGTTTTGATTTTCGCGATTGGCCGTAAACGAGGTTATGCGAGATCGGTCCTGATATGTCCCAATCGCAGAAACTGGCACGTGGCGCGCAACGCGCGGATTTCAATGCGCTAGCTGTTCCCAGTAATTTGAATTATTGGAACGGCGTAGTCGACCGGTAAGGTCTGACCAGCGCGAGTCAGACGCGACCCAAGGCGAAGGTCGGCCGCCGCACCCCGGTGATAGACCGCAAACATCAATAGGCGCCGACACAAAGGCTTCGGGACGGTATTAGTTCCGCGACGCCGAGATCAACGGTGCCGGAGGCCAACGGCGAAATTCCAGCCCGGTAATTTCACCAATGCGCCCGCGATCCCTCAAGATCGGGATGGCAACCGGCCACACTTGGCCGCCAAACCTGCAATGGTAAAATTAGACTTTCCGGAGGATCAATGGCAGTAAAGCCCCGCCGCGCGGCGGCAGTGGTGGACGTGGCAGGCGTGAAGGTGGGCGGCAATCATCCGATTGTAGTCCAGTCGATGACCAACACCGACACGGCGGATGTGGCCGGCACCGTGAACCAGGTAATGGCGCTGGCGCGCGCCGGCTCCGAGCTGGTCCGCGTGACCGTGAATACCGAGCAGGCCGCCGCGGCGGTTCCGAAGATTGTCGACTGCCTGCGCCAATTCGGTGTGCCCGTGCCCATCATTGGCGACTTCCACTACAACGGACACCTGCTGCTGAAGAAGTATCCGGAGTGCGCGCGGGCGCTCTCCAAATACCGTATCAATCCAGGCAACGTCAACATCGGCAAGAAGCACGACGACAATTTCCGCACCATGATCGAGGCGGCCATCGAATATGAGCGCCCGGTGCGCATCGGCGTGAATTGGGGCTCGCTCGACCAGGCCCTGCTCACCCGCATGATGGACGAAAACTCGCGCCTGGCCGAGCCGAAGGACGCGCGCGAAGTCACCCTGGAGGCCATCGTCGAGAGTGCCATCCAGTCCGGGGCCGCCGCGGAACGGCACGGGTTGCCGCACGACCGCATAATTCTCAGCGCCAAGGTCAGCGGCGTGCAGGATCTGGTGGATGTCTATCGCGCGCTGGCGGCCCGCTGCGATTACCCGCTGCACCTCGGCTTGACGGAAGCCGGCCTGGGCTCCAAGGGCATCGTCGCTACCACCGCGGGGCTCGCCATCCTGTTGCAGGAGGGCATCGGCGATACTATACGGACCTCGCTGACGCCGCTGCCCAATGGCGACCGCACCGAAGAGGTGGTCGTTTCGCAACAGATCCTGCAGTCGCTCGGCATTCGCAGTTTCACGCCGCAAGTCACCGCCTGCCCCGGATGCGGCCGCACCACCAGCACCTTCTTTCAGGAGATGGCGGACCAGATCCAGACCTACCTGCGCGACCAGATGCCGGTCTGGAAGGCCATGCATCCGGGCGTCGAGAGCATGAGGGTAGCGGTGATGGGCTGCGTGGTGAACGGCCCGGGCGAATCCAAGCACGCTAATCTGGGCATCTCGCTGCCAGGCACTTTCGAAGAACCCAAGGCGCCGGTTTTTGTGGACGGCCGCCTGATGACCACGCTTAAGGGCGACCACATTGTAGCCGAGTTCATCGGCATGCTCGACGACTACGTGGCCGCGCATTATAGCGGGTGAGAGCCCCATGTCCAAACTTTTCACGCTCCGGGAAGCCGAGCAACTGATTCCGCAAATCCGCGACTGGATGCGTGAAGCGGTTTCCCTGAAATCGCGCTACGACGAGGCGGAGCGCGCCGTGCGGGCCCTGGCCGAGCGGATTATGGTCATGGGTGGAATCATTGTGGATAGCAAGCGCGCGGCCGAAGACAAAGCCCGCCGCGAGAATACCGGCCAGCACCTCAAATCCACCCTCGAGAACATCCAGGAGAGCGGATGCCTGGTAAAGGATCTCGACAAGGGCCTGGTGGACTTCCCCACGCTCTTCCGCGGGCAGGAGGTTTACTTGTGCTGGCGGCTGGGTGAGACTGCCATCCAGTTCTGGCACGGAGTTGATGAGGGCTTCGCGGGACGCAAAGCCATCGATCAGGACTTCCTCGATCACCACGAAGGCGACAAGAGCAACTGAAGCGCGTGCGCGAAGCGGTCAGTCGCGTCCCACAACCGGACAGCGCGCCCAGCTGCGGCAGCCGTAAGCCCATTGCTGTAGGCGGCGGCGGTTGGCAACGCAACTGCCTGCATTCGCAGGATGGACCTGAAATTCGCCTTTCGCTCCCTGCGCAAGAACCTGGGCTTCACTCTCCTCGCCGTTCTGGTGATGGCGCTGGGAATCGGCGCCAATACCGCGGTATTCAGTGTGGTGAATGCGGTGCTGCTGAAGCCGCTCGCCTATCGCGATCCCGACCGTATCGTCATCCTCGCGTCCCTCTGGAAGAAGAGCGGCGGGCACGGTCCGGTTTCCGCTCCGGATTTCCACGATTGGCACGACCAAAACACGGCGTTCGCGGCCATGGCGTATTACGAGAACGATTCCACGGCCGTGATGGCGGGGCGTGCGGCCGAGTATGCGCACGTGGCCGTGGCGACGCCGGAGTTCTTCGAGGTCTTTGCCGTACAACCGGTAGTGGGCCGCCTGTTTAGCCCCGAGGAGCAGAAGCCCGGCAGCGCGGGTGCGGTGGTGATCAGCTATTCATACTGGCAGAGTCACTTCGGCGGGAACCCCGGCGTGCCCGGGCAGACGCTGCGTATGTTCGATAAGACTCTCAGCATCGCCGGAGTGCTGCCCCCGGGTTTTCATTTCCCTGACCAGACGGATATTTGGTTTCCGGCCAATACGATTTTCTCTGAGACGGAATCGCGCTCCGCGCATAACTATCGTGTGGCCGCGCGGCTGAAACCGGGCGCCAGTCTGGAGCAGGCTCAAGCCCAGATGGCGGCGATCGGCGCGCGTCTCGAGCAACAGTATCCCGACAGCAACACCGGCAAGTCGGTGGCCGTGTCCCGCATGCGCGACGATATGGTCGGCAATGTCCGCTTGACGCTCTACCTGTTGCTGGGGGCGGTGGCGCTGGTGCTGTTGATCGCCTGCGCCAACGTGGCGAATCTGCTGCTGGCGAAGGCCACCGCGCGCACCCGAGAGATCGCCATTCGTTCCGCGGTAGGCGCCAGCCGCGGCCGCATCGTGCGCCAGTTGATCACCGAAAGCCTGGTGCTGGCTATGGTGGCTGGCGCGGCCGGGCTGCTCTTTGCCAAGTGGGGCTCGGACGCCCTGGTGGCGCTCGCGCCAGGCAATGTTCCGCGTCTCGCCGAAACCGGCATCGATGGGTGGGTGCTGGCATTCACGCTAGGCATCTCGCTGGCGGCCAGCCTGTTGTTCGGGCTTGCCCCGGCGCTGCAGGTCTCGCGTGTCGATTTAAGCGAAGCGCTGAAGCAGGGTGCGTCGCGCGCGGTGGCGGGCGGCCAGGCGGGGCGTATGCGCGGGTCGCTGGTGGTTGCCGAGGTGGCGCTCTCGGTGGTGCTGCTCTCCGGCGCCGGTCTACTCATTCGCAGCTTCTTCGCGCTCGAAAACGTGGCGCTGGGCTTTCGGCCCGAACACGTCCTGGTGATGGAATCCAGCGTGCCGGCCGGCGACCTCGCCAGCGCACGGCGTGCCACCCGCTTCTATAAGGATCTGTTGGCGGATCTTGCGACGCTCCCCGGCGTTTCCGCTACCGGCGCAACACGCACGCTGCCAGGGAGCGTCGCGTCGAACGGCGGCTACTGGATCGATCACCTCCCCAGCGAGTTGAACATTGGAGCGCCCGATGCCATATATTCCGTGGTCACGCCCGGCGCCTTCGCCGCGCTCGGCGTCCCACTGAAGCGTGGCCGCGACTTCAACGATGCGGACGGCTATGAAGCGCCCTTCACGGCCGTCATCAGCGAAGCGCTGTCCCGCAAGGCATTCCCGGGCCAGGACCCCCTCGGACACATGATTTACTGCGGCATGGATTCGATGAAGCCCATGAAGATCGTAGGGGTAGTGGGCGACATACGGCATGGACCGGCGCAGGACCCCTCGCCCGAGATCTACATGCCTTACGAACAGCATCCGCAAACCGCCACCGCGCTCAATCTCGTGCTGCGCGCGTCGACCGATGCCGGCGCTCTTTCGGCGCCTATCCAGCGGAAGGTGCGCGAGCGCTCCGCCGAGGTTCCCGTGAAGTTCAGCAGTCTCGAAGAGCGGCTCTCGGAAAACACGGCAGCGCCGCGCTTCCGCGCTCTGCTGCTCGGGATCTTCGCGGTGATCGCGGTATGCCTCGCGATGGCCGGCGTTTACGGCGTGATGGCGTACGCGGTGAGCCAGCGTGCGAGCGAGATCGGCCTGCGCATGGCGCTCGGCGCGAGCCCGGGCGGCGTGCTGCGGCTGATCCTCCGGCAGGGCATGGCGCTGACGGGCGCGGGATTGGCGGTCGGGTTAATAGCCTCCCTTGCCTTAACTCGACTGGTTGCCAGCATGCTGTTTGCGGTGAAGCCCGGCGATCCGGCGACCTATGCGGGGGTGGCGGTTCTGCTTGGCCTGATTTCGCTGGCGGCCTGCTACATTCCGGCGCGGCGGGCAACGCGGGTCGATCCCGTGAGCGCGCTACGGCAAGAGTAGATGCTGGGTGATGGGTGCTGGCGTAGTCATCGCAGACGGGTGAAGAGTTTGCCATAACCCATCACCTATAACCCAACACCTGCCCGCCTTCGGCGATATAATATCTCCGGCCTATGCTTTCCCAGCAGCCGAAAGCCGCTCTTGCCGGTCTCGTTGCTTTGGCAGCGTTCACCCTGTGGATTACATGGCGGGCCAAGCTGATCGAGATCACGATGCAAGGGCGCGGAGCAGAGACGCATCTGGTGAACAAGCCGGCGCCGGATTTTTCGCTGGCAGCGCTCGATGGACATGCCGTGTCGCCGGCTGATTTCCGCGGCAAACAGAAGCTGGTTATAACCTTTTGGGCGAGCTGGTGCGGTCCGTGCAAGTTGGAACTGCCCGCGCTGCGTACGTTTTATCAGCAGAATCGCCAGGTGGCCGGTAACCAGTTCGAGATTCTGGCGATCAGTATAGATGCTGAGCGGTCTGAGGCGGAGTCCTACGCCAATACTGAAAAGCTGCCGTTCCCGATCCTGCTGGACCCTCTTCACCGGGCTGCGGATGCATATACGGTGGACAGTATCCCGACCTTATTTGTCATCGACAAGAGCGGCAAAGTCGTGTACGGCCACGTCGGTTTCGACATGATCGTGCAAGAGACGCTAAAGCGACAGCTGGAAGTCGGCAACAGCGTCACAGTCCGAGGAGCCCTGCATTGACCGGACCGGCCATTGAGTTCCGCAATGTTTCGAAGAGCTTTCGAACCATCCCGGCGCTATCGGGTGTCTCCTTCGAGGTGGCACATGGAGAAGTATGCGCTTTCCTCGGCCCGAACGGCGCCGGGAAAACGACGAGCATGAATGTTCTGATGGGATTTCTGTACGCCGATTCGGGCGAAGTTCTGGTACTAGGACACCTGCCCGGTGATGTGCGGGCAAAACGGCAGATCGGGTTCCTTCCCGAGAACTTCGCGTTTTACAAACATCTGAATGCCCCAGAGTTGTTGCGCTTTCATGTGCAACTGGCGGGCTTGGGGGTGCAGGGCGATGTTCTGATTCCCGAGCTCCTCAGGAAGGTGAAGCTGAACGGGTATGAGGACCTGAAGATCGGAAAGTATTCGCGCGGCATGGTGCAGCGACTCGGCATTGCGCAGGCGCTTCTGAGCGATCCGCAGTTACTGATCCTCGACGAACCGACATCGGGACTTGATCCGGCCGGTCGCAAGGAGGTTCGCGATCTGATTATGTCGTTGAAGGCCGCCGGAAAGACCATCTTCCTCAGCTCGCATCTGTTGGCGGAGGTGGAGCAGACGTGCGATCGCGTGATCATCATCGATCGCGGGCAGGTGGTGCGCGCGGGACGGCTGGATGAGCTACTGGGGCGCGACGATCGTGTTGAGATCGTGGTCGATCATCTGCCCACAACGATGGAGCAGTTGCTGACCGATCGGGGCGTCTTCGTTGCGCGCGATATGCAAGTTGTGCGGCTGACCGTGGGGGCAGCGTCGAAACGCGACGTCGCGGAGATGCTGTGGGAGGCGGGGTGCGACGTGATCAGCCTCAACCGTGTGCGTAGCACGCTCGAGGATCTGTTCCTGAAACTGGTGGGCGATGGAAGTCAGCCATGAATATTCGCGTGATTGCCCTAAACACCTTCGGCGGGTTTCTGCGGGATCGGCTGATCATTCTATTCTGCGCGCTGTTTGTGTGCGTGATTCTGCTCATGATGACCCCGCTGCTCGCCGCAAGAACCCTGAGCGCCGCCAATAACACACAGCAGGTGCAAGCCATGGTTCTGGGCCTTATGAGCGGGATCATGGCTCTGGCCAGCGGCTTCGGGAGTCTGCTGGCCGCATGGGCGGCAACCGATACGATTGCCAGTGAGATGCGATCCGGGACCATCCTCGCCGTGATGGCCAGGCCCGTCCGCAGGTGGGAATTCCTACTGGGCAAATATTTAGGAGTGCAGCTCTTGATGGTAGTCTACATCGCGGCGATGCTGCTGCTCAGCTACTTACTCGCGCAGCTGGGCGGCGAGCGCATTCACTCATCCTGGTGGCTGCTCCTCCTGTATCCGTTGGTGCGGTACGCAGTGTACAGCGCCATTGCCATGCTGTTAGTTACTGTGCTGCACTCGATTGTGACCATCGCAATCGTGCTGGTAATCTCAGTGCTCGCCAACGTTGTCGCGCCTTCCGCCGGACACTCGATGATCCCTGAAGTGATCCGGACTCCGCTCTACGTCCTGCTGCCCTCGACGAATCTGTTGTCGGAGACACGTTTACTGTCGCTCACACAGGCGCCGCTGAACCCGAGTTCGTGGCTCAGTCACCTGACTGCGCTCGCGTACGGTCTGGATTATGCATTGGTCTGCTTTCTGCTCGCCGTCTGGGTGTTTCATTATCGCGGTCTGACCCGCGATTAGTGTAGGCACAAGGCCCGGAGCGGTCAAGCACAACTATGGTTCTATGCAAAAATTGCGCGGCGTCGTGGATGGGGCGATGTGGGCGTCCTTTTGTTTCAGTGTTTGTGGAGATTGGCAAGCGACATGCACCTGTCATCCGGGCAGGAGGTAACTGCAATGCGGACATTTAATCGATGCATGCTGGTTGCGGGGATGGCGGGCGCCATGGCATGGGCGCCTTCCGCGGTCGCGCAACAACGGGACCCTGATCAAGGCAACGTGCAGGAGGCTATTCGCTTCGAAAAGGCGAAGCAGGCGGCTGCCGACCGGCAAGAGCGGATAGAGGAGGCGAGTGCGGCTCACCAACATCGCCAAAAGGCGTCGACGTTGAGACACGGCGACGCGGAGCGGCGGCACGGAACGGCGGACAGGACCGCGCCTGAGAAAGACGCTCCGCGCTAATCGAGTAGCTTGAATTACCTGCTTCGGATGCCTGGCGCCGATCGGACTTGCGCCTGCGCCGATTCCCGCTCTAAGAAAGTCGCGGAGCCACTAGTGCGTCCTGAATCCTCGGACGGTTCCGCGCTCCTCGCGCATAAAGTCAGCTCGTTCACGCTCACGGATCGCTCACCCGGCGGTTCATCTCACGTTCATGCGGCGCTCATTATAATCTGGGATTGTGCGTCTAGTCACTATTCTTATCTGGTTTGGAGTGTGTCTGCCCGCGTCCCCTTCCCCTGCCAGCCTCACGTTGAGCTTGGAGGATGCGCTGGCGCGTGCCCGGAGCGTCGCCTTGCAGTACCAGTCAGCGGCCATCGCGGCGGAGGTGGCGCACGAGGACCGGGTACAGGCGAAGGCGGCTCTGCTGCCTTCGGTGACCTGGTTTCACCAATACATCTACACGCAGGGAAACGGCACTCCGTCGGGTATCTTTATTGCCAACAACGGCGTACACGAGTACGGCAACCAGGGGATCGTGCACGGGGACGTTTACGCGCCTGGGAAGCGCGCGGATTATCAGAGAGCCATCGCGGCGGAAGCGGCGGCGCGAGCCCGGGCAGAAATCGCGGGGCGGGGCCTCGCAGCCACCGTGGCGCAGAGTTACTACGGGTTGCTCGCCGCGCAGAAGCGCTTCGCGAATGCGGAGCAGAGCCTGGCGGAGGCGCGACGGTTCGTGGAGATAACGCGAAAGCTGGAGGCCGGCGGCGAGGCGGCGCATTCCGATGCGGTGAAGGCGGAGATCCAGATGGAGCAAAGGCAGCGTGAGGCACAGGATGCGCAGGCGGGAATCGAGCGCAGCCGGATCGGGTTCGGGGTGCTGCTATTCACCGATTACACGCAGGAATTTTCGGTGGAGGACGATTTGATGAACGCTCCGCCGCTGCCGCCGCGGACGCAAGCGGAGGAGATGGCCGGGCGCAACAATCCGGACATACGGGCGGCGCAGGCCACAGTGCGGCAAGAGCAGTTCGAGGTGGCAGCGGCACGGGCCGGTTATCTGCCGACGCTATCCTTCGATTATTTTTTCGGGATCGACGCCAATCAGTACGCCATATATAACCGGGACCACCAGACGAATGTGGGATCAGTAGCACAGGGCACCTTGACGATTCCGGTGTGGAATTGGGGAGCGGCGCGCAGCCGTGTGCGGCAGGGGCAACTACGCCTCGAGCAGGCCCGCCTGGAGCTGAGCCTGGCGCAGCGGCAACTGCTGGCAAACCTGAATTCGTTCTATATAGAAGCGCAGGTGGCGAGCGCGCAGATCGATTCGCTGCGGCGATCGCTGGATCTTTCGACGGAGAGTTTGCGGCTAACGCTGCTGCGTTATGAGGCCGGGGAGGTGACGGTGCTGGAAGTGGCGGATGCGCAGAGCACGCTGGCGCAGGCGCGCAATGCGTATGACGACGGGCTGGTGCGATATCGGGTGGCGTTGGCGGATTTGCAGACCTTGACGGGGGCGTTTTAGGATGCGGGGGCTCGCAGCGATTTTGCTGCTGCTGGCGGCGGGGTGCGCCAAGAAGGAGGAGCACGAGGCGGAGCCGGTGGTGCCGGTGCAGGTGGTCGCGGCGCGGGCGGATGCGATCCGGCGAATGGTGGAGGCGGACGGGATCTTGTATGCCGTGAATCAAGCTTCGATAACGCCTAAGATCAGCGCGCCGGTGCGGGTGTTCTACGTCAATCGCGGGGATCATGTGAGGCAAGGGCAGTTGCTGGCACTGCTCGAGAACAGCGACCTGGCGGCCGGGGCACAGGAGAGCAAAGGCCAGTTCGATCAGGCGGAAGCCAATTATCGCAGCATCACGGCCGCCACGGTTCCGGAAGAGGTGATCAAGGCGCAGACCGACGAGCGGGCCGACAAAGAGGCGCTGGAGGCCGCTCAGAAGGTCTACGAAAGCCGACAGAAGTTGTATAAAGATGGCGCGCTGGCCCGCAAGCTGGTGGACGATGCACAGGTGGCCTACGCGCAGGCGCGCAGCCAGTACGAGGCGGCGCGGCAGCACCTGGAGGCTTTGCAGAGCGTGGGCAAGCAAGAGCAGATCAAGACAGCCGAGGCGCAGGTGGAGACGGCCAAGGCCCATTATCAGGGGGCGGAAGCGCAACTGGCGTATTCGGAGATACGTAGCCCGATCAGCGGGGTGATTGCGGAGCGCGGGATCTATACGGGAGAGATGGCGCCGGCGGGCGCGCCTCTGCTGACCGTCATGGACGTTTCGAAAGTCGTCGCGCGCGCGAACATTCCGCAGAGCCAGGCGGGCTATCTGCGCGTGGGCGACCCCGCGACGGTAACGGCGAGCGGAAGCACCGAAGGAGCGCCGGGGAAACTGATCGTGGTGAGTCCGGCCGTCGATCCGAATAGCACCACGGTGCAGGTTTGGGTGGAGACCGCGAATCCCGGCGAGCGGCTCAAACCAGGAACGACGGTCCATGTTTCGATTGTGGCAGCAACCATCAAGGACGCCGTGGTGGCGCCGGCGGCGGCGCTCTTGCCGGCGGCCGACGGCGGAACGCAGGTTATGGTTGTCGGGCCGGACGCGGTGGCGCACGCGCGCAAAATCGAAACGGGGGTGCGGGACGGCGATTTGGTCGAGGTGGTGAAGGGGCTGAAGCCGGGCGAGCAGGTGGTGACGGTGGGCGGGCTGGGGTTGCAGGAGGGGGCTAAGGTTCGAGTAGAAGGCGCGCGAGTGGAGAAGGAGCGCTCGTGAGCGGCGGCGAGCACTGGACCGCGCGGCACGCCAAACCGATCATGTTCGCGATCGCGACGCTGGTGGCCGTTGGGATCTTTCTGGCGAACAGCATTCCGGTAGCGGTCTTTCCATCGACAGATTTTCCGCGAGTGGTGATTGCGGTGGACAACGGCGTGGCGCCGATCGACCAGATGCTGGTGACGGTAACGCGGCCGATCGAAGAGGCCGTGAATAGCGTGCAGGGAGTGGAGCTGGTGCAGTCCATCACCAGCCGCGGGCAGGTGGAGGTGGACCTGTTCTTCTCGTGGAAGGTGGACATGTATCGCACGCTGGAGCTGGTGAACGCGGCGCTGGCGCGCATACAGACGACGCTGCCGGCGACGGCTAAAGTGACGGCGACCCGGCTGACGTTCGCGGTTTTTCCAGTCATGGGATACAGTCTGACTTCGGACAGTATGCCGCAGACGCAGCTTTGGGAGATGGCGACGTACGAGCTGAAGCCGCGGCTGAACCGGTTGAACGGGGTATCCACGGTGGTGATTCAGGGCGGCCAGGAGCCGGAGTTCGAAGTGCGGCCAGAGCCGGCCAAGCTGCTGGAGAGCGGAGTAAATGTTCCGGCCCTGCTGGATGCAATCGGGCGGAGCAACCTGATCGATTCGCCGGGGCTGATCGAGAACCGGCACGAGCTGGTGCTGAGCCTGGTGAGCGGGCAGGCACGTACGCCGGCGGAGATTGCGGACATCGTGGTGAAGACCACGCCGGCGGGTGCGCCGATCCACATAGGGGACCTGGGGGCGGTGCTGCCATCCGTGAAGCCGGTGTACACGATCGTGACGGCGAACGGGAAGCCGGCGGTGCTGTTGAACATCTACAGGCAACCGGACAGCAACACGGTCGCGGTGGCGGAAGCGGTGCATGCGGAAATCGAGCGGCTGCGGGGGACGATGCCGCGCGGGGCGACGCTCGAATCTTTCTACGACCAATCCGAGATCGTACACGACTCGATCACGAGCGTGCGGGATGCGATCCTGATCGGCCTGGCGCTGGCGTCGCTGATCCTGGTGCTGTTCCTGCGGGACTGGGGGACTTCGCTGGTGGCGGGACTGGTGATCCCGGCAACGGTGGCGGTGACGTTTATTGCGCTGCGAGTGCTGGGGGAGAGTTTCAACCTGATGACGCTAGGCGGCCTGGCGGCGGCTGTTGGCCTGGTGATCGACGATGCCATTGTGGTGGTGGAAAACATTGTGGCGCATCGCGATGCGGGGCAGACGCGGAGCCAGGCTATTACCAGCGCGATCCGGGAAGTCCGCGCGCCGCTGGTGGGATCGACGATTACGCCGATCGTGGTTTTTCTGCCGCTGATTGCGATTACGGGGGTGACGGGCGTGTTCTTCCGGGCTTTGGCGCTGACGGTGGGCGTGGCGCTGCTCACGTCGCTGGGCCTGGCGCTGACGTGGACGCCGACGCTGAGCCACTACTTCATTCGCCAGCGGAGCGGGCGCCGCGAGGGTGTTCCGCCGCGCGCGATGCGGGTCTACGAGCGAGTGCTGCGCAGCACGCTGGCGCATCCGATATTGTTCAGCATATTCGGACTGGCGGTGATGGCGGGTTCGTACTGGTGCTATCAGGCGTTAGGCTCGGACCTGCTGCCGAGCATGGACGAAGGTGGATTCATTGTGGATTATCTGATGCCGGCTGGCTCGTCGCTGGAGGATACCAACCGGGTGGTATCGGCGGTCGAAGCCATCTTGCGAGCGACGCCGGAAGTGGAGAGCACGTCGCGGCGGACAGGGCTGCAACTGGGCCTCGCGGCGGTGACGGAAGCCAATCGGGGCGACATCTCCGTGAAGCTCAAACGCAAACGGGAGCGCAGCGCGGAGGAAGTGACGGCGGAGGTGCGGGAGAAGATCAAGAAGCAAGAGCCGATGCTGGACGTAGAGTTCCCGCAGCTATTGCAAGATATGATCGGCGACTTATCCAACGCGCCGGAGCCGATCGTGATCAAGCTGTTCTCGCAGGATGCGGCGGAGTTGCGGGAATGGGCGCCGAAGGTGGGGGAAGCGATCCAGAAGATTCCTGGCGTGGTGGATATGCTGAACGGGATCGACAACACGATCAGCGGGCCGGCGCTTACGTTTCAGGTAGACCAGGCGGTGGCGGGGCGGGCGGGGTTCACGCCGCAGGAGGTGGAAGTGGACGCGAGCGCCATCCTGCAGGGCGAACCGGCGGCGACGCCGGTGGTGATCCGCGACCGGGCCTACACCATACGCGTGCGCTTTCCGGAGCAGGCGCGGGCCTCGCTGGACGCTATTCGCAATACGCTGCTGGAAAGCTCGACGGGGAGGACCGCGACGCTCGGATCGGTGGCGAAGACCATCGAAGAGCCGGGGCAAACGGAGATACGGCGGGAGAACCTGCAACGCGACGTCGCGGTAACCGCGCGGCTGGAGGGGCTCAATCTGGGCGCGGGCATGGCGGCCGTACAGAAAGTGGTGAACGGTTTGCATTTGCCGGCGAACATGCGGGTCGAGTATGGCGGGGGATACGAGGAACAGCAGCGGTCCTTCCGCGACCTGGTGTTCGTGCTGGCGCTGGCGGTGGTTCTGGTGTTCATCGTGCTGCTATTCGAGTTCGGTAGTTTCGCGGCGCCAGTGGCGATTCTGGCGTCGGCGCTGCTTTCCACGTCAGGCGTGTTTCTGGCGCTGCTCGCGACCGGGATTACTTTCAACATTTCGTCGTTCATGGGGCTGATCATGGTGATCGGGATCGTGGCGAAGAACGGAATCCTGCTGCTGGATGCCGACCAGAAGATCCGCCGGGAGGGGATAGCAGCCGAAGAAAGCATGATCCGGGCCGGGGAACGGCGTTTACGGCCCATCATGATGACCGCGCTCGCAACCATGGCGGGGATGATCCCATTGGCGCTGGGGTGGGGCGCGGGCTCTCAGATGCTGCAACCGCTGGCGGTTGCGGTGATCGGGGGGGTGCTGGCGTCAATGGTGTTATCGCTGGTGGTGACGCCGGCGGTACATTACTATATGGCGGGCGGCGGAGCCAGTCACACGCCGAGCTAGAACTTCTGCACGTTCCTTTTCTTTTACTTAGCCTAAATTCGCAACTTGCGGCGGCAGACCCGATGTTAGTCTCAGATCGGGTAATGACGATCCACGGGGCGAGTCGAATCGAGGGCTATGGCAGAAACGCAAGACGACAAAGTAAACCTTATCCGAGAGGCGATTGCGGCCCTCGAATACAAGCTGCACTCGCCTGAACTGAAGGGGACGGTAGCGGACCTGGTTCGATTGCTGCAAATGGAAAAGGAACTGACGCCAGAATTGCCGCGCGAAGTCAGGGTCCAATGGGTAGACTCATTCGAGACAGCTGTGTTACCCAAGGCATAGTTTACGAGCCGCTCCCTTCACAGTTGGCATTTCACCAGAGTACGGCGCGCTTCAAAGGCTTCTCCGGGCCGATTGGGAGCGGTAAGAGTCAGGCGCTTTGCCAAGAGGCCATCAGGCTCAGTTATCTTAATCCGGGAAGGCACGGTTTGCTGGGGGCGCCGACTTATCCGATGTTACGGGAAGCTACACAGACGACGTTGTTCGAGATTCTGGATCAGGAGGGTATTCCGTACGAGTATAGCAAGGCGGAAAACGCGCTGCGCATGAAGGACACCAACTCACGAATTATCTTCCGGCCAGTGGACGACTTCGAGCGGCTGCGGGGCACCAACCTGGCGTGGTTCGGGTTGGACGAGCTGACCTATTCGCCGGAACAAGCTTGGCTGCGTCTGGAAGGGCGCCTGCGCGACCCGCTAGCCACGAGGCTGTGCGGGGTCGCCGCATGGACGCCGAAAGGATACGACTGGGTTTACCAGAGATTCATCGCGGGCCATGTGGAAGGCTATGACACGATTATCGCGAAACCGTTTGAGAACAAGTTCGTGCTCGATAAAGTCCCGGACTTTTACGAACGCCTGAAGAGGAGCTACGACGAGAATCTGTACCAGCAGGAGGCGCTGGGGCAGTATGTGAGCTTGCAAGGCGGGCTGGTTTATACGGCGTTCAGCCGGACCGACCACACCAAAAGCCTGCAAGTCAGCGGGAACCGCCCATTGCTGTGGGCGCTGGACTTCAACGTGGACCCGATGTCGTCGGTGATTGTGCAGATGGAAGGCGCCAACGTATTCGTTCTGGACGAAATCTCGCTGCGGCACGCAACCACCGAGGAGGCCTGTACGGAATTCGCGAAGCGCTATCCGAATCACCGCGCCGGAGTGGTAGTGTACGGCGACGCTTCCGGGAACAGCCAGCAGACCACGGGCGCTTCGGACTACCAGATCGTGCGGGAGTATTTTCGCGCGCACTATGGAGGGCGGATCGATTACAGAGTGCCTAAGGCGAATCCCAGCGTACGGGACCGGATCATGCTGGCTAACTCGAAATTGCGGACGGCGGCGGGAGAGATCCGACTGTGGGTGGATCCTAAGTGCAAAGAGCTGATTAAGGATTTCGAGCAGGTTTCCTATAAGCCGGACAGCAACGCCATCGATAAGGAGAAAGACAGGCGGAGAACGCATCTATCCGACGCACTCGGCTACTTACTGTGGCAGGAGTGCAGGCCAATGCCGGGGATGGGCGAGCATACGGAGCGGCTGATTTGAGGACCCAATGTTAAACATCGACAGGGAGCATCCCGAGTATGTGGCCAAGAGGGCGATGTGGAAGAAGTACAGGGACTTGTATGTGGGCGGCGAACAGATGCGGGAGTGCGCCGTCGAGTATCTGGTGCGGCGGCATAAAGAGCCGAACGACATATACGCGGAGCGGCTGAGCCGGGTCTTTTACGAGAACTACATCGGATCGATTATCGACTGGTACGCGGCGACGCTGATGCGGCGCGAGGCGGTGCTGCTGTTCGAAGGCAACGACGATTCCGCCAAGGACTTCTACAATCAGCTGACCGAGGATTGCGATCTAAAGGGCACCAGCATCGCGGAGTTTTTCCGGCAGCGTTTCGTGCAAGCGCTGGTGCAAGGCCGAAGCTACATCGTGGTGGATTTTCCGCGAGCGCCGGGGCCGGTGACGAACCGGGCGGAAGAAGATGCCACGGGCCGTTCGCGCGCGTTCCTGGTGGATTACTCGCCGGAAGAGCTGATCAACTGGAGCTATGACGACCGCGGCGGACTGGAATGGGTAGTGATCCGGACATCGTCGCTGCGGAAACCGAATGTAACGGACCAGGACTGGGTGCGCGAGACACGCTGGATCTACTACGATCGCCAGCACTTTAAGGTTTATCAGAGGCTGAAAGAAAAAGAAGTGAAACTGGTGGACGAGGGGCTGCACGGTCTGGCGAGCCAGAACCGGGTACCGCTTTTTCCATTGCAGGTAACCGAAGGTCTGTGGCTGATGAACAAGGCCGCCTTACTGCAACTGGAGCACTTTAATAAGTCGAACGGGCTTGGCTGGGCGCTGACAATGGGTTTGTTCGCCTCTCCAATTATCTATTCGGACCGCGAATGGAACCAGATCGTGGGCGAATCTTACTTTATTCAACTGGGTCCGCAGGACCGCTTCGGGTGGACGGAGCCAGAGGGCAAGGTTTATCAGATCGCGGCGGATAACCTGGTGCAACTGAAAGACGAGATCTACCGGGTAAGTTACCTTATGGGGCACGCGAGCGGGTCCGACGGAACGGCGACGAAGCAGTCCGGGGTCAGCAAGCAACGGGATTTCAGCATTACACAGGAAGTCCTGCGGGCCTACGGCGACGCGGTGAAGGAGACGATGAAGCAGGTGTTTCGAGCCATCGCCGCCGCCCGGCAGGACGCCATCTCGGTGCATGTATCGGGGCTGGACGAATTCGACATTGGCGATTTCAGCAACGAGCTGGACGATGCGCGGAAGCTGCTGACCCTGGGGATCGATTCGGAGACGCTGAAGAAGCAGGTCTTCAAGAAGCTGGCATTCAAGTTTCTTTCCGATGTAAGGCAGGAGATCAAGACCCAGATAGCGCAGGAAATCGACGCAATGAGTTAGGAGGCTTATGGAAAGCGCAGACGTACAAACGGTAGTGAGACAAGCAATCCAGGAGTTTCTCGAAGAGCAAACGTCCAGGACGGAACCGGCTTACAAGGCAGAGCTTGTGGAGGAGCGCAAGCGCCGCGAGCAACTGGAACGGCGGTTGAACGAGGTGGTGGAGGAGAGCAAGCGCAGCCGGCAGGCGGCGGATCAGGCGGAGAGAGGCTCGGCGATTCGGGCGGAGCTGCAGCGGCTGGGAGTGGCCAAGATCGACATAGCGTACCGCGCGGTGCAGGAGAGTATTTTCCGGACGGAAGACGGCCGGCTGCTGGCGCACGGCGATAGCGGCGAGATACCGGCAAAGGAATATCTGGCCAGTTTTGTCAGTGAGAATCCCGAGTTTCTGCCGGCGAGGATTTCGGGGGGATCCGGAATTACCGGCGCGCGCAAAGCGCCGCCGGAGCGGCAGGAGGGCGTGGACATGGAGGCCATACGGCCGGGCATGAGCGCCGAAGACATGGAACGCGTGCGCAAAGAGATCGTGCGCGTAGCCTCACAGAGCTTACGAGGCATATAGGCAGAGTTAGGAATGTCTGATTCGGAGCACAGACGGGAAGTCTGCTCCCATTAAGGAGAACGAGTGGCGATTATTACTTCAGCGAACGTGGCTAGCGCGATTGTCAAGCTGGTGGCGGCAGACGCTCTGCCGGCCCTGGTGGGTAACCTTGTCATGGGTAACCTGGTGAATCGCGATTATGAGCCTGTATTGGCGCAGGCAGGGGATACCGTAAACATTCCGATTGCCCCTGTCCTGGTAGCCAACAACATAGCCGAGGGCGGGTCAGTACAGCCGCAGAACCCGAACCTGGGGAACGCGCAGATAGTGCTGAACACGCACGTAGAAGCGACTTTCCAGATCCCGGACGTGACCAAGGTCCTGGCCGTTCCGGACTTACTGCAGTTGTATATGCAGCCGGCGGTGGTGGCGATCGCGGAGAGCATCGAGACCTCTCTGTTGAGCCTGTACGCGGGTCTTACGGCAAACACGCCGGTGGGCACCCCCGGCACGCCAATTACCGAGGCGGTGGTCGACGCGGCGGAGAGCGCGCTGTTCACGGCGAAGGTTCCGCCGTCGGAGCCGAAGTTCCTGCTGGTAGATGTGGCGACCTATTCGGCGCTGCGGCAGATCGAGCGGTTCAGCGAATACCAGACGGCCGGGGAGGCGGGGTTACGGGCGATAATCGATGGCACGGTGGGCAAGATCAAAGACTTCTTCGTGCTGCGGTCGCAGTATATCTCGTACACCGGCAGTTCGCCGATGACGACCCACAACATCGCTTTCGTGAAGAACGCGATCGGCCTGGTGATCCGGAGGCTGCCGCAGCCTTTATACGGCACGGGCGCGGTGGCGCACTACGCCGAGATGGGGAACTTCGGCATGCGGGTGGTGATGAGCTACCAGCCGAATACCCTGGCGCAGCAGTTTACGGTGGACGTGCTGTACGGATGCGCGGTGCTTCAAAACACTTTCGGCGTCCAGGTGAACAGCTAGCGAGGGGCGGGGCCGGGCGCTACCGGCCCCTACAACGAGGGAGCCATGGACTTACAGATTTATTACAGGAAGATTCGGGAAATCGAGCGGAACCTGAGCACACCATCCGTTGTAGTGGCGAGCCACGACACTCCAGACGGCGGCCGGGAGGGCGTGTTTACCGAAGTTTCGCGGCGCACGGGCGCGAAGATGATTGTAGAGGGCTCCGCGCGCCTCGCGACGGAAGAAGAGGCGTCCGCGTTTCGGGAACGGAATGTGGAAGCCAAGAGCCGGGCGGATCAGCTTGCGGCGGCCACGCGGATGCAATTCACGGTAGTCTCGACAAGCGATCTACGGAAGCTGAAGGGTAGCACGCGATCGGGCGGAGAGTAAGGCAAAGGCAATGGCGCTGTTTACCGACGGCATATCGACGATTCAGGATCTAATCAACCAAGACAACTCCGTGCTAACTACGGCACAGACGGAGAACATCGACCTGACCCAGAAACTGGCGATCGCGCTGACGGAGCTGGGGATCGAAGTGATGACTTTGTTACAACCGGGCAATACCTGCGGCTGGGACATCTGGCTGCCGCCTAGCCCGCAATTGATTAACATCGTGGTCACGCCGCCGCTGCAGCTTTGGCACGTGTTCCAGAGCCTGACGTTGGTTTATCAGGACGCTTACTACAACCAACTGAACGACCGTTATCAAGCCAAGCGAAACCAATTCCAGCAACTGGCCAAGTGGGCGATGCAGAAGGTGATCCAGAGCGGCCTTGGCATCGTATCGGACCCGCTCCCGCAGGCCGCCGCGCCGCAATTGACTTCGATCCCGGGCGGGCAGCCGGCGGCGACTTACTATGCAAGTGTCTCGTGGCTGAATGTGGAGGGCGAGGAGGGACAGCCGGGCGACGCTGCCGCTTTAGCGGTGGACGCGGGGAACGTCCTTGTGGTACAGCCGCTCAGCCAACCTACCAACGCGGTGAGTTGGAATGTCTACGCAGGGACATTGGCCACGGTGTTGACGCTTCAGAATACAGCGCCTCTGGCGTTCGATCAAGTGTGGATCCAGGCAGCGCCAGTCAGCACCGGGGGCATACCACCGGGCACCGGGCAAGCCGCGAACTATACGCGCTGTCTACCGCGCGTGATCCAGAGAGGATAAAGAGATGGCATGGGTAGGCAGCACCGTTACTACGCAGGTGCTCGGGTTACTGAGCATGCCGCAAGGGCTGAACGCCTGCGTCGCGACGCTGGCGCAGGCCCTCAACACGACCGCGGCGCCGCTGGCAGGGAACCAGTTGGTGGCGCAGAACGTGCCGATCGAGCTGGCCGAACGTAGCCTGGATGTGACCTATCCGGCGGTGAGCGTCTACTGCGACAAGATCGTGAATCAGCTCAAGGAGAAGTTCCGGGTGTTTTCCGGGATCGCGGTCATGACCATCGAGGTACGAGTGTCGCAAGACAGGCTGGAAGGGATCGAAGCGCAGTCGCAGATGTATCTCGACGCGGCGACACAGGTGCTCGACCAGAATCGCGGGGACTGGGGAGAAGGGATGTTCTACGCGGGCGGATATGAGGCGGCCTTCGGGCCAGTGAAGCATGGCGGGCGGAACTTCATTCAAGTGGCAAAGGTCACTTTCGACGTGGGAGTGAGTAACTAACATTATGGCATCGTACATTTCATCGAATGCGAACCGTTTCTACGCTGGACTGGAACAGGCCTACGGACAAGTGCCGGCGGTCACGTCGCTGAACCGATTTCCGGCGGTGAAGCTGACGGCTAAGAACCAGATGGAGAAGGCGGACCGGAAAGACAAGACGGGCAGCCGGACATTTGTCGGACTACCTTTGGGAATGCGGTTGCAGACCACCTTCGATCTGACGACTTACATGACCAGCTGGGGAGGGCAGGGCTCAGGTCCCGCTTATGGGCCGCTGTTTCAAGCGAGCCTGGGAGCGGCTCCGGTGATGTACAACGGCGGGACGGCCGCGGGGGGGTCGAGCGGCACAACCCTGGCATTTGAGGCGCCGCACGGCCTGAGCGTCGGTCAAGGGGTTTCCTGCAACGGGGAGATTCGATTTGTAACCGCAATCGTTAGCACGACGACGGTGCAGGTGAACGCTCCGTTCTCGACTACGCCGGGCGCGGGAACGCAGATCTCGCCGAGTATTTCGTATTTTCCTGCCACGGAGCTGCCGAGTCTCAGCCTGTTCGACTATTGGGATCCGTCTACCGCGGTACAGAGACTGCTATGTGGAGCGGCGGTGAACCAGATGTCAGTCACGGTGAATGGCGACTTTCACCAGTTCGGGTTCAATGGCATGGCGCAAGACCTGCTCGATAGCTCGAGTTTTACAAGCGGGTCGGGGCAGCTTACAGTCTTCCCGGCGGAGCCGGTGCTGGGGGCGTTCGATTATTCGATTGTGCCGGGCAATATGGGAGAGGCGTGGCTGGGCAGCACTCCGAACCAGTTCTATACGATTACGAGCGGGTCGTTTCAATTGGACAACGGCCTGGACATGCGATCCAAGGAATTCGGTACTAACCTGCCGCAGGCGATCGCGCCCGGGGAAAGGTCGGTGACCGCGAATTTCGAGCTATACGAGATGACTGACACGGCGACCCCGAACTTGTACCAGGCCGCCAGGCAACAGTCGCCTATCAGCGTGATGTTCCAGTTGGGCCAGCAGGCAGGACAAGTGATGGCCGTTTACCTGATGAGCATGGTGCCGGTGGTGCCACAGTTCAACGATAGCGATAACATGTTGCAGTGGAAGTTTCAGAGTTCCCGAGCGCAGGGAACGACGGATAACGAAATCGTGGTGGCATTCGGGTAGGAGCGGGCGGCCTTATGGAATACACGAGTTACGAAGTCATAAATTCCAAGCTGGCGCGGGGCGTGAGCTACACGGTTGCCAAGATGTCGTTCGGCCGGCGGGTGGAACTTACTCGCAGGATCCGGGAGCTGGGGCTACGAAAGGAGTTTCTGGAGGCCGGTGACAGTCCCGACGAGAAGATGGAAGCCGCTCTGCTGGCATCCGAGATCGACCGTCTTTACCTGGTCTGGGGATTGAAGGAAGTGGCCGGTTTGGAACTGGACGGAAGGCCGGCCACCCCGGATGCGCTGGCCGGAAGCGGGCCCGAGGAGCTTTTCCGCGAGGCGCTGACGGCCATCAAGGAACAGTGCGGGCTGTCGGAAGCCGAAAGAAAAAACTGATAGTCGCACTCCATTTTCAATTTTCCAACCAAGCCGGCTGGGAGT
>Ga0302324_100000652_pt1 | contig 88794 bp, 84 predicted proteins | sample Palsa_T0_1_FD_201949 | JGI IMG/M metagenome (GOLD analysis project Ga0302324, IMG submission 201949) | Peat permafrost microbial communities from Stordalen Mire near Abisko, Sweden - Palsa_T0_1 | ecosystem: Environmental > Terrestrial > Soil > Palsa > Peat permafrost | place: Sweden: Abisko...
CTACGCGGGCGTCATGGTCTTGACGGTGCCTTTCCTGTTTGGCGCCTGGGCGCTCAGCAGCGGGGCCCGGTGGAAAAAGCTTCTGTTCCTGGCCGGGATGGCGGCGGCTTTCATTGGCGTTCTTATGGCTGCCACCCGCCTGGGCATCATTTTTGCCGCGGCGTTAGTGGTGATCGCGAGCGTAAGCGGAACGCTCGGTCCGCTTAAGCGCCTGGTGTGGGTTGTGGCCATCGTCATCGTCATCTACGGCGCCATGCACAATGAACGCTGGCAAAGGTATAAAGAGCTGGACACGGACACGGTACAAGATCGGGTCGCCGGAAGCGTCAACCGCACCTTCTGGGAGGTGTTGGTGGAGTATCCGATGGGTAATGGACTCGGCGGCGGCGGCACCAGCATTCCTTATTTCTTAGCGTCTCAGGTCAACAAGCCGGTTGAAGTTGAGAACGAATACTGCCGCATCCTGCTCGAACAGGGCGTTGTCGGATTGGTGTTATGGGTTGGCTTCGTGATCTGGTTTGTCACCAATCGAGCCGGGTTCGTAAAGGATGAATGGCTCACTGGGCGCCGCATGGCCTGGTATTTGTGCGTCCTGACTCTCCTGGTGGGCGTCATCGGGACTGGAATGCTCTCTTCGGTACCCAACACCTTTCTGTTTTTGCTGTGCGTGGGCTGGACTTCCGTGCGCCCGATTGGCGCGCGCGCAGTCGCGCAGAGCGCGCCGGCGCGGCATGGCACGGTGCCGGTTCCCCTGGGAGCCCGTGCTTACTAGGAGCCAAACGTCGGTCCGATCGCTGTCGTCTGCAAGAGAAACTATGAGAACTATCATCGCTCGCATCGCCAAGAGCGTCCTCCCGCAGCGGCATTGGACACACCTGCAATCAGTACGCTCTCGCAATCATCAGATGCGCTGGCTGAAGGAGAATGGCGTTTTGGAGCTAGCCGAGCGTTTCTCCCTTTCCAATGGCCAGGCCGTTCTGCACGGCCCTTTTGCCGGGATGAAGTATCCGGCCGCGTCCATTCTGAGCCGGAACAGCGTGCCCCGGCTCTTGGGCAGTTACGAGAGCGAACTGCATGAGGTGATCCAATCGGGGCTCGGTTACAAATACGAGCGGGTCATCGATATTGGAAGCGCGGAGGGTTATTACGCGGTGGGCTTCGCCTTGAAGGGCCAGTCGCCCGTGGTCACTTTCGAGACTGATCCGCGCGAACTGGCGTTGTGCCAGGAGATGGCTCGCCTGAACCACGTAGAACACCGGCTTACGGCGCGCGAATTGTGCAACCCGGAAGCGCTGCGTGCATTGGCCGGCGGCAAGCGCTGCTTCATATTGAGCGATTGCGAAGGCTATGAGCTGGACCTGTTCGACGATCCAACGGTCCAGGCGCTGGTGCGGTCCGACGTGCTCATCGAGATTCATTTGGACGCCTATGAGCCGCTCGTCGAGCGTTTCACCAAAACCCACCAGGTCCGGACTTTCATGTCGCGCCCGCGTTCCGGCAGCGAGTATTCCGAACTCGCCTGTCTCGGTGCAAAAGCCGACCTCGGCATCTGCGAGTTTCGTCCCGAAGGCCAGCGCTGGATTCTGGCCCAGTCCGGTGAGTTTGCCGCGGCTTGACCAAACAAATGCGAGTGCTGCATATAGCGCCCGCCATCTTTGGCGAAAATGGTGTAGTCGGCGGCGCCGAGCGCTATGCCCTGGAACTGGCCAAGCACATGGCGGCCGAAGTGCCCACTCTGTTCGCGGCTTTCGGCGACCAGGCTCGAACCGAGCAGGTGGGCGATTTGCCGGTGCACGTGCTGGGCCCCGCCTCCTATGTGCGCGGTCAGCGCGCGAATCCGATCGCCGCGTCTCTGCTCGCGGAAATCCGGCGAGCCGACGTCATCCATTGCCATCAGCAGCACATCCTGGCCAGCAGCCTGGCGTCGCTGGCCTGCCGTCTTACCGGCCGCAAGGTTTTTGTCAGTGACCTGGGCGGCGGCGGCTGGGACGTCTCAGCCTACATCTCCACCGATCGCTGGTATCACGGGCACCTGCACATCAGCGAATACAGTCGCAACGTTTTCGGCCACAGCGGCAAGCCCTGGGCCCACGTGATTTATGGCGGCGTCGACACCGATAAATTTTCCCCCAGCCCTCTGGTTCAAAAAGACGGAACCGTGCTCTTCGTCGGACGTCTGCTGCCGCACAAAGGCATCGACGATCTCATCAAAGCGGTTCCGTCCGACCTGCCGCTCGAAATTATCGGGCGTCCCACCCACGACCGGTACTTCCAGGATCTCCGCGCATTGGCCGAAGGAAAACGCGTGCAGTTTCGCACCGGCTGCTCCGATGAGCAGATGATCGAAGCCTATCGTAGGGCGGCCTGCGTGGTGCTGCCGAGCGTCTATCAAACCATGTACGGCGAGCAGACCAGCGTGCCGGAGCTGCTGGGGCAAACGCTGCTGGAAGGGATGGCCTGCGGAACGCCAGCCATCTGCACCGATGTCGCCAGCATGCCGGAAGTTGTCGAGGATCGGGTAACCGGCTTCGTCGTCCCTCCCAACAACCCCGAGGCCCTGCGCGAGAAACTATTGTGGATTCGCGATCATGCCGCCGAAGCGTGCGCCATGGGGCAAGCCGCCCGGCGTCACGTTTTGGAGAAATTCACCTGGCCCGCCGTGGTGCGGCGCTGCCTGGATATTTATAGCGCGCGTTCGTGATGACTTCCGAGCTTCATATCATCACGCCTGAGTATCCTCCGCAACCGGGAGGCGTGAGCGACTATACCGCGCAAGTGGCCGAGGGGTTGGCGCAGGAAGGCGAAGAGGTACACGTATGGTGTCCGGGCAACGCGGCAGCGCCCGTTCCCGCCGCCTGCGTTCACGTCCATCGCGTGCTCGGGCAATTTACGTCGAGCGATCTGCGCGCGGTCGACATCCAGCTGGATCGTTTCGCCGCGCCGCGCCGCATCCTGGTCCAGTATGTGCCGCACGGCTACGGCCGCCGGTCGATGAACGTGCCTTTCTGCATCTGGCTCTGGCGTCGCGCCAGGAAGCACGGCGACAGCCTGGAGATTATGGTGCATGAGGCCTTTCTCACCTTTGAAGGTTCCTGGCGTCAGTACGGCGCCGCGTTGGTTCATCGCCTCATGACCGTGATTTTGTTGCGAGCGGCCACGCGCGTTTGGGTTTCCATCCCGGAGTGTGAGCGGCGCTGGCGCCCTTATACCTTCGGCCGGCGCGTTCCATTTCAATGGCTGCCGGTTCCGAGCAACATTCGCGTCGCGCGCGACGCCGCGGAAGTTCTCGCGCTCCGTCGCCGTTACGTCCCCGATGGCGGCCTCTTGTTGGGACATTTTGGAACCTACGGTGCGCCGGTGCTCTCGGTTCTTGAACCCGTCGTTTTGAAAATCGCAAGCGAAGTCCCGGACCAGCCTCTCTTGTTCATGGGCGTCAACAGCCGGGAATTTCGCGATCGCTTGATCCAGCGGCATCCCGCGTTGGAGCAGCGGCTGTATGCCACCGGCCCTCTGGCTCCTGAACACCTCTCGCATCACATTGCGTCCTGCGATCTGCTGATCCAGCCTTATCCCGACGGAGCCACCACGCGGCGCACCAGCCTGATGGTCGGCCTCTCGCACGGCAAGCCGATCATCACCACCGCGAGCCAAGTGACGGAGCCCATCTGGGAGCAATCGCGAGCGGTGGGTCTTACGCCTTCAGGCGATGCCGAGGCGTTTGTCAAACTGTTGCGCGAACTCTTGCGGGATCCGGCCGAACGCGCCCGGCTGAGCCAAACCGCTCGCCGGCTCTATGAGGAGCGGTTCGATATTTCGCATACCTTAGCCGCGCTCCATCCCATGGTTTCCGAACGCATACCATGCGCATCCTGATCGCTACTTCCCACCGCAACATGGTGGGAGGCGTCGAAAAATACCTCCAGCAGATTCTTCCGCGCCTGGCCGGGCGCGGGCATCAATTGGCTCTGCTGTACGAATATCGCTTTGATCCTGGCAAGGAGCGCGTCGATCCATCCAGCCTCGATCTTGTAGCCTGCGGGACCGAAGAATCGGGCGTTGATGCGGGGCTCGGTTTCGTCCGCGATTGGAAGCCGGAGGTGGTATATTCGCAGGGCTTGGAAGACGCCCATCTGCAGTCCGCTCTGCTCGACCGATACCCCACCGTATTCTACGCGCATAATTACGTCGGTACCTGCATCAGCCAGGAGAAATGCCACTCGTTCCCAACTCCCCGGCCGTGCGATCGGCAATTCGGCCCGGCCTGTCTGACCCTTTATCACCCGCGCCGCTGCGGGGGCTTGAATCCGATAACGATGTGGAAGATGTACCAGCGATCCGCGGAAAGCAACGCACTGCTCTGCAAGTATGCTGCGATCCTGGTGGCCAGCGCTCACATGCGCCGGGAATACGAAAGGCACGGTGTCCCCCCGGGAAAGATCCATCTCACGGCGTTGCCCAATCCTTCGGACGGGGCTCAATTCCATGCGCCCTCCCGAACCGGCGCCGGCGGCCATCTTTTGTTCCTGGGCCGGCTCACCAAGCTCAAAGGCGCGGCCGAACTGCTCCGGGCCATCCCGCTGTCCGAAAAGCTCCTCGGCAGGCCGCTCAGCGCAACTATCGCGGGCGACGGTCCCGCACGCGAGAGTCTCCAGGACCTTGCCAACCGCCAAAGGCTAAAAGCAGAGTTTCCGGGCTGGGTCGGAAGCGTTCAGAAGGCCCATCTGATTGAGCAGGCCGATCTGCTGGTCGTTCCCAGCTTGTGGCCAGAGCCGTTCGGCCTGGTTGGAATCGAAGCCGGCTCGCAAGCATTGCCGGCCGTAGCTTTTGATGTTGGTGGAATCTCGGACTGGTTGATTCCCGGTTACTCCGGAGAACTCGCGCCTGGAAATCCGCCCACGGCCGACGGACTCGCGGACGCCATCGCACGGGCTCTGTCGGACCCGTCGCATTACGCCGATCTTTCTCGAGGAGCCCGCGAGGTGGCTGGCCGCTTTGCGCTTGCCGCCCACGTCTCGAAATTGGAAGCCACGCTCGAAGCTGTTCTGGGCTCCCCGCGCAGGGTGCCCGAAGAAACCATTCATGCCCAAGCTTAGTCCTCAAAAAGCGGCGTTTCCCGACTATGCGCTCTTCCGCTCGGTCTGCAGCAATGGCCTTTCGAAAATTCGTCCGCTTCGCAACGGAGCTTCCAAAAAGGACGATCAGTGGGGCTGGAATTACGGCAGTGGTTGGCCGCCCTCTTATTGGGCGTACGGCCGCATGCGCGCCATGATGACTTTGCTCGAGGCGTCCGCGCTCGCGCCCAAGACCGTTCTCGAAGTGGCAGCCGGAGACGCTGCATTGTCGGCGAGTCTGGCAGCTAAAGGAGTCCAAGCCGCCGCCAACGACCTGCGCGCCGAAAATCTGGCGAACGCCGTGGCCAATTTTTCGAATGCTGAAAGCATCCGCTGCCTGCCCGGAAATCTGTTTGACCTGGATCCGGAAAAAATCGGCCAGTTCGACCTGGTGATTGCCTGCGAAATCCTGGAGCACGTGGCCCACTCCGTTGAATTTCTGCAGCAGCTCAAGCGCTTCGTCGCCCCCGGCGGCCGCGTCTTGATCACCACTCCCAACGGCGCCTACTTTCGCAACAACCTGCCCACGCATTCCGAGATTCAGGATTTCACGGCGCTCGAACAGCAACAGTTCAAGCCGGATGACGACGGCCACCTGTTTTTGATCACTCCTGAGGAGATGGCAAGCCTGGCCCAAGAGGCTGGCTTCGCAGTGCAACGCTTGGTCCTGTGGGGCACTCCCGCAGTTACCGGCCATGTCCGGCTTTCGATGATGTCCACTCCAGCGGTCTGCTGGGGATGCTATCAATTGGAGCGCCTTACTCAGAGTTTCCCCTTTAGTTTCAGGGAGAAAGCCTGCTTCAGTCTTTTCGCCGTCCTGACCAGATCCGATGATTGACACCCAGGCCGACGTTCGAAGCATGCCCCAGACCGCGCTGGGGAAACCGCGCATCGGCCTGATTTGCGATTTTGTCGAAGAGAACTGGCCGAGTATGGACCTGGTGGCATCTATGGTCTTGGAGCATTTGGTGCGCGAGCATGCCGGTACCTTGGAAGTCACCAGGATCTGCCCGCCGCTCCAGCCACGTTTTGGACGGCTCCCCGGGATCGGGCGGGTGCCGGCGTTCCACAATGCCGACCGCCTGCTCAATCGCTTCGTCGACTATCGCCGATACCTAAAGCTCCGGCTCGAAGAGTTCGATCTCTTTCATTTAGTGGATCATAGCTACTCACAATTAATCCATGACTTGCCTGGGGGCCGCGCCGTGGTGACCTGCCACGACTTGGACACCTTCCGCTGCGTGCTGGAGCCAGACCGCCAACCGCGTCCACGCTGGTTTCGCGCCATGACGGATCGGATTTTGAGCGGCTTCCGTCAGGCTGCGCACGTGATCGCCGTCAGCGCCGCAACCCGCGATGACATTCTGCGCCTTGGATTGCACCCTCCTGAACGCGTGACCGTTATCTCCAATGGCGTTCATCCCTCCTGTTCGCCGCTCGCCGATCCGGTGGCCGATGCCGAATTTCGTCGCCTTCTGCCGATAGACTCTTCAGAGGGAGGTTGGCTGTTGAACGTCGGGAGCTCCATGCCTCGCAAGCGCTTGGATTTGTTGCTTCGCGTGCTTGCCGCCGTCCGGAAGGAAGCAGGCAAAAAGGTCGCGAACGTTCGCCTTCTGCGGGTAGGCGAGAAACTCACGGCTGAGCAGCGGCAACTGGCGCGGCAGCTCGGAGTGGAATCCGCCGTCGTCGAATTAGGATCGTTGAGCCGCCAGGCGCTGGCAGCGGCCTATCGCTGGGCGCGCCTCTTGGTCCACACGGCTGAGGCGGAAGGCTTCGGTTTGCCGCTGATAGAAGCGATGGCCTGCGGTTGCCAGGTGATCGCGAGCGACTTGCCCGTCTTGCGCGAGGTGGGCGGCGCCGCAGCCACGTATCGCGCGGTAGGAGACATCGAAGGTTGGAGAGACGCGATTGTCGAGGCTCTTGCTGTGGCAGATGCTCTTGAAGAACGCCACTTCGACCGGGAGAAGGCGTTCGCCAACGCCGCTCGTTTCTCGTGGTCGGAAAATGCCGCGCGCACCGCGCGTGTGTACGAACAAGTGTTATCGGGGAATCCAAATGGCCGCGGATAAACACCCATCAACGGCGGCTGAACTTTTTGACTTGGAAAGGGATCAATGAAAAAGAGAGCGCTCATTACGGGAATCACGGGGCAGGACGGAAGCTATCTTGCCGAACACCTTTTGGATTTGGGCTATGAGGTTCATGGGTTGGTGCGGCGCGTCGCGCTGGAGCAGCCTCAGCAGCGTCTCAGCCGCCTGAAAAACTGCCTGGATCGCATTCACATTCACCCGGCCAGCCTGGACAGCTACGCCAGCGTGTTCCACGTATTCACCAAGCAACAGTTCGATGAATGCTATCACTTGGCCGCTCAGAGCTTCGTAGCCGAAAGCTTCGCCGATGGTTTCTCCACCATGGCCACCAATATCAACGGGACCCATTACGTCCTGGCGGCTCTGCGCGAGGTCCAGCCCACCTGCCGTTTCTATTTCGCCGGGTCGAGCGAAATGTTCGGCAAGGTCCGCGAGACGCCGCAGCGTGAGGCTACTCCGTTCCATCCGCGCAGCCCTTATGGTGTCAGCAAAGTCGCCGGTTTTTATCTGTCCTTGAACTATCGCGAAGCTTACAATATCCCCTGCTCGAACGGCATTCTGTTCAATCACGAGAGCCCCCGGCGCGGATTCGAATTTGTCACCCGAAAAATCACCGATGGTGTGGCTCGCATCAAACTGGGCCTGGCATCCGAGCTGCTTCTGGGCAACCTGGAGGCCAAGCGCGATTGGGGGCACGCGCGCGATTTCGTACGCGCCATGCACCTGATGCTGCAACAGCCGGAAGGCGACGATTACGTGGTCGCTACCGGCGAGACACACAGCGTGCGCGAATTTTGCGAACTCGCATTCGGCGAAGTCGGCCTGGATTACCGCGATTTCGTCCGTAAGAATGAGGCCGTCTACCGTCCAGCGGAAGTGGATCTGCTGATCGGCGATTACAGCAAAGCCCAGAAAGTCCTGGGCTGGGAGCCCACCGTGAATTTTTCCGGCCTGGTCAAGGAAATGGTGCGTTCCGACATGGAACTGCTCTCCTCCACGCTGCATCACGAAGGGCCTGTAACAGTTTCCGCGCGATAGTATCCAAAGGAGTGGCATCCATGAAAACCATCATTACGGGAGGCGCCGGCTTCATCGGCAGCAACGCCAGTAGCCGGTACTTGAGACGCGGGCACCAGGTTGTTGTGGTCGACAGTCTGGCTCGCGATGGCGTCAGTGAGAACCTGGAATGGCTGCGCTCGCTCGGTGGTGCGCTCCAGTTCCATCAGATCGATGTCCGGGAATCCGGCGACGTCAGCCGCGTATTTCGCGAACATCGCGATGCCGATCAGATATTGCATCTGGCCGCGCAGGTTGCCGTTACCACCTCGGTCAAAGATCCCAGGGAGGATTTCGAAATCAACGCGCTCGGCACGTTCAACGTGCTCGAAGCCATGCGCGAGTCCAGCATGCGCGCTCCGTTGATCTATTCGTCCACCAATAAGGTCTATGGCGAGATGACCAGCGTCGGCACCGTGGAACGCAACGGCCGCTGGGATTATCAATCGCTGCCCACCGGCGTTTCCGAAGAGCACTGTCTCGACTTCCACTCCCCTTACGGGTGCTCCAAAGGATCCGCCGACCAGTACGTCATCGATTATCACCGCATCTACGGGCTGCGCACTATCGTCTTCCGGCAGTCCTGCATTTATGGCTACCGCCAGTTCGGCGCCGAGGATCAGGGCTGGGTGGCGTGGTTCATGATCGCGAGCCAGCTCGGCCGTCCCATCACCATTTACGGCGACGGCAAACAGGTGCGCGACATCCTTTTCATCGACGATCTTCTTGACGCGTATGATGCGGCCTTCGCCGCTCCCGACAAAGCCGCCGGCCGCGCCTTCAACGTCGGTGGAGGCCCCAGCAACGTGGTGTCCTTGCGGGATCTGCTGGCGTTCATCGAGCAGCGCAGTGGCGCGCAGATTCGAGCCGGCAGCGCCGACTGGAGACCCGGCGACCAGAAGTGCTTTATCAGCGATATCAGCCGCGCCAAGGCCGAACTCGGATGGAGCCCCAAGATCAGCTGCCCGCAAGGCTTGGGTCTGCTCTACGATTGGATTGAAAGGAATCGCGAGCTGTTCCTGAAGCTGAGCCCGACCTTGGTATGAGCTCGCCACCTCTATGAGTTCCCCGGTATGAACTGCGCATGAATCTGGAATTGGACCAGCCCGTGGAAGCGGTTCAAAGGACGCCAAGCGCCGCGGCCGCGAAACTCAGCGTCCTGCACGTGGGCAAGTTTTATCCGCCCCACATGGGCGGCATTGAAACCCACTTGCAGGCCCTGTGCGGAGCGCTGCGCAATCACGCCGACGTGCGCGTAATCGTCTCGAGCGAAGACCGCAACACGGTGGAAGAGATGGTGGATTCGGTGCCCGTCGCACGCCTCGCCACGCTCATCACCGCCTTCTCGACGTCCATCTCGCCCGGCATGGTTTCCCGTATCCGGAATTCGGGCGCCGGCCTGGTTCACGTCCATCTGCCGAATCCCGCCGCCGTGCTGGCCTATCTCGCGAGCGGCCATCGCGGGCCTTTGGTAGTCACCTACCACAGCGATACCGTCAAGCAGAAGGTGCTCGGCCGGATGTTTGAGCCTTTCCTCAATGCCGCGCTGCGCAAGAGCGCCGCCATCATCGCCACATCCCCGAATTATCTCGCCACTTCCCCCGTGCTCCAGGCTTTTCGCGACCGCTGCCACGTGATTCCGTATGGCATCGACACCGCCCAGTTTGAGCAATGTTCCCCGGACGCCGTGCGCAGTGTCCGCGAACGGCTGGGCGATCGCCTGGTCATCAGCGTGGGGCGCCTGGTCTATTACAAAGGTTTCGATGTATTGATCCGCGCCATGGCGGACGTGCGTGGCAAGCTGGTGATCGTTGGTGAGGGCCCATTACGCGGTGAGCTCCAGAGCCTGGCCGCCCGCTTGGGTGTTACCGATAAGGTGGTCTTCGCGGGCGAAATCAACAACGCTGGCGTGATGCCCTACTATCACGCCGCCGATCTGTTTGCGCTGGCATCGGTGGCGCGCAGCGAAGCTTTCGGAATCGTGCAAATTGAGGCCATGGCGGCCGGTATTCCCGTGGTGAACACCAGCCTCGATTCCGGTGTCCCGTTTGTTTCGCTCGCGGGCGAATCCGGATTGACCGTCCCTCCCGGCGATGCACCCGCTTTGGCGGCCGCCATCAACCGGCTCCTCGACGACCAAAGCCTGCGCCAGTCTCTCGGCCAGGCCGGTGTCCGTCGGGCCAGGCGGGAATTCAGCCTCGACACGATGCTTCGCCGCACACTCTCGCTCTACGAGGGTGTCATCCAAAGCGGCGAGCGTGGTTTGCGGTGAGACCCTCCCCAAAAATCAGTGACGATCCCGGCCTGAGGCAGCTCGCGGTCTCGGTTGGAACCAGCGGCGGCGCACTCCGCGCGGATGGCTGGTTCAGCGGACAGATGCGCACCGTGTGGGTTTTGGTCCTGCTCTACGCCGCCGGTTTTCTGTGCTTCTATCCCCGCGCCCTTACTAACTTCGACGAAGTGTCCTACGTCCGCCAGGCCGTGTCGTTCGCTCACGGCAGTGCTACGGTGGACACCGTCGATGCATTTAACGGCCAGCACCAATGGGTGCATCCCAGCGACTATCCACCCGGCACCTCCGCGTGCATGTTGCCCTTCGTCTGGCTGGCTGGATGGCGCGGCGCGTTTCTGCTGGGCCTTCTCGCCATCTCGGCGTGTACGCTGTTCACGGCCCGCTGGATCGCCGATTCGGGAGGTTCGCCGCTCTACTCGCTCCTGGTGCTCGGTTATCTGCCTGCCATGGTGATGGCGCGCACCGGCATGAGCGACCTTCCGAGCGCCTGTCTGGTGGCAGCCGGATTGTGGCTGTTTTGGGATGATGGGCAGCGCGCCCCCTGGCAGCGTCTGGCCGCGGGCTTTCTGGCCGGGGCATCCATCTGTCTTCGAGAACCCAATGCCGCGCTCTTTGCAATCTTTTTCGCCGGAGCTTTGTTGCGCAGGGAGCGCCACGTTGTTGCCATCGTTCTCGGTGGGCTCGCAGGCATCGCGCTGCGGCCTTTGCTCGCTGAACTGGTCTACGGCAATCCGCTGTTCGTTAAGGAACACGTCTATGGATTGTCGGGCGTCTTCGCGGGAACGAATCTCATCATGTACTTGACCGCGCTCCTGGTGCTGGTTCCCGGCGGGCTGATCTTCACGTTTTTTTATCGCGGCAAGCGTTGGATGGAACTGGTCTCTACCGTGGTCGTTTATGTCGGAATTTTCGTCTTCTGGAATTACAATGGAGCTCCTAGCGGAGGATTGAAACAGTGGGTGCTGTCCCTGCGGTTCTTGATCCCGGTGATTCCCATCATCGCGTTCGCGATGGCTCACACCTGCCCGCGCTGGGTTGCGGCGCTGGCTCGATCCGGGAGCGCCGACCGCCGGCTGCGGCTGGATCGCGTCTCGCGCGGCGTGGTCGCAGTTTGGCTCGCCGGAATCGCCGTCGCGGGATTGGTAGTGAATTGGCGCAGCGAGCTTTGGTCCCAGCTGCATGATGAGGTGGTGAACGCGGTGTACTCGAACACCGATCCGGCGCTGCCTGTCATGACCGACCAGCCTGCCACGGTGAAGTTCCTAAACGAGCTGCACGGGCAACGGACTCTGGTGGACCTGGATCTGGGAGACGCGAATAAAGACGTTCGCCGCGCCCAGCTCCTCCAACTGCTGGACCGCAACAAAATGGTCCAGATCGTTCTCTTTGGCCGTGACGATAGCGATTACTGGCTCAACAAGTCCAAGGACGATGCAGCCTTCATCGCTGCCATCTCGCAACAGTTGCACACCACGCTCAAGGTGCAACAGCGCTTTCCCGGACTGGGCGTGCTGCGGATTTGGAACGTTTGGATTTGAAACTGAGCGTTTCCGCCCTGGCCGCGATCCTCCTGACCCTGACGCTCCTGGCATCTCGCCGGCAGGTTCTCGCCCAACTTGGCGAATCTCTGGTGATCTCCGATCCGCTGGAGCACGCCGACCTGATCTACGTTCTGGCAGGTGACTTTTGGGGCAGCCGTGTGCTCCTGGGCGCTAACCTGGGAACGCAAGGTTGGGCACCCCTCGTGATCCTGAGCGGCGGGCGCTACCAGGGGCAGGATGTCGGCAAGATGTCGGTGGACTTCGCCGTCCAACACGGCTTCGCGCGCAGCCTCTTCCTTCCGATAAGAATGCATGCTCAATCTACCGTCGACGAAGCGCGCGAAATGGGGCCCATCTTTCACCAGTTGGGCGTCCGGCATATTATTCTGGTGACCAGCAATTTTCATTCCCGCCGCGCCGCGCAGGTTTTTCGCCTGTTCCTTCCAGAATTCGACTTTCGAATGGAGAGCTCGGCCGAAAACGATTTTGATCCCCATGCCTGGTGGAAAACACCGGAGCAACGCCATCTTTTATTCTCCGAATATCAGAAAATGGCCGGGACCATCCTGGTGAAATTCCATCTCGCCAGCGCCGGCTGGCTTCGGCAGGAATCGCAATAGTGTCTCGCAGCCGGTCCTTCCTCGGTGGAGCGGTCTTCGCCTACATCTATCAGGCCTCCCTGATGCTGTTGGGCCTGTGGCTCACGCCCTTCTATATCCACACGCTGGGAGTCAGGGATTACGGCATCTGGCTGGTGGGACTTAGCGTTCTGAATTTCCTGCTGCTGTGCGATTTCGGCGTCATCGTGGTCACTCCCCGGGATGTGGCTCACGCCAGCGGCCTGGAACACTCCGAGCAGGCTTCGGGCGAAGTAGCGCGCGTGGTGGGCCAGACCCTGAAAGTGGTGCTGGCGCAAACGTTAGTGATCGCGCTGGCATCGCTCGCGTTGTTCATCCTTCGCCCCGCGAATGATCCGGGCCTGCGCGGCCCCATCGGTTTGATCCTGGCCGTTTTCGTGATTTCCTACCCGCTTCGCATGTTCCCGGCCGTGCTGCAAGGCTTGCAGGATTTGAAGTTCCTGGGCCAGTTGAGGCTTGCGCTCTGGGGCATCTCTACGGTGCTGGTGATCGTAATGCTGCTCCTGGGCGCCCGGTTCTACGCCTTGGCTTGCGGCTGGTGCCTGCAGCAGATGGGGCACGACCTGGTGGCATTCATTCGTCTGCGGCGCTTGCGTCCCGATCTGTTGTCGGCTGAGATGTGGCGCCAAGCCGGGCCTATGCGCTGGCGTTGGTTCGCGCGCGGATTCTGGGTCAATGTGAATCAGGTGGCCACTCAGTTGTCGGCCGGCAGCGATATCTTGATCGTGGGCCGTTCTATCAGCCTGGCCACCGTGGTTGTTTACTCCTCTACCAGCAAGTTGATTACCGTCCTGCAGAATCAGCCCCAGATTCTTGCCAGCGTCGCTCTTCCCGGATTGAGCCATATGAAAACCAGCGAGTCGCGCGAGCGAATCCTGCAGGCCACCACATCGCTCACCCAAGCCATGCTCCTGCTGGCCGGCGGCATCGCTTGTGTCATCCTGGCGATCAACCGGCAGTTCGTCACTTTGTGGCTGCGTCACGAGGGCGGAGAACATCTCTTCGGCGGCATGCAACTCACCGCCATCCTGCTCTTGACTTTCCTCCTGCGGCAGGCAGACTACACGCTGGCTGTTACGCTGTTTGCGTTCGGGCATGAGAAGCTGCTCTCGATAAGAGCTTTAGTGGATGGAGCTCTTAGCGTGGCCATCGCATTCCTCCTGGTGGGGCGTTGGGGGCTCGCCGGCGTCGCATTCGGATTCCTTTGCGGAGCGGCCCTGGTCTCTGTCCCAACCGATATATTTCTGCTTGCCCGGACTCTCCAGATCTCCATTGCCGAAGTGCTGCGGCCTTATCTTCCGTACCTCTGGCGCTTTGCCGTCGCCGGAGCGGTGGCGCTCGCCGTTCGCAATTGGTTTGGAGCGCCGGATGTGCTGCATCTGGCAGTCTCAGCCTCGCTGGTCGGCGTCGTTTATCTGCTGCTCGTCCTTCCCTATGTATGGACCACGCCGCTGCGCGGTTACATCCAAGGCGCCACCGCTACGCTTTCGTCCGCCATGCGAACTCGCGTGCTCGGGTGGTCGGGGAAGGCCTGATACTAGGGAAAGCCCGATGCTGCAAAAAAACTCCGAGATTGTGATGCAACAACTCAAGCCCGGCGATGTCGTGCTCGACATCGGGGGCTGGGCGCATCCGTTCAACCGGGCAAACTACGTGTTGGACCTGGGGCCCTATGAGACACGCGGATTCTATAACCGCACCTTCGCCAGGAACAATCCCATTCCGCCCATCGGCGGCACGGTGGAAGTTTTCACCAAAGAGACATGGGTCGCGCGCGACATCTGCGCCAAGGAACCCTATCCCTTCCGCGACAAGGAGCTGGACTTCGTGGTCTGTTCGCACACCCTGGAGGACATTCGCGATCCCTTGTGGGTCTGCTCGGAAATGATTCGCATCGGAAAGGCCGGCTACATCGAGGTTCCATCCCGTCTATGGGAAACTTGCCGGGGGATGGAGCGCGGCATCACCGGCCTCTCGCATCACCGCTGGCTCATCGACATCGAGGCTGCCGCTAATTCCATTCGTTTTTTGCAGAAGTTTCACCGCATTCACAATTGGCGTTGTTCCTTGCCCGAGTCGGTGCTCCGCAAGCTTCGCGTAGAACAAACCGCGCAATGGTTGTTTTGGAACGGATCGTTCGAATTTCGCGAGGACGTGATCCACGGAGAAGAAGAGCAGTTGGGCGAGATGGAACGTTTCGTCGCCCGGCACCACACCTACCCACCGTTGCTGCTGGCCGCCGATGCCCGGCTGATGCGCGCGGCCGGCCTATATCGGCGAGCTGTGAACAAGGCCCGCCGGATGCTGCTCGGCTCCCAGGCATGAATCCCGGTCCCAGCGCGCCAGATTCGGCTTGCATGATCGTCGTGCCTTGCTACAACGAAGGTCAGCGATTGCCGGTGGATGCATTCCAGCAATTTCCGCCGGGCCCTGAAATCCGGTTCATCTTCGTGGACGATGGCAGCCGGGACAAAACGGTTGAACGCATTGAGAGCCTGCGCGCGGGAAACCAGGACCGCGTAATCCTGTTGCGGGCTCCCGTCAATCGAGGCAAAGCGGAAGCGGTTCGCCTGGGCATCAACTACGCTCTGGAACAGAACGCCGCGCTGGTTGGGTTTTGGGATGCTGACCTTGCCACGCCACTTAACGCTATTCCCGAGTTCCTCGCCGTCCTGGCCGCGCGGCCCGATCTCGACATGGTGTTCGGCGCTCGCGTAAAGCTGCTCGGACGTCAGGTCCACCGTCGCGCCAGCCGTCACTACCTGGGCCGGGTTTTCGCCACCGTGGTCTCCGTCATGCTGCGCATGCCCATCTACGATACGCAATGCGGGGCGAAAATATTTCGCGTTCGCCCGGGGACTCGCGCGTTGTTCGCCGATCCGTTCATGACTCGCTGGATCTTTGACGTTGAAATTCTCGCGCGCTATGTCTCGCAGATTCGATCGCCCACGCTGGCTTCCGAACGGATCTACGAGTACCCGCTCAACTCCTGGGAAGACGTCGGCGGTTCCAAAGTCAAAGCCATCGATTTCTTCACCGCATTTCGAGATGTAGTGAAGATTTACTGGAAATACATGCGCAACATAAAGAGCGACTGAACCTGCTCAAGCGTGTTCCAAAAGCGGCGTCAGCGAAGGTGGTGAAGCCGAGCGCGGAAATGCACGAAGGACCGGAACTTTCATGCGACTTTGTGAGGAGAGACGAGGTGGTACTAAAAGTTCCTAGCAACACGTCGCAACCGAGTCCACTCGAAGCATCTTAAGAAGATGGTGCGCAGAAGGAGAAACAAGGAAGGAGGGTAGTGGCTTCACTTTGAAAAACCGGCGAAGATCCACATCGCCGTTCGAGTGGCTCCCCATGGAATCAAGAAACCAGCAATCGGGAGCGTTAACAAAAGGCTACAGTCCGCTAAGAGCGATTCCTTCAAGACTCCAGCGGACCACGATTTCCAGACCTCCTGTCCGAGGAAGCAGCTGTACGCTGCTCCGCCCAGGAAACCAAGAACTCTCAAGACGATGCCCAATCGCCGCATTCCCTCCTTCACGGCTGGGTCACCCACTTCATGTTTTCTCGGAAGTTCGGTTCAGCGACTCCTTTTTCGCTGAAGAATCTGTCGGCAATTGAGTAGACCTCTTGCTTCGCATCTGCCAGATCTGTTGCTTCCAATAATCCCCTGACCGAACGCGGTCCTCTGATTTCGAACCTCCAGTGTTCCGATGCACCTTCAGCAACTAGCAGGAGATATTAGCTGGCACTGAATCTAGTTTGGTGTGTGCGTTTTTCCATTCGCCCCTTTCCGCGCTTCTGGCGTACGAGCTCATTCTCGGTTCGAGAGCTTCCCAAAACTATGGCGAGTCAAATTAATTATTGCGCAACGTAAAGTGCGAATGAGGCCGCCTTCGCGGGAGCTGCTAATCTTCTTGGAACACGCACTCAAGCGCATCCTCTGCTAATTGAGCCTCTGACTCGGGATCTGCGCCGGGTCCCCTACACTCAGCGGCAGATTGTTCGAATCGGCGTAGATCACGCGATACCAGGCAGCGGTGTTGTGATGGTCGATGCCGATGGTGCATCCCGCCGTGCAATCCGTCACCGGATCGTCTTGCATAGCGCGCGGATAATAGCCAACCTGCAGCAGGAACTTGGACGCCCCGAACGGAAGCGGGCTCGGCGCCGCGAACGTGATGTTGTCGATCGGATTCACGGCCGGTGTCGCTGGTAGCGCCACGTAAGTTGTGGTGCGTCCCGGGCTGCTGCAAAACTCGTCCGTATCCGTCGATGGGTTGCCGCTTAGCAACTTCACGCTCAGCGAATATCCGGTCAGGATATACTTCAACACCGATCCGCCGCTGATCGCCGGTATGGCGATGGTCTGCGTACCATACGGCATCTCGGATGCGCAGAGGATCTTCAGTTCGTTTCCGTAGGTGGCGCTGGTATGTGCGTCCGTCAGGAAAAACGGACCCATGTAAGGCTTGTTGGCCGGCGGCTGCAGTTCAGTGTCCTCGCGCAGCTTAATGAGCGCATTGGTATGCGCCATCGCGGACCATTGCTTCGGCGAAATGAAGGGATTAATACCTTTGGAAACTCCGGTGCCCCGCGCCTGCCCGCCGCAGCAATCCAGATTGAACATATCGTTCATGTTCCCGACGAAGTTGTATAGCCGCAGAGCGCTGACGTTCAGCGTCAGCATCCCCACCATCTGAGCCACCAGAGTTTCCGGCCGCCAATCGAGCTCGGTGGGACGATCGCAGGCCGGGTTGAACTGGAAGCTCTGGCAAAACTGCGAGTAGTCTGGCCCGACGCTCCACAGCATGGCGCGTGGTTGAAGCTGATAAGCGCGCGTGGCCAGCCCGGAACTGGATTGTGAATAATTCGCCCATTGCCAAACGCTCGCATCCGGACCATAAGTGGCAGTGGGAGGCTGCGGTATGTAATCGTTCGCCGCGTCTTCGCCGGCCGGGTTACCGGCCCAATTGTACACGCCGGGATTTCCGGGGCCGAAAGTGAATCCTATCGATGACCAGGTGGTGGCTGGATGGCCGGTTACGCTCGTGAATATGTTGCGCAGAGCGATGAACGGCGTCGGCGGAAAATTCTCATCCACCGTGAAATAGAGACTGGGATCGGTGGAAGAAGTGTAAGTCCCGTTGGAAGGAACGGCCTCAACCGAGGAGTTGTAAGCGATGCTGAAGTGGTTCGCGTCAATCACCGTGACCGGTTTCACCGTGTTGAGGTTGTGGCCCGCGCCGGACCTCTGTACCCGCACCGCTTGGTTGTTCGCGATGCCGTGCGCTTGCGCGTAAAACTCCGCCACGCCTCCGCTCACGACAACCTGAGTGAAATAGGTTGAGTCCCAGTTTTGAGTGGTGCCACCGGGATTATCGGCCGCGCCCGTTCCAGCCAGCCGCGGAAGGATGCCGGCATTTTCCCCAATCCCCCCTCCCGCCCAATAATGATAAAGCTGCGCGGTTGATTCCGTGTAGGTGCCGTTAGTGCAGGCCGTCGGAGTGGTGAAACTGACAGGATAGGCAGCGCCGTTGATGGTTGTGGTCGCGATGCCGGTTACCGGAAACCAGCCATTCAAGCAGGTGTTTGTCACCGCGCCCGCCATCTTGATCCAAGAGCCCGTGCCCGCCGATTGACTCCACACTCCGGTGAACGTCTCGGCTACGTCATAGGTCGCAACCCCGCTGCTCGCCACCACGCTCGGAAAATTCGTCGAACCAAGATTTGGCGTGCGGAACGGGTAGTTCCCGGCCATGTATTGATTCAGCTCGTCGTAACTGAAGGTACGATAGGTGCGCCCTTCGCTGACCAGACTGCTCAGCCATCCGGAAAAACAACTTTGACGGTTATATCCGGTATTGCTCAGAAAGGCCGCCAGCCATCCGGGGCCATTGGAGCCCCATTGTGTGCTCTCCGTGTCCGTTTCAAAATAAATCCCATATTGCGCGGCGAACGCGGATTCGTAGGCGTGAAACGCGCTGGGCCAGGATGACGAAACGCAAGTCGTGCTGGCAGGGTCGCCAAACGCCACGTTGCTGGGATCGGGCCCTATCATCGCGGTATTCAGGTTCGATTCCTGCATCATGGGGCCGTACCAAAGAGTTCGGGCGCCGGGATTGGTTTGATACGCCGTTGCACCCGAGATGTTCAGTTGCCAGGCCGAAAGCGGGAAGAATGAATTGCCCGGGCTGAACGCGGTGGCGATGCTGCCATTGTGCGTGAAATGCGGAAACGTAATGGAGCCGGCGTGGACTTGGATATAAACGGTCACCGGCGGCAGTGACACGGCCCCTGACGCGCACGCCGCGCAAGCCACCTGAACCTGACACCAGCCGGCCATGATGGGCGTGACATTGCCCGACGAATCCACCGAGCAGACCCCCGATAAAACGCCATCGTTCACTTCCGTGTAGGTCAGCCCACTGGCATTGCAGGCGATGGTGGTAAGTGTGAGGTCCGTGTTCTTGATTTTCGGGCAAGTGCTGCGGGTGGATGCGCCGGCGATCAGGTGCATCTCCCAATATGGCACCTCGATCTCCATGGGCGTGGTTCCGTTGGAAAACGTGACGAGTTGCTGGATGTAAGCTGGGCCGCCGTATTGCGCGAAGTCGCGTCCCGGACCAGGTTCGCCATTGTTGCCGGAGGGAGTCCAGTAGGGCGAGCGAATGCGCTGCAACATTGTGCTGGTGCCGGATCCGGTGGTAGTGAGCGTGATGGTCGGTCCTCCTGCCGTGGCTGCTACCGCGATGTGGCCGGCGTCCACGTATTGCACGAAATAAGGGTTGATGTCCACTTCGAGATTGTCGGTCGCGGAGACGCCATTCGGGCAGTTCGGCGGCGCAGTAACGGTGAACGAAGTGCCCGCGCCCGTCGCCATCGTATAGTAACCGTCACAGTTCGCTTGACCGGTCACGCTGGTGGACTGAATGTTGCGCAGATAGACGGGAGTTCCCGCCGTTAGTCCGCAGGCCGAACTTACGTTGACGGTAATTACGCCGCCGGTAACCGAAAGCGTGGCCGTGTTCGAGTTGCTCGCGCTGGTCGCCCAGTAGAATTGACATCCCGGGACCAGCGGCGCCGGGAGCGCGCCTCCTGTGTTGGAAAACGTAACGATCCCACCCTGCGTCGAGTAGTGGTTCGCGATCGCGATATTGTTGCCGCTCACGCTGGAGCTGGTGAAGTTTTGCGGGAACAAGTATGGGTCAGCGATGAGACTGAGGTTATAGGGGTAGAGGATCTGGTGAGTCCCATTGGGGAAACATGCGGTATTGAAGTTCGGAATCTGAGAACCGCCGGTTTGACTGGTTGCTCCAGCGCCGCCGCAGGATGGGCTGCCAGGATTCGGTAGTTGGTATCCGTCGATATAGGGACTGCCGCCTCTGTTGGCGCCATCAAACGTCAGCAAACCCAGCTTGCCCTTCCCACTCGTCGGAACCGCGTTGAGGGACTGGTTGCTCATGCCTTCCACCCGCACCGTGAACGCGACCGCCGGGCAAGTGGCCAGCGTGTTGCCGAAGATGTCGTAAAGGATTCCTGAGACGGCGTGCGGGCCGTCGCCGTTGAGTCCGGTATACCAGGTCACGGTCCACTGTCCTTGCCAGGGGTCGCGAAAGTCGTTCTCGGGCGGATGTGAATCGCGGGCGAATCCAACCGCCCAACGCTGATAGTCGACGCTCCAGATCAATCTGTACGCCGTCGGCGCCGATGAAACGGTCGCAGTCAGTTGCAGCGGCTGCGCGCCCAGGATCAGCTGTCCGCTCGCGGGGCTGGTGATCGTGCAGGTCTGGCCCAAACAAACGCCGCTCGTGGCCAGCAGAAGAACGGCGATTGGCGCGCATCGTATCGGTGTCATGGAATGGTATTTTCCCGTTCAGATCCAGTTTTTACTGTAACCTCGTCAGCGCGGCATGAACATCGTAACTGGAAGTCCCGGCCGTGCAGCTTCCTAGAATAGTCGATGTGTAGGTTACTGACCCGCTCCCGACATAAATTGGCATGAGCCCGGAAAGATAGCCCGCCGTGGTGGATTGCGTCGCTCCCAATGTTAGGCTCCCGGTCGAAATCGCCCGGGCGTTCGTCCCGTCCGTCCAATTAAAGGTAAAAGAGACGGAATTAGCGCCTGTCGTGCAAGTGCCGTTTTGATCGGCGTAATAGTTCAACGTGTACTGCCCAGGTCCAGGAGTAGCCAGCGTCACGCTCGTTTGCGACGAAGACCGCGCGGTTACATTCGAAACCCAGCCTGCGCCGCCCGTGCCATCCGGACTCAGAATAAATGCGCTCACCGGACTGCCATACGCTCGCAGCAGGATCGGAACATTTTCCAGACAATCGCTGGCCTCAATGCCGACCAGCGCACCCCCCACGATTTTCTTGAGGGCGATAGGCCCCACCCCGTCGATGCTGAGCGTGGCGCCCGCCGTGCACGCCGCGTCGCTCGCGATGAAACTCAGCGTCTGGTTTTCCGTGTACGTGGTAAACGTGGGGCTGCCGTTCGCAACGAATGCGGCTCCCGCGCCGCTGCTGGTCGCGATGATACTGTGATCGGTCCCCGCCTGATCCGTCGTTCGGCCCAGGGCGTACGAAGTGTCCAAAGTCGGCGTGCAGTCCACGCGATTCGCGCCGGTGTTGTTTGCGCACGCCTGAATGATCCCGGTGCCTGAAATCAGGTTGAGCGTTGCCTCGGAACCTTGCACCGTTCCGTTCACGTCGATGTTCAAGCCGGAGATCCCGTTGCCCGTGCAATCGGTCCTGCTGTTGGTTGGGTCGTCCGTGCATCCACCGCCGCTGAAATTCAACGTGGCTTCCACCGGAAGATTCGTGCCGCCGTTCTGAATATGCGCGATCGCTCCGTTTGCTCCCGTAGCTCCCGTTGCTCCCGTCGGCCCTGTGGACCCCGTCGGCCCCGTCGGACCGGTCGGGCCTGTGGCGCCCGCCTGCAGCGTCCAGGAATTCTGTGTTGTACACAAATAGAAATTCTCGCCCGCCGGCGCGGTGGTCAGGAAAAACGCTTCTCCTTGGCCGCACGCCGCGGGCAGTGGCGTCCCGGTCTTCATTGGTTTTGTAGTGCTCGCCGCGCTGAAGTCCACGCTTTTGGACTGCGTGCGCAAGTCCACCAGGGTTTGAGCCTTTACGGCGCACGCCACAATCCCAGCAAGAATCGCCCCAGCCAGAATCGCGCAGCGAAAAAACATGAATACAAGCCTCTCTTTCGACATCTGCAACCAGATATAATCTAGCCGAAGCCCTTTGCCGATCGAGACTCTATTGGAATCAACAAAAAAAGAGCTCTTGAGTGCAGTGACTCGCAGCACCGATTTCACAAAACCGTGAATACCCCCGCCAAACGGGGCCCAGCGCGCCATAGGATCGTCTGGACGCTGCTCATCGCATTGATCCTGGCCGCCGCCGCGGAGCTTGGGGTCAGAGGGTTCTGGCGCGCTCTTTCGGATACCGGGGATTTTGCGGTGGTCTACGCTTCCACTCGGGCATTCGAAGCCGGCGCGAATCCTTACGACGCCTCCGCATTGCAGGCCGCCTGGCTGGAGGCGAACCATAACCAGCCGGACAATTCAAATTCGTTGGATTTAGCCCTTTATCCACCGGCCACTTATCTTCTTTTGTCCCCGCTCGCCCTGCTGGACTGGGCTCACGTACGCTGGGCCTGGCTGTTGATCAATCTGATCGCCGTTGCGGTGCTGGTGTTGGCCCTCACGCGTTATGCGCCCGACAAGTTGTCGCCTGCCAGGGCCGCTTGCGCTACGGCGTTCATCCTCGCATTCGGCCCTATTCATACCGCAATCGCCAAGGGCCAACTGACAGTGGTGGTGGCATCCCTCCTGGCCCTGGCCATCCTCGCCGAGGCACGGAACGCGGTAATTCTCGCGGCCATCTTAATCGGCCTGGCAGCGTCCCTGAAGCCTCAAATCGCTGCTCCGGTTATCGTCCTTTATCTCGTTCAGAGGCGTTGGAAGCCCGTTGCAGCAGTCGCAGCGGTGACCTCTGGACTGTTGTGCCTTGCCTCTCTTCGCCTATACTGGGCCGGCGTCTCTTGGGTGGGCTCGCTGCTCCACAATGTGAGACTCGCATCCAATCCCGGAGGCGTTTACGATCCGGCTCCCACCAACCCCCTGGCTTTTCAGCTGGTGAATGCTTCTCCCCTCATCCACAGGCTGGCGGGCAATTCGGCCGCGGTCGTGCTTTTGCTCGCCGCCATCAGTATATTGGTCTGCTTCTTTCTCTGGAAGCGCGGACGGAATTGCGCGGATCTATTGGCCGACCCAACCGCATTCTCCGCGGCCTGCGTCCTGGGCCTCGTCCTGATCGCTCATCGCTATTACGATGCGGCCGTTTTGGTCTTTGTCTTCGTCTGGGCCCTGGCAGGATTATCCAGCTGGCGCGATGCCCCCGCATTGGTCTCCATGGCCGGGTGCCTGGTCATGGCCTTCCCTTTACCGGCGCTGTTCATCGCTTCCGGTTACGCTCGAGCGCCGTTTACGATTCCACAGTCGGTTTGGGGCGCGGTCGTCTTGCAGCAACAGAGTTGGCTTGTGCTCATCCTTCTTCTGGTACTCACTCGAGCGCTTGCCTCAGTTCCAGAGCCAAGACGGTGAACCACTTTCGTCGCCACTATTGGCTGCACTGAATCTTGTAGTTGGGATTATTATTCTGCCAGCTACAGGTCGCGTTAGCGTCCGCTGTCCAGTTTGCCTTAGGCCAAACAGTTTGAGCCCACGCGGCGAGTTGGTTTACCAGCGTGGGGTTCACGCCTAGAAAGCCGAATCGCGGAATCATATACCAAACCCAATCCGGGAAAACGCTGTCGTAAGGGTTACCGCCTGGTACAGGTACTGCTGTCGCAGTGGTCCAGCCTCCGGCGTAAAACTGTTGCGGAGTGAACTGGCTCACTTGCTGCAGCCAGGACGTCGCAATTCCAGTGGCGATCGCGGTACGCGTGGTCGCGTCCACTCCCGTCCACACGGTGGCGTTCCATTCCGGCGTTACCAGCCACGAGGGTTGAACCACAAAAGGTTGCCAGCCGTTCCCCGACATTTGTGGTCCGGCTCCGAGTTGCTGCATTACCTGGAGACCTTTGATCATCCACATCGTTTGGATTCCACTTTGCGGTGAGACCAGCGATCCCAGATTCTGTACGAACCCATACACGTAGGACCAGTCAATCGGATACTGATAAGTCTGTTTCCCGTTGGAATCGTTCAGGATCAGTTGCAGGTTGTACCAGATGTACGACAAGTAAATGTATTCGGCCCCGGTTCCGTTGCGCAGCCCCGTGACCCCCGTGTTAGGCATCTTCAGTTCATGCGGGGAGACAAAGAACGGCATGTTGCTGTACCAGGCGCGCGGATCGGCTTGCGGGCCAAAAATGTTCTGCGAATACCCTTCGAGTTGGAACTGGCTGTTCAGCTCCCAGGTCTTCACCAGTCCCCACTGCGACAGCGAGTACATGGCGTCCACTGCCGCGGGGGTCCAGCCCGTTGTCGGATTATTCCAAATAGGGTTCCCTTCTTGAACATAGAATCCGTAGAAGGCATTGAACCAGGCATTGATATTGGACTGCTGCGCGACATACCCCGCCGGATCGTTTACCTGGAGACTGGAACTGAGAGTTTGATAAATGGTGTTATAACCGTTGCTCGTAAACGCCGCCCCGAATGCGTCCATGGGATGAGTTCCCGGCAGCCACTGGTTCCAGTCGGGGAGTTGCACGGGTAAAGGTAGCTCGCGCTGGTTCAGATCCGAAGTCCCCGCAAACACCGAGCTCTGGAAACCCGACGGGAAGATGGCGTTGATCATGTCGGCATCGGAGTTGAGCACCGCGCTCAGTCCGGCGCCGGCCGCCCAGTTGCTCACTGGCTGCGAATCCAATCCAGGGCCAGGCTGATAGGGCGGATTCCACACCCGGCCGGGATTCGGCACATTCAGCGTGCGAATGTAGCTGGCGATCTGATTGCCCTGTTGGGACGTGAGCCCATGGAACACGGCCCGAGTCTGGATCGAGTTGTTGGAATAGTTAAAGTACTTTAGATCCCGCCCATCCTGCGTATGGCAGTCCATGCAATGCGCGAGAATCGGCTTGGTCCCGCCGCTCGTCAGAGGAATGGTCAACGCAGCCGTACGCCACAGCGTCTGTCCCGCCGTTATATCGGAAGGGGCGGTTGACGGTGGCTGCCAAGTGTTGGGATCGTCCTGGACAAAAGTCGACGTGGGGATGAGCTGGGTCCCGCTGGCCGATTGGATGTTGAAAGCCAGCACGCGGAAACCGCTGACTCTGCCGTCCGTTTGATTGAATCGAAAATTAATAGTGTTCGCTCCGGTTTGAACCACGCCGCTCGGTAAATTCATAGTCATCGAGAGGGTGGCGAACCCGCCGCCGATGCCGCCATACGCGGTTGCATTCCCCAACAGCGTGACGGTGCTGTTGCTAATAGGTAGCCAGGCGGAATTGTTCACCTGCACGCTCGCCTGAGTCCCAGTGCGCAATCCATGGATCTGCATTGCAAGCGTGAGTTGGCCGGTTAGGTTGGAGCCGCTCGGAATCGTCACTGAGCTGGACACCGTCGTTCCATTCTGCCCGAGCACTTCCACCGGTAAAGTCACCGTGGTCGGTGGTGGTGGGGGCGGTGTATTGGTCACAGTTGCCGTCAACGAGATACTCGCCGTAGCTGTTTTGGTCGGATCCACCACGCTTGCCGCCGTGACCATCACGGTCTGTGCGCTGGCGATGGTAGCGGGCGCTGCGTAAATTCCATTCGCGATCGTCCCGAGCGCCGGATTGAGCGACCACGTAACCGCTGGATTGTTGGTTCCTGTAACCGTCGGGGCAAACGCCGCGCCGCCTCCCGCGCTCAGCGAAACCGAAGCCGGCCCAACTGTCACCGCGATAGGCTGCAGCGAAACTGTAGCTCTCGATGTCTTTGTTGAATCTGCCACGCTGGTTGCGGTCACCGTGACGGTCTGTTGGCTGGCGACAATCGCCGGCGCACGGTAGACGCCATTGCTGATCGTTCCCACCGCCGGATTCAAAGACCACGTTACCGCCGCGTTTGAGCTCCCGCTTACTAGCGGCGTGAAGGTCGCGCTTTGGCCCCCGTCGAGCAGTGCGCTCACTGGCGACAAACTGAGGCTGACAGAGGTAAGCGTGATGGTAGCGGTTGCGGTTCTTGTCGGATCCTCTACGCTCGCCACCGTAAGGGTCACCGTCTGCGTGCCCCCGATGGATGCCGGCGCCGTATAGGCCCCATTCACGATACTCCCCACCGCCGGATTGAGTGACCACGTTACCGCGGTATTACCGGTCCCGCTGACTGACGCGGCAAAGTTTGCGGACCCACCTACGCCCAGCGACACCGCCGTGGGTCCCACCGTGATGCCGATCGGAATTAAGGACACCGTCGCGCTCGCAATCTTACTCGACCCCGCTACGCTCGCGGTTACCGTGATGGTCTGCTGGCCCGCCAGCACGGACGGCGCATGATAAACGCCATTGCTGATCGTTCCCACCGGCGGGATCAGCGTCCACGTCACAGCCGGGTTCGACGCACCACTCACCAGGGGCGTGAATGTCGTGCTTTGGCCTTCGTTGAGCGTCACGCTCTGGGGCGACAAACTGAGGTTCACTGCTGTAAGCGTGACGGTGGCCGTCGCGGTTTTGGTCGAATCTAAAACGCTGGCCGCCGTAATCGTCACCGTCTGGGTGCTGCTGATCGTGGCGGGCGCTGTGTAGACTCCATTCACGATTGTGCCCACGGCCGGGTTGAGCGACCACTTCACCGCGCTATTGCTGGCCCCAGTGACCGATGCGGCAAAAGTGGCGGACGCGCCCGCGCCCAGCGACACCGCTGGCGGCGAAAGCGTGATGCCGATCGGCACTAAAGATACCGCGGCGCTCATCGATTTTGTGGAATCTGCCACGCTGGTTGCAGTCACCGTCACAGTCTGCTGGCTCGAGAGAACGGAGGGCGCATGGTAGACGCCATTCGTAATGCTCCCAACCTGCGGACTCAACGACCACGTGACGGCTGTGTTCCCCGTCCCCACCACCGCGGATGTGAATGTCGCGCTTTGGCCCTCGTTCAACGTCACGCTCGTCGGCGATAAGCTGAGGCCAACCGGTGTCAGCGTAACGGTCGCCGTTGCGCTCTTGGTCGAGTCCACCACGCTGGTCGCTGTAACGGTCACCGTCTGCTGGCTGCTGATGGAAGCTGGCGCGGTGTACACTCCATTCGCGATGGTCCCCACAGCCGGATTGAGAGACCAGGTGACCCCGGCATTGCTGGTTCCGGTTACCGCTGCGGAGAAATTCGCGGAGGCGCCTGCGCCCAGCGACATCGCGGCAGGTCCAACCGTCACTCCCACAGGCGTCAACCACACCAGCGCGGTTGCCGTTCTCGATGTGTCCGCCATGCTGGTCGCGGTTACCGTCACGCTCTGCGCGCTCGCGATCACAGCCGGCGCTTGATACACACCATTCGCAATGCTCCCCACCTGCGGGTTCAGTGTCCACGTTACTGGCGCTTTCGCGATCCCTGTGATCGTGAAGGTAAATGCAGCGGTCTGGCCTCCAGTAAGATTTGCAGACGCCGGCGACAAACTCATCGTGAGCGGCGTGAGGCTGATGCTCGCGCTTGCGGTTTTGGTCGGATCCATCACGCTCGCGGCCGTAACCGTCACGGTTTGCTGGCTGCTAACGTTGGCGGGCGCCGTGTAGATTCCGTTCATGATGGTCCCGAGCGCGGGATTGAGGGACCAGCTAACCGCGGGATTGCTGGCGCCAGTAACCGCAGCGTCAAAAGCCGCCGAAGCCCCTGCTCCAACCGACACCGAGCTTGGCCCAAGCGTCAGTGCAATCGGTTGTAATGCGACCATGGCGGTCGCGGATTTTGTCGAATCTGCCGCGCTCGTGGCGGTTAACGTGATGGTCTGCTGGCTCGCAATCACTGGCGGCGCCTGATAAATGCCGTTGGAAATTGTCCCCACCTGCGGACTCAAGGACCACGTTACGGTCGTGTTCGAGCTCCCGGTCACTGCCGGCAGGAAGGTCGCCTTTTGGCCTCCGATGAGCGACGCGCTTCCTGGCGATAAGCTGACGGTCACAGATCCAGATCCTGTGCCCGGCTTGCTGGGCGGCATCAATTCCAAAGGAACTGATGCGGTTTCCAGCGGATCGGCCACGCTCGTGGCCGTCACCCTAATCGTTTCCTGGGTGGCGATGTTGGCGGGCGCGGTGTACATCCCGTTCAGTATCACGCCGACATTCGGCGTTACCGACCAGTTGACGTTGTTGTCGGCCAACCCTTCCACTACGGCGATAAATTGTGCCGATTGGCCGGCAGCAAGCGTCGCCGGGCCCGAGGTGATCGAGATGCTCACGTGTCTGCGGGCGGGAACAATGGGCCCGCGGGGGTGCACCAGTAGGACAGTAGCCGTTGCCGTCTTGCTAGGATCTGCCACGCTTGTCGCAGAAATGGTGACTTTCGAGTCGTCTACAAAAGAAGATGGCGCCGTGTACACGCCCTTGACCATGCTCCCGAGGTTCGGGTTCAGCGACCATCGCACCTGGTGATCGCGTGTTCCTTCCACCGCAGTCTCAAACACGATCGATTGTCCGGGGCGGAGAATGGTGGACCCAGGTGTAACGCGGATCGAAATGTTACCTGGAGTCCCAGTGGAACCAGGCGTCACCGGCCCATTCGGGTCGGTGGGTTGCGGCGGGTTCAGGCCCGTGCCGGCAGACGAGTCGGGGCTAGCGGCTTGAGCCAATAACACGACAGAAAATATTGATAATAAAAGAGATACTATTTTGCTTTGCATTTGTGCTGCTTACGACAAAGCCTAAGATAGTACTAACCTGGGTTTATGGCCATCACGAGTTCCCCCTAGTTAGTACTCAGGTTTGCACGTAGGCTATTACTGCTTCTCTCTGCGTTCTGCGATTCCCAACGTGGGGGAGGGGTACTATAAGAAAAAAGTGGGTGAGGTGACACCAGGTGACACCGGAGTCAGCAGGACGTATAGTACTAAAGTAATGAAGTGGCAAGGTGGATTATAGTACTAAAGTAATAGGAGGTCAAGGTGAATATTGACAAAGCATTTGCCGATCCGTCAACGTAAGAGCTGGTTACACCACAGGCGGGTTTAGAAACGGGACGTGCCCAAAATCGATACCGATCCTAAGAATTACCCCTGGTTCGCCTTACGCCTGCGCTCCAAGTACGAGAAAATCACCGCAACCCACTTGCGCGAGCGCGGCTACGAGGAATTCGCACCTTCCTACAAAGTGGAAAAGCGCTGGTCGGACCGCACCAAGCAGATAGATCAGTTCTTATTCCCGGGCTACCTTTTCTGCCGTTTTGACCCGCATGATCGGCTACCCATCCTCACCGCGCCCGGGGTTGTCGATGTGGTGGGGTTCGGCAAATCGCCCGAGCATATTCCCGACGCGGAGATTGAACGCGTCCGCACCATGGTTGGGTCTGGATTGCTCGTCACTCCTTATCCTTATCTTCAGGTGGGCCAGTCGGTGCTCATCGAACGCGGCCCGCTCACCGGTCTCGAAGGCATCCTCGTTGAGGTGAAGGGGAAAACGCGCCTGGTTGTATCCGTCAACCTTCTCCAGCGTTCAGTTTCCGCCGAAGTAGACCGGCACTCCATTCGTCCCATTCAGACCTTGTCCACCGACTTGCGCCGTAAATAACGGGGTAAGGATTGGCTGAAATCCTGTTAAAATAACTGGAGTATGGGTGAAACTCGTAAACGGTTTGCTTCGTTTGGTTTTACTGGTTTGCTTCAGGTGACTGGTTTGCTCCTGGTGCCGCTAGCTCTGGTGTTGTGCGTTCCGGTTTTCGCTCAGCAGCCACTGCCGATACCGGTGGCCCAGCCTCCTCAAGGGGATAATCAGCAACCGCAGGTCGGCGCGCCCAATCCCGCGGCGCAAAACGGACAACCGCCCGTCCAGCAGCTCCCACCCGACGCCATTCGCCCGAATTACGTATTGGGACCGAGCGACCAGATTCAGATTAGCGCCCCGGAAGCGGAGGAAATCGATAAAAGACCATTCCGCATCGATGCCGATGGAAACGTCAATCTGCCGCTGCTGGGTCGCATCCATGCCGCTGGCATGACACTGCAGGAATTAGAGGCGGACCTTGTAAAACGCCTGCGCGAATACATCCGTGAGCCCCAGGTTTTCGTCAGCGTGGTCCAAACCCGCATGGAGCCGGTTTTCTTCGTGGGACAGTTCGCCAGGCCCGGTGCTTATCCTTTGCAAGGGAACCGCACGCTCATTGAAATGTTGGCCTCCGTTGGAGGTTTGCAGCCCACTGCCGATCGCCACATCAAGATCACCCGCCGCGAGGAATATGGTCCCATTCCACTGCCCGACGCCGTGGTCGATCCCGAAAAGAAGGTCAGCACGGTGGAGATCAGCCTGGGCAGTCTGCGCCAGAGTCTCAGCCCAGCCGAGAACATCCTGCTGCAACCTTACGACGAGATCTCGGTGGGCCGCTCCGAATTGGTCTGGGTCAATGGCGAGGTTGGCAAGGTGGGCGGTGTCGAGTTGGGAGAGCGCGACTCTATTTCCATCCTCCAGGTGCTGACGCAGGCCGGTGGATTCACTAAGGATGCTAAGAAGGGCGAGGTACGCATTCTGCGTCCCATCGTCGGTACCAGTCGCCGCGCTGTCATCCCGGTCGACGTATCCCGTCTGTTGGAAGGCAAGGATCTCGATGTCCCCCTCCTGGCCGGCGATGTCGTTTACATCCCACGTTCCTACACGCGCGCGTTTTGGACCACTTTACAAGCCGTCGCGCTTCCCATTCTGCCGTACATCCTTTTCCTCGTCTCCCAATAAGTGCGAGAGAACTTTGAATGGTACACTGACTATTTGTTCATGCCCAACCCTCGATGTAGAAGGCTGAGGCGTCGCTGGCTGCCGCAAGCTTTGGCGGTGCTCCTTGTGGTTGCGCAGATCCAGGCAGCCGAACAGGTTGCGGCTCCTCCACAAGCACCCGCTCAGCAAGCCGCCACCCCTCCGGCAACTCCGCCTCAAACGCCGGCGCAGTTGCCCGTCGAGCAAAGCCTGAAGGTCCGCGTACTAGCCGGCAACGGCGAGATGAATGATCTCGAAAAGCATGTCATGGCGCCGCTTGTCGTCCAGGTGGTGGATCAAAACGAACGGCCCATGGACGGTGCCGACGTGGTATTTCGCTTCCCCATTAGCGGGCCCAGCGCCACCTTTCCGGGCGGAAAAGCTTCGGTCACGGTAAGGACCAACGGAACCGGGCAGGCGCCTGCCTTGAACTGGATGGCCAACGGCCAGGTTGGAGCTTTCGAAGTCCACGTGAATGCCACCTACGGCAACCAGGTCGGAGAGACCACGGTCTCGATGAGCAACGTTGCGCATATCGTGAACCAAGGGAAGAGGGCCGGTAGTCACGAAAGTTTGTGGTCCCACCGATGGTTTAAGGTCGCAGTAATCGGCGGAGCTGCCTTAGCGGTCGGCCTCGGCGTATACTTTGGCACTCGGGGTGGCGGTTCCAAATCGGGCCCCACGGTTACCATCTCCCCCGGGGGAACTCCAGGCGTCGGAGCACCCTAGCGTTTTCTATGCGCCCCCAACTTCTCTTTGTCCTCGGCTTGATCTCCGCCGCTTGCCTTCCAGCCCAGCAGACCTCGTTAAGCGGTCCGGTGGAGGCGCTTACTTTCGACCCTCCTTCGCGCAGCCTTCGCGCCGTGAATGGCTTTCCCGGAGCCGCTTCTTTCGGTCCCGCGTTGCTGAGCAATGTCGACCTCGCCTCCGTAGCTCCCGGGCAGAATTACGGCATCCTTTTCGAGCGGGGAAAATGCCTCTACGTTTCGGGCCTCGGTACCAAAGTAGTCTCCACTGTCATCCCCAGCGTCACATCGTATCCTGACCGAATTGTTTGGTCGGCGAATGGATCGCTTGTCATCCTTTACTCCCGCGCAGGACACTGGTTCCAAACCATCGCTGGCTTTCCAACTGCTCCTGTCGCAAACACGCTCGTCGACGTCGCATCGCTCGGCGGTTCCCTGACCACCATGGCCGTCGACGCAGCAGGCAAACAGATCGTGCTCGCTGTCAGCGGTGACAACGGCGGCGTGTTCGAATCCGCTGGCGGCCAATTCACGCCGCTGGTCTCGATGGCAAAACCGGTGTCACTTTCTTTCTCGAACGATGGCGAAACCCTGTACGCGCTGGACGCTGCCACGGCCCGCGTAACTGCTGTGACGCTCAGCAGCCACGGTCTTCAGACCCTGGCGCTCTCTGGAATTATAAACCCGGTCGCGATTCAGTCGCTCGTAGATTCCGAAAATCGCCAGGTGCTTTATGTAGCTGGGGGCACTGATCGGTTAGTCCGAATTCTCGACGTCGCCACTCAGCAGACCATCAGCGAGGTCCAGCTCAGTTTCCAACCCACCTGCCTGGACCCATTCGGCAGCGGCAGTTTCGTGCTCGCCTCCCGTTCTCAATCGGTGAATCCACTCTGGCTCTTTGCCGCTACCCCTCAACCCGCAGCTTATTTCGTCCCAGCGGTGCAATTGCGGACGCCCGATCGTAAAAGCATCGCCGTCGCCGGGAGGACGCCGTAGTGCGCTCCGTTTTGATTCTGGCCGTGCTCAGCGCCGGCTTTGTATCCGCTCAATCCATCGATTTTAGTTTGTTGGAGGTTCCTGCGAGCGGTAATCCGCTGACCATCACGAATAACTCCACGGTTCAGATAGCAGCCACCGGCGTCGGCGTTGCTACCCCGGTGACCATCCAGGCAACCTACACCGGGTCAACCCAGGCAACCATTGCCAGCCAACCGACGATTACGCAGGGCTCAACCCAATTCGCGCTTACCGTTCCCGCCAAGGAAACGTTCCCGCTGGTGCTCACCAAGAACCAGGTTCTCACTTTCACCATGACCTACACGCCCACCAACTCCAGCGGCGCGAGCGCGCAGGTAATTATTCCGTATAGCGAACCGAGCTCCAATGGCGGTACAGCCACCAATTCCATCACTTTGCTGTTTGAAGGTTTCGCACCCTCCATTACGCTCAGTTACTTTATTACACCGGCCAACGGGACAACCCCGAATATTCTTCCCATTGCTTCCGGCGGTACCATCACCTTCCCGGCCACTCTGATCAACACGACGGCAACCGGCGGATTGCAAATCAACAATGTTGGCACTGGCCCAGCGTACATTACCGGCATCACCGGCCCGCCAGCGACGAGTCCGTTCCAAACGGGAGGAACGCCGCTAATATCCCCGACCGCTCCTTACACATTGGCGCCCAATATGGCTTTGCCGATTGATCTGTTTTATAACCCGACAAAAGTGGAGACCGATAAGGCCACTATCACCATCACCTTTCAAGACGGCACCGTTGATACCATCAATCTCGCCGGCACCGGCGCCACCTCGACTTACACGTACAGTTATCTTTCCACGGGCACAACGCCCACCACGGTTGCCCCGGGCGGCACCATCACATTACCCTCCGTGCCCCTCGCAACCACGGGAACCACCCCCGCCTCCAGCCAGGTGATCGTAACGGTCACGAATTCGGGAAACGCGAATGGCACCATCAATTCGATCGCTGCCGTCCCGAATCCGCCGTTCGCTATCACCACCCAGCCAACCGTCCCTCCGACCTTGAAGCCTGGCGACACTGAGAATTTCACCATCTCGTACACGCCTACGCTTGTCGGTCCGCAAAAAGGCACGCTGCAAGTTGGTAGCGATACGTTCGTCCTGGCAGGCACCGGGCAGGGATCGCAGTTGACCTTCTCCTATGCTTCGGGCGGTGTAACCGTGTCGCTTGGAACCAGCGGAGAAGTGGTCTTTCCCTCTCTCGATATCAGCCAATCGGAACAGGTGCTTTTCACCGTCACGAATTCCGGAACATCCACCACTACGCTGTCGCTGGTTGCCACCCTGCCACCCTTTTCTGTGCCGTCCATTTCGCCGATTTCTCTCACGGCCGGCCAGTCCACCACATTTCCGATTACTTTCACTCCAACCGCGCTTGGTCCCGTGACACAAACGCTCGTAATCAACAACACCTCTGTCACATTAGGTGGCGCTGGCAAAACTCCACCCTCCATACCTTCCTATACCATCAGCGGTCCTAGTGGGAACGTCTCGCCGGCATCCCAGGGCAACGTCAGTCTCACTTTGGCGGATTCATATTCCGTGGACCTCGATGGAGTGCTGACTCTCACCACCAACGGCGATTTTGGAACGGACCCCAGCGTTCAATTCTCAACTGGCAGTTCCACCGGCAACCGCACCGTCGATTTCGTGATCCCAGCCGGAAGTACCAGCGCTAACTTCGCCGGGCAAGGATCCGAGATTCTGCTGCAAACCGGCACCGTCGCCGAAACCGTCACGCTCGCCCCCACTTTTTCAACCACGGCCGGCGTCGACGTCACCCCGTCCTCACCAACCACCTTGGAGTTCACCATCCCATCCTCGGCGCCGGTATTGGAAAGCCTTCAGGTGACTGACGAAAGTGCAACCGGCTTCACACTTCTGATTCTTGGTTACTCCACCACCCGGAGCTTAGCTACGCTCACGGTAACCTTCACCCCGGCTTCCGGCTTTAACCTGACAACGACATCGTACCCCTTCGATCTTACTGGCGCGTCGGCATCTTGGTTCCAAAGCGTTAGTTCTCAAGGATTTGGCGGCCAATTCCAGATCACGCTCCCCTTTACACTCACCGGCAGCGTAGGCAAGAACCAAACCCCTATCCAGGCCATCGCGTCGGTTTCGGCGACGGTGAGTAACGGCTCCGGAACCTCGGGCTCGGTCCAGTCCCCCGTCCAATAAGGTGCTTCGCATCGTTATGCGTCTTACTGAAACAGTGTTACATCGCATAGACGCTGTAACCTGCTCAGCCAGCAAGAGTACCGCTTCCTCGTACTAGTACAGTATTCAAGCGACAGGGCTTGTATTCGTCAGTGAGAGGCCCTAATATGGAGAAGCAATTGAACTGATAAAAGCATTCGTCGGATAATCTTTAGGAGGCGTGAGTGAGTTACAAATTTGGACAGTACATGATTCTCGCGGTTGGTGCGCTGGGCCTTGCGGCTCTGCCCGCTGCTGCCGATACCCCCTGCGCGTCAGCGTTATTGAGCAGCTATCTCGTTTCTGGATTTACGTGTTCCGTTGGAGATCTCGATTTTAGCGACTTCAGCTTCAACACGGGCGGAACAAACCCGGTTACCCCGGCTGGCGTAGGCGTCGCCCCGGTTACCAGTCCTGATGGCCCTGGTCTGGATTTTGACCCTTCGGGTTTCGTCAGCGGTGACGGATTGAGCCAGGACGTTATGGTTGGGTTCACCGTGACTGCGGCCCCTGGTGTTTTGATTGACGACATCTATATGGGTTTCGGCAACGTCACCACCAGCGGTACGGGCACTGCTCTGTACACCGAGAATTTCTGCGGCGGTCCAGAGGATTCGTGCTCACTCTTCGTCGAGGCGCCCACCACCAGTGATACCAACGCCGTGAAGCTCAGTTCCACCGACATCGGTGGCCCGGTTTCCTCGCTCAACATTACCAAGGATTTGACCTTGCAAACGGGGACCGATGGACTTGCCGCCACCTCCTCATTCCTCAACGAGTACTCCACAGTGCCTGAGCCGCGTGCCGTATCGCTCGTCTTAGGTCTGGGTGTCCTGGCTGGCTTCGTGTTCTTCAAGCGGCGTCAGGTAGCGCAGAGCTAGTAGTCTTCTCCATTTCTTTTTTCGAATCCTACGGGTCCCGCTTCCAAGCGGGGCCCGTTTTTTGTTTGTCCCCGCATAAGAAGCGACAGTACCCCTGGCCTGCGGACGACGTCTCGTCGGGTGTCTTGGCCTTCACCGCTGACGCGCCGCACTACGCCGCCCTTTGGCAGGTTCATGGTGTGCCGCGGCTGCTCGGCGCTATTAGAATGTGCCAGCCTAGCTGATCTTGCCCAGTAGCTGTTTGATCCGCGCTTCGTCTTGCCGGGAAGGATGCGCCGCCAGAGCGGTCTCCAGCTCTTTCTTGGCGCCTTGCTTGTCACCCGTCTCAAACATGGCTTGGCCGAGATGATAGCGGAAGGTCGAGTAATTGGGGTAGTTCTTCACCAGGTTAGTAAAAACTTGCAGCGCGCTGTCTCGGAGTCCCTTTTTCAGATAAATGCAGCCGAGCGTGTCGGTATAACTCGGCTGCCCGGGTACCGTCTGGAGCGCTCGCTGAGCAAACGCGAGGGCTTGATCCAGATTCCCACCGTTCTCCGATATGAAGAAGGCCATGCCGTTCAGGGCCATCGCGTCGTTGGGATGTGCCGTCAGCACGCTCTGATATTGGGCTCGCGCTTCGTCCATGCGGCCCGACCGGCTCAAAGCCTTGGCCAGCTCCAACTGAGTTCCCTCGTCGGCCGGAGCCAACTTCGCCGCCTCGCGATAGATCGGCAAGGCGCCGTTATCGTCCCCGCGCAGAGCGTATACGTCAGCCAACTCGAGGTGCCCGTGCGCCGACTTGGGCTCTGCGGCCACCACCTTCTGGAACGTCGCAATGGCGGCGTCGTATTTCCCCGCCAAAGCCTCCGTGCTGCCGAGCTGGTTCAGCAGCAGCGTGGAGTTGTTCGATCTCCTCAGCCCCTCATTCAGCACTCCCAGGGCTTTGTCGTATTGCTTCTGAGCGCTGTAGGCCGTCGCCAGCCCGGCGATGGCTTGCGGGCTTCCTGTTTCACGAAGTTTGCCGAAAGCCTGCTCGGCATCCTGATACTTCTTTTGCGACAGCGCCAGGAGTCCCAATTCCATCTGAGCCTGTAACCCGTACTGAAGATCCTTGCTGTGCGCGAGCCCGGTTAGGCGCGTGAGTTCCACCCGGGCCGTCGCCACGTTTCCGCTGCGAGCCAGTGCTTGCGCGTGCAACAGCCTGGCGCGCGGATCGTCGGGGACCGTTTTCAGGATCTCATTCGTCTGTTGGAGGGTCTGGTCTGGCTGCTTCTGAATCAAGCCGATCTCCGCTAGCGCGTAACGGGCTTCCAGGTAATGCGCATTCTTATTCAGAGCTTGTACATACTGGGCCTTGGCCGCCTGCAGATTGCCCCGCAACTGCTCGGCACGGCCAAGTTCGAACGATAGCGACGCATCATTGGGCTTCTGCTTGGAGAGGTCCTGCAGCGTGTGCTCGGCTGCCTCGATCTTCTCCGGATTCCGCGTCGTCAACAGCATGTTGGCCTGTACGCGCCGTGCATCCTGATCCTTTGGATTCTCCCTCACGATCTGGTCCACGGTGCTGGATGCCTGGGCTCCTTTTCCCTCCGCCAAAAGCGCATCGGTAGCTCTTTTCTGATACACCAGCTTTTCTGCGTCCTTCGACGATTGAGCGCCTTGTTCGAAATACCGCGCCGCTTCCGGATATTTCCGGATGGTTGCATAAAAGTCGCCCACCCACAGGCGGGCTTGGGGGAAATCCTTGGGATCATCCAGCAGGCGCTGCAAAGTGGCTTGCATCTCCGCCTGCTTTTGGACTCGATTGTAATGCGCGGCTAATTCCAGTAAGGAGCCGCCATCCTTGGGATTGTTGCCCACTTTGGTCTTCAGAATATTTTCCGCATCGGCTGGCCGGTTTTCCCTCGAATACCATTGGTACAGCACGGTGTAAACGTGCCCATAGGATTTCTGCCGCGCGATCAGGTCCAGCCCCAGCTTCTCGGCTTCCTTGTCCTGGCCGCTCAGAATCAGGTTCTGCATCAAAGCGCTGGTTACACTCGGATCCGACGGATTCACCTGCAGTGCCTGTCGAAACAGCGCTGTGGATTCTTCCCGTTTTCCGTCCGTCAGGGCCAGGTAAGCCTTCTCTCTGATCCCCTCGAAAGACTTCGGATTCTTCGCCAGCAACTGATCCGATGTCTGCTTCACCAGGTCGTAGTAGAATTGCGGCTTGTGTGAATCGAGCAGATAATATTCCAGCCCCAGGCTGCCCAACTGCTCCTTGGCATCGAAATTGGCTGGCTCCAGGTCCACCGCTCGATATAAGGCGTCGAATGCTTCGCGCGAATTCTGTTCTTTGATCTCCGTCAACCCCAGCCGGTAGAAAGCCTCTCCGTAGTGCTCATCCTGTTGGATTGCCTTGCGATAATTGATCGCCGCTTCCGAATACTTGCCCGCGTCGAACAATTTGTTGCCCTTGGCGACGTATCCCTGCTTCGAGGTCTTGCAACCGGAAATCGATGCCAAACAACCAACCACCAAAAAAACGCTGACCAGGTTTCTCATTTTACTTTCCGACGGTTCTCATCATATGCGGGGAGCAGAAGCGGACTCACCTCTTATAACTTATAACGAGTTTGGCACTCTCGGATGGGACCGCCAATTCCACCGAGGTACTAATCGACAGTTCGTGGTTACATCAGTACCCGGTTACAAGAGGCCCCGCAGGATGCCCGCGGCTTGTGGCGTCATTTGAATGGCCACCCGTAGCGCCATCGCGGACATGGGCGCGAGCGCCCACCAGGCGCGCCTGCGCAGCGGCCCCAGCGCCGCAAGAAGGATGAGCGGCGAGAAGGGGCGCGCGTAGCTGTAGACCTGTGCCCAGAATCTGGGCGTGCTGGTGGCCAGCACCAGGGCGAGGAAGCACAGGATCGTCCATTGTTCCACGTCCCAGGGACGTCGCCTGAGGCTCCAAACCCCCATCGCAATTACCGCCAGAAATCCACACAGGGCGAGCGCATCGGCAAACTGCAATGTCCGGTTCAGCCAGGGGACGAATCGGTAAACCGCCGGTCTGAACAACTCCAGGAAAATGCCAATTGCCGGATACTTGAACAGCCAGCTGGGCAGGAAATACAACCGGTCGGAATGCGCCGAGACCGAAGGGAGATACTTCCAGACGCAGGCATACCAGGCCGCCGTGGGCAGAATCGCGGTGGCGAACGCCGCCGCTCGCCTCCAGCGCTTTCCGCTGAGATCGTAGCCGCATTGAGCCGCGATGAGGAGCGCTCCTGTGTCGCGCACCAGCGGGACCAGCGCCAGAACCAGGTAAAGCCCTGCGCCCGCCGGTTTCCCTTGCGCCTGCTTCTTCGCGTAGCGCAGAAAGGCCACGAATAATGCCGCAAGTGCAACATCCACCGTCATGCGGTCGATGGAGGTGAGCGTGGCGGGAAGCAACAGGAAGGCCAATCCCCACGCCGGGCTGTGCCCTTCTTCCACGGCGAAGAGCCCCAGCCAGTAAGCGCCCAGGAAAATCCATCCGATGATCAGCCCGATGTACACCGCGTCGATGCGCTGATCTTGCCCCGCCGCCAGCAGCCACGCGAGCGTTGGTACCAGGATGCGCCGGTATCGCAGCCGCGGCGAGTCGAAGTAGGTGAACCAATCGGCCCGAAACCAGGGTGCGTGCGCCACATAGCGGTAGAATTGGCCGTCATAGCCCGTCGACCCATGAAATCGGTAGGTCTCGGCAGCTAGTTCCGGCGGTATCAGCCGCACGTCTCCCGTCATGAACAGCGCGGTCCAGTTGCCGCTGTAGTTGAAGTGCACCGTCGCGGCCTGCCAGGAAATTACCGCCAGCGCCGCAGCCAGTGCATAGAGCAGACAGCGCGTCCTTTGGCCCCTGGCGTCGGACAGTCGAATCGTTTCCGCGGTAACGGGCAGGCTCTGGGGCATGCGTCATCCCAGTCTACGACGGAGCCGCCGCAGGGCGATCCATGAAAAATAGCGTCGCGCACCGTTCTCCCGGCAGTGTATGATTGATTGTCAATTGTTATTTATGACCCTAATCGCGTGAGCCAGGTCTCCGTCATCATCCCGGTCTTCAACGGGGCGAGCACCCTGGGAGCCTGCCTGGACGCCGTGTCTCGCACCAGCGAAGTGTCCTGCGGATGCATCGTGGTGGACGATGGATCGACGGACCAATCCGTCGAGATTGCCCGGCGCGCGGGCGCGCAAGTCATCGAATTGGGAACTCGCGGGGGGCCGGCGCGGGCGCGAAATGTCGGGGCGCTCGCCGCTCCAGGAGAGATCCTCTTGTTCATCGATGCCGATGTTTGCGTGCAACCGGGCACCATTGCCAAGGCCGCGCGCGCACTGGCCGAAGACAGCTCCATCCACGCCGTGATCGGATCCTACGATTTTGAACCGTCGGAGCCGAACTTCCTCTCGCAGTACAAAAATCTGTTCCATTCCTTTGTCCATCATCACGGCCGTCGCGACGCCAGCACATTCTGGACCGGGTGTGGCGCCATCCGGCGGAGTTTCTTTCTCCAAACTGGAGGCTTTCCAGAACACTGGACGCGGCCGTCAGTGGAGGACATCGAGTTCGGCGCCGCGATTTGCCGGTCCGGTGGGTGCATCCGTCTTGACCCCGATCTGGAGGTAAAGCATCTCAAGCGCTGGAACCTGGTGGGCTTGCTGCGCACCGACATTTTCGATCGCGCCATCCCCTGGACCCTGCTGATGCTCCGCAGCGGCGCAATGCCGAACGATCTGAACCTGCGGGTGGAACAGCGCTTCTGCGTGGCCCTGGTCTGCCTCGCGCCGGTGCTGGCCCTGCGCTTTCCAACGCTCGCCGGTCTCGCGATTTTGCTCGCGATTCTTTTGAACCTTCCGCTCTATCGATTTTTTGCGCGCCTGCGCGGCTGGCCGTTCGCCATCCGGACCGTGCCCATGCATCTGCTCTATTTTTTGTACAGCGGCCTGTCCATGCTGGCCGGTATCGCTTTCTATGCAGTCAGAACGGAACCCGCGGAGAAGCAGGAGCCTGCGCTAAAACCAGAACGCGCGTTCCGGCAAAATGCACCGTAGCCCGGCCGGCCCGCGATTAACTACCGGCTGCCAGAAAAAGCAACTTGCGAATTCTAGCCAGCCATTCCGCGCGGGAAATGTTTTCCCAGGGTAAAGGCCGCTCCAGTACGCTCTGCGCTCCAGTGCCGCTCGCTTCGCTTCGAACGCCCTTCCCATCAGCCGTTGAATCGCGTATCGGGATTACCCGCAAGCCGGGATTCGCCGCCGCCAGTATCCGGACCATTTGCTGGTAGCCGCGCAATTCCGGATTCACGATAAGGATCGTAATGGGCAGCTTCAACTGCTTGGCTAGGGCTAGCCCCTGCCGGCAATGCAATGCCGGCATCGCCTGGCATCCCAATTCGGCGAACAATTCCCCAAGCCACATCAGGAATCCTAAATCTTCATCAATGATGAGGACCAGGGTAGAACCGGAACTGGCAATCACGGGTTGAGGGTCAGCAATCTCAGATCCTGCGCCAGCGTCCCGCCCGCCAGACCGGCAGTGCGGAATTCATATTGTCTGGACTCTATCGCGATGCCCCGGCCCTCGCTTCGTACCACCCGTCCCTTCATCATCAGCTTCAGGGCGCACGCTCCGTTCAGCACGCACGGCCAGCTCAGCATCAGTTCGATCAACCCGGAAAAAGGCTGCAAATCCGCAACTTCAAACAGCACGCCGCCGCTGCTGATGTTGCGGGTCTGGCCGGATCCGCAACGCTCCCCCTTACCCAATAACCTATATTCCACAGCCAGCGTCAGCGGAAAGCGTTGACGGGACCGCCGTTCCGTCGAAAACGCCGATATATCGAGAAGCCGTGCGGCCACGGACATAATACCTCCTTGCGTCCACCAAGGAAATGAAAATGGATAGACTCTTATACCATCACATGACATTTAGGTCAATGACGATTCGTCGCAAAGCAGGTGAATAATGTTTCACCGGGCCGCTCTACGGCCCCACCATGCCGGCCATGGTACCTTCGAGTCACTAGTCCCGATGTTTTCGCACGACGCTCGAATCGCACGAGCCGCTCAATTAGCCGCCGGCCATTTGGCGGCCGCTCCCCTCCTCAATTTCTACGCCGAACTAGCGCGCTTCCAGAAGCCCATATTCAGCGAGCTCCAGTCAAAAAGCCAAACAGATCTGCGCGCTCTCCTCTGCTATTTCCCATCGCTCCTGAAACTGATTTCACGCCACGGAACCGAGCTGCTCGCGAATTTCGCCGCCGAAAATCTCCAGAGCGCGGACGCGCATCTTGCAATTCTTCGGGCGATGTGGGAGGGCGGGGAAGTCCTGGACCCTGCCGCTCGCTTCTACGCGCGCGTTTTGCTGCAGCCTTACGCCGAATATCTGGCCTCGCGCGCCGGCATTCATCCCACCGGCGCTGGCTCTACCTGTCCGTTCTGCAACGCACGCCCGGTGGCCGGCGTCCTGCGCGCCGAACGCGACGGCGCCCAACGCTGGCTCGTGTGCTCGCTCTGTTCCACCGAGTGGCAATACCGTCGCGTGGTCTGCCCCGGATGCGGCGAAGAGAACAATGACAAGCTGCCGATCTACACCGCCGCTGAATTTCCCGCCGCCCGTGTCGATGCCTGCGATACCTGCCAGACCTATCTCAAATCCATCGACCTCACCAAGGACGGCCACGCCATTCCCATCGTCGACGAAATCGCCACCGTCGCGCTTAATATCTGGGCCGAAGACCACGACTACTCCAAGCTGGAGGCCAACCTGCTCGGCATGTGACTAAGCTCAACTCAGCGGTTCCCCTTACGCGGAATCGGCCATGAGCGGCCGAAGGATATATTGGTATGCCTGAAACGGCTGTCGCATTCCTGTCGAACCGCAAACTGTACGTTCGCAAGAACGGCGCCACTCAGCTCATCGAAAGCGAATTCGAACGCAGCGTGCGGGAGCGTGCTGCATCCATCGAACGGCGTCACGCCTGGAAGACGCAAGGCCGGGGCGCGATGTTCACGGGCCATGCTTTGGCGGCTCAAGCCAACGTCGCCAACCATGTTCCGGTACTTTTGACTGGTCTAACCGCGGGCCAATCCGGCCGGCTCTTGTACTCCATGGAAACCGATGCCGTCAGCGGCATTTTCCTGCTGGATGCGGAAGGTGTGGAGACGCGTTTGTTTCACACCGCCGATTTTCGCGTCCGGCACGCGGCGCTCCATCCCGATGGCGTCACTCTCGCCGCGTCCGCGTTCCACAAGGACGACATGCGGTCCAACATCGCCGTGCTTCCGGTGCAGGGAACCGATTTTTCCGAAGTCACCGAAGGCGACTCCTTCGATCAGTTTCCCCAGTGGGTTCCAGGCCAGCGGGTTTCAGGCCAGGGGGGTCCAGGAACGAAGCGCCGCATCGTATTTCAGAGCGCCGGTATCGGCCGCGATGCAGCGGGCCGTTTTGCCGGCCTCGGCCCTTGCGCTATCCAGCAATTGGATTTGGATTCCGGCGACCTTGAGGAGTTGGCGTCCGATGGTGACCGCGACCTGTTGCAGCCGCGGCAAGCGGAAGACGGCTCCCTCTATTACATTCGAAAGCCCTACGAATCCGGCATCCCGAAGGCCAGCCTGCTCGGCTCCTTGAACGACGCCGCGATGTTTCCCTTCCGCATGGCTCGCGCGCTGTTCCAATACTTCAATTTCTTCTCGATGATGTACAGCGGCAAGCCGCTGGTTACCAACAAGGGTGCGGTGCAAAAGCAGATGGACCCGCGCCAGATGTTTATCTACGGCAATCTGGCGGCCGCTCGCATGGCGCAGCCGCAGGAGGACGATTTGCAGAATCGCGTCCCGTCATCCTGGGAGCTGATCCGTTCCGCGCCCGGCGGCCAGAAGGAAGTGATTGCGCGCGGTGTGCTCGCGTTCGATCTCGCGCCCGGCGGCGCCACGCTCTATTCCGATGGCGCGTCCATCACGCGGCTCTCCTCCGATGGCCAATCGGAACGCTTGCTCCAATCCGAGCAGATCGAACAGCTCATAGCCCTATAGCGACCTGCTAAACTGGCAACGGTGCACTGTAGCGCCGTTTTCCATAAGAGTGATTCGCAAAGGAGCGATTCTATGTCGATTCAAGACGAAGCTGGACTTATTCTGAAGTTGTATGAGTTGCGTCGTGAGGAAACCATGCGCAAGGCCCGCGACTGGTATTTTCGGGAGTTCAATCCACAGAACATGGCGGAGTTTTCCGCCGCCATCTTCGGCGAGCATAGCGGCCATGTGCGCATGGTGGTCACGTATTGGGATATGGCTGCGGCGCTCGTCAATCGGGGAGCCATCAGCCTGGATCTGTTCACCGAAACCAATGGGGAACACATCGGGATCTTCGCCAAGATCGAGCCAATCCTCGGCGACATCCGGGCAGCTTTTGGACCTCAATTCGCATCGAATCTGGAAAAGCTGATCGACGCCACACCTGACGGCCGTAAACGCACCGCCGGCACTCGCGACCAGATGAAGGCCATTCGTGCCCAACTCGCTCAAACCGCGTAGGCTATCGGAAACATCAGGAGGGTAATGTCATGAAGATTTCCAAAAGCTCTTTGGTCCTCACCGCGGCCTTCACCGGTCTGCTGAGCGGAACCGTAGCTCGCGCGGCCACTGCGACCAGCGGCGTCTCCGCCCTGGGCTCCATCGCTGGCCAGGCTGCCGACGACAAAGTGGAAAAGCACGCGTGCAAAGGCCTCAATTCCTGCAAAGGCAAGGGTGGCTGCTCATCGAGTGACAACGGCTGCAAGGGCAAGAACTCGTGTAAGGGCAAGGGCGGCTGCGCCACCGACGGTTCCAAAAAGTAACGACCTGCAACTCCGGGGCGCGTAGACAGCGTGCCCCTTTTCCCACCCTTATAAATCCGTGCCGGCCAATCGATTCAACGGACACACCGATTATCGGATTGGGATCGGCCTGCGGGTTCCGCATTATCAACACATCCTGGAACGCAAGCCGGCCGTCGATTGGTTCGAAATCATTTCGGAAAATTACATGATCGATGGCGGGCGTCCGCTCGCGATTCTGGATCGGATCCTGGAACAGTACCGTGTCGTGCAACACGGGGTATCCATGTATTTCGGTTCTGCCGAGCCGCTCAATCGTGAGCACCTGCGGCGCCTGAAAGCGCTGGTGCAGCGCACCAAAACGCCCTGGCTGACCGATCACCTGTGCTGGGGTAGCGTGGATGGCAGATACACGCACGATCTGCTTCCTATGCCCTATACTTTCGAAGCGGCGGAGATCACGGCGCGAAAGGTTCGCGAAGCGCGCGATTTCCTGGAAGTCCCGATCGCGGTCGAGAATGTCAGCAGCTACGCGGAATTCCACCTTTCAGAAATGACCGAGTGGGAGTTCCTGAACGAGGTGGTGGAGCGTGCCGATTGCGGCATTCTGCTCGACGTAAATAACATCTATGTTTCGTCGCAGAATCACGGTTTCGACCCGTACGATTATCTGAACAGCATTCCCTCCGATCGCGTGGCACAGATTCATATCGCCGGCCACTCGAAATTCAAGAAATACCTTCTCGATACGCACGATCATCCGGTGCTCGATCCGGTATGGAAGTTGTACCAGCACGCGATCCGGCGTAGTGGTTCCACTGCCACTCTGCTCGAATGGGACGATCGCATTCCTTCCTTCGACGAGGTCCACGCTGAGGCAAGAAAGGCCGAGCGGTTCGCCGAGGTCCCGATATGAATCTCCTGGAACTGCAGCGGCGTGTTGCCGGCGCGGTGATGAGCCCTTTGAAGGCGTCCGTCAGCGCGCAGGCCAATGAGCTGGTCAGGCCGAACGATCGGCTCACTTCCACCGAACGGCTCAACATCTATCACCGCCAGTATTGGTGCCGTGTTCTCGATTCATTCAGCGAGGATTTTCCCGGATTGCGGGTGGTGCTCGGCGAGCGCGCTTTTGAGCGGCTGGCGAAAGCTTATTTGACCGATTGCCCCTCCCAGGCTTTCACCCTGCGCAACCTCGGCTCGCGGCTCGATCGCTGGCTTACCGAGCATCCCGAGTTCGCAGGCAAGAATGTTGGGCTGGCGCTGGACATGATCCGGCTGGAGTGGGCGCACATTGAGAGCTTTGACAGCCCTGAGCGAAAGGCTCTTGGTCCGGAAGACTTGATCGAGCTCGGGTCTGAAATGGCCATCGCGCTGCAGCCCTACATCCGCCTTTTGGAATTGCAATATCCGGTTGACGAGTTGCGCGTCAAAGCTCAAAGCCGGCAATCGGATGAGCACGGCGCGGCCAGCAACGCAGTGAGCCAACCGGCCCGACGCCATATCGTCCGTCGGTATGCGCGCCTGAAGCCACAAAGGATTTTCCTGGCGGTGCATCGCGTCGAATTCACCGTCTATTACCGCAGGCTGGAGCCGCGCGAATTCCTTCTGCTGCAATGCATCGGCCAGGGCCGGACGATTGGAGAGGCGCTGGATAACGCGGGCGATTTGGAGCTAGAAACAATCCAGACATGGTTTGCGAACTGGGCGCAATTGGGATGGCTATCGTGAAACGCTCTTGGCCGCGGCCCTATCGGGATCCCGCAACCAAGCCTGCAACCCTTCCGGATTCAGTTTCAATTCCACGACGGTTGCCTCGCCGCTTTCGATAGCCACCACCAGCAGCTTGCAATCGCCTCGATCCTGCGCCATGAAGACCAGGATGGTCTCCGCATGCCCGTGCACCTTGACAAATGGGCGCCAGCCGCCGTCGGTCATCAGAATTGCCTTCGCGATATCCCGCTCACCTTCGTCGTCCACATTCAGGTTCTCAAACACGGCGAGGTTGAGATGTTTCACGCCGGCCGGACGAGCCACGAAGGTGGCCGCGTTTACCAGGCCGAAGAAGGGGATGTGTAGCGGACGCGTATGAAACTGGTCCGAAATCACCTGGACGATCTCGTCGAAGCCGCGCTCGGCGCCCTGCAGCACCGCGCAGGAAAGCATGCAGGCAGCGAGCACGGTTAGCGCGGTTTTACTGGTCCTTCCCATGTCCGGCCTCCTTCCGCGCATCGACTTTTGGAATTCCGAAGTGGCCGCCGAGTTCGCTGAGCTGATCGGGATCGATGGTGCCCTCAATGCTGACGATGGTCAGCTCCTTCGGTTCCGTGGCCAGGATCGCGAGGCCGCCGATCTTTCCGTTCTCGGTTTTTATGTACACCTCGGCGTTGTCGCCGGATTTCTGGCTGCGCACCCCGACAATCCGCGACCAGGCCGGAGTGTGAAGCTGTGCGCGGATGGGCTCCACGTCGGACTCCTGATATTCCCCGGCCTTCTCAAATTCGAAGCTCCTGACGTAGATGCCTTTCAGGCCGGCGATCAACTTCTTTACCTTGGCGTCGTCGGCATCCTTGTCCGAGAGAAATCGGCTGGCCAACTGAAGCAGATTCGCATCCATGGTGACGTCGACAACTTCGCTGGCTTTCGCCGCCAGACGATCCAGGTTGGCGGGAAGCTTCAGCTCTTGCCCGCGCAGCGATGCGAACGCAAGCATCATAAACAAAGCAGCTCTAATCATTCGTCCTCCGTGGATGCTCTTACCGTCTTTTGAATCTTCGATAGTTCGGTGACTGTGATTCTCAGGGCGAGTTGTAACCGGGAGCGCGCGGCTTCCCCCGCTGCTCGTTCCCGCTGGTCCGTCCAGACGGCAACCGGAATCACCACGGCCAGGGACGCCACCAAGGCCCATCGCAAGAAGCTTACTTTTGGCCGCTTCGGCGCAACCGCTGCCAACACTTTCGCCTCGAACCACGCCGGCTGTTCCTTGCGAGCCAGCGCGTTTCTTAACTGGCACTCAAAATCTTCCTGGCGCTCAAAATCCTCCATCAGCGAATGTCTCCCATGCTTCGCTCGATCTTCTCTCGCAGGATTGCGAGCGAACGCTGTAAATGGCTCTTGACGGTCCGCACCGGCATCTCCAGCAGCGCCGCGATTTCCTCCGGCATCAGGTCTTCCTGATAGCGCAGGACCATGACCATGCGCGGATTCTCGGGCAACGTTGCGATCAGTTGCCGCAACCGGCGGCTCAACAACGGATCGCCTGACTGCTCGGCGACCGACGGCTCAGCAGTCTCCTCCAATGAAATCGCGAATTGCGACCCGCGCTTGCGAGCATAATCGATGCATCGATGGCTGGTGACCTTTCTCAGCCAGAACGTCATGTGTTTCGAGCTTTCAAAATCGGTGAACTTGCGATGCAGCCGCAGGAACACGTCCTGCGCCACCTCTTCGGCTGCGCCGCGATCCCGCAGAAAATGATAGGCCAGGCTGAACACCATGGATTGGTTGGCGCGCAGCACCTCGGCGAACTCCATTCCCGATACCGCCTCCGCTGTCGCTTCCGTCGCTGAGCCGGCCGTCGGCATCGTTTCTAAAGAATGATACGCGGGGCCTGGTCCCCGAGGACGCAGAAACTTTCGACTGGTTTTAGCGAACGTAGGCGGGCAAGCCCTGAAGCTCGGATTCCTCGATTTTGGCCCAGCCGCCATCGAAGGCTTCCACTGGGCTGCCTTCGAGGAACCAGCTTTTGGGTGCGTTGCCGCCCCACAGGGCCTGGCGGCGGGGGTCGTGCAACTGCCAGCGGATGGGTTCGAAATCCGGGTCCACGCTTAGGTAATCGGAGGTATAAAGCTCGATGCGGTGACCGTCGGGGTCGCGCAGATATAGGAAATAGGCGTTGGTGATGCCGTGGCGGCCGGGGCCGCGCTCGATACGGTCGCCTTCAAAGGCGCCAGCCAGAATATCGCACAACTGCGTAATACGCGCGCCATCGGGCAGCCAATAGGCGAAATGATGCAGGCGCGGCCCGGCTCCGTTGGTGGTGGCCAGATCGTGTGCGTGTCCCTTGCGCTGCATCCAGGTGGCCCAGATGCGGCCGGCGTCGTCCTCGGTGGATTCGGTAAGACGAAAATCCAAATGCTTTTGGTACCAGTCCGAAAGCTGCTTCACCTGGGGTGACAGCACGTTGATGTGATCGATACGCTGGATGCCGGGGCCGCGGTGCAGATCGAAGCGCTGGAGCAGCCAGGGATGTTTGACGGATTCGTAATAGAAGGCGATGGGAAACCCGAAAGGATCTTGGAGGCGCAAGACGCGCGGGCGATCGCGCTCAGTCTCGAATCGATGCGACAGGCCTTCGGCTTTGGCGATGGCGGCGATTTCATCGAGCGCCGCTTCCGATCCAGCCTTGTAGGCCAGTTGTTTGACGCCGGGCACGGCACCAAGTTCCAGCTTCAGGCTCCATTCGCGATCCTCGACACCGCGCAAGTAGAGCGCGCGATCGTCTTCATGAACCACGTTGAAGCCGAGCAGATCGACGTAGAAGTGGCGCGAGGCCGTGAGATCAGCGACCGAGAGAACGACGTGCCCAACGCGAATTACACGGGGGAAGGTCATCATTTTCCAGTCACCCTTTTCCAAACTTTGGAATGGCATGCGACGTGAGGGGCACCGCAATGTGCTTCAGCTCGGTGTAAAACTCGAAGGAATGCTCACCGCCCTCGCGATGCGTGCCGCTGAATTTGACGCCGCCGAAAGGCGTGGGAAGATGTCGCACGTTGTGACTGTTGATCCAGGTCATGCCCGCTTCGAGCGCCAGCGCCATACGGTGCGCACGGGTGACATCGCCGGTCCAAATATAGGAAGCGAGGCCGTATTTTACGTCATTGGCCAGGCGGAGTGCGTCGGCTTCGTCTTTGAATGGAATTGCAGTGAGAACCGGGCCGAAGATTTCCTCCTGCGCGATGCGCATATGATTTTGGCCCGTGAACAGGGCGGGGGAGACGTAGTTTCCTTCTGAACCCACGCGTTCGCCACCAACTAGAAGCTTAGCGCCCTCCAGCTTGCCGGTATCGATGTAGCCGAGCACGCGGTCGCGATGTTCGGGGTGGATGAGCGGGCCGACTTCGGTATCGGGATCGAGCGGGCTGCCCACTTTGACGCGCGCGGCGCGAGCGGCCAATGCCGCGCTGAATTCGTCGAAGACGCACTCTTCGATCAATGCGCGAGAATTCGCGGTGCAGCGTTCCCCGTTGAAGCTGTAGATCTGGAAGATGGTGGCGTCGAGAGCGCGGTCCAGATCGGCGTCGGCAAAAATAACGGCGGGCGATTTGCCCCCGAGCTCGAGCGAGAGGCGCTTCAACTGATCGGCGCCGGTTTTCATAACGATGGAGCCGGTGGTGGTTTCGCCGGTGAACGTGATCAGAGGAACCAATGGATGAGCCACCAGCGGAGCGCCCGCTTCTTCGCCGAATCCTTGGACGACGTTGAAGACGCCGGGCGGCAGATCGGCCTCTTCGAAGATCTGCGCGAGCTTCCAGGCGGTGAGTGGCGACCACTCGGCGGGCTTCAAGATCACCGTGTTGCCGGTGGCGAGCGCCGGAGCGATGCGCCACGTGGAGAGCATCATGGGCGCGTTCCAGGGCGTGATGATGCCGCACGGGCCGATGGGGACGCGCAGGCTGTAGTTGAGCCACTCGTGATCCACCGGATACGTTCGGCCGTCCATGGCCTTTTCGGCGTATTCGGCGTAGAAACTGAAGTTCTCGGCGGTGCGGGCGATTTGGGCGCGAACGATCTTGAGCGCTTGGCCCGCGTCCAGGCATTCGATGGTGGCAAGCTCGTCGCCGTGCTTTTCGATCAGGCTAGCAATCTTGAGGAGATACCTCTTACGGTCCTTGGCTTTGCCGTGGCCCCACTTTTGAAACGCCGCATGCGCCGCTTGGGCCGCGCGATCGATGTCTTCGGAATGGCCGCGCCAGGCGCGAGCCAGCACGCGGTTGGTGGAAGGGTCGAGCGTTTCGAAAGTTTCGCCGCGCGCGCCCTCGGTCCACTGACCGTTGATGTAATGCTCGACTGTGGTGCGGGCGAGCTTGCTGCGAATCTGATCGATAAACTCCGGGCTGATGCCGGCTGCTGGGGACGCCGTGGTCATTGGTCCATTTTACCGGCTCGCTGGCGCTCACCGTTGGGATTGGGGACTGGGGATTGGGGACCAGGTGCGATCGTGCGAACTAGGGGTGGTGGGTGAAAATGAGACAGCGGATGTTCGAACCCCAATTGTCTATACAACACAGTTCCACGTATACTGTGTATGTGAAGAACATCACTCTCAGCGTCGACGAACACGTGCTGGCGGCCGCTCGCCGTCTTGCCGCGGAAAGGGATTCTACTGTTAACGCCCTGGTCCGGGACTACCTGACTAAGTTGGCCGCACACGAGAGCCGGGCGGATCGGGCGCGGGCGCGACTGCGGCAATTGAGCGAACAGTCCACGGGACGGCTCGGGAAGAAAACGTGGTCCAGGGAAGACTTGCATGACCGCTGACGTGTTCCTGGATAGCGACATCCTGGTCTACGCCGCGACAGGAACGGGCAAAGACGAGCGCAAGCGAAAGCGGGCTCTAGAGCTGATTGAATCCGCGGACTTTGCGACTTCGGCTCAAGTCTTGCAAGAATTCTTCGTTACCGTGGTAAGGAAGGCTGCGCGCCCGATTTCCGCGGAGCAGGCCTTAGGGTGGATTGAGCAGCTGATTGTGTTCCCTTGCCAGGACATCGACCATCGGCTGGTGCGTATCGCGATCGAGAAATCGGAGCGTTTCGGGATCTCTTACTGGGACGCGGCGATACTGGCGGCCGCCGACGCGCTTGGAGCGGAGACAGTGTACTCCGAGGACCTGAATGCAGGGCAGCGATATGGACGGGTGCGGGTGGTGAACCCTTTCGTTTGATCCAAACGGATCGGCTCCCTCTACAAGGCACTTAAGAACGACTTCTGTCGATCCAGGCGGTCGGCACGAGCGTGGGCGAAACGTTCGATACCTTTAGCGATCGATTCTTTGTCGAGGTGCGCTTCGGCGATTACTTCCGGTTCCAGACCGCCAGTGAGCCACTGATTGTCCCAATCGGAAGTGAGCGAGTAAGCGTCAGTGAGCGGACCGACGTCGCGCAAAGGCCACATGCGGCGCGTACCGGTGGAGACCACCATGAGATCGTAACGGGATTCGGGAGGTAAAACGGAATTGCGATACGATTCGGGCTGGCGATCGAATAATTCTTCGCTAATGGCCGCCACTACCTTCACGTTAATTCCGGCTTGCTCCAGGCGGGGCAGAATGGCCACTAGATTCACGGTTGAACTGGAGCCCTGGGTAACGACATAGCCGTGCTTGGGCTGGCCGGGGGCGAAGTCGCGAATCACGTAAAAGCCTTTGGCGGCGGCTTTCAGATCGGTGTCGGCGAATTTGGAGCGGTCGGCCACGGGAAAATCGGGGCGCGCCACTTCGATGCTGATGATGCCGACTTTCTGGTCGCGAGCGGCGATCTCGGCGGCGGCAAAATAACCGGCCGCAACGTCGTTATAATCCCAGAAATTCAGATGAATGGTCTGGCCGCGGGGGAACAGCTTCCACACCTGCGTGGCGAAGATACCGAAATGAGTGCGGCCGTCAGCGGCGGTTTCCGGTCCGGAATGTCCGGCGAGAATATGCAACACGCCCGTGCGGAATTTGCTGTCCTGATTCTGCTGGCTCCAGACGCGGGCGGGAGTGTACATCAGCGGAGTGAACGCGCCATAAGTGCCGCTCAGCGCCCAGACGCCAGAGAACTTTTGCGGATCGACACTAGCGCTTTGACTGACCAGGCCGATGGCGGTAGAGACGTTGCCGGCTTCCTGAATGGCGGCCTTGATGCGCGTGCCGAGCGGATTGGTTTCCGGATCGTAGTGGCCCCACAGGCTGCCGTGCTCCACGTTGATGGATTCCGACAGATCGGCGGCTAGTGTGATGAAGCGGCTGTCGGTGACGTAGTTCATCCACTTGATGATTTCCGAAATCCCCCGGCGGGTCCCGGCAATTTCGCCGGGCTTGCGGAAGAGAGCGATGGAGACCGTCTTCTCGGCGCCCGAGATGCGATTTTTTACGGTGACCTTTTGAGGATCGACGGGGAGATTGGCCACGCGCAGGCGATCGTCGAGAAACGGGTCATGCTGCACGTCGAAGTGTAATTTGGTTTCGTCCTTGACCGTGTCGCCAATGGTGACCAGACGGCCGGCCAGCCAGTCGCCCAGGCCGTTGCGTTCCAGCACAGACATCGCAATGTCGATATTGGCCTTGAACTGGATCAGACGTTCTCGCGGATCGCTGACTGCTCCCTGGCGAATGCCCACGAACTCCACGCCATATTGCTGCTCGAATGTCTGGGCGAGCGCGACGAAATATTCCGAGTTCATTTTCATCGCGTAGGGGTGGCTGGGATAGCCTACTACTTGGTCCTGCCCGGCAATTTTTCCGTGAGAGACGCTGGGCCAATAGCCCTTGATCGTTTTCCCGAGCACCACCATGGGACGGCGATCGTTCGGATCCCAGTCCTCCATGGTTTTGAGCGCTGAAACAACCTGGTCGTAATTGTTTCCGTCCGGGAGCGTGAAGACGTTCCAGCCGTAGGACGTCCACTGCTCCACCAGGCTGTAGGTGTCGTACTTGGTTGCGATGACGCCGCCTTGTAACGAGTCGTCGATGCCCGCGTTGTTGTCGGAGAACATCACGCGGAGGCGCTTGCCCACCTGCAATGCGAGAGCTTGCGTTTTCAACTCCTGGGCGTGACCCTCCGTCATGGCGAACTCGCCTTCGAAGGCGATGATCTTGGGCCCGGACATAGAGGCTCCGACCATATCCCAAAACGCAGCCTTGCCGGCGGCTGTTGCGATTCCGATGCCGGAGGGTCCGCCATTGACGTCGTTGGTGAGGTCCGTACTTTCCGCGTGCCCGGCCAGAGCGCGGATGCCCCGTGGCTTCCCTTCGCCGAGCAGGGCTTCGGCGAAGAGGGGATGATCCACTAAACCATTTTCCTGCAGGATGGTCGCCATTGCGCCGGCGCCACGGCGGAAACCGAGCGCGTCAATGCCGAGCATGGCGACGTGCGGGTCCACGTAATAACGTTGGTCGCCAGTGGCTTTGAATTTGCGGGCGAGAGCTTCGCCCATGATCATCCAAAGCGCGTAGCAGGTGGGGATGCAATGCCCGCCGGCCAGCATGAACTTGTCGCCGTAGGGATGCTTGGGACGCCGATAGTCATAGCGCAGTCCGCCGAAATCGGGACCGGCCAGATGCACGGCGACGTTGTAGGGCGTGTAGGCCAGGGGTCCGCCGAAATGCCCGGTCTGCGCGTAGTTGCCGAGCAGGACCAGGGTCATGCAGGTCATGAAGCCGACGTCTTCCAGACGCTCGCGATCGTAAGCCAGATTCAACGGTTCAACGGGTGAGAGTAGAGTTTGTGCAATTACGGCCAATGGAATGCCTCCAGGTACGCTCTGGGCGCGAATTATTTATCATGACAGATTCGGAAACATTCTTGCAGATGCGAGTTTATTCGGGCAGGTCGGCAGGCGGTTCCGGAAGCAGAAAGGTGAGCGCCAGCGCCAGCGTGTAGACGGCGATGCCCGTTACGGTTGCCGCGTGGGTCAGCCGGGAGGCCGGCGAGTTTCCGGGCATCAGGGCCGCCAGATGCGTGGTGACCAGCGCCGCGGAAGTGCCCAGCATGCGCCCGCCGACGTTAGCCGCGAATCCTTCGCCGGTTCCGCGCAAGTGCACCGGATAGACGCGTGGCAGATAATTTCCCCAAAAGGTGAGCTGCGCCACCGTAGTAAATCCAGCGAAGAAGATGCCGATGCGGAACATTTCCAGGCTGTGCGTGGCCATATAAAGGAAAACGATGGGGACTATCACCAGGCCAGGGATCAGGAACAAGCGCAGCAGGCGACGGCGGCTGACGATGATGAGAGCGAGTGCGGCGAGCACAATGCGTCCGGCTAATCCTCCGAACTCCTGCGTGCCTTGGACGCTCGAGATGGCTTGCCCGCGCGCGGCTGGCGCCAGTTGCGCCACTTCCTGTAGACCCGGCGTGATCTGCGGCGATTGCTGGATGGTGCCGAATGCAGCGCCATAGGCGCAGGCGAAGAGCAGAGCGGTGACAATGGTTACGCGCCGAAATTCGGGGCTGAATAGTTCGCGCACGCTGGGGCGCTTCAGCGTGCCTGCCAGGCGCTGGTGCTCCCATTGGGGCGATTCGGGGAGAAATGGCCGGATGATGGCGAGAGGAATGGCGGGCGCAACGCCAGCGATCAACGCGTAGCGCCAGGCGGAGTGGCTTCCGTAAATCGCGGGCAGGGTGAGACCCCAACGATTGGCGATGTAAAACGATCCGGCGGTGAGCACGCCGCCCGCGGAAGCGAATGCTTGCGTATAGCCCAGGACGGCCTCGCGAGTTTTAGGATTGGGAAAAAGCTCGGCGAGCCATGCCACGGCCGCGACAAATTCGACGCAGGTACCGGCGAAGGAGAGCGTGCGGAAGAACAGTAACCATTCCAGGTTCGGGGCGAGTCCGGAAGCGGTCGCAGAGAATGCGTAGACGAGAATGCTGTAGGTGAGGATGCGGCGGCGGCCGAGACGGTCGGCCAGATATCCGCCCCAGAGGCCGCAGAATCCGCCAACGAGCGGTGGAATCCAGAAGAGATAACCGGCCCAGTCGCGATACTCGGGCGTGCCGGGACCGAGATGTCCGAGCTCCGTGAGGGCGGGCTGGAGGATGAGGGGGCCCACCAGGACGACATAGATGTCGAAGAGAAAGCCCATGGCGGCGACGGCGCAAATGGTCCACTTCACGGGGCGCGAGACGCTGGCGGGCATAAGCCGCCAGCGTAGCAGGCGGCGTCGGCATTCGCCAACGCGGGTTTGGGGATTGGGGGCCTGGCACATTCAGATATGATGGGCGGCGAGGAGTTTCCATGCGGATCACGATCTTCTGGATTACTGCAACGTTGGCAGCTGGTGCGCCAGCGACGGTGCAACTGGATTCGGGGCAAATCTCCGGTGTCGACGGGGTGTTTCGCGGAATCCCGTATGCTGCGCCGCCGGTCGGGAAGTTGCGGTGGCGCGAGCCGCAACCGGCGCCACATTGGGATGGTGTGAGGAAGGCCGATCAATTTGGTGCGATTTGTATGCAGCCGGCACCGCGCGGCGCGACCAGTGCTCCCCATATGTCCGAGGACTGTCTGTTCCTCAACGTCTGGACTTCGGCGTCGTCGGCCAGTGACCGCCGGCCGGTGATGGTCTGGATTCATCCGGGCGGATATCAAACCGGATCGGGATCGACGCCTGGATACGACGGAGAAGCGTTGGCGAAGAAGGGCGTGGTGCTGGTCACCATCAACTACCGGCTGGGCGTGTTTGGATTCTTTTCGCATCCCGAGCTGACTAAGGAGAGCGAGCATCACGCGTCGGGAAACTATGCGCTGATGGATCAGGCGGCGGCGCTCGGATGGGTGCGGAAAAATATTGCTGCATTTGGAGGCGATCCGCAGCGCGTGACGGTGTTCGGCGATTCGGCGGGGTCGTCGAGCATCGCAAATCTGATGGGATCGCCACGCGCGAAAGGGTTGTTCCAGCGAGCGGTGGGCGAAAGCGGGGCCTGGATGGGGCTTTCTCTGACGCCTGTGCGGACGCTGGCGGAAGCGGAGCAGGCAGGCGTGAAGATCGCCGAAGGGCTGCAGGCGCCAACTTTGGAAGCATTGCGCGCGAAACCGGCCGAAGATTTGCTCAAGGCCGGCCGAGCGGGAGGGCCGGTGGTCGACGGATGGTTTTTGCCCGAGGACGTTGGTACGGTTTTCGCCGGGCACAAACAGAACGATGTGCCGCTATTGGTTGGATCGAACCAGGACGAAGGAACGTTTTTTCTGCAACCGACAACCGCGGGGAAGTTCATGGAGCGTTCGCGGATGCGCTACGGCGATCAAGCGGATGCGTTCCTGAAGTTATATCCAGCGGGGACAGACGAAGAGGCGAACGCGTCGCAATTGGCGGCGTTTCGCGATGAGCTGGCGTTTGTGATGCGCGTTTGGGCCCGTGCGCAGACCAAGGCCGGACAATCGAAGGCGTTTCTCTATTACTTCACGCACCAGCCTCCTCCGCCGGTTGGCGCCACCTCGCGCGGAGGCTTTGGGTCGGGCGCCACGCATGGTTCGGAAGCCCAATATATATTCGGAAACCTGCTCGCGCCGCGCGCGTGGACAGATCTGGATCATCAAGTATCCGAAATGTTGTCGTCTTATTGGGTGAACTTCGCGACGAATGGCGATCCTAATGGCAAGGGGCTGGCGAAATGGCCGGCCTTTGACGATCGCAAGAGTGACCGGCCACTGGTCCTAGGCGATCAAGCCGAGGTGGGGCCAGTGCCGAACGTAGCGCAGCTCGCGTTTTTCGAATCAGTGTACGAGAAAGAACGCGGCGCCGAGCGCTAATGCGCGCCGAATTTGTCGAACGGGATCGCGTCTTCGATATGAATCCGGAAACTTACCACCGATACGGGCCCGCGAGCTTCGTTGTAACCGGGGTTGGTGATGTGCTGCCAGTCCGCCGCGAAGGAAACGCCTCGCCAGATGTGGGCAGTGTAGTAAGTTTCGAAGATTTTCTCCAGCCCGTAGGTGAGTCCGCCGTCGCCTAAGATGAAACCCAGGCCGCCGAGAGCCAGGTATCCCCGATGATCGCCTGAGATTCCGTTCGTCACGAAGGCCGCGCCGACCTTGTCGTTGGAGCGATGCCATAACTTGCCGATCAGGTCCGATCCGATAGAAGCGGTGCGATCCACCTCGGTGTACGCAAACGATTCCGTGGAGCCGTTGTTCCAACCGAGACGTCCGAAGGCCCGCCATTGGCTGGTGAGGGGCTGCTCGACATTGACTCCGAAGCCGTATTTCACGCGGCCTTGCTCGCGAAACTCGGTGATGTTAGGAACCGGATCCTGGCCCGAGAGATAGCCTGCGATGGCTTCGCGATAGCTGCCCATGTTGGCGTGGTTCACGAAGCTCAGCAGACGCAGGACACTGGTGCGATGCGGAAAAAGCTCGTGATGTAATTCGAGCTCCCAGTTTTCTCCGCGCGCGCGAGCGATGTCCCAATCGAGCGTAACTCCGTTGGCGACGGTGGGCATCAGCATCTCGCCGAAGCGGAAAACCCAGTTGCGGTCGTAATATTCAATCAACAGGCCGTATGTGTAGCCGCGCGTGTCGGCCGCATAATCAAAAGCGCCGTTGTTGACCAGCGTCCAATTCATGAACTGCAAGTGGCTGTCGCTGCCCACGGAATTCACATCGAAGAAGTCCACCGTGCTCATTTTCCCCAGGCGAAACTCGAGGCGGCGCACGGGTAAGGTGGACGCGAGCGACAAGGGATTGCGGGTCGCTTCGCCGGATTCGCTACTGAGCGGGACCGTATAGTGCAACATCTCGCGCGCCATATAGGCCGCTTTCGAGAGCGAAGGATTGCGGACAACATCCAGGTTGGTAAAGCCCGCAAGGCCCAGCGCATTGCTGAGGCCGCCACCGCCGGCTTCTTCGACATCCGCGAGGATCTCCAGGTTCTTGGTGATCTGAAATCCGGTGTATAGGGTCAGCACGCGAGACGTGGCGTGTTCGGCGTTGGGCTTTAGACTGTTTGGTCCGCTATACGCGGCCGGAAAATCGCCCTGCTGCTGGCGGATGAAATTGGCCTGGCCGGAGATCCAGAATCGGCTCCAAAACGAATCGTTCGAGCCAGTGTCCGGCGCTGATGTGGGAAAGTCTTGGGGAGCGTCTTGGACAACATCCTGGGCGCCGAGTGAGCTCAGGAAACAGAACATCAGAACGGGGGAAAATACGCGCAAACGTCCCATGGTGCGGGATCGGCGCGCGAGGTGTCAACGAAAAATGGCTACTGAAACCAAATGTTCGCAGCATTGTAACCGCGTCGTTATATTCAGGGCGGCCGGCGATGTCAACATGGTTGATTCGTGAATCGCTGCGTACCGTTGCTTTGGATTTTCGTTGCTTCGTTTCTATGCGGGCAGGAGGCGAATTCCCTGCGGTCGGTAAAGCGAATCTTCGTCGATGGATTGGGTGACAAGCCGGAGTTGCGAGAAATCAGAAAGGAGTTAGGAACCGAGCTGCGCCGGTCGGAAATCTTCAGTTTGGCCGACTCCGCCGATCAAGCCGATGCGACGTTGGCGGGCCGCGGCGACACTTGGCTGAAAGGCTACTACAGCTTGAATCCGCGCGCGGGCACATCGCCGGCGAATGGCCAGCCGGTATACGGCGGGTTTGTTTCGGTGGAGCTGAAAGACCGCAAAGGCGTCACGTTATGGTCATACCTGGCGACGCCGCATTCGGGCTCGAAGAACATCGCTCACGACCTTTCGAAAGATGTAGTGAAGCACTTGCTCGCGAGCTACTCCGAAGAGGGAAGGCATTGATGGCAGCGTGGAAGGGACGCATCGCTCTTCTCGCCGTTGGCTTTTTGCCGTTGGCTCTTTGCGGACAATCGGGAGTCACGCTGCGCGGGGCCGGTGCGACGTTTCCGGCGCCGATTTACCAAAAATGGATCGAATCGTTTCAATCCAGTGCTCCGGGTCAAACCAATGTACCGGGCATTGGCATATCGTATGAAGCGGTGGGGTCCGACGAAGGCATTCAACGGCTGGGCCGGGGCGAGGTTGATTTTGCGGCGTCCGACATTCTGCCCGACAAGAACATTCAGGACCAAATGGGCATTCAGACGTTTCCTTCCGTGGTGGGCGCTGTGGTTCCGGCCTACAACATCCAAGGCCTGGCGCGCGATCTGCGATTTACGCCGGAGGTGCTGGCTGGGATCTTTCTCGGACGCATCGCGAAGTGGAACGATCCGCGTATCAAAGAAATCAATCGAGGCGTGAACCTGCCGGCGGCGGACATCGTTGTGGTTCATCGGTCCGATGGCAGCGGCACCACCTATTTGTGGAGTGAATACCTCGCTAAGACGAGTACTGAGTGGCGTGAGGCCGTTGGATCGGGCAGTACGCTCCATTGGCCGGCCGGACAAGCGGCCAAGGGCAACGAAGGTGTGGCTGGCGCGTTGACTCGCACGCCGTATTCCATCGGCTACCTGGAATTCATTTATGCGCTCAGGAACGAGCTGAGCTATGGCGCGGTAAGAAACGCGGCCGGCAAGTTCGTCCGGCCGGACATCGATAGCATCAGCGCCGCGATGCGCAGCCCAGGACCGGGGCGCGACGCGTATCCGATCGCTTCCTTCACCTGGCTGCTGGTTTCATCCAAGATGCCGGCCGGAGCCAAGCGCGAGCGCCTGGCGGCATTCCTGGACTGGGCGTTTTCGTCGGGACAGCGGGAGGCGGGTGCACTGGGTTATGTGGCGCTGCCAGAAGAACTGGCCGGGCAAGAGCGGGCTGCGGTGGCGCGGTTCCGCGCACAGCAGTAATCCGGTAACATAAGCGTGGAGAATCGCATGACCCGACTGAGCACGTCACTCCTCGCCGGATTCGCGGCGCTTGCCCTGGCCGCCACCGCTTCAGCTCAACGCTACATCAGCCCGCCGGCCAGCGCGTCGGCGGTGATCGATGGAGATCACATTTCGATCGATTATTACGCGCCGTCCATGCACGGCCGCAAAGTGATGGGCGGCCTGGTGCCATTTGATCAGGTGTGGTGCACGGGAGCAAACTGGGCTACGAAAATCACCACGGAAGCGGACCTGGATATCAACGGTCTGAAAGTCCCCAAGGGCAGCTATAGCATCTGGACGCTGCCCAGCGACAAGCAATGGATGCTCATCATCAACAAGCAGACCGGCCAGTTCCATCTGGATTACGACCAGAGCCAGGACTTCGCGCGGGTGAAGATGAACGTGAAGACACTCCCGTCGCCCGTGGAAACGCTCAAGATCGAGGTGCAATCAGCGGCCGGCGGGGCGCCGGCGAACAAAGGAACTCTGTCGGTGCTGTGGGAGAACACCGACGCGTGGGTTCCCATCACGGTGTTGCACTAAGGCGCCCGGCGCTAAATTAGTCTTATCAGTTGCTCGGAGCGTAGGCGGTTTGCGCCATGTTCTCCGCCATCACCTGCTTGCCATAGACGCGCAACATGCGCCGGGCGATGGCTAAGTCTTTTTCAAACTGTTCTTTCTCAGCCGCGAGAAGTTGTTCCGCGGTTCTAAAATCGATGCCCGCCGAGAGGTCATGCGCGCTCAACAGGTCGCTCACGTACGTAGCAAGCCAATGTTCCGAGCGCATCAACGTCTGCAGGCGCGCCAGGGTTTTTTCTTCGTCTAAGATTTGATTACCCACAAAAAACCTCCGATGGTGGTGGTCAGTATTTTATTCAAGATCCGTCGTACGTATCGGCCGCGGCAGGCTGGGCCGAGATATCGAAGCAACGCAGTTCCTGCACCAGACTTTCGATACTTCCCTGCATTTCCTGGGCGGCTTGCGCGAGCTGGTGCTGTTCGCCAAGCCGGTTCCGCAAAACTCGTGGCACGTCGGCAGTCTCCGACATCAGGTCGGTGGCCCGACGCGTTAAATCGTTCAACTCTCTGGCGTCGATTATCATTTCAAAGCCCCGGTGATCATGATGCACCTCCCTGCGGGATCGGCTGACTTTCTGAAGAAGGCTGCTCGTTTTGAATCTCCGGGAACAGGTGGGGATAAGTGCGATACATTCTGCGAGCTATCAAAAAGTCTCTCAGAAAATCGTCTTTCCGTTGCTGCAGCAAACGCTCGGCGAGTTCAAACGTGATTCCACCCGAGGTTCGCACTTGCGAATTAAGGTCATTGACGAACATCGGGAGCCAGTGTTCGAGCTCCAGTCCAGCTTGCGCGGCAAAAGCAGTCATGGCTTCCATCCCCGGTCGTATGTGATCCGACGGATTTACCGGCGCCGGGGTTACGGGCTGTGTTTCAATGTGCAAGGCGCCCTGCAATTCCGCGAGGCCGCCGGCGATGTCGGTGCCCTGCGTTGCGGAGCTTCGAACTTCACGCAGCATGCTCTCGATGCGGAGTGAGGCAGCGTTGGCTAGAACAGCAAGCCGGTGCTCCGTTCCGAGCCGCGCGCTAATAGATGTGGCTAGTTCGGTGGCGCGCGACCGGGCCTCCGAAAGTGTGCGGATCAAATCTTCGAAGTCCGCTTCAGGAATGTGCAAGTCTGAAGTCTAAACGGTTCTTCTGATTACATCAACTGGAGTTCGGCCTAGTACGCCCAGCCCGCTACTTTCGGGCAAGTTTGGCCGTCACGATCAACTCGCCCACATGTCGCTGGGTATGCTCGGCTAAATGAACCACCAATCCGATGACGGTGGTCGGCAAATGATTCCGGCCAACCGTTCTTGGCTCGGCGAAGCTCGCTGGGTTCAGGGAGCGGATCACCTGTTCGGATTGGTTCAGAGCTCGATTTACTTCAGCGAGCAATTCGAGCCGTCCAGGACCGGGGTCCATCTCGCGAGAGATGGCGGCCAATTGTTCCGGCGTAAGCTGCTGGCCACGCAGGTAGGTGGTCAACCGTTCGACGCTGCCCGCGATATGCCGGAGCTGAAAACCTACCGGCGCCAGGCCATGCGGCCGGGACCAGATGAAGGCGTCTGAGAGCCCGCCGGTCCAATGGGCGAGATCCTCGCGAACCTGCGCATAAGCGTGCAACGTGGGCATGACTAACGGATTGACGCCTGCGAGCGGACCTCGCAGCCAAGGTTCTAAACCGGGCAGTGGCTCAATAGGGCTATTGGCAGGTTTATCCGGATCACCCCATGCTTGGTCACCCATGCTTGTGGACTTGCGGTACGCCGAGCCGGTCCAGCGTGTCGCCTTCGAAGTCGAACTCGATCAGGACGGCCGGTTCGTCGCCCACTACCCAACCTTCATGTCCGGGCTCCACTTGAACGAACTTAGGCGCCTTGTATTCCACCACGCAGCCGTCCGCGAACCGCACATTGATCTGGCCCTGGGCCATGAATCCCACGTGGGCGTGCATACAATACTGGCTGCCCATCAGCGCGCTCAAATGTTTGGCCCAATGAAACCCCGGTGGGTAGATCAGCCGCTTGACCCGGCAGGCGCCGGTGCGGGCGACATCCACTTGAACGCCGCCCAGCTCGCGGTGTTCATCGGCTTCCAGTGCAGCGAGCAACGGATTGCTGATATTCATCGTCGTTTTCCTCCTGACTTAGGGTAACCTTTGTTCGGATAACAAATAGGCCTTCATATGACGCAGCGCTTCGGCACGATGGCTCACATCCATCTTGCGATCGAGCGGCGCTTCTCCGAATGTGCAGCCAAAGGGCGGGTAGAAGAAGAGCGGATCGTATCCGAATCCAGTGTCTCCGCGAGGCGCGTCGAGCAGGCGGCCTTCCACTTCACCGCGAAAGGTTTCGACCAGGCGCCCCCCTGTTGCCAGAGCAATGGCACAGACGAATCGAGCGGTGCGGTTAGCGATGCCCTGCATCCGGGAGATGAGCAATTGATTGTTGGCCGCATCGCTTGCGTGGGGGCCGGCGAAGCGCGCGGAGTAGACGCCGGGCGCGCCAGCGAGCGCATCCACTTCCAGGCCCGAATCATCAGCGAACAAATAGCCGTCGCAATGTTTGGAATAATATTGCGCTTTCAGGGCCGCATTCTCTTCAAACGTCAAGCCGGTCTCTTCGGGAGGCGTGATAGACCCGAGGCGAGGCAAAACTTCCACCTGGATGAAAGCATCCACCTGGATGAAAGCATCCACCTGGATAAAGGCATCGAAGGCCGTTTGAAACTCGCGTAGCTTGCCGGGGTTGGTGGTGGCGCAATACAGCTTCAAGAGGCGAGAGCCGCCTTCTGGATTTCAAACAGGTCCGCGATGCCGCGGCGTGCGAGAGTGAGCATTTGCTCCAACTGCGCGTCATCGAAGGGCGTCTTCTCGGCCGTGGCTTGCAGTTCGACGAAACGCCCGGAGCCGGTCATCACCAGGTTCATGTCCACTTCGGCCGAGGAGTCCTCCTCGTAACACAGATCGAGCAGCGGAACGCCTTTGGAGATCCCGACGCTGGTGGCTGCGACGGGTTGTGTGATGGGGAGCGATTTCAGGGTGCCATACTTAACCAGTTTCTGGAGCGCGAGCATCAAAGCTACGTAAGCGCCCGTGATGGACGCGGTGCGCGTACCGCCGTCCGCTTGCAGCACGTCGCAATCGACGATCACGCTGCGGTCTCCGAGCGCGGCGGTGTCCACCACCGATCGCAAGGAGCGGCCGATCAAGCGCTGGATTTCGAGCGTGCGTCCAGACTGGCGGCCCTTGGCCACTTCGCGGGGTGTGCGCGTCGCGGTGGCGCGCGGGAGCATGGAATACTCGGCGGTTACCCAGCCACGCCCGCTGCCGCGCAGAAACTGCGGCACCGATTCTTCGACCGAGGCAGCGCACAGCACGCGTGTGTGTCCAACTTCGATGAGCGCGGAGCCCTCCGCGGTCATCAGGTAGTTCGTTGTGATGCGCACCGGGCGCATCTGATCGGGCTGTCGATGGTCGGTTCTCATTTGGGTTTGGATCTCATTTGGGTTTGGATCTTACTGCGGAAGGCCGGCTTGCAGGGAAAAGTAGAATAGCACGCACATGAGCGCGATCCCTAACGCTACGAGAACCAGGCAGGGGATGGCGGCACGTGCCGATTTTACTTTTTCGGATGTCTTCTTGGTGCCGCCGGCGGACTTGAACTTGGCCATGAAACTTCAGTGTAATCGGCGCCGCGTTAGGCTGGAGTTCCGTAGCCGCCGCCGCCGGGTGATTCGATGCGCAGCACATCGCCAGGCTTTACTTCGAAGCGCGATTTTCCAGGGATGGAGATGGTGCGTTTGCGGCCGGCCAGCGAGTTCTTGCCGCGCGCGCCGGGCTTACCGCCCAACAAGCCATACGGGCCGCGCTCGCGACGGTCCGAGAGAATGGTCACGTCCGCGGCGGTGAGAAATTCATATTCACGAACGATTCCATCGCCGCCGCGATGTTTTCCCGCGCCGCCCGAACCAGAACGAATCCGGTAGGCGCGAATGCGCAGCGGGTACAAGTGTTCGAAAGCTTCCACCGGCGTATTCCAGCTATTGGTCATGTGGGTGTGCGTTGCGCTTGGGCCGTCCGACACCGCGGACGCTCCCATGCCGCCGGCGATGGTTTCGTAATAAGCGAAAGCGCGGGCGCGCACGTGATCCCATCCGCCGAAGGTCAGGTTGTTCATGGTTCCCGAGCTTGCGGCTGGAATCAGTTCGGGCGCGGCGTTCGCGAGCGCGCGGAGAATCACGTCGGTGATGCGCTGCGAAGTTTCGACGTTCCCCGCAGCCATCGCTGCCGGAGCCTGAGCGCTCACCACCAGACCGCTGGGTGCGATCACTTCAAGCGGCCGCAGGACGCCGGCCGTATAGGGAATATCCTCACGCACCAGGCAGCGAAATACATAAGTGGTGGCAGAGACCGCGACTGCGTAATTAGCGTTCACCGAGCCTTCCACTTGGGCGTCGGAGCCGGTGAAGTCAATCACGGCGCTATCGCCTTGGATGGTGACGGCGGCCGCGATTTTGACTGGACGGTTAGTAATCCCGTCGTTGTCCAGATAATCTTCGGCGCGATAGGTGCCCGATGGCAGCCGGCGAATGGCGGATCGAATCATGCGCTCGCTGTAATCCTTGAGTGCGGTCATATTGCGGCGCAAGGTAGGCAGGCCGTACTTGGCGGTCAATTCGAGCAAACGCTGTTCGCCGCGTTTGATGGCCATGAGCTGGGCGAGAAGATCGCCCTCGCGCTCGACGGGAGTTCGTACGTTCGAGAGGATGAGGTCAAGCAGTTCGCGATCCATGCGGCCAGCGCGGACCAGCAGTACGGGCGGAATGCGGATTCCTTCCTGATAAATCTCGCGCGCCAGCGGCATGGAGCCTGGGCTCATCCCTCCGACATCGGCATGATGCGCGCGGTTGGCAACGTAGAACGAAGGCTTGCGGCTTCCTTTTAAAAAGACACCCGAGACGGCGGTGATGTCTGGAAGGTGGGTGCCACCGCGAAACGGGTCGTTCAGAATGACGACGTCGCCGGGCCCGAGAGTGAAAGCCTGGGTCGCGTGCTGCACCGAAAGCGGCATGGCGCCCAGATGCACGGGCATGTGATCGCCCATGGCCACCGTTTCGCCTTCGGCATCGTAGACGGCGCAGGAATAGTCGCGGCGCTCTTTGATGTTCGCGGAGAAAGAAGTCTTGCGCAGAACCGCGCCCATCTCCTCGGCGATGGAGACCAGGAGGTGCCGGAAGAGCTCCAATTCGATTGGGTCCGTTTTTTTCATTCCTTACAGCTCGCGATGTTCACCAGGAAACTGGCGATCTTTTGCCAATGATTGCTCTCGGACTTCTCGATGACATAACTATGCGTGGCGGCGTCGGTTCGCACGCGCCAGCCTGCAGCGGGCTTCGGGTTGACCGGAGAAACCTTCGCCGCGCTCCAGCTTTCGCCTCCATTGTCGGTTCGATATTCTTCGTGCTTGCCGTTATCGAGGCTGGCGTCGATAGCTACGGTTCCGCTGGCGGGCGAATCGAATGAAAAGCGCTCGATGGCTGCGACGCGGGTCTCGTCGAAGATAGGCTGCGCGCGCCAGGTCTTACCGCCGTCGGTGGTAATCAGGAAAAACGGGTCGCGCGGCGCGCCTTGCAAGTTGGCGCCGGAAATCCAGCCATTCTGAAAATCGATGAACTGAATCTGATCCAGGCCCGAAGATCGCAGGCGCGGATGCGGTTCGGTCCATGTTGCCCCGTTGTCCTCGGACCCGAGCAGGATGGAGTGGAGAGTCGCCATGGGCGTGTGAAGATTTCCGGTGACGAAGATCTTGTTGCCCATTGCGTCCACGTTCGAGAGCTCCAGATAGACGGGGCAGGGATCGTCTTCCGAGCAGCCGAGGCCCGCGGCTTGGATGTCGGCCTCCGTGCACTCGTAAACCACGCGCATTGGCTTACCGCTGTTTTGGAGCGGAGCTTGAGCAGCAGCGAGACTAGCTAAGGCCAACGTCAACCCCGCGTAGCGAGTCATATCAAATCTCGAATTCGATGCCTTGGGCCAACGGCAGTTCCGATGACCAATTGATGGTCACGGTCTGACGCCGCATGTAAGCTTTCCACGCATCGCTGCCGGATTCGCGTCCGCCGCCGGTGTCCTTCTCTCCACCGAACGCACCGCCAATCTCCGCGCCGCTGGTGCCGATATTGATATTGGCGATGCCACAGTCACTTCCGCGCGCGCTGAGGAATGTTTCGGACGAAATCAGGCTGGTGGTGAACATGGCAGACGATAGGCCTTGCGGAACCGCGTTGTGCCATTGGATCACCTCTTCGAGAGTGTCGAACTCGATCAGATAGAGGATGGGCGCGAACACTTCTTCCTGCACGATGGGCATGTCCGCGCGGGCCTTTACCAGGGCCGGCTTGACGTAGCAGCCGTCGATTACTTCGCCGCCATAAACCACTTCGCCGCCTTCTGCTTTGATGCGAGTGAGAGCGGCTTGCATCGCTTCCACGGCCTGGCGATCGATGAGCGGACCCATCAGCGTCTTTTCGTCCATGGGATTGCCAATGCGAATGTGGCCGTACGCAGATTGCAGTTTGCGCGTCATTTCTTGGGCGATTCCGCGCTGCAGGAACAGGCGCCGGACGCTGGTGCAGCGCTGACCGGCTGTACCCACCGCGCCGAAGAGAGAACCGCGCAGGGCGAGATCGAGATTGGCATCGTTCATTACGATGACGCCGTTGTTGCCGCCCAGTTCGAGCAGAGTGCGGCCGAGCCGGCGAGCCACGGTCTCGGCAACGATGCGGCCCATGCGAGTGGAGCCGGTGGCGCTGATCAATGGAACTCGGGCGTCTTCGACCAGGCGCTTGCCGATGGTGGCGTCGTCACCAATGATGAGTTGGAAGACGCCCGACCATCCATGACGCGAGAGCACGCGATCGCAGATATTCTGGACGGCAACCGCGGTCAACGGCGTCTTGAGCGAGGGCTTCCAGATCACGCAGTCGCCACAGACGGCGGCGATCAATGCATTCCAGGACCAGACGGCAACGGGGAAGTTGAAGGCTGAGATGACGCCGACCACACCCAAGGGCTGCCACTGCTCCAGCATGCGATGCTCCGGCCGTTCACTCGCGATGGTGAGGCCGTAAAGCTGGCGCGAAAGGCCGACCGCGAAGTCCGCGATGTCGATCATCTCTTGCACTTCGCCTTTGCCTTCGGCCAGAATCTTACCCATTTCCAGGGTGACGAGCGTGCCGAGGTCGTCTTTGTGGCGGCGCAGTTCGTCGCCGATCTCCCGGACGATCTCGCCGCGCTTGGGGGCGGGGAACATGCGCCAGCGCTGAAACACGTCGATGCTTTTCGCGACCGTGCGCTCGTAATCCTCGGCGGACGCCAGGCGAACTCGCCCCAACTCGCTGCCGTCGGCGGGGTTGAGCGATGCGATCGCGGCGCCCGGACCGTCATATGATGCGATGCCGAGCCGTACCAAAACAGAATGCGTTGTTATCGTGCTAGCCATCCGAATCCTTCCGTCCCCGTCGCGAATCTGCGGCCGGTGCGCCTTACCGTGTAGGCGATGCGTTCCGAAACCTCGCGCTGGAACTCGGGCTCCAGCCACGCCGTAAAGCCATGCTTGTCGCTGAGTGCAAACGCCGCCTCACGCGTGGTTGCACCATGCGGCTTCACGGATCGGACATGCAGCGGATCGCCGATGATGTCCTGGTCCGTCGCTTCGAGCGCCAGGCGCGCCAGCTCTTCGGGATCGCAGGGCAGAATGGGCGCGAGCGTCGCGAAGGTGGTAATTCCCGCGCCACGCAACTCGCGGATCGCTTTCAATCGGCAATCGATGGTCGCGCAGTGCGGCTCATATAACTTGCGAACAGATTCCCGGTTGGTTGTGATTGAGAAACTCACGCGCAGGGTGGTACGCCGAGATAGCTCAACCAACCGCGCGAGATCGCGAACAATGAGCGGGCCGCGGGTTTGAATGACGAAGGTTCTTGGGGGACGCAACAACAGTTCGTCCAGAACGCGCGGCATCAGGAGCCCGGTCTCTTCGGCTGACTGATAAGGATCCACCAAGGGCGAGCAGTAAATGATTTGATGCTCGCGCAATTGGCGGCGTAGCAGTTCGGGCGCATTGCTCTTGAAGGTGGTGAATTGTCCCCAACGCCGCCAGTCATCCGGCTTCAGGCCGCCATAAATCCGCAGGGTGGGCACGTAACAATAACTGCATCCGAAAGTACAATTGCGGGCAGGCGACAAAGAGTGCGTGAATCCGGCTTCCGCGATGTAACCGCAGGTGGCGCTGAGAATACTGCTGGCTGGCGATTCTAAGACCTGGAAAGGCATGCGTGCCTCACTCGGGTGCGCTGAGGAGTTTGCGCCGCAGCATGTCGAGCGCGATGTTGGTGGAGAAGGCGCGCACACGCTCGCGATCGGCCGGCCACTGCACGCGCCGTACTTCACTCGAATCGGGCGACGCCAGGCCTATGAACACCAGGCCGGGTTGGGCGCCATCCGGGCCGGCATAGCCGGTGATGGACAGTGCATAGTCCGACCCGGTTCCTGCGCGCGCGCCTTCGGCCATCGCTTTTGCTACCGGCTCGCTGACAGCGGTGTGCTCAGCGATCAACTCAGCCGGAACTCCGAGCAGCCGGATCTTCATCTGATCGGAATAGGTGATGAATCCGCCGCGAAAATAATCCGATGCCGAGGGAACGGCCGTTATTCTTCCACCCAAGAGCCCGCTGGTGGCGCTTTCGGCCACGCTCAAGGTGGCTTGCCGCGCGCGCAGCAGATCGCCAATCACTTGTTCCAGCGAATCGCCGTTGCAGGAATAGACGCGATCGCCGAGCAGCGGCTCGATCTCGGCGCTGGCTTGCGCCACCAGGCTCTCTGCCTCCTGCGCCGTCGCGCAGCGAGCGCGCAGATGGATGTGAATCTCGCCCGAGACGGCCAGGATGGTGGTCGCGATATCGGTGTAGCGCTTGTAGACCGGCGAAATCAATTGATCGAGATCGCTCTCGCCCATCCCGACAGTGCGCAGCCAGCGCGTCCGGATGAATTGCGGCGGGAGGAGTTTCTCGAGCCGGGGCAGGCATTGCCCTTCGAACATGGGCTTCATTTCTCCGGGCGGTCCGGGGAGCAGCATGAAGACCACGCCGTTGTTCGAGATCCATTGGCCTGGGGCGGTGCCGCGAGCGTTGGGCAAAACTTCCGCGCCTTCGATGACGTAGGCCTGGCGGCGATTGATCTCCGCCATCTTACGGCCAAAGGCGCGAATCCGGGCCTCGATGGTATCGCAAATATCCTGCTGAAAAATCATTGCGCGGCCCAGTGCGCCGGCCACGGCGTCGCGAGTGAGATCGTCTTCGGTGGGTCCCAAGCCGCCGGTGAGCACCACAATCTGCGATCGCGCCGCGGCGCCCAGGATGCTGTCGGTGAGCCGCTCGCGTTCGTCGCCCACCACTGTTTTGCGCACTACCTCCACACCCAAAGCATTGAGCTGATCGGTCAGGTACAGCGAGTTGGTGTCCAGCCGCTGCGGCGTCAGTAATTCCGAACCGACGGCGATGATCTCGGCATTCTGGGTACCCGGCGGCATTAAGAAAGAAGTCCGCCGGCGATGCCGACATCCACGCGATAGAGCGCGTTGTTGGTGCAAACCGCCATGGCGCGTGAGGGCGTGAACGCCAGGCCTACGATTCCGGGGCCGGAGAGGAACAGCTCCGGATTCCGGTCATGATCGAAACGCACCACTCCGCGCCGTCCGCCCAGCGAGGCCGCGACGTACAAGCGTCCTTCGGCGTCGAATGCCAGACCTTGCGGACGGCCCAGGCCGCGATAATAGGTTTCCACTTCACCGGCCGGCGAAATGCGATTCACCGAATCGAAGCTCGAAGTGGTTGGGCCGGCGACGTACAAGTAACCGTCGTTTCCGAAAGCAAAATGGTACGCGGCGATGGAAGGCTCCAGCGTGGCGAAAACGTAAATCTGGCGCGACTGGCTGATTTTGAACACCGTGCCGCTGCGATCGCCGACGTACAGGTTCTCTTCCGAATCAAAGGCGATGCCGGTGGCCACGCCCATCCCTTCCACGTAGACCGACACATTGCCGGCGGAAGTGGCCTGATAGACGATGCCGTCGTAGCGGCTGGAAATGTAGAGCGTGCCAGCCTTGTCGAACGCGAGGCCAGTGGCGTTCATGATTTCGCTGGCGAAGGGTTTGGAGTTGTAGTTTAGATCGATCTTGTAAACCGACACGGGCGTCTTCTGGCCGCGAGATCCGCTGAAGGTGACGTAGATATTCCCGAAGGTATCCACAGCCGGGTTGCCGACCGGATACAGATTTTCGGCAATCTGGATTCCGATGTCGCAGGTCCAGGCCTGGCTGCTTAAGGCTCCGTTTGCGACCACCAGATCGCCCGCCGATGCGCCTTCGGGTACACGCACGATGACGCAGGAATCGGAGCCGATAACGATGGGAGCTTCCATGTCTCCGATGGTGACGCGCGGACGTTCGGTTTTCGCCAGGCCTGCGCCGCGGATCTGAAACTCGCCACCCGGAATCGCCGCTTCCGGGGTGACAGTAGAAATCTGCGGACGGCCATTGGAGTCCTTTTTAGAAGGCATAGGAAATCTTAGGAGGCATAAGTAAACTTAGGAGCCATAGGTAAAGAGATGCAAATGATCTAATACGAATATAGCAAGCGCGCCGTAAACACCAGCCATCACGTCGTCGGCGACGATGCCCCAGCCGCCGGGAAAATTTTCGAATTGGCGAGCGGGCGCCGGCTTCCACATGTCGAGCAGGCGAAAGAGCACGAACGCGGCCAGGTATGTTTTCCAGTTGAAGGTGGCCGCGCCGGCCAGCGTGATCCACTGGCCGATCACTTCGTCAACCACCACAATCTGGGGGTCAGGTTGGTTCGTCCGCTTGGCCACCACTCCGGCCGACCAGATTCCCGGCGCGAGAAGAAGAGCGGTTAGCAGCAGCAGCGTCCATCGTCCATAGCCGCCATACCAATGTAGTGCGATGGCGATGAGCAAGGCAGCGAGCGAACCGGCCGTTCCCGGCGCCTTGGGCGCATAGCCACAGCCAAACCAGGTGGCGATCAGAAATGCGCCGGCACGCATTCGTCTATTGTGTGGTCTCGCCTTCGCTATCCGGATCTTCCGGCATGGCGGGCGACGAGATCACATATTTTTCGCTGGCCCAATTGCCGAGATCGATGATCTTGCAGCGCTCCGAGCAAAAGGGAAAGAACGGGTCGTCAGCAGAAACTTCTTTTTTGCAGATAGGACATTTCATCGTGCTGCGGAGAGTATCGGAAAAGCATTGGCCGCGGCCACTGGCAAGGGACCTTCGGACTCCACGTCTAATGCGCCGATCAAATCGTAATCGTGCGCTTCGGTTATTCGCAGGCGGCGGATCTCGCCCCGCCGTGGCCCAGCGCCCGCAAAATCGTTCACATAGCAGAAGCCGTCGATCTCGGGAGCTTGCGTCGACATGCGCGCCTGCCACAACAAATCGGTATCGGCGGACGGGCCCTCGATCAAAACATCCACTTCGCGGCCGATCATCTTGCGATTGCGCGCCTTGGAAATGCGGCGCTGGATGGCCATCAGTTTCTGCTTGCGATTGTGAATCGCCCGGCCGTCTACTTTGGCATCCAGATGGAAGCTCGCGCTCGAGTCTTCATCTGAGTAAGAGAACACACCCAAGCGGTCGAGCTGCGCGGCTTTGACGAAATCGCACAGGATCTCGAAATCGCTCTCTGTCTCGCCCGGAAATCCGACGATCATGCTGGTTCGAATGGCGACGCCGGGGATGGTCGCGCGAATGCGCTCCAGCAGCTTGAGGAAAAAATCGCCATGCGATCCGCGCTTCATTCGCTTGAGCACGTTGGAGCTGGCATGCTGCAGCGGCATGTCGATGTATTTCACCAGCGCAGCGTGTTCGGCGATGGTGTCGAGCAGCTTTTGCGTGATGCGATTGGGGTAACAATAGAGAAACCGGATCCATTTCTCGCGCTCGGTTTCAATCTGCGCCAGGCGCGCCATCAGATTTGCCAGGCCATCTTTCAGGCCGAGATCTTCACCGTAAGAAGTGGTGTCCTGCCCGATTAGATTGATCTCGCGAACTCCGCTGGCAAACAGCCGCGTAGCTTCGGTGATGACGGATTCAAAACGCCGGCTGCGGAACTTGCCGCGATACTGCGGGATGACGCAGAAAGAACAGGGATGGTCGCAACCCTCGGCGATCTTGATATAAGCGAAGTGGCTGGCGGTAGAGAGAACGCGCGGCGTGAGGTCGTGATAAAGATACGGCTGGAGCGGATTGTTATCGGGCTCCAAGCCCTCGCAAACGGCCACGATCTTCGCGAGCTCATTGGTGCCGACCAGCGCGTCAACTTCGGGAAGCTGGTCTCGAATCTGATCGCGGTAGCGTTCCACCATGCATCCGGCGACGATGAGCCGGCGCGCCTGGCCGGATTTCTTGTACTCGGCCATCTCAAGAATGGTGTCGATGGACTCCTGCTTGGCCGGATCGATGAAGCTGCAGGTGTTGACCACCAGGACTTCGGCATCGCCCGGCTCAGGCGTCAGCTCATGCCCGCGCTCCGCCAAATGGCCCATCATTACCTCTGTATCCACGAGGTTCTTGGGGCATCCGAGACTTACAAAACCAATTTTCACGGGTGAAAGTGCTGAGGGAAATCCGTCACCTATTAGGATAGCAAGCGCCGCGGCGGTTTATAAGGATAATTAACGCCGGGGTGGTTTACGAACTTAAACGCGACACTTCCATGCGACCCACGGGCTGGGGTGCGTGGGCTTCCACAACATGCATGAGAACTTCGGTTTTAAACGGCTTGGCCATGTAGTCGTCCATTCCGCCTGCCAGACACTTCTCCCGATCGCCCTCCATGGCGCCGGCGGTTAACGCGATGATGGGCGTGTGACCGCCGCTCAATTTCTCCCGGGTGCGGATGGCCGCGGTTGCTTCCAGCCCCGTCATCACCGGCATCTGCACGTCCATGAGGACCATATCGAACGGCCCACGTTCCAGTGCTTCCACAGCCTCCCGCCCGTTGCCCGCCACTGCCACCCGATGGCCATGCTTTTCTAGAATCCGCATCGCGACGCGCTGGTTGATTGGGTTGTCTTCGGCGAGCAGAATATGGAGGCTGCCCAAAATCTTCTTCTGCTGGCTATTCGCGGCAACGGGCGCAACGGTCCTGGCGATGGGGACCACGTTATTTGCCGGGGCAACGAAGATCGCGGTGAAATGGAACTGGCTGCCTTGGTCAGGGGCGCTTTCCACCCACATGCGTCCGCCCATCATTTCCGCCAGGCGCGAAGAGATGGTGAGCCCCAGCCCGGTCCCGCCAAACCGCCGGGTCATGGAACCGTCGGCTTGGGAGAAGGCCTGGAAGATCAGGCTCCGCTTGTCTGGGGCAATTCCAATGCCGGTGTCCCGCACGATGAAATGCAGCTCAGCGCGGCCGAGGCTGCGCGATTCCAACCGGACTTGCACTTCCACCTCGCCCTGGCTGGTGAACTTGATGCCGTTCCCGACCAGGTTGAGCAGCACCTGCCCCAACCGCATGCCGTCGCCGATGAGAGCGTCCGGGACGGAGTCATCGATACGGCAGGTGAGCTTGAGATTCTTCTCGCGGGCGCGGGCCGACAGAATGTTTACCGCGCCTTCCACTGTTTCACGCAGCCGGAATTCCTCTGAAGAGAGATCCAGCTTCCTGGCTTCCACTTTGGAAAGATCCAGGATATCGCTCAGGATCGCGAGCAGCGAATCGGCCGAGGTCTTGGCCATGCCGAGGCACTCGCGCTGCTCGGAATCGAGCGGCGTATCGAGCACCAACTCCAACGTTCCAAGAATTCCGTTCATGGGAGTGCGGATCTCGTGGCTCATGTTCGCCAGGAATTCACTCTTCGCTACATTGGCTGCCTCGGCCGCCTCTTTGGCTTTTCGCAGTTCCTCTTCCGCTTGCTTGCGCGCGGTGATTTCGCTGACCACCAGGCAGGCTGTTTTTCCAGCCGTGGCGCCGGAGCGGGTGGGATGAATGCGAACCATTACCCAGCGCAAAGTATCCGGATCCTTGGAACGTCTGAACGAATATTCGAACTCCTGAGAGCCGCCAGTTTGGAGAGCAGTTTGAAGTTTATCGAGATAGGATTTCCCAGCGGCGTCGCCTACTAAGGCGGCGATATTTTGCCCGATCATCTCGGCCTTGGGGCGTGGCAGCAATTCGTCGGTGCGGGCCCAAACGTCCAGGAGCGTTCCTTCGGCATCCATCTCGACCACGATGTCATCGAGCGAATCCACCAGCGCCAGCAGGCGTTGTTCGCTCTTGCGGAGTTGCTCTTCGGCGCGCTTACGCCCGGACAAGTCGACGATGAAGCCGATGGCGGTGTCTTCCGTCGAATCGAGCGACGCGAGGCCCAGGAGAGCCGGAATGCGGTGTCCGTCGGTGTGAATATATTCCACCTCGGTGGGCGCTGTCACTCCCTCCGTTATCAGCTGCTGGCGGAATTGCTCAGCTAACTGAGGCCGATCCGGCGCCATCGTTCCCTTCCAACGCACGGTTCCGGCGGCCAGCTCCGCGCGGGTGTGGCCGAGCAACTCGAGGTATGCGTCGTTGGCTTCCCGGATGAAACCTCGGGCGTCGCCTACAAACATTGCGATGAGGTTGGATTTCGCGAGAATGGTCTGCATGCCAGCGCCCAGCGGACGCGACAGCCGTCGCGATAGCAGGCACGAAATGGCGCCCAGGCCGGCCAGCGACAGCAAAGTAAAACACGGGAGCAGGAGTTTCGAGACCGCCGCGGTTCGCACACTGTCACGCTCGGCCTCCTTCTCCTTGGCCTCCACCAGGGCGCTCACCCGGTCCTGCTCGCGGTCGAGAATTTCGAAGGATTTCTCAAACACGGCCAGGCGCTGCACCGTGTCCGGTCTCTCGCGGCCGGCCAGTTTTCCCATCGACTCCGCTTCGTGAACGTAAGCCTCCAGCGACGGATTCAGACTGTCGAAGGCGGCGCGTACCGCAGGGTCCAGAGCCGGGTTCGATCGATTTCGCTGCACCGCCTCACGCAGCCGGTTTGCGTCCGAGAGCACTTTAGTCCACTCTTTGGCTCTTTCCTGATCCGTCTTGGCGAGCAGGGCTCCCAGAACGTCGCCGCGCAGGTCGTCATGCATCATGTCGCCCTCCCAGTGATTGCGCAGGGCAGACGTGGCGGCGACGATGGCATTTGTCTTTTGGGTGAGGCGGCTGATGGTAAAATAGCCGGCCAAAGCGACACAAATGGTGGGCAGGATTCCAGCGGCGCTGAGGAGCAGCAAGCTGTTCCGGATGCCGCCCAGACGACGCCAGTACCTTCGTCGCGAAGTTTGTGTGCTTAATGCCATTGAAAACCTTTACGGACAATACGAAGCACTTTGCCTGCCATACATTTCGGCTAATAACAAAGGAATAATATGCGAGATTTGGCTCGCCCGATGACTCAGCATGATCAGATGGGTGCAATATCTTCTTTACCCGGTCAACGCTTCTCAGCGAAAGACCTGAGCACGAGATAGAGTGAATATCGTACTACTTATCAGCGGAACCTAGGCCGTTTAACGCCGGCCGGCTGCGCGAAATCTCTCAGGAGGCGGCTGGGATGTTATTTCAGCCGATAGAGTTTTTGGGCGTTGTCATGGAGGACCATGCGCGCAAGTTCGAATGCGCGATCGACTGTGATTTCTCCGTCATTGACCATACCGGTGAGCGCCAATCCAAGCGCCTGGCGAGTGGTATCGGTGGCGATCCAGGCGGACTGCTCCCAGCCACTTTCTTCGGAATAAGGATACGCATCGGTTCCAAATAAAACTTTATCTGGCGCGAATTCCAGCCATTCGCGCAACGCTTGAGACACCGCTCGCGGATAATTCATCAATGTTTGGGCGGAGAAATCGGCGTAGACATTGGGCTTGGTAAGGAGCGCCGTGATTTCGCGAATGTACGGCCAGCCGCCGTGCAAGAGGACGAAATTGGTTTGGTGCAGGCGCGGATCGTTAATCGCGGATTCCAGCAGCAGCGGATTGGTTCCCGCGATGTCGAAATAACCGCCCGCGCCCCAGGCCACATGCAGATGCACCGCCATCCCCAGGCGTCCGGCTTCGGCGGCGATGTGGCGGAAGAGGAAATCCTGAAGCTTTTTGTAGTTCCGGCCGTGCGCGTACGCATCCTCGGCCTGGGCGCGCGGCACGTCGTCAAAATCGAGCGACCGCAGGTATGCCGCTTCGAACTTGATCGCGACAGCTCCTCCGCGTTTGTGGCGCTCGAGCGTCGGATCCACGATCTTTTCGAGATATTCACCCAGTGTGGCGGGCGGCTTTTCGTAGCCGCATTCCTTGAGATATCGATGCAGCAGGCGATCCTCATCGGCGAAGAAGGCCTTGCGATCGGAGTTCTGGGACGCGAGGCCGGCGTTGTTAAGCGGGTACATCAGCGCATCTTCGAAAGGAACCCAGAGGAAGCGCGGCGGCGCCAGGCCCGGTCCCATGGCGACGCGATTGGCGAGCATGGTCTCAATGCCGAGCTGGTCGAGAACCCAGTTGGGGTAGGCGTCGTCACGCGGATGAGAGCCGAGAAGTAATTGGCGTGAGGCTTCGGCGGTGAGCGGAGAACCAGCGCGGGTGCGAATGGGCTCGGTGTACGGGTCCATGTGCTCGACTGGGAGGGCGTCGTACTCGCTGTCGCCTGGAGCGGGTAGGACGGGATGCGCATGGTTGTCGATGGTTTTGATTTTGGCGATTTCAGCTGAGATGCGGGGATCGATTTGCAGTTGCGCGCCGGCAACTGAGGCGAGCGCGAGCGACAGGAGGAGCAGCCTCATTGTTCGATGCCGAGACGTCCGCCGAGTTTCGATAAGGCAATCCAACGGATATCACCGAACCAGTTGGGGGCAGGGATGGTGTGACTCATCAACTCGCCTCGCTCGGTACCGAGAACGAACGCGCAGGGTGCGTCGCCGAATTGCCGCAAATGATCGCCGAGCCACGAGTCAGGCGAAAGGGGGGTGGCCAGCACGACGTGCGTCAAGGGAAAGAACGCGAGCTTCGCGCCGAAGCCGGTATCGGTTTGTCGCAGAGGCGCGGGCAAGAAATACGCGCGCTGGTACTGTTCGATCGCTGTTTCAAGATCGTGAACGCCGATGACCACCGTCTCAATGCCGGTGAAGTCTTTCGTGGTTGGCTTGCCGCTAGGAAAAGCCCGATTCTCGCGCGGCGTGAAATCGTGAATCAGGAATGGAAAAAAACCGCCGTTCGTCGGGCCAACTTGCGCGGTTTCCCAGTCCAACTCGACGCCGTCCGGCCGTTTTCGGCCCGCCCTGCGCGGGTCCGTCACGGACACTCCAGCTTTGCGCAATCGGTCGACTTCGGCGCCGAGATCGGGCGGGCGGATGGCCCAGGCACACGGACCGGCGTCGCCCTCCATGAATTTGTGCCAATAGTGTGCGGCTAGCGCGGCGGGTTCGGCGTGGGGTTGGATCGCGATCAGCTCCAGATAAGACCCGTCCGGAAAACTAGCCAGCGCCATTTCGGTGGCGTGATTGGAATGCGGACCGCCGAACTCCGCCGTAATTCCCGTGGCGGCGCGGATGGCTTCGGTCATGACTTTGAGATCCTTGCCGGCCACCGTGACGTGATCGATCGGAAAATTCTGCGCCATAGCCGCGGTTGCCAGAAATGCACAGCACATCAGCCGGTTCATGAGAGCAGAGCGATTTTGTCGTCGAGATGCTTGAGCGCAGCTTCGAGCGTCGCCCTGTAACCGGGATTCTTCGACGTCTCGATGTCGTGCAGCACGCGCTTGCGGGAGAGCTGGAGGCTTTCGAGCTGCCCCTTGCGATCCACTTCCTCGGCCGTTAGCTTCGTCAACTTCGCCAAAGCCGCTCGTGCCTCGGCGGCTTCAACTTGGGATTCGACGTCCTTGCTTTCCCAACCGCGCGCCATGTATACAGTGTAGCTGCTGATGAACGCCGATAAACGCGGATGGCTAGGCTCGGGTGTCAATTCCGGCCGGGTGCGCCGCTTCAAAGGCTGCGATGGCCGGTTCCTGTTGCTGGATGTAGCCCAGCTCGTCGATACCTTCGAGCAGGCAATGCTTGGCGAAGCTGTCCACCGGGAATTCGACTTTGCGGCCGCTTGCGAGCGTCAGGGTTTGGGACGGCAGGTCGACTTTGACGGGCTCGCCCGAGTTTTTCAGCAGCTCGGCATGCACATCGGCCGGAACGACGATCGGGAGCAGGGAATTCTTCAGTGAATTGTTCTTGAAGATATCGGCGAAGGAAGTGCTGATGACGGCGCGAAACCCGTACTGCGTAAGCGCCCAGGGCGCATGCTCGCGCGAACTGCCGCAGCCGAAGTTATCGCCACCCAGCAGCACCTGGCGGGACTTCGACTCCGGTTGGTTTAAAACAAAGTCCGGCTTCGGCTGGCCGTCGGCATCGTAACGCCAGTCGTAAAAAAGCTGGTCGCCCAGGCCGGCCTTGGATATGGTCTTCAGGAATCGCGCCGGGATGATTTGATCGGTATCGATATTATCGCGCGCGATCAGAACCATGCGGCTTTCAAACGGGGTGAATTTTTCCATTAGAGCAGCTCCCTCACATCGCTGACCTTGCCGGCGATGGCCGACGCCGCGGCTGTCATCGGACTTGCCAGGAAGGTTCGCGCGCCCTGACCTTGGCGGCCTTCGAAGTTGCGATTACTGGTCGACACGCTGTATTCGCCGGGCTGCAACTGATCGCCGTTCATGGCGATGCACATGGAACAGCCGGCTTCGCGCCAGTCTGCGCCCGCGTCGCGAAAGATTTGATCCAGGCCCTCGGCTTGCGCTTGTTCCTTTACTTGCTGCGATCCCGGCACCACCAGTACGCGCACGTTCGGATTTACCTTGCGGCCCTTCAGGATGCTGGCTGCCGTGCGCAGATCGGAGATGCGCGAATTGGTGCAGCTTCCGATGAACACCACGTCAACCGGATGGCCGAGCAAAGGTTTTCCTGCTTCCAGCGCCATGTACGAGAGTGCGCGGGCGAGCGAGTCGCGCTCTAGCGGATCGGTAATGTCGGTTGGATTCGGCACCGCGCCACGGATGGGAATGCCCATACCAGGATTGGTTCCGAAGGTGATCATGGGTTCGAGCGATCCGGCGTCGATTACGATGCCTTTATCGTAGGTTGCGCCATTGTCGGTGGGCAGTTGACGCCAGCGCGCCACTGCTGCATCCCACTGGGCGCCTTTGGGCGCATACTGGCGGCCGGAAACATATTGATACGTGGTGTCGTCGGGCGCGACCAGCCCCGCGCGCGCGCCGGCTTCGATCGACATATTGCACACGGTCATGCGCTCTTCCATCGAGAGTGATCGGACGGCCGATCCGCAATATTCGAAAACCGAACCCGTGCCGCCGCCGATGCCGATGCGTGCGATCAGCGCCAGGATGATGTCTTTCGCCGAGACGCCTGGCCTGAGCGCCCCATCCACGCGAACCTGATAGGTGTGCGAACGCTTGTTGAGCAGGCACTGGGTGGCCAGCACGTGCTCCACTTCGCTGGTTCCGATGCCGAACGCGAGGGCGCCGAAGGCCCCATGCGTGGCGGTGTGGCTGTCGCCGCAGACCACGGTCATGCCGGGCTGTGTCAATCCCAGTTCCGGCCCGATTACATGCACGATGCCTTGCTTGTCGCTCCCGAGCGGATAGCAGTGGATGCCAAAGTCTTTGCAATTCTGGATCAGCTTCTGCACTTGCGTGGCAGCGATCTTATCCACGATGGGAAGGCCCCGAGGGGTGGTGGGCGTGCTGTGGTCGGTGGTGGCGATGGTCAGATCGGGACGCCGCACCTTGAGACCGCGTGAACGCAATCCGTCGAAGGCTTGCGGCGAGGTGACTTCGTGTACCAGATGCAAGTCGATATAGAGGAGCGCCGGGGCGTTGGGCCGCTCCGCGACCACATGGTTCTCCCAGATCTTTTCAATGATGGTACGAGGTTTACTCATATTGCTTCCGCTACTGCGTCTCCTACTTCTGAGGTCGTGGACGGCTTGCCGGCCGGCTTCAAATCCGCCGTTACGCGGCCGGAGTTGAGCACCGTTTCCACCGCGCGATTCACCGCCGCCGCTTCTTCTTTCAGCCCGAAACTATATTCGAGCATGGCGGCTACCGATCCGATGGCGCCGAACGGATTCGCCTTGCTTTGTCCCGCGATGTCGGGCGCCGAGCCATGCACGGGTTCGTACAGGCCCAGCCACGCGCCGGATGGTTTCTTGTCACCGAGGGACGCGGAGGGTAACATGCCGATGGAGCCGGCCAACACGGCTGCCTCATCACTCAGGATGTCGCCAAACATGTTTTCCGTGACCAGAATGTCGAAGCGGCGCGGATTCAAGACGATTTGCATAGCGGCGGTATCCACCAGCAGATGATCCAGCGCGACATCGGGGAACTCTTCGGCCACTTCAATAATCACTTTGCGCCAGAGCTGAGAAGTCTCGATGACGTTCGACTTGTCGACGCTGGTGACCTTTTTGCGGCGGTTACGGGCCAGGTGAAAGGCTATGCGCGAAACGCGCTCGATCTCGGGCCGCGTGTAAGAGAGCGTGTTCACCGCGCGTTCGTCCTGGCCAGTGCCTGAGATGCCGCGCGGAGTGCCGTAATAAATGCCGCCGGTGAGTTCGCGCACAATGATCATGTCGACGCCGTCGACCAGGGTGTTCTTGAGCGGCGACGAATCGAGCAGGGCTTTATACGATCGCACCGGCCGGAGATTGGCATACACGCCCAGCGCTTTGCGGATACCGAGCAGTCCTCTTTCGGGGCGTTTGTCCGGAGCGATGTTGTCGAATTCCGGCAAACCTACTGCCCCCATCAGAGTGGCATCGGCCTGGAGCGCCAGGTCGATGGTTTCCTGGGGCAGGGGACCGCCGGTTTTGTGAATGGCAATCCCGCCAATCAAGCCCTCCTGCAGCACGGGCTGGTGATGGAATTTGCTCGCCACTTTGTGCAGTACTTTGACTGCTTCGCATGTGACCTCGGTGCCGATTCCGTCACCGGGGAGAATCAGTATGTTAAGTTGCATTTCCTAGTCTTGCGCGGCGGCTGCTTTTTCGCCCACCACTTCGTGCAGCAGCGCCATAATCTCTTCGTTCCGCACGCCCTTCTTGCGATCCGCCAGCGCCGTGAAGCGATGGTAGAGCGCGTCGAGTTCGCTTTTTGTAAGAACGAAGCCGAGATCTTCGGCGCGCTTGTTGAGCGCATGCCGGCCGCTGTGCTTGCCCAGCACGAGCTTACTTTCGGGCACTCCGACCGTCTTGGGATCGAAGATCTCGTATGTCGTGCGATCCTTTAGCATTCCATCTTGATGGATGCCCGCTTCATGCGCGAAAGCGTTCTCGCCCACAATGGCCTTATTGGGTTGCGGGCCAAACGTAATGGTTCGCGCGAGAAGTTGGCTGGCCGCGTAAATGTGCTCGGTCACAATTTTGGTTTCAAACGGGAGCTTGTCGGGGCGTGTCTTGAACGCCATGACGATCTCTTCCAATGCCGCGTTCCCCGCGCGCTCGCCGATTCCGTTGATGGTGCATTCGATCTGCCGCGCTCCGTTTTGCACGGCCGCGATGGAGTTGGCCACCGCGAGACCTAAGTCGTCATGACAGTGCACGCTGACGATGGCACTGTCATCTAAAGCGCGAACCATGCGCCCGATCAGTGCACCGTATTCCTCAGGCACCGAGAACCCGACAGTGTCGGGCAGATTTACGGTGCGGGCGCCTGCGGCCACCACGGCGCGCGAAACCTGTTCCAGGTAATCCCAATTCGTTCGGGTGGCGTCTTCGGCAGAAAACTCCACGTCGTCGGTATATTTTCGAGCCAGCTCAACCGCCTCAACTGCTTCATCTAGAACCTGTTGCTGTGATTTCTTGAGCTTGTACTTGAGGTGGATTTCGCTGGTGGCGAGGAAGGTGTGAATCCTGGGCCGGCGCGCATGCTGGAGCGATGCCGCTGCGCGCTCCACGTCCAACGTGTTAGCCCGCGCCAGCGCCGCCACTTGGACCCAGGGGAACTCACGGCTAACCGCGTCCACCGCTTCGAAATCCCCATCGGAGGCGATCGGGAACCCGGCTTCGAGGATATCGACGCCCAATTCCACCAGTTTGCGCGCCAGCTGCAGCTTCTCGGGTACGGTCATGCTGCAGCCCGGCGATTGTTCACCATCCCGGAGGGTGGTGTCGAAGATGTAGACTCGATTGGCCATAAGTCCTCCCTTATTGACCGCCCACAACCCAGGCGCGGCCATTCATCTTTCCTTTTTGGAACGTCCGCGCCTCTGTGGGCTCCGAACTTCACGCTACTCATTATGGAGGCGAAGCTCGGATTTGGCAAATTTATAATTCAAGCGAGCAGAATAAGCTACAATCATAGCATAAAGATCGCTTATGGAACTCTATCCACTGAAGGTGTTCCTGGCCGTGGCGTCGGAGAAGAGCTTCTCGCGCGCGGCGGAGAAGATGTTGCGGACGCAACCTGCGATTTCGCTCGCCGTACAGAAGCTGGAGTCGGATCTGCAGGAGAAGCTGATTGACCGCTCGGGGAAAGAGCTGCTGCTTACCGATGCCGGGCGCATTGTTTATGACTACGCGCGGCGGTTTGAGAACCTGTCGGCCGATCTGGAGAACGCGCTGTCTGAGCTGCGCGACAATTCGGCGGGGCGGCTGATTGTGGGCGCCAACGAATCGACGTCGCTGTATTTGCTGGGGCACATCGAGCGCTATCGGCGGCTGTATCCCAAGGTGAAAGTGCAAGTGCGGCGGTCGTTATCGAGCAAGATTCCGTCGCAGTTGATCGACGGCGATCTGGAGTTGGGCGTCATCAGTTATGACCCCGAAGACGAGCGGTTGCATTCGATGGTGATCTATACCGATCACCTGGCGTTTGTGGTTTCGCCGCAGCATCGGTTTGCGACGCGCGGGCAGGTGTCGATCAATGAGCTAGGGATGGAGACATTTATCGCGCATTATGTTCTATCGCCTTATCGCGACGTGGTGCTAAAGGAGTTCCAGCGGCACAAAGTGCAGCTCAATATGGATGTGGAGATGCCGACGGTGGAGACTATTCGCCTGATGGTGCAGCGCAATGAGGGCGTGGCGTTTCTGCCGCACATGTGCGTGGAGCAGGACGTGGCGCAGGACGCGCTGCGGGAGATCAAGGTGAAGGAGCTGGCCGTCGATCGCAAGATCCGGCTGGTGCGTCCGGCGAAGCGGAGTTTGAGCCACGCGGCGAAGGCTTTTTTGGAGTTGGTGAAGGGGGGATAGGGCTACGAATCAACACGCCCTTATCTTAGCGTCGTACCACGCGACTAGTTCAATGGCTTTTGCAGCTGCTTCCTCTAATTGGCATTCTGTTACCCGGAGCAATCCGCCGTCGCGATATTGCTCGGCGACCTCTCGCGGCTTTTCATCGAAAGACCACTTAGCCTTTGAATCGCCGTGAATGACGGAGTCTCGTGCCGTAACCAACTCGCCGAAGAAGGCGACAGGCACCGGAGGCAGCTCGCGCAGGAACTCATTCAACGACTCAAGGTACCTGCATAGCTCCGAACTTTGGTCCTTTTCTTTGGCGACAAGTGCTTCGAGACGGCGAACCTTTTGACCCAATGCTGCAGTCTTGTGAGCAGGCCCACGACCGCGAGATGGTTAGCGGATTCCCGCATATCTTCGTAAACGGACTCTACGAACTGAATCTGCGAAGCGATCAGCTCTGGATCTTCATGCCGCAGCCCGTCCCGCGTCTTGGAAACTTCTTCTCTCGCAGACTTGGCAATTCCTTCGAGTGTCAGTCGATGGTTCACTATGACCAGTATATTTAGCTCCACCTCGAACGGATGTGCCACCTCGACGATTTCTCTTAATACCTCGTCCTCCGGCGGCGGGAATTCTAGATCGTCATCCATAAACATTCAGTTTGTCATGGTCTCGAGGGAAATATTGGACTGATTTGAGCCGCTCGCGGAGGCCAATGGGGTCCGTGCGAGGCGCTGGCTGGAAGCATGAACGCTGGACGTCAAGCCAGGAGACGCTGGGCCAGAACTATCAACGGCATTCCACGAGAGTCTATTGCTGCGCATGCCTAGCCACGTTCGGGTCGCCCGAAAAGGCGCAGCACTGGATGAACCGGCCCAATCCGCTGTTTCAGGGCAAGACTCCAGCGCAGGTGATCGAGCTCGATCTGATACAGGTTGAGGCAGAGCTAGTTCGTATCGACCACGGCATCTACATTTAAACCAGCGTCACTCATCCCACGGATTCAGAACTGGCACGCGCGCATTATCAAACTCGCTTCGATCGCGCGTGACCACGGTGTGGCCGTGCTGAAGAGCTGTCGCAGCGATGATGAGGTCGGGCTGCGAAAATGTGTGTCCTGCTTTACGGCCTTCTTCTACGAGCAGCCGCCACTTGAGCATGATGTCCTCAGTAATCGGAAGAATTCGCTGGTAAAACATAGGCCGGACCGTTTTGGTCAGCCAATCAACTAGCGCACCCCGGCGACTCAGCTCGGTGAGTGACTCGATGCCAAACCGAATTTCAGCCAGCGTCACCACGCTGATAAACAGCTGATCGGTCGGCTGGTTAGCAATAAAAGCCACAACTTTGGGTTCGGGATTCGGCTTGCGCAATTCCGAAAGGATGTTGGTGTCAAGTAACCAGCCCATCAGAACGCGACATCGCGCACGCGCATAGGACTGCCCGGAACTTCGAGCTTTATCTCCTTAAACGGCGAAGCCTGCATTGCTACGACGAGTGCGGCACCCGTGGGACGCTCGGAGACTCCGGCGTCGAGAAGCGTGGATGCGTCCCTGAGGATTGCTTCCAAGGCTTCTCGGATGAGCGCGTCCGTCGACACGCCCTTGGCCTCGGCGAGGGCGATGAGTCGGGCTTCTTCCTGCGGTTGGAGCGGTAGCGTGATGGTCACGGAACAACCTCCGTTACTATTATGACGCGACGCGTCGTGAGTCCGGCGAAGCGGAGTTTGAGCCACGCGGCGAAGGCTTTTTTGGAGTTGGTGAAGGGGGATAGTCTGCGGATCTAGAGCAAGAGCCTCCAATGGCTTGAAACGAACGCTGGAAGCTTTGTGCCCCGGAGGTCCATGAAGCGAACAAATGGCAAAGATGTTATGCTCAACTATATGTCAACAGCGCAGGTTGTGGACTTGCGAGGGTTAAGCGTTCAGAGCGGTTTCTTCGGCCGGTATAAGATTATTGGAACGCAATACCAGAGCGGGAGCGAAAAGGCGTGGCACATTTACGCGGTGTCCCATCCAAGCCTGCACCACCACGAATACTGGGTGTCCGCAGGCAAGTTTCGCTCAGCGCGCACGCACCTGGGGTCTACGACCCAGATAATAACCGATATCTCCGAGGAACTCGACTGCCAACAGTGCGAAGATGCGGCCACCATCCTGAATCGAGCAGCGCCACCAATTGGTAGCGAAGAGCGGCTTACCATACTCGAAGCGATCAGCCGCTGGGAGCGCAACCCCGATTTCGAAGCTGACCGCCAAGACCGCTAGGCACCAAGAGTTTCCGTCGCGATTACCGACCGCCGAGGCCGGGCTCACTTTCCCACGGATTCATGACAGCCACCCGCTCCCTGTCGCAGTCGACCCGTTCGTGCATGACCACCCCATGCCCGTACATACACCCCCTTGATTGTTGTCGTACCATGGGTTGAGGAGTGGATTTTCCCACTTCTCGCTACCAATATGACCACCAAGCTTACGCTCGACAATGCCGGACGGGTGATGATCCCGAAGCCCACTGCGCCAGGAGTTGCATCTTGGCCCGGGCGATACTCTTGAGCTTGAGAGTGAAGGTGAACAGATTACCCTGCGCCCTATGCGCCCCAAGGCTCTCTTGAAAAAGGAGCGCGGCGTCTGGGTGTACCAGGGCGAGCCAACAGAGGTTTCTGTGACCGCCGTGATCGACCGCGAACGCGAAAAACGCCTGCGCCAATTGATTGGATGAAGGAGTTCTTCGACACCTCTGTTCTCGTCGCGGCCTTCTGGCGCGGCCATCGCGATCACGACGCCAGTCTCAAACTGGTCGCCGCTGCCAACAAAAAGAAATCCTCCTGCGCTCTGCACACGTTGGCGGAGGTCTATGCCACCATGACGGCGCTGCCCGTCAAGGCGGTTATCCCGCCCGATCAGGCGCTTCTTTTCGTTCAGGAAGTGCACGACCGCTTTAGGGTTGTCACTCTCGATGAGGACGAATACCTCGAGACCATCCATCCGGCAGCGGAACGCGGATTCGGCAGCGGGCGCATTTATGACGCGCTTCTCCTCCGCTGCGCGGCGAAGGTGAAGGCCGAGATCATTTACACCTGGAACGTGAAACACTTCGCGGCGATCGATCCCCAGCAGGCGCACAAGGTCCAAACGCCCCGTGTTCAGACGCCCTGACCCGCCGCGAATCGCCGCGTGATATGATCCCCAACTAGCATCCAAAAGGAGTTTTTAGATGAGACACATGTTCGGGATCTTCATTGTCGCTGTTGCCGGCGTACTGGCATTCGCCGCGTCCACTGAGCCGATTCCGTGGGCTTATGCCATCCCGCCCACGGCGCCCGCTGGGGCTGCAGCACCCGCGCCGGATACCAGCATCAAACATCTGGAAGGCAGCAGCGGCGCGTTCACGCGTGCGCAGATCTCGGATCGCTACGGCCCCGCCGATTGGTATCCGGGCGACCATCCGCCGATGCCCGACGTGGTCGCGCATGGCAAGAAACCCGAGGTGTGGGCTTGCGGCCTATGCCATTATCCGAACGGCAAGGGACGCCAGGAGAATGCGGGAGTTGCAGGGCTGCCGGTTTCCTATTTCATCCAGACCATGTACGATTTCCGCAACGGCGTTCGCAAGAGTGCCGAGCCGCGCAAGAACAATACGAACCTCATGGTCCAGTTCGCGAAGAACATGACCGACGATGAAATCAAGGCGGCGGCCGAATACTTCGGAGCCATGAAATGGACTCCTTGGATTAAGGTGATCGAAACCAACACCGTGCCGAAGACGCATAACAACAACGGCATGTTCCTGGTCGAGGGCAACGAGAAAGAGCCTCTCGGCAAGCGTATTCTCGAGACGCCCGTGAATGGGGAAGCCACCGAAGTCTTGCGCGATCCGCACTCCAGCTTCTTGGCTTACGTGCCTCCCGGCAGCATCAAACGAGGCGAGGCCCTGGTGACCAAGAACAACTCGAAAACCACGCAGTGCGCGTCTTGCCATGGAGCGGACCTGAAAGGCCTGGGCCCCGTGCCGGGCATTGCAGGCCGTTCGCCCAGCTACCTGATGCGGCAAATGAACGACATGAAACAAGGCGCGCGCAACGGAACGTGGACTCAACTGATGAAGCCCGTGGTCGCGAATTTGAGCGATGAGGATATGCTCGACATCGTCGCGTACACGGCATCACGGATGCCCTAAGCGCCGCGCCCACGATCCTCAGTCTAATTAACGTTTCGTAAAGTCTGTAACGAAGCCTTTCGCCGTGCGTCGGCAGGTTAGTACAATAAAAGAAGTTCGCGGCGGGTTTCCGGCATCTCCGTTCCAATTGCATGACTTTCACTCACCTATCCTTGCCAACGCTGTTGCTCGCGTTTAGTTTCGCGGCAGTGGGCCAAGACGTGACTCCGGCGACGCCAGCGCCGCCTGCTGTTACGCAGCCTGTTACTCAGCCCATTACTCAACCTGGCCAAACGCAAACCGAGCCTCCGCCTCCCGACAAGCGCATTTTCGGCGTGCTTCCTAACTACCGGACCGCCAATGAGGCTGCGGTCTACATGCCGATCAGTGCGAGAATGAAGCTCACCATTGCAGCCAAGGATTCGTTCGACTATCCGCTGCTTGGCTTGGCGGCTTTCCTCGCTGGGTATGGGCAGCTGACCAACCAGAATCCATCCTTCGGTCAGGGTTGGGCGGGTTACGGCCGGCGGGTGGGCGTGGAGTATGCCGATCAAGCCATCGGGAACATGATGACCGAGGGATTTTTTCCTATCATGTTGCACGAGGACCCGAGGTATTTTCGCCGAGGCTACGGTCCGTTCTGGTCACGAACGTGGTACGCCGCAACGCGCGTTTTCGTGACGAAGACGGATGCCGGCGGCACGCGCTTTAATTTTTCGGAAATCGTGGGCAATGCGACCGGCACGGCTATCTCGAACGCCTACACGCCGGATCAGCGCAATGTTGGCGATAACATCGAAACGTGGTGGGCGCAGATTGGCATCGATTCCGCGTCGCAGGTGCTAAAAGAATTTTGGCCCGATATCAAGCACAAGCTTTTTCACGGTCCGGATGCCA